>Ga0082335_1003695_pt1 | contig 24626 bp, 29 predicted proteins | sample Subgrocontami58m_FD_72375 | JGI IMG/M metagenome (GOLD analysis project Ga0082335, IMG submission 72375) | Subsurface groundwater microbial communities from S. Glens Falls, New York, USA - GMW37 contaminated, 5.8 m (SPADES assembly) (version 2) ...
GATAGATATATTTAGAGTTGTATAAACGACTTTTCGCTCTATTATATACCTATCAATTTCGGTGTCTTTTTATATCATTCATCCGAGAGGGCTATGGTGTCATTTTAGACGAGTAATTGCGGCTATTGACGGTTTTAGACTACCTATGCTATAATGTCTCCATACATGAGAGAACAAACTTCCAAGGGCAAAGCGGGACAGCAAATCACTAAGATTGAGGGTAGAGTGGAAGAGGCTTTGCCGGGGACCACCTTTCGGGTCAAGCTCGATACCGGTGCAGAAATACTGGCGCATCTTTCAGGCAAGATGCGGTTATATTATATTAAGATTTTACCCGGCGATCGCGTAGCGGTGGAGATGACTCCATACGATAAAGATCGCGGAAGAATAGTGCGAAGATTATAGGGGTATAAACGATGACTATAACGATGACGATGACAAAGGAAGATTTTTAAAATAAAATTCCCCTGTCATAGTTTATGGTTATAGTCACAGCAATTTTTTAATGAAAGTCCGATCATCCGTAAAAGTTATTTGCAGTAATTGTAAAACCGTTCGCCGCAAGGGAAGGATTTATGTTACTTGCAAAAATGTTAAACACAAGCAAAGGCAAGGATAACAATCAAAAAAGCACAAAAACAAAAAAGCACAAAAACAAAGTTGATTTAGTGCTTTCGTGTCGGAGTGTTTGGTGAATATATGCGTATCGCCGGTATAAATATTCCAGACAATAAGAAAATCGAATTCGCCCTTCCATATATATACGGGGTGGGCTTAGCCTTGTCTCGCCAAGTTTTGGATGCCACGAAAATTGATCCGAACAAGCGCGCCAAAGATTTGACGCAGGACGAAGTTTCTAAGATTAAAGAATATCTCGAAAAGAATTTTAAGATTGAGGGTGAGCTACGCACACAAATCCGGCAAAATATCATAATGTTAAAAGAAATGGGTTCGTATCGGGGCAACCGCCACGCGCGCAGACTGCCGGTTCGGGGCCAAAGGACGAAAACCAACTCTCGCACCGTGCGCGGAAATGTCAGAAAGACCGCCGGTAGCGGTAAGAGAAAGACGGAGCTTAAATAGTTATTACAGGTAGCTATCTGCAATCAGTTATTAGTCAAAATCATGGGAAAGAAAAAAGTTACAACTCAAACTAACGAACAAACCATCAAGTCCGGCGAAGCAGTGGACGCGAAGATCGCCAAATCCGTCGGCAAAGAAACCTCGAAGAAATTTGATAAGGGTCGGGCTTATATTCACGCGACTTTTAACAACACCATCATCAGTGTTACCGATGATAAGGGCGGAGTGGTGGCTTGGGGTTCGGCCGGTTCGCTCGGTTTCACTGGTCCGAAAAAAGCGACGCCCTTTGCCGCTTCAAAAGTAGTGGCCGCTATCGCGGAAAAACTTAGAAAAACCGGTCCGATCAATGTGGATGTCTATGTGAATGGCGTCGGCGGAGGCCGGGACAGCGCGGTTCGATCGTTTAACAACCAAGGTTTCAATATTACTTCTATCAAAGATGTTACTCCTATCCCGCATAACGGTCCGAGACCGAAGAAGGTGAGGAGAATATAAGCATGATGATGGTTATGGTATAGATTTTATGTTTAACACCAAAGAAAAAAGAGAAAGATCCCTCGGCACCAAGCTTTTTTTAAAGCCGCATCGCTGCGCTGGTCCGAAATGCGTGACTATCCGCGCTCCGCATGGCCCCGGTCTGCACGGCAAGCGCCGTAAGGGCGCCGGTTCGGAAATTGGCACCCAGCTTCGGGAGAAACAGCGCATCAAAGCTACTTACGGCCTTCGGGAGGCGGCTATGAAGAGAATTTTTGAAAATGCCGCTAAGAATCCCGGCGTTACCGGACAGATGATCCTGACTTTGCTCGAATCAAGGCTTGATAATGTGGTTTATCGTCTCGGATTCGCCCTATCGAGGTCAGTCGCGCGGCAACTCGTCGGACACGGACACATCCTGGTCAATAGTCGCCGAGTGGACATCCCATCGTATAAAGTAAGAATTGGCGATATAATTTCAATAAGGAAGGGATCAAAAGATAACTTCGTTTTCAAAGATCTGGGCGAGAGGTTAAAAAAGTATGAGGCACCGGTCTGGCTTGCGCTCGATAAGGAAAAGGTGGAGGGCAAGATGTCGGTTTTGCCCAAAGATTTTGATCAATCATTCGATGTCCACCTGGTCGTAGATTATTACTCTAAGTAACACAAAAACATAAAAGCACAAAAATACAAAAACAAAATAGGAACATCTTATTGCTTTTGTGATTTAGTGCTTTCGTGATTCATTATGAAATTCGCATACCTCAGCGATACAGTAAAAATTAAGACGGTATCAGAAGACGCGAAGAGCGGTGTGTTTGAGATCGAAGGTTTATACACCGGCTACGGTCTCACGGTCGGCAATTCTTTGCGCCGAGTGCTTTTGTCATCTATCCCGGGCGCGGCCATCACCCAAATCAAGATCAAGGGGGTCGGCCACGAGTTTACCACTATTGCCGATGTTGCCGAGGATGTCGTGGAAATCACACTTAATCTTAAAAAGCTCCGTTTTCGGGTGCATGTGGATGAGCCACAGATTTTAAATTTAAAGGTGAAAGGCGAGCGGGAAGTTACCGCCGCCGACATCGAGACCAACGCGAATGTCGAGGTTATTTCGCCCGATGCCCACATTGCCACCTTGACTTCAAAATCCGGCGAGCTGGATATGGAGATCACGGTCGAGCGCGGACTTGGCTATGTGCCATCCGAACAAGCCCGTCAGGAGAAGCTCCCGATCGGCGTCATCGCGCTCGACGCGATGTTTACTCCGGTCACCAAGGTTAGTTTTTCCATTGAGAACATGCGCGTAAGCGAGCGCACCGACTATAATTTGCTCCGTCTCGCGATCGAAACTGATGGTTCGATCACGCCGTCCGCCGCGCTCCGAAAATCTTCCAATATTTTGCAAGATCACTTCGCGAAAATCTCGGCTATCGAAGTCAAAGAATCCGAACCGGTTGTCGTGGAGGAAAAAGAAGAAAAGAAAAAGAAGAAAGCCAAAAAGTAGAAAACAATGACCACAACGATGACAATGACAAAGGAAGATTTTAAAAATAAAATTCCAAAATGTTATAGTTTATGGTCATGGTAAGATATTATGCTTAGCATCAAACGAAAATTTCATAAGAAGACGGGGCCGAGGACGAACTTTATTCGTATTTTGGCCGGCAATCTTATTATGCGCGAGAAGATTACAACCACCGATGTCCGCGCCAAAGAAATTCGCCGCATAGTCGAGAAGCTCATTACGATAGCCAAGAAAAAGCGTCTTTCGGATCTGCGTTTACTACTTAGCCGTTTGTCAGCGGATGCCGCGAATAAGCTTTATTACGAGCTGGGTCCGAAATACGCCGAGCGCAAAGGTGGGTATCTGAGAATTATAAAAGAAGGAAGGTTCCGTCAAAGGGACGGCACGAAGGTAGCGAGAGTGGAGTTTGTGTAAATGTAAGCTAATTTTATGGAATATATAATCGACGCAAAAAATAAAAGGTTGGGACGGCTAGCGACGGAAATCGCCACTATTTTGCAGGGCAAAAAAAGTCCGTCTTATGCTCCGCATAAAATCGGCTCCGATAAAGTGCTGGTAAAAAATGCCGGCGGTATCGTGGTCTCCGGCGGCAAAGAAAAGAAAAAAGTTTATTATCGCCACACCGGCTATATGGGCCATTTGCGCGAAAAAACTTTTGAACAGGCCTTTGCGAGATCTCCTGAAAAAGTTCTTCGTCACGCAGTGGAGCATATGTTGCCAAGAAATTTTATCAGATCCAAAAGGTTGAATATGCTTAAGATAGAAAAATAGCGGTTAGTCACTAGCGACTAGCCACCAGTGGCTGAAAATTATGACTCCGGTTAAAACTACAACTACAAAAGAAAAAAAAGAAATAAAACCGACCGTTAAACCGGCCCGTTATTTTGAGGGTCTCGGTGGCAGGAAGTCGGCGATGGCACGAGTGCGTCTCTTTACTAAAAAAGGCGATACGACCATCAATGACCAAGAAATAGATAAATATTTTAAAACTTTGCGCCAAAGACACGCGGCGATTTCACCTTTAGTTTTGATGAACGCAAAAGATACGATGTTTTTCACCGCGCATGTTTCCGGCGGCGGGCTATCCGCCCAGTCCGAGGCTGTGCGCCACGGACTTTCCCGCGCGCTGGTGAAATTTAATGAAGAATACAGAAAGCGTCTCAAGAAATCCGGCTTTTTGACTCGCGATGCTCGCGAAGTTGAACGCAAAAAATACGGCCTCAAGAAAGCCAGAAAAGGCCCACAATGGGCGAAGCGTTAAAAATAAAACCCCCTTCCGAGGGGGTTTTATTTAGCTTAGCCCATTGTGGGAGAAGAGGGGGTCGGGGAGAGCGTGCTGTCGCTCTCCCCGTGTAGGAAAATATTAAAAACCGAGGGTTTTTAAAGAGTGAAACGACGCCCCATTGGGCGAAGCGTTAAAAATAAAACCCCCTTCTGAGGGGGTTTTATTTAGCTTAGCCCATTGTGGGAGAAGAGGTTCTGGAGCCACGATTTTCAGCTTGACTTACTGACCAAGATTTAGTATATTTTACTCGTGAACTAACGATCCGCAATTTGACAATTTGGAGGTGGTTTATGAAGGGTGGGAAGACTGGTAATCCGAAGATTGATCATTACTCGGTGCTCGAGGTCAGTCCCAGGGCCAGCGAACCGGTAATCCGGGCAGCTCATGAGTCGTTGATAGTCGTTCACGGCTCGGACAAGAGTCGTCTCGCAAGAATTAAAAGATCTTATGAAATTCTTTCTGATTCCGCCCGGCGCGCCGAATACGACAAAGATGACGATGGTGCGGGCAAGGTGATCGGGGATTATCGGATTGTGGAATTTATCGCTGAAGGCGGCTTTGGCCGGACTTACAAGGCTGAGCATATCCTAACCGGCGAAATGGTTTGTATTAAGCAATGCACGAGAATTTCGCCTCAGGACGAGGCAATTCTCATCGCCGAGGCCAAGGCGATGTGGGATTTGAGGCATTACTCTATTCCGGCGTTACGCAATGTCATCCGGCTTTCGGATGGCAGTCTGGCGCTGGTGATGAGTTTCGTGCCGGGGCTGACACTCGAGAAGATTGTGGACAAGATTGGCTGCATCGATACAGAAAATACTTGTTGGATCGTTGAGCGGATTCTCAACGCTTTGATGTATATCCATTATCAGGGTGTTGTTCATGGCGACATCAAGCCGCAGAATATTATCATCCAACCCGATACTCATACTGTGGTGTTGGTTGATTTCGGTCTCGCGCTCGTGAAGCCATCTGGTAAGTCGGATAATAAGGGTTACACCAAATACTTTGCCTCTCCGGAGGCGGAGCGGGGCGAGACGATCATTCCCGAGTCCGATTTTTACAGTCTTGGGATGACGATGATCTACGCTCTTAGCGGGGATGTAGAGTATGTTGCCAAAAAAAATGTTCCGGACTCTGTTCCGGATCCGCTTTGCGATTTTATCAAAAAGTTGATTGTGAGAGATGTGCTTTCGCGGCCGAATTGGGAAAAAGAAGATCTCTGTCAATCCATTCAGGCTGTCCGGACCAAAGTTTTTGGTCGAGCGCGTTCCAATATGAAGCCCATCAAGGGCTTGTAGAAAATTCGGGGGAATGTCCGGTGGTTGGTTTTCGCACTGTGGTGGGCGCCTTTTGAAAGGAGACGCGCCATGTCCGAGACTTCCGATTATGACCCGGGCCCTTGGAAGGGCCATGACTTCAAAGAGGCTCGCAAGACATATGACGATAGCGCGGGCCGAAGTTATGAGAAAGCTGTCAGTTCGAACAAAAGCAATGCTGAGTTACTCCCTCAAGAGCTTACCACTGACAGCGAATCACCGCTCGTGATCGTCTGCGATGTGACCGGTTCGATGGGTGACTGGCCGGCCACAATTTTCTCCAAGCTACCCTATCTCGACAAGGAAGGCCAGGAATATCTTGGTAGGGATCTGGAGATTTGTTTCGCTGCGGTTGGCGATGTCTTTTGTGATAAATACCCATTGCAAGCCCGGCCTTTTACCAAGGGCACGGCATTGAAGGATGAACTCGCAAAGCTGGTTATTGAGGGTGGGGGCGGTGACTCGCCGGAGAGTTATGACATGGCCGCTTTGTACTTTGCGCGCAATGTTAAGATGCTCAAGGCTTTTCGGCCAATTCTTATTTTCATTGGTGACGAGGTTATGCATGGCACCGTGGATAGGGAGAGAGCTAAGGCCATAACATATGCCGACCCGGGTAGCCGGGGCACAGTTCGGAGCATCTTCGAAGAACTGACTAAGAAATATTCGGTCTACTATATTCGCAAGGGCGGTTCTGATCAGGGTAGGGATGAAACTCACGAAACCTGGGCGAAGTTGATCGGTGAAGATCATATCTGCACCCTGCCCGAAGCCAGTCGCGTGGTCGATGTCATCTTTGGTATTTTGGCCAAAGAAACCGACCGCGTTCCGTATTTCAAAGAAGAGCTGACCGGTCGGCAGAAGCCCGATCAGGTGAACATGGTTATGAAATCTCTGGAAACCATTCACGAATTGCGTTCCGGTCCGGCTACCAAGAAGCCGGATGGCAAGTCCGTTACACGCGGCCGCAAGCCCGATGGCGGCAAGGCCAGCAAGGGTTTGATCTAAAAGGAGGCGTGCGATGAAAAAGCTCGAACTTTACGCCACTCTTTGGCCGAGCTTCCCGCACTTTTTGAGATTTGCGCGGGACGACCAGCTCTCCGGTATTCGTCTCAACAGCGCTATGATGGACAATCCCGAGCTTGAGAAAGAACTCGGGATTATCGAGACTATTGGAGAGGTTTCTCCGCTTTTCTTTGATGTCAAAGGTCGCCAACTTCGGGTTGAAAAAGTTAATTTCAACAAGAAATATCTCGATCTTACTCTAAATCATGCGATCGAGGTCGACACTCCGACGCCGGTCATTTTCAAGGCCGGCGCCGATAGCGCCTTGCTTCTGCGGGTAGAGGAGGGTGGTAAGAGACTTATCTTCCGGGGCGGACCAGAATATCTGGTTCGTGCCGGTGAGTCACTTCACATCCGCCATCCGAGCCTCAAGGTTTTGGGCCCGGTCTTCACCGAAAAAGAAAAAAGCAAGATCGAAAAAGTGAAGGCGGCCGGTTTCAAAAAATACTTCCTTTCGTATGTCGAAAAACAGTCCGACATCGAGGAGTTTCTGGAACTCGTTGGCCAAGATGCCGAGGTTTGGCTGAAGATTGAAAATCGACAGGGTTTGGAATTTGTTGCCACGAGTTTCAAAAAAGCTCCCAATCTTGTCTTGGTCGCCGCTCGTGGCGATATGTATGTCGAGATCGAGAAGCCACATATGATTCCTGCGGCCTTGAGACTGGTCATCGAGAAAGATCCAGAGGCCTGCGTGGGATCTCGGATCCTGCTCTCGGTGGTCAATAGTCCCGTTCCATCATGCGCCGATTTCTTGGAGCTCGCGTGGCTCTACGATGTCGGTTATCGGCGGATGATGCTTTGCGATGAACTGTGCCTCAAGGGCGATCTCTTGGGTGTCGCGGTCAGCGCTTTCGAAGCTTTCCGCGGATCTTACGAGAAGTAAATAACCAATCAATCCGTCTCGCCACTTGGCAAGGCGGATTTTTTATCGGCAGGTATCCCTAAAACTTATTTTTGACAAAAAGTAGTGTCATCTGTATAATACGATAGATTGCGATTGTGGGCGGATGTCCGCTCATAAACGCAAGCGTTCTTTCACTTTTAGGAGTAGCGTTATGCTCTCCGCCGTTATCTTCGGTGTCTTGGCCGCTTTTTTGGGTGCTATTCCATATCTGGGCATTAAGGATAACCATAGTGATAGTAGTTCGTGGGTTCTTTTCATGGCCTTCATCGTCAATGGTCTCATCGGGTTCGGCGTAGGTTACGCCAGCTGTCTTGGCTTTTATGGGCCGCTCGGTTTGAGCGGAGACGCCGCGATTGGCCTTCTCCTTTTGATGGGGATTAATACTGTCCTCGCCTGTCTTTTTAGCGACAGCGTTACCGGTGGCTCCCTGCTCGCCCTTTGTCTAGTGATGGTTCTTGGATTCATCGGACTCAGCGGCGCGGGTTGCTTTAGAGCTAACGATTACCAGAGAATGATCGGCACGATTGATGACCGCAGGTGGCAGGAAGATTTCAGTCCGGTAGATGTGACGCACATCAGAGTCGTCTCCGAAGAGCAGGCGCGCTGGCTGGGCGACAAGGTCATCGGCGAGGCGCCGGGTTCGCTCGGTAGCCGCTATCGAGTCGGTAAGTTCAGCATCCAGAGAGTCCGGGGCGAACTGCATTGGGTCGCTCCGCTCGAGTTCAATTCATTTTCAAAATGGATGTCTTATGGAACGACCCCCGGCTTTGTAATGGTCAACGCCGAAAATAGAAATATCCAAGCCCGGCTGGTGACTAAAGTTGGTGACAAGGAGCTTCGCCTGCGCTATCTAGACTCGGCTTTTTGGGGCGACAACTTGGCCCGTTTCGTGAGGGGTAGGTATATCAGCACCGGTTTGGCTGACTATACTTTCGAACTTGATGATCACTTGAAGCCGTATTGGACCATCACCGTGTTCGAACCCTCGATTGGTTTCTGGGGTCCCAAGGTCAAGGGCGTCCTCACCGTTGATCCTGAGAACGGGGTTGTAGAATTTTACGACGAGAAGCAGGGCATCCCCGACTGGATTGATCGGGTTTATCCCGAAGAGTTCGTCGGAGACTACCTCAGTTGGCACGGTAAATATGTGCAGGGCTGGATTAATTCCTGGTGGAGCGAAGAAAATGTGGAAGTCCCCACGCCTTTCGAAGGAGATCCGAATGCTCTCTGGATGGTCTGGGGCAGTGATGGCGAACCTTACTGGTTCACCGGTCTCACTTCTTCTTCCGATTCCGATCAGTCGTTGACCGGTTTCATGCTGGTCAATACTCGGACCGGGGCCGCGAGAAGGTATCGGGTGACTGGTCCGAATGAGACTGCCGTGCTTCAGGCGACCGACAGCGCCGTTTCCAATTTTCGCGGCTATCACGGCACTCAGCCGATTCTCTACAATATCTTTGGCGAATTGACTTGGGTTGTGCCGGTTGTGAGCGACGCGCATATCTTGCAGAAAGTTGCCTGCGTCCGAGCTTCAAATGCGATGGTAGATTTGGGTGATGATGTTGAGAGTGCTCTGCGCGCTTATCGGAGCCGTATCGCGCGCGAGGGCTTTACGACTGCCCCCACCAGCCATTCGGCTATCATCAAGAAGGATGGTCTGACGGTTGCTCGCATCGGCGAGGAGGGTGGCGTCCGTTATCTGCTCTTTGAGGAACTGCCCGATCGCATTTTCTCCGTTGGTAACGGTATTTCGCCCGAACTGGCGGTTACGCGCATCGGGGATAAGGTGGCGATCGAGTATCTCGAAACGGACGATTCGATCGTGCCGGTTCTGAAGTTTGACAATCAAGCTCTGAACATCAGGAAGTCCAAAGAGCAGGAAGAGCTCGACAGGCGCAACGAAATAACTCCCGAGAAGAAGTAGCCAATATTGGCCCGGCCGCCTCTCGCGACTCGGGCCTTTTTTATTGACATTGGAAATATTAAGCTTTATACTCTTTGAGTATCTTTGATGGGTCTTTGAAAATAGGAGGCGACGATGAACGCTAGTCTTGAGAATCGAGATGAGACCGCAGAGTGGGCATCCAGACTTGGACAGAAATTGCTGTTTAGCGTAACCGTGCTACCCCTTCTGATGTGGCTCTTCCCTTCGCTCGTGCCATTTAAGTTTTTTGAATTTTGGCGTGTTGAGGGCGATGTTTTCATTTGGTTTTGGTCGGCTTGGCCGATGTTGGTTGGGGCCTTGATCGTCAATCTAATCAACGAGTTTATTCGCGATCACGGATCGATGGATGAGCCGAGAATCAGGGATGTGTTTCTCTCTGGCGTCAGAGTAAGCCTCTGCGCGGGGATTTTCGAAGAAATATTATTTAGATGGTTATTTTTCTTTCAAAGTATTTTCGCAGTTAAGCTTGGTAATTTTCTCTTTTTTGGATTCATAGGTTTTGGATTTCCGGAATTCTTCTTCACTAATGTTTTCGGTCCTATCGCGGATTGGGTTACTTTCCACCAGCTTGGACAGTATCTGTTTCATGAAACCGGTTGGGCGGTTGGCGCCGCCATGCTCGCGGCCAACGCTTTTTTCCGTGATGGACACAAATATCAAGGTTTGTTGGGCTATGTTAATAGCTGGCTTATTGGGATGTATTTATTCTGGATAATGTTTCAATATGGATTGCCCATCGCTATCCTCGCCCATTTCGCTTACGATTTCATGGTTTTCTGCGTTTATGCGCCGATTAGAATCATGATCTCAAGGCGTTCCTCATAACACCTTTCTACTCCGCCCGCGCGGGGTATTTTATTTGACAACTGCATCTAATTTACCGATACTCATAGCAGAGCTGGATTTGCGATCTCAAGATCAAGGAGGATGAGGAGTGCTGATTTGCGAAGTTTGCGGTATTGGTTGGGGAGATTACTGCGATTATTGCAAGACTTGCGGTGGGAAACTGCCACCGCCGATCGAGCCTCGCGACCCAGCACAGATCAAAGATGATAAAGAATTCGCGGAATTCTTTGGTGGTAAATGCAGTTGGGCCCATCACATTTTTCTCTTGGCCGGTTGGAATGGCAAGATTTTCCACTGTCCGAATTGCGGCAAAAAGATTTTTGATAAAAAACAGGAGATTGAAAGTAATTAGGAGTAATCGCTACTTGTCCCGGCTGATACAAAGCCGGGTCTTTATTTTTTTAAGCAAAGATAGTATAATGAAAAGCAGTTCATTTTGGAGTGATAATTATGAAGGGGAAGTTTAAGTTTTTCCTACTTTTTTCTGGCATCCCTGTGACTATTTTTGGCGTAGGTTACCTGACTAATCTTGAGGTGAGGGTTTGGTCGGCGGCTTTTCCGGAGGTGGTCGCCGGTCTGATTCTGTTTTTCGGGGTCGTAGCGCTTATTGCTGCGCGTTTCGCTACAGGCGACTTTCACTGGCCAGATGACAGAGCTGGTTGCGGCAGTATCTGCCGTCATAAGGGGGCTGGTAATATTGACTATCACGAGAAGAAGTAGTAAATTATAAAAAGCTCCAAGACGGTATAAAAACCGTCTTTTTTGATAAAAGGAGGTATGGCGTGCCTAGAAAAAAGCCTAAGTTAAACGAAGCCAACACATTTTTTCCGCCCGGTTTTGTCGAGGATTTGACATCAAAGCCTAATAGCGACGCAGATGACATATTGCAGAGGATAACGGAAAGAGATACTAGAGGGGGTGAGGGGGCCGAGCCTAAACATATTAGCTTCTGGACGCTTGCTGATCTCCAAAAGATTTTTCACGCACAAGTCGAGAAAATGATAGAGTTAGGATTTCCCGAAGCCGCGAAGACCTCGAGCTATAAATTTCACGCGATGCTTTACGGAAAGTTATTTTCGTTGCTTAGCGCAGTTGAAGCGGAAAAAATTCAGTCCGGTAAGCTCCCGTTCATTATAGTCATCACGGAAAAGTTTGTATCTCTGGAGGAAAAAGCGGCCCGGCTCGTGATCGACGACAAGAGATGCAAGCATCGTTTGCCCGGCAAACTTTATCCAAATTTTTCGGGAGTGGTGGTTCCGGATTGTAAGATGTGCTATTTGGCCGTGGATATTGAGATCAAAGAGATATATTCATGCTTTGAATCATCACGAACAATCGTTGAGCGAGCAAGGAGCGAAGACCTCTCGCCTCTTACGATCGGAGAAGTAGCTTGTTTTGCGAGCTTTTACCCCGAACACATTCAGCCAAAGACGAGTGGTTTAGTTGTGATGGGTTCTAAGAATAACAACCGGACTCTTTATCGGAGCGAGTATCACACCGATAAAGATTGGGTCACGACTTTTATCAATCTTTGGCCCGATGAGATAGCTCTAGGTTATGATAGTGATGCCGCGAGGGAAAGCGGTCGAGTAATTTTTTGCCGAAAGCGAATAGAAGCCACAAGTTAACAAAACGAGCATAATTTGCTCGTTTTTTGTTCTGTTGCATTTGTGTTTGTCATCCCAACCCTGTCTGCCGGCAGGCAGGGAAAGTTGGGACCCAGTTCAATGTACTGGATTCCAGCGCGCGCTGGAATGACAAAAAAGGCAGTTACGGTTAATATGTAGCTAATGAGATTCGTAATCAAAGGCGGGAAAAAATTAGTCGGCGAGATCACTCTCTCCGGTGCAAAGAACGCAACGACTAAAATGATGATAGCGACACTCCTCACCGATGAGCCCTGCGAGCTTGGGAATGCTCCGGCGATCGGCGATGTGGATATTACCGGCGAACTTTGCCGGATGCTTGGCACGAGCATTGTCCGCGATGGGCATATTTTAAAACTCCACACTCCGGAGATAAAAAATTTTCGGGTCGCTTCGCTCTCACGACGCAACCGCATTCCGATCCTCGCGCTGGGGCCGCTCCTGGCGCGCGCGGGTGAAGCCGAGATCCCATTTCTCGGTGGCGACAAGATCGGCGCCCGGCCTGTCGATATGCATCTATCCGGTTTACGGGCTATGGGAGCGGAGATCGTGGTCAAAGACGATAAATATATAGCCAAAGCTCCAGATGGATTGGCGGGCGCGAACATCACCTTGAAATTCCCGTCTGTTGGTGCGACAGAAAATATAATTCTCGCGGCAACTCTCGCCAAAGGCCGCACCACCATAAAAAATGCCGCGAAAGAACCGGAGGTGATTGGACTTATAAAAATGCTTCAAAAAATGGGCGCGATTATTGAAATCGGCGCGCATCGCACGATTTATATTGATGGCGTTTCGAAACTAAGGGGCGTTGCTCATGAAATATTGCCGGACAGAAATGAGGCGGTGTCTTTTGCTTGTCTCGCGGTCGCGACCGCTGGAAATATTTTGGTTCGGGGCGCGCTTCAAGATCATTTGATAACATTTCTCTCCGCCTTGCGGCGCATCGGCGGTGAATATGAAGTCGAGCAAGATGGCATCCGTTTTTTCCGCAACGATGGACTCAAGGCCGCCACGATCGAGACCGACACTCATCCGGGTTTTATGACTGATTGGCAGCAGCCTTTTGGCGTGCTTTTGACGCAAGCTGAAGGGACTTCGACGATTCACGAGACTGTTTATGAAGATCGTTTTGGCTACGCCGAGGATCTAAATAAAATGGGCGCGGATATAAAAATATTTTCCAAATGCTTAGGTGAGCTCCAGTGCCGTTTTAACGGCCTGAATTTTAATCATAGTGCGGTTATCAACGGCCCGAAAAAACTTCATGGGGCAAATCTGACTGTGCGCGATCTCCGTTCCGGCATCGCCCACATCATCGCCGCGCTTGTCGCCGAAGGCGAAACAACTATTGACGGCATTGAAGAAATCGACCGTGGCTATGAGCATTTAGACGAGCGTTTACGGGCCCTGGGGGCGAGTATTGACAGAAGGGGATAAAAAAAGAGATAATAAACGAGTCATTTGCTTCGGTATCTTTTAGGAGGAACGCGATGGCGAAGCTTTGCAGATTCCTTCTTTGGTTTTTATCATTCGTAATACTCCTCCCTCCTTATTTTCTTTTCGGTGGTCTCGGTGTAATTCTCCAAGGCTTTGGAAATTTTTTCGAAATGGTCGGATATGTTCCATTTAGAATGCTTGAACGGGTAGACGAATGGGCCGGTCATCCGGTTGATTAACTTAATGTCCCGCATTTTTGCCTCCGGCAGAGTGCGGGTTTTTCGTTCTTGATACCCTCCCGCGCTTTACATCCGTCTTTCGTAGCGATAAGCTATAAGCAATAGATTTTAATCACATTGACGTAGGATTGCCACGGCCTCGAATGCTCGGCCTCGCAATGACGGACACCCGCTTTTTATTGGAAATTTCGACTTATGTTCACAAGAAAAATCGGCATAGATCTCGGCACGGTAAACACGATAGTTTTCGTGCCGGAAAAAGGTTTTGTCATTAACGAACCGACCATCGTGGCTTTGAGCCATCCGGAAAATACTGTTATTGCTGTCGGCCGCGAGGCTAAAGATATGATCGGTCGGGCACCGGCGGATATCGTGGCGCATCGGCCTTTGAAAGACGGCGTTATCGCCGATTATTATATCACTCGTGCGATGCTCCGATATTTTATCACCAAAGCGGCCGGGTCTTTTAATATTTTCAAACCCGAAGTGGTCATCTCCGTTCCTGCCGGTATATCTCCCACCGAGAGGCGCGCTGTCATAAATGCCGCCAAAGAAGCGGGGGCCAAAGAAGCCTATATCGTCCGCGAACCAATCCTCGCCGCGCTCGGCGCCGGCATTCCTATCAACCATTATTCCGGCAATATGATTATCAACATCGGTGGCGGCACCTCCGAGGTGGCCGTAGTCTCGCTCGGTAACATCGTTTCGTGGTCTAGCCTGCGTGTCGCCGGCAACAAATTTGACCAAGCGATTATTGATTATATAAAAAAGAAATATTCGCTCGCGATCGGCGAACAAACCGCGGAAAATCTTAAAATAACTATTGGCGCGGCACTGCCCTCCAAGGAAAAATCCACTTATCAGGTGCGCGGCCGCGATCTGGTCTATGGCCTTCCGCGCGACATCGAGGTCAACTCCAACGAAGTCGCCGAAGCTCTGAACCCATTACTTATTGAGGTGGCGACCGCAGTGCAAAATGTTTTCAATCAGACTCCGCCGGAGCTCGTAGCTGATATAATGGAAAAAGGTATCATTATATCCGGCGGCGGCGCCCAGCTTCGTTTCATCGATGAATTTTTCAAGCGGATGACGGGCGTCGAAGCCTACATCGCTGATGAGCCGCTCTTCTGCGTCGCCAAGGGCGCCGGCCTCATCCTTTCCCACCTCGATGTCTATAAACGCACCCTTCTTAATAAAAATTTTCAATCAGCTCAGAGAGAATAAAGCTTTGAGCCACGGCTATCTTTTTTTTGGCGAATCCTCCGGCGCCAGGACAGTTTTCGGTCGCCGGATTTTAAATTTTCTGGAAACAGGCGATTGGGATAATTTGGCCGGCTCTCCTCTTATCGACAGCCTTTTTTTATCCGGGACGGACGGGACTCTCGGCATTGACGGTGTCCGCGAGGCTATTCGGTTTGTCTGGCAAACGCCTTTCCGCTCGCCATACAGAGCCGTGTTTCTTGATGGCGATGTTATGACACCGGAGGCGCAAAACGCTCTTCTTAAAACCGCCGAAGAGCCACCGGCGCACGGCGTGATTCTCATCGGCGCGCGCGACGCGCAAACTTTAGTTGCGCCTCTCGCTTCTCGTCTCGAGAAATTTTATGTGAGTCCCGCATCTTCTTTTTCCTCTCCCTCCGAGGGGGGGAGGGTTTGGGTGGGGGAGGCCTTAGCTAGGAAGTTTATAATAGGCGACGCCAAATCCCGCAAAGACATTATCAAAGCCGTTGTCGCGGATGAGCGGGCCGAAGCCACGGCCGAATTTATCGAAGCCTTGCTTGTTGAATGCCGGCGCGATTCTCTGAAAAATTTCCGGCTGATGGGTGGAATTCTTAATCGCTGGACAAAAATCTGTGATTTTAATACCAATAAAAAGCTTCAGTTGGAAACATTGATAGCGCTTTAAGAGTTGCATATTTATCGGTGGCTAATAGCTGGCGATTATTTTTTTGAGGAGGCGTGCGATGAGACTTCGTCCCGGTATTGGCGCTGTGGAGTCGATTATTTCTTCGGCGACTACGATACTTGAGGATCTCCCGCCATCCATCAGGAGAGACGAAATCCGTCTTATGGATGCCGGCGATACCATACCGCTTCGCATCATAGACGGCATAGTGGCGCAGGTTCCAGCCAAACAAGTGCGTCGTCGCGGCCGATTAGCATATCCTCTGGTTCTCATTCTTTACGATGATCGTTTCGGCCGGCGGAAGTCGCCTACGATGCCCGACGGAGTCGAGGCTCATGAAGCTTCTTATGCCATTCTTTGGCGCTTTGCCGATGAAGAAGAAGATACGCTTTACAATAAAGAAAAGCGGTTTGGTATCTTGGTTTGTGTCGAATTGCTTCGGTTGGTCAACGCCGGCCACGGATCGGTGCTATTTGAAAAAAACGCAAGCTGTCGGCCGGAATTTTATCCGTTAATCTAACCTTTAGCCGCCTTCTCGGGCGGTTTTTTGTTACCGACATTTGCTTTGGGGTGTTTACTTTGTATATACTTTTTAAAATAATAGTTCCTGACCGAAGTGGAAGGACTACAATATGGTAACCCTTCGACAAGCTCAGGGTATAAATTTTATGTCAAATCAAAAAGGTTTGCAATATGTTACTTCCGAATCGGTGACCGAGGGCCATCCGGATAAAATCGCCGATCAGATTTCGGACGCTATTTTAGATGAAGTTTTGCGACAGGATCCTCTTGGCCGTGTCGCCGTCGAGAGCTTGCTCACTCGTGGGCTTGTTATCGTCGCCGGCGAAGTCACTACTTCCGCTCGGCTTGAAGTGCCGCGGCTCGTGCGTTCGCTTATCAAAAAAATCGGCTACACCGATGCCTCTTATGGTTTGGACGGAGAAACCTGTGGCCTCCAAGTGTCGCTTCAAGAACAGTCGCCGGACATTGCGATGGGCGTGGGACGCGCGGAAGCCTCGCCTGAAAAAATCGGCGCCGGTGATCAGGGCATAATGTATGGCTACGCGACTGATGAAACGCCAGAATATATGCCACTTCCGTTAGTTTTGGCGCACAAATTAACTCGTCGCCTAGCCGAGTTGCGTAAAAAAGGTATCATCAAATATCTTCGTCCTGATGGTAAGTCTCAAGTCACCATCGAATATGTGGACGGCGCGCCCTCGCGTATTCACACGGTTCTTATTTCCACCCAGCACGCACCGGAAGTGTCGCTCAAAAAAATTCGTGAGGATGTCATAAAAAAAGTCATAATGCCGTTGATGCCTAAAAAATTGACTGATAAAAAGCTCAAGATTTTCGTAAATCCGACCGGCAGGTTTGTGATTGGCGGACCGCAAGGAGACACGGGACTCACTGGCAGGAAAATTATCGTCGACAGTTATGGCGGTATCGCACCTCATGGCGGTGGCGCTTTTTCCGGCAAAGACCCGACAAAAGTAGATCGCTCCGGCGCTTATGCCGCGAGATATGCCGCGAAAAACATTGTCGCTTCCGGCCTCGCAAAAAAAGCGGAAGTCAAAGTCGCTTACGCGATCGGCGTCGCGGAACCTCTAGCCGTAAATGTCCAAAGTTTTGGCACGAGTGTCTGCGGTGATGAGAAGTTGTCGGAAATCGTCTCCAAAATCTTTGACCTCCGTCCCGGTATGATTATCAAAAATCTCGACTTGCGTCGGCCTATATATCTCCAGACTGCCACTTATGGCCACTTTGGCCGTCTCGACCTCGATCTTCCATGGGAAAAACTCGACAAAGTGGAAGAGTTAAAAAAAATGGCTTCCGGTAAATAGAAAAATCCCCCGACTCGTGAAGAGCGGGGGGATTTGTTTCCGTTTCCTCCCTCTTTGGCAAAAGGGGGAGCCCACCTGTTCGGTCGGCAGGCAGGTGCAGGTGTCGGGTAGCAGGGATTTAAGGTGGGGGATTTCCTCCACGGGATTTCCGTCATTGCGAGGAGCTTCGGGCGACGAAGCAATCTCTACTTGCTTCCTCACTATTGTGTTCCGGTGTTTCATTGCTTTCTTGTCTCATTGCTTCCGTGCTTTAGTGTTTTCGTGCTAGAACGAGCCCCAGAGATAATCTTCCAATACATGCGACGCAGTAGCTACCGACAAGGCAAGCCACAATAAGTATGGGCGTATGCGCGGCTCGGTGGAGAGTGTGATCCCAAAACAGCGTAATATATCAAGGTCAGGAAATACGCCAGCAACCCCGCACCAAAACCCAATCCAAAGTGGAGTATGATAGCGCGGGTGGCCCGGATTACAAAAGGCCAGTCTAGCCAAAAGGGGAGTGAAAACATAGCGCCAAATCCTCACAGCGATACTCCTATTAAGAACTGCTTACAGCCTAGCAAAAACGAGATTTTCTAGCTATATTGACAAAGTAGCAAAATAATATATAGGTATTGAAAAGGTGGGGTTCCCGCCGACCCCCCTCAATCCGAACACACAAAAATACTTGTCCGTCAAACGCCATTGCGGCGTTTTTTGTTTTTCCGATATCTTTCTAATGCTTCCCGTGGAATTAAATAATTTATGCATTCCATAATTCTGCGATTTAATTTTTGTTCAAGTTTGCGTATAAAATATGGCGAGTATTGAGAAAGATCACTACCCTTTGGTATGCTTCTCCGGATAACACCGTTGGTATTTTCAACGGAGCCCTTCTCCCAAGAATGGTATGGATGGCAGAAATAGATACGAACGCCAAGAAGCTTAGCCAGTTTCTGATGATACTTAAGCAAGATGTCGTTATCAGTGGAAATAGTTTTCATTTCAGGAAAACGCCTTTTTATTCTCGCAAAGGCGCGATGGATATTTTTTATTGTGACTTTGAATATTATTGCAATAAATGTGACGCGCAATTTGCGGTCTTCTACAACCAAGAGCATTCCCCGGCCTCCCTTGCCCGAGATAATGAAATCCGCCTCGACATCGCCAACGCGCGATCGTGTGTTGATTATTGCTGGCCGTTTATCGATGAAGACGCGGTCTTTCAATTTCTCCGAAGATGCGCGGCGCCCTCTTTTGGTTCGCCTCCACCTCTCTTGCCGGAAGAAATCTATGGAAATACCATAAGGGCTTTTCAAAAATCTGTAGATGCTGTTTTTTGATACTCTCGGCAAATATTTTTCATGTCTTTTAATACGCCCGGCTATCGCCCGGGGAGATTGGTCATCTTCTAAATAATCCTCCACAAAAGTCCGAAGTTTATTGTGATTAACAACTTTCATCCCTTGGTAGCGGGCGTATTTTCTTCGCACATAGGCTTTATGGTGCGCCTTTCGGGGATGATACGCGCCTTTAACGGAGTTGCGTTTTAGCTCATCGGAGATGGTGGATATGGAGTGATGAATCGCTCCGCTTATGGCTCGCAATGTGTACCCTTTTTTGCGCAGAATAAAGATTTCATCGCGCTCACTTTTTGATAATTGTACAAGTTTTTTATAGTTTTTTTCATTTCTTAATTCTATTCTTGTTCGGATTCAAATGGGACAGCGGGTTTGATTTCCTAAGTTTTGAGAGGAGGATTCAGCATGTCTACCCAAGACAAAAGGGCTCGTCGGGAATTGGAAGAGGCGAGGAAGCAACTCACTCGCGAGGAGTGGCTGGCGTTTCAGAAAAAGACGGGAAGCTATTCACTCGCGGAACTTCGCGATCTTCATTCAAAAGAGGAAGATCTGCAGATGAAGGAATTTTACGCGACCAACATTCGTCATCTTGAAGAGTTGGAAAAAATGCGCCGACTGGAAGCCGAAGAAGCTGAAAAACGCGTCCAGCACCTCAAGGAAAAGGCGCTGGCTCTGGGGCCACCGCTCTCCCATCGGTTGTGGTGGAAACTTTCGGATACTTTGGCCCAAACTCTGAACGTGCTGAAAAGGCCCTTCCAGTGGCTGTTCCAGGCCTCGCCCCTACTTTTCTTGATCGCGAGTATTGCCGGCACAGTAGGTAGCTTGGTATTTAGCATGGTCTATGACCTCGGCTTGAACCTCCTCTTCTCGTTGATAATTGGCGCCATCATGATCGGCTTCGGCGGTTGCGTGCTGGGGGATGCTAAAAAAGAAGCTCAAATTGGCGAAGATAGGATGCTGAAAAAGTCGCGGCTAGTCGCGACCATAGGTCTAATTGTCACCACCCTTTTCTTTTCGGGTCTACTCACCTTCAAGTGCCTTGCCCCACAGCGATGTTATGTGGGAGTTGTGACCGCGGGAGTTGAAGTGGTAAATATCGTGGATTCTAACCAGTTTTTCATGGACTCCCCTCGCTGGTGGCGCGGAGAGAGCGTAACTTGGTACGATCTCTTCACCAAACTCCGACGGGGAAAATTGGCGCCGAATAGTCCTGAAGTAGTAAGAGCAGGCTTCGCGCACGAGGTCATTCTCGGCGAAGAGTGGACCAAGGATTTCACTTTTAAGGATGGGACAGCGAAGCTGATAGTTACCGGCGTAAAAAATCCCGATCTCTCGGGATTCAAAACGCTTCACACTAAAGGTGAGACCGTGGAAGGATACGCTGACAATCTTAGGCGGGAAGTGGAGGGGGCGATTGAGCGCCACATTGGGCTTGCCGACCCCAACCTCCGTGTTCTGCTGGAAGAAGTCCGCGCCGTCAAGAACGAAATCTTTTCTCTTAGGGACGTGACGGGCACGATCACAATAACTGAAAAGCAAACCATTGAAGTCCCTAAGGAAATTCAAAGGGAGGAGGTCAAATAATCCTATCAGCCAGAGCCCGCGCGCCTTGGCTGGTTTTTTGTTTGCTAAAGCTCTATTTTTTTGGCATTATTTGATATATGAAATCCTCCGCAATCCGCCAAAAATTTCTTGACTTCTTTGCCGAGCGCGGCCACGCCGTCGTCAAGCCCTCCTCGCTTCTACCCGATGACCCGTCGGTCTTATTTACGACCGCCGGTATGCAACAGTTTAAGCCCTATTATGTGGGCGCCGCCGATCCGCAAAAGGACTTCGGTTCTCAAAATACCGCGAGTGTCCAAAAATGCATCCGCACATCCGATATTGACGAAGTGGGGGACGCGAGCCACCTGACTTTCTTTGAAATGCTCGGCAATTTTTCTTTTGGTGGTTATTTCAAAGAAGATGCCATAAAATACGGCTATGAATTTATTACGAAAGTGATGGGTTTGAAAATTGACTATGTGACGGTTTTCGAGGGTGAACCGGGAGTTCCGGAAGATATCGAATCCGAAAAAATTTGGAAATCACTTGATCCAAGTATTGTAGTCAAAAAATTTGGCCACGCGGATAACTTTTGGGGCCCGACGGGGGATGAAGGGCCTTGCGGGCCGACCACCGAAATCTATGTGGATGGCATCGAGATTTGGAATATAGTTTTCAATCAATATTATCAGAAAAAGGATAAGACCCTGGAGCCGCTGAAGAGTCCCGGTATCGACACGGGCATGGGTCTGGAGCGTCTCGTAAAAGTAGTCCAAAAGGCGCCGACCGTTTTTGAGACCGATTTATTTACGCCTATCACCGAGCTTTTGCCGAAAAATCTCGAGACGCGCGTTGCACGCATTTTGGCCGACCATATCCGTTCCGTCGCCTTCCTTATCTCTGACGGTGTCCGCCCCTCAAACAAAGATCAGGGCTATGTTCTCCGCCGTCTCCTGCGCCGAATTATCGTGCATCTTTATTTGGTTGACAATAAGTCGTCATTGTCTCCCTTCGGGAGATCCCCCGTAGGGGGACGAGGCGAAGCAATCTCTTTTTCTTTGCATGACCATCTCTTTTCCAAAGTCGTTGAGCTCTATAAGCCCATCTATCCTGAACTCGATGCCGTTTTAATACTCCAAGAATTCCGAGCTGAAGAAGTCAAATTTATGAAAACTTTGCAAAATGGTTTGAAGGAATTGCGGCGAGTAGAAATCCTTGATGCCGGCTCGGCCTTTAAACTTTACGAGAGTTTCGGTTTACCCTATGAAATTATTAAAGAACTTGGCACCGGTAAAGCCAACAGATTGAATCGCGAAGAATTTGATGCTGAATTTAAGCGCCATCAAGAAATCTCTCGCGCCGGCATAGAGAAAAAATTTGGCGGCCATGGACTTTTACTTGACACGGGTGAGCTCAAGGCCAAAGACGAAGAAGAGTTAAAAAAAGTCCTGCGCCTTCATACTGCGACGCATTTACTCCAGCAAGCGCTTCGGGATGTCTTGGGTTCGGATGTTCATCAAATGGGCTCGGATATTACCGTCGAGAGAACGAGGTTTGATTTTAATTTCTCGCGCAAATTGACCGACGCCGAAATTCGTCGCGTGGAGGAAATCGTCAATCAAAAAATTGAAGAAGATTTACCGATGCAATATAAAGAATTGCCAAAAATTGAAGCTGAGGCGACCGGCGCGCTTCATTTCTTCAAAGCCAAATACCCGGATATGGTCAAAGTCTATTTTGTCGGCCACGACCTCCCCTCCGCTTACAGCAAGGAATTCTGCGGCGGCCCACATGTGACTCACACCGGCCTCATCGGTAAATTTAGAATTGTTAAAGAAGAAGGCATCTCTGCCGGCGTCCGCCGCGTGAGGGGTGTGGTGGATTAGTCTCTTTTTTTCTCCTCCTTTCAGAAGAAGGGGGGAGGGCTAGGGTGGGGGATGAAATATTCATTTGAGCATTTGCATCCCCGCTTTTTTTATTCTAAACTGAATTAAGTTCCTTGTGGAGGCGATAAATATGCCGGAGTGGGAGAAAGTCTTTGCTATTTTTTTTAGCCTAGCGACGGTTTTTTTATTGGCGATGTCCTATTTGTATAGTGGCTTATGGGGTCTAGCCACATCTTCGGTTATGATAGTTCCGGTTTGGTGTCTATATGTGCTACCCGTGATTTTGGGTAAGTCTCAAACTAAAAACCCGTCCTAGCGACGGCTTTTTTATTTTCCTCTGTTATCTTGTTTTTTGCCTTGTCATCTTGAGCTCGCTCTACCAACAGGCGGGCCTGCCGACCGAACAGGTGGGCTCGCAATGACGAGGAGATGAGATTGCTTCGTCAAAGACTCCTCGCAATGACGAGAAAGCAACCTCTAAAATAATAATGTGGGATTGCCTCACCCACTCGAAGACTCGGGGTTCGCAATGACAAGTCTTAAGTTTTTATCAACTTCACTGGCGACCGGCGGCTCATCACCGGTGGTTATTCAAGATCCTTTCTCATCCTCACTTTATATTCAAAAAACCCGAATTTTTTCCAAACGGCCATAGCGTCGGCATTGCGCGCGTCGACCGATAGTTCGATGTGCTTTATGTTTTTGGCGCGCAACCACTCGAGCGCTTCGTTAAATAATTTTTCGCCAACGCCCTCGCGCCGATGCGCTTCGTCCACAAAAAGATCGTAGACCATGCCGATTTTTTTGGGCGCGACATATTGCGGCGCGTCTTCCGCGCTCACACGGATATACCCGATGGGGGAGCCGGAGTCCTCCGCTATCAGAGTGAGTGTATTCGGATCGGCCAGTTCTTGCTCCAAATCTTCCGGCAGACTTTTATAATCCTCCGGCACTTTATAATATTTATCCAACCCATGATGCATCCGGGCCATTTCTCCGGCAAAGCGTAGCACGGTTTCGAGGTCATCTTTTGAAGCTTTGCGTATAAGCATACTCTATAATTTACCATTAATACGGAGCCAAAGAAATAAGAGATTTCTTTAGCAGGTCCTCTTGCACAAGTTCAGATACATATGAGACTTTTCAGCAAACTGAAAAGTCATGAGAATACATAACAAAACCACGGGGACAAGAGGTATTGTGAGTGGCTGGGAGGAAGCGATACGCTTCAGGGATATGATTACCCCACAAGCAGAAGAGCGTGCCCGCATCCTCACATTCTGGAAAAAGCACGGAGACGCGGCCACGAAAGAAGCATTTAACGTCTCTCGCCCCACGCTCTTCCGATGGCAAAAACTACTCGATGAAGGTGGTGGCAAGCTTGCAGCGCTTGTGCCTCAAAGCACGGCGCCAAAGACAAGACGAAAACGAGACATCCCGCAAGCAGTTGAAGACCTCATTATCGCGGAGCGCTCTCAAGAGCGTGTCGGCAAAGAGAAGATTGCGCAACTCCTCCGTGATGATCATATTGCCGACTATGCTGACTCCACCGTCGGCCGCATGATTGCCGACATGAAAAAGCAGGGCAAGCTTCCCGATCCGGTGCGTCTCACGCTCAATGGGAAGACCGGCAAGCTCATGGAGCGCAAACCCAGCAAATCCAAGCCAAAACTGCGTAGCAAGGGGCATGAGGGCGCGTTGGTCAAAGCCGACACCATCATCCGCTTCAAAGATGGCGTCAAGAGGTATATCCTAACCGCCATTGATCTTGAGAGCGAGTTCGCCTTCGCGTACGCGTACGCTTCTCATGCCTCCAGCCACGCCGCGGACTTCATGCGGACATTCAAGGATGTCGCTCCGGTATCACTCACGCATGTGCAAACCGACAACGGGAGTGAGTTTGCGGATCATTTCCAGTCTTTCTGTGATGACGCCGGCATCGTGCATTTTCACATCTATCCGCGCTCACCCAAGATGAATGCCGAGGTGGAGCGATTCAATCGCACCTTGTCCGAGGCGTTTATCTCAACGCATCGGAATCTCCTGGCGCATGATATTGAAGAGTTCAATCGCCAACTCATGGAATGGTTGCTCTGGTACAACACGAGGAGGCCACATTGGTCGATTGGCTTAATTTCCCCACTACGGTATATTTGCAACAAGCTAACGCCAAAACAGTCTCATATGTTGTGGACGAGTACACTGAACGTGTCAAATGATTTAACTATGACACCGAAACGGTATCGGTTGAATGATGTATTTTGACACCGTAGGGCACCGATGATTTTCTAATTTTCGGGCTTGCTTCGACGGGCAAGCCATTTTTCT
>Ga0082335_1003696_pt1 | contig 24625 bp, 28 predicted proteins | sample Subgrocontami58m_FD_72375 | JGI IMG/M metagenome (GOLD analysis project Ga0082335, IMG submission 72375) | Subsurface groundwater microbial communities from S. Glens Falls, New York, USA - GMW37 contaminated, 5.8 m (SPADES assembly) (version 2) ...
GAGTGTTAATACTCTGCAGCGGTTTAGGTATTCTCTTGATTGCTAAAGACACACTCGGAGTTGCTGGTGGTATAGTCGTCGCGCGGTCGAGGGAGGCGATTCTCAGTCCATCTCTGCTCGCGTTAGTGATGGCCCGCGCGCCCCATCGTCTTTGGGGTACGATGGCGGGGTTATACCTTGCTGTGAGCGCCGCTAGTAACTTGGGCAATACCGTGAGCGGTTTCGTTGCTGATACATTGGGGTTGGCAAGCCCATTTGTGTTGGGGATAGTTGTAGCCGCATTGGCTCTGCTATTGATTGCAGTGGCTTCTAGGTTTGAAAAAGAACGGCGGTAAAACATGCGCCTCGGCAATGGCAGGGCAGCTTGCAAACAGTAGTCGCTTTCGATTCGCCGCCATTGCGTGGTGCTATTGCGTTTTGCGTCATGCCGTTGCAAGTCGAGTGGCGGCTTCTCAGAAGGAGGCAAAATAATGACCCGCCAAATGTTGTTACGAATGATGATTGGCGTGACGTTGTCGGTTTTGCTATTGCTTGCATGTGATATGCTGCAATCTGAGTCTACCCCTGACCGTGTAGCCACAGATGTCGCGGAAGCCAAAGCCATCGCCGCGACGCTTACAGCAGAGGCACCTACGGCCGTGCCGACACGCTTGCCAATGGAGATTCCGAGACCCATGTCAACGCCCACGCCAACACCACTTCCCACCTCGGTGTCCACGACACTAACTCCTACACCTGTCACAGCCTCGATGAACACAGCGATCGTAACAGGAGTGCTCATCTATGGCGATACAGGCAAGCGATTGGAACAAGGAAAGAAGGTCCGTCTGGTACAGGTAGATGAAGTTGAAGGAAAGACTACACTCATCTTCGGTGGGGTTAAAGACCCAATCGCAGAGACCCAAGCCGACGGGACATTCGTGATCTCTAATGTTCCGACTGGGAAGTATGCCGTTATTGTCCATGGGGTCGGAGGCCTATATGCGCAGGTTGTATCCTCTTCGGGATCTCTCATCCTCATAACATTTGATAAAGGGGGACGGGCAATTGATCTCGGCGTCATTCGAGTTGTCGCTCCTTGACATTGATATCCTGTGACCGTTCAGATGATCATCAAAGTTTCACGCCGAGCCGAGTGGTAGATGAAGCGGCAACAAAGGTGGAGGCGTGCCGCCTCGGTTGGCAGCGGTGCAGATCTCCGTCAGATAATCCAGCACATCTCGCTGTTGCTGACGTAATGTCGTGACGGTAGTCAAAATACGTTCGACAAAGCGACTGCCGCCTTCACTTTGAGCCCCGAAACTACGACGACCCCATAGCACCGCTCGCCGCAACGCCCGTTCGGCGCTGTTGTTAGTTGGCTCCATGTCAACCCTCACGTCAACTGGTTCTCCCGCAACTTTCGTGAAGAGGTGGAGTGATGGTAAACCACCGAGCGTAATCTGGCTACAACGCCAGAATGAACATTGCAAACAAACTTAAGCGGCAACATTCGCAAGTGCCAAAAGTGCTGAGATCTCCAACTTCACGATGGGCGAAGAGAATACTCGCCGAGTTTCGGATTTGGTGGTCTTGTTTCCTTGGCTGTCATATTCGTATCGCGTCTGAGTGGTCTCGGCGCTGATAAACCCTGCGGCCTGACAACTACTGCAACGCCAAACAGCGACTTCAATGAAGTCCTTGCTATCTCTACCTGATTCAGAAGCCAAATCGCCGATACCTTCGAACAGGCGGGAATTGAGGATCCCTAATAAGACCCCTTCGAGTCTGATGGGATATTTGCCAAGCGAAAACTTCTTCATATACTCCTCACACGTCTCACAAAATGGGTTTCCCTCTGTCGTCGCTCCAGATGTTGCTCCTGCTACCAACATGATCGCCAAGAAATACCCGATAAGCTTGATGGCATCGATCATCGAATTGAATCCTTTTGGACCAAGAACCTGGAAATAAACAGCAACATACGCCCCATAGCCCACTAGTCCGCATAGGAGGCCAATTACCCGTGCTGCCCCCAAGTTCCTATTTTTCCCAATTAGTCCGCCCTGACCAACAGCAAGACCAATAAGGAGACCCAACACACCAACAGCGATGAAATAGAGCACCAAGGCAGCAAGGGCTGCCAGACAAATAAGTCTCATGCTGAGCACAGTCGCTATGATGGCGTGTACGGGGTACAAAAGTGCGCCGCCAACTGCTGCTACAGGAAGTCCTGTAGCAAGCATCAACAGCATGGCTTTGAGACCTCCTTTGCCACTTGGTTTGTAAGCACTTTCTACGGCAGGGAAAGAAAATGAAAATGGTCCTACCCCCTCGCGGTTGGTTGAGAATTCATATCCACAGGCAGGACAATAGGTCGCGCTTGTGGCAACCTTAGTTTCACATTTGGGACAAATTAGGATGTCTTGTTCATTGCTCATGTCAATTGCACTCCTTCTTAGATTCTGAGCAAGGTCTTGCACAACTTGCCTGCCGTCACGCTTGCAACGAGCTGATTAAGAAGCTCCTCTACGGGCGTGCTGGCAAGCGATGCTGCTTCTCTCGCATGAAACCAATCAAGGTACCGATGATAAAGCCCATGAGCCAGCCAATACCAGCCCCGACAAGTGCTCCTGCAAGTGATATAAGGACAGGAAGCAATCCTGTCAGAACCAAGAGAAGAAATAGGCAGCACTGACGTCGAGAGGCAATACCAAACACGACCAGTATGGCTACCCCTATAACTCCCAAAGTTACTCCCAAGCCAAGTGCTTCCAAAGTGCTTCCTGTGTTGCTGGCAAAGCCAGCAACAAACCAAAGGGCGAACGCCCCTACGAATATTCCAACATCTTTCCCTCGTGATGCACCTGCATCGGCGTAGGCATCAACGGGATGGAATAGAACCTTGATAACAAAGTTTTTTGCCAGTGCTGACTCTGTTAGAAGTTGCCATTCGCTGTTCCCTTGGCGCACCCTGATGTCGCGCGTGATCGTGCCATCGCGAATCCATTGGGCGACTGTTGTCGCATCGGCCGGACCGAGTTCCTGTTCATCCCGAGTCTTGATTGCCCACAGAAGCGCTTCGGTAGCTGGTGTTTGGTCGCTTGTTTTGTCAGCGGTTTCAGCGGAACCCTCTTTGTCGTTCATAGCACAACTCCTTTCAACCATAGTGATATGCAGCGAAACTTATGACTACGTAACGACGCGCGGCGGAGAGGCTGGCAAAGAGCAGCAGCATATCCAGAACACTCGCTGTTGAATTGCACGCGGTAGCCGCACCCGCTCCCGCCGCGTGATATGCCGCCGTTCATTTGATCTATTGATCTAGCCCTCCCGACTCAAACGTATCATTTGCCTAAATGCCACGCGCCTTGCATTGCCAGAGTGGCGTGTGTTCTGCGTTCGTGTAGGTTTGTTGTACTTGTTTTCGCCGGACATTTCCTCCTACTTTACTAAGTTAGGGTAACGCTCGCAACGAGGCAAAAAACGAATGTAAGAGTTATGGTTCAGGGAATCTTCCATTTTTCCCACTCGCCTTATACCGATTTCTAGATGAGTTTTTGCAGTGCACTCATCCGTGCATTCAGGGGCCAGTTGGTTGCCAAGCAGGCGACAAGTCATCAGCGGGGTCGTTTGTCAGTCGAATTAGGCTTGAATCGCTCAAGTTGACAATATAGATATCGCCCTTCACATCTTGGGTTGATTCGAAGGCGATTTGTTTGCCATCAGGAGACCAAGCCGGTGAAGTATTATCTCCATTGATGTTTATCAACTGGATGCGACCAGAGCCATCGGCGTTCATCACGGAGATGCCTCCCAATGGGTCTTTGAATGCTATCTTCGTGCCATCCGGTGACCAGGCGGGATCGCCATCACTAAAGCAGCTATCCGTCAACCGTGTCACGCCTGATCCGTCAACATTCATGACGTAGATCTCATGGTTAAATAGATTTAGGCACTTCTCAGCGCGATCCGAATAGAAGGCGATCTGTTTCCCGTCTGGAGACCAAGCAGGATAAAAATCGAATGCGGGATTCTTTGTTAAATTGGTTTGTCCCGAACCGTCAACGTTCATGACGTAGACTTCAAAGTTCCCGTCCCGATTGGAGTAAAACGCTATTCGCTTTCCGTTGGGCGACCAAGAAGGACGCCCAACGCTCGCCAAGTTATCCGTTAAGCGGGTGACTCCTGAACCATCCGCGTTCATGACATAGATCTCATTATTCCCATTGCGTTTCGATTGGAAAGCAATTCTCTTCCCATCCGGTGACCATGCGGGAAGCCCATCGAACGCCGGATTATTTGTCAAGTTGGCTAGTCCCGAGCGGTCAGCATTCACGACATAGATGTCAAAGTTGCCATTGCGATCAGACTGAAAGGCAATCCGACCGAATGAATTGGCCTGCGGTGAGGCGATGCTGGGTGCCTTAGTTGTGGCAGTTGCTGGGACTAAGGTAGCCGTGGCTGTCGACGTCAACTTTGCAAGTTCTTTGAGCTTTGCCTTCTGTGTCGGCTTGAGCCAAACGCTGACAGCAGAGTTGGGATTGAATGTTATCTTGATTTTGCCATAATCTTTTGTGGCAATGAACACTTCCCTCCCAGCCAGAAGTAGGTCATCCGAGACCAACTCGATTGGCTTCCCACCCACGGCGAGTCGCGTAACTTTTCCTCCTCCAAATTCTGTAATGTTGCCATCCGCGTCCCACCTAACTGCTCCGCGCATACTCGCCTGGAAGTCCATCGGCAACTCGGATAAATCAACCTTCTCGTACTTCTCTTCGACTGGAGTTGGCGTGGGCGGTATCGCCGTTGGTGGCAGCGGCGTTGACGTTTCGGCTGGCGCGCACCCTATCGCAATCAAGACAACAGCCCCAACACCGAATAGCGTTCGCAACGATTTCGCGAGTAACATGGTTGAGTGCACTGCAAAAAGGTCTCCACAAAACGGAAAAAGTTTAATACAATAGAAGCATGTTCAAGAAAAATAAAGCACACCAACAACCTGCGCTCATCAGCGCGATACGCGACCTGCCAGAAAAACAGCGCGACCGATTAGAACACTCGTGGGCAGGTACATTCTATCGCGAATTTTTCAGTCGTATCCAAGAAGAGATCTTTTCGGTCCTGTATTCGGATAAGCCATCGCGTCCGAATGTACCTGTGAACGTGCTGGTGGGATTGGAAGCGATCAAAGCAGGCTTTGGCTGGAGTGACGAAGAGTTGTATGACGCCTTCGCCTATAACCTGCAAGTACGTCACGCCCTTGGGTATGACCGCTTGGGCGACGGCGAGTTTGAAATACGAACGCTGTATTATTTTCAGCAGAGATTGAGCGAATACAATATGAAGCACGGCGAGAACCTGTTGGAGAAAGCGTTTGAAAACATCACCGACAAACAAATTGTCGAGTTGAAAATCCGCACCGGACATCAACGGATGGACTCGACGCAAATTGCCAGCAACATCATGGATGCCAGTCGTTTGCATTTGTTGGTGGAAGGCATTCAACGTCTGCATCGTATTCTTAGCCCCGAAGAACAAAAACGATTGGTGGAATGGTTTGCGCCATATATCAAAGATAGTGCTGGACATTATGCTTATCGCGTGAAAGGCAAAGAAGCGACGCAGGAACATTTGGAAAAAGCAGGCCAGGTATTGCATACGTTGTTAGCCGAGTTGAAATCGGTCTATGAAACGCATGAAGTCTATGGTGTCGTTGAACGTCTCTTTACTGAAAACTTTCACGTCTCAAATGAAACGGTGCGCGCCAAAGAGAACAAAGAATTGCCTGCCGGTTGCCTACAATCGTTGGATGATTTGGAAGCCACTTACCGCACCAAAGGCACTGGACATTACAAAGGCTATGTCGCCAACGTGACGGAAACCTGTGACCCGCAAAACGATGTGCAGTTGATTACCAAAGTCCAAGTCGCTCCTAACAATACCGAAGACTCGCATCTCTTGAAAGAGGCGCTGCCGAACTTGAAGGAACGCACCCAACTGGAAACGCTCATAACCGATGGCGCATATCCTTCCCCGACTAACGATGAAGAGTTACGTCAGCACACAGTTCATCTGATTCAAACAGGCATTCGCGGAAACAAACCCGACTCGGAGCGCTTCAACCTTTCCGACTTTCGCATTGAACAGGATCCGCAAGGCAATCCAATTTGCGCTACTTGTCCTAACGGACAATCGGCTCTGGTCACACACGGTACTCGCTCCGGATGGTTTGCCCGTTTTCCTGTCGAAGGGTGTTCGACCTGTCTTTTCCAACTCAGCAAACAGTGTCGCGCCAAATCGCAAAAACGGGACCCGCGCTACTTTATTGACTTCACTTTGCAAGAACTTCGCGTGGCGCAACGACGCCTAGACTACCTTGCACAAAAAAAAGACGAACACAATTTGCGAGCGGCGGTTGAAGCCACCGTGCGTTCCATCAAACATCCTTTCCCGGCAGGAAAATTACCAGTGCGCGGCAGGTTTCGCATGACCTGCATGATGATCTCATCCGCAATTCTCGTGAATGTACGTAGGATTTGGAACTACCAGACAAAGAATGCGGCGAAAGAATCGGGTGAAACAGATCCGCTCTCTTCTTGCCTTTTTTCTTTTTGCCAAAAATTTGTCGCGCAATTTTTCCCGACCCGCCTTATACCGATTTTTAGGTGAGTTTTTGCAGTGCACTCATGGTTGTCTCCTTTTCTTTCACTCGCGGCTATTACCCTACTGCTCTTTCAGTAGCATGACCGCAAGCGCTGAATTCGGACATAGCAACTCCGGAACGATGTTTATCATCCAGCTCTGAGTACCGCGATACGTACTTGGACATCTTTTTTTGAGCAGGTTTAGGTTCAAATCGTCTTATGCCCGATGTCTTTTACGAAGCCTCCTAACAGTTGCGTTCAGTTGTGCCGCGTAGCGAAGCGCGTCAACTGCAACGCGAGGTTAGCTCGCCGCTGGTGATAAGGAGAGTATGTACTCGCCGACGCATAAGTGTTCACAATACATTTACCCTACAGATATGCTGAAGAAACAGAGTCGTCAAACACTATTTCTACATCACGTAGCGTAACCAACTATTTCTAGCTCATCAGCAGCATTCTTCTTCCCATCCATATCCTTCGCAGCCTATTTGAGTTCGAGTTGTATTTGCTTGATTTTCTGGTATGCAATAGTAACGGACCCGTTCTTTATCGCAGCCGCTGCAGTTGCAACCTCTGCTTCGAGCTGAGTGGCTAAGGCAGGTTTGTTCCTCACACTCTTCGTAACATCCTCCCGCAGTCTTGCGAGCGCCGCTTCCAGTTCCTCAATGCTTACCAACCCATCGCCGTTGCTATCAATAAATGCAATCGGTTTCTCATAACCGGTAAATTGGTAATTTTTATTGTAGGTACTGATAAGCAACGCATAGCCAATTAATTGATCAGTCGAGATTCGCCGCACTTCTACGTATTCCGCATCCCAATTACGACTGACCGCAATTTGGGCGTAGCTGTATCCAGCACGAAGCTGCATGTGGCCACCCCCCACCCTTTCATCATAGCTGTCCTCGTAAGCGTAGAACCGATATCGGTCAGCGCCAAGATTCTCCAGGATGACTCGCCCCTTCGCATCTTGGAATTCAATGATCTTTTTCTCCTTGTCGAGAAATGCCTTTTCGCCCTTGTGCAGAATAAAATACCCAATACTGTATCCTGAGTCTTGATACGCCTCCACCACCTGATTTACCCGCCCGTCCCCCAGTCGTAATGGGGATCTTGGCGTGATAGTAGGAAAAACAGGTGATGCGGTAGGCACGGCTGTACGCGGAACGGGTGTCAAGGTTGGCGCGGTTGCAGCTGTGGACGGATTGGGTGTAGGCGTCGGTGCAAATGCTCCGCATGCACTTGCAGACAGCACCACAAGCCCTAAGCTAATTACCAATCGCAATGAGAGATAGCGGTTCATGGTTTGCTCCTTTCGTCTGTGATGGAATTGATATTTGACTGACTACCAGTTCCGCTAATCCCAACTTGAGACCTGAACCCAGTTGATATCTTTGTCAACAGTTAATTTAGTTCCGGGCTCATATGTCTTGCCATCAATTTCGATATGGATGCCAATAGTTATCTTCGTCCCGTAACACTTGACCATCATTTTGTTGTTGCGGAATTCAGTAGTGCCATTGAGTAGCCAAGTTCCATTTGGCATAACGGCATCCAGCGTGGCTACAGTCTTACAGGACACGAAATCCTTAGGATAGGTCTTTATGACCTCGGAGTATTTTGGAAACGCTAAAGCTGGCGTGCTTGTCGAAGTTGTTTTTGGTAAGAGAGAGACCGATGGAGATGCAATTGGATTGAATTTACTGTCGCCTTCTTCGCATCCATCCTTCCGGGGAGGGTCCCACACCCTCAAGTCAATATTACCTTCACCATTTTGCGCCTTCACATAGATCAGTTCGCCTTTCAAGAAGATGAAAGCTAAATCTACTGAGTCGGCGTACAGATACCCGGAGACCACAAGATTCCCTTCAACAATTTCGTAAAATGCCTCGCAGGTCGATAACGAAGACACTTTCAACGATTTCATTAAGTGGTTGATGTTCGTTGGGGCGGGATCAGAAAACGTAGAGACTGGCGAATACTCCAATTTGACAGCATCCCACTCGGGTCGAATCCTTCCCGAAGTGTTGTATAACACGACGTACTCCCCAGTCTCTGCGCCTGTGATGTTGAATCGTCCATCAGAGTCTGTCACAGAGGTGAGTCGAGCTGCGATGACGCAAAGGCTTTCTTTGGATCGTTTTGGGCAAAGAATCACACGCGCTCCAATCAATGGCTTTCCCGTAGCTTTGTTGATCAAAGTGCCCTTCAGCATGGCTCCCGGTGAAAGTGTCGGTGGCATTGGTGTGAGTGTCACCCTTGGTGTCTGGGATATACGTGACGGTGGGAGTAGTGTGGGCGACAGAATCACCTTGAGAGCGTCTGCTGTAAGTGTGGCAACAATATTAGATTTGCCCTGTGCGGTACTGGTGTACATATTGTCAGGAGGGGTTGGGGCAAATTGCATTACGCCACAGCCAACGCCAAGCAGTAGTAAGGCAACCATCAATATAATTGTCAATGACGACGATCTTTGGCGGTGCATTTAGCATTCCTTTCTCTGTTCAGCGCGACGGCGCATATCCTATGGCAGTCAACCACATCCGAAGCCACGCGGGAAATTAAACCAACGTCTGGCCGTACCACCTTTACAAGAAAGCCTAGTATGTGGCGTAGTTGATGTGTGTATATTCTCCCGCGCGTGCCGTCGCATTCTTCTACTCGACACGGTAGATGGTCGGTCTGAATGCGGTTCAGTGGAGCGGTTGCATGCCTCACTATGGTCGCCGTCTGACGAAGAAGAACCAGATCCCAAACCCAGCGACAAACAACATCAGGGCAGGGACAAAACAGCATATTGAAGAATAAATGAACGCTTCTCCTGCCGTATAGGGTCTGCCGGCTGATGAATTCTGCCAAGCTCCTGGTGCAATAAACGGTGTAAGAGTCAGGATACCTCCACAACTACAGAATCCAAGACCCAAAATACCGAGAACCAAGAGGCTAACTTGGGCTATGCCCTTCCAATTTGGATTGCGGTGATTCTGAATTTGATCCGACATCAAAATACCTCCTTTATTTCCATGCATAGCCGCCGTGTTTTACATTTGGCGGCCATTAACAACTTACTTGTCGACACGTTGCCATACGATTCCATGCAACCGCATGATTTACTGCTCTCTCATCTTTCCCGGGCGGGCAGACACAAGACACCAATCATCCCCGATTTTTACGGCTGAATTTGAGAACTCAAGAACGACTTTACCCCTCTCCCCTAGATCAAATTCAGTAGTTTCAATTAGCTTTCCCGTTTTTATATACTTTTCGTATTTGGATTCAAAGACTAATTGGCAGAAAACATCAGCCGCTCTCTCGCTTCTTTTGGTTACCCGAACATTAGAGATTCCGCCTAACATTTTAACTTCTGGGTTTGTAAAAAAGGTTTCCATCGAAACGTTCGCGCTTAGTACGCCGAGAAATCCCTGCAACTTATTTCCACACTTTGGGCATCGATGTCTTTCTGGGAAGCTTACAAAGCATTCTGAACAGTAGACCGATTTGCAGTCCGGGCAGCGTACCCACAAACGATCATTCGTGATCATGCTATCCGTGAGTGTCCACTGGAAATGGGTATCCCACAGGCCTCCCGAACTTTTTTTACAGTGGTCGCAAGTAGCCGAATCCAGGGTTTTTACAAGGGTTCTCACCTCCTCGGCCTCGTCTTCCCATAGGTCGATGAATTCATCCTCCGGGACTTTCAACATTAAGCTCGGCGCCAATCGACCGTAACTATCTGAAAGCACCCTGTCTCCCATTTCTTCTAGTCGTCCTTCACTATAAAGAAGTTGATCCAGCCCGGTATAGAAGGCCTTTACCACCTCCTCCGCAGAAAGCTTCTTCGTCATACCCCTCCGCAAAAAGAAAATCGCTGCTAGAAGGATCAATAGTAAAAAACCCACGTCTATGCCGTCACCGGTTTCTCTAATCCCTAAAAATCCTGGCACGAAAAGTGCGATTACTAGGCTGAGAATCAAGAAAGCCGAAACTATCACGAGAATAATGAGAACTATCTTTTTTAACATTAGATTTGCCGCCTTTTTCCGAAGAAAGGACTCAGGATATTTGTCCTTCGCCTCGAAGGCTTGGCGGATTTCTTCGTCAGAAATATCATGAAAGTATCTTCGAGTAATCATTTCAAATTCCCTTTCGATGCTTAATTCAAGCGCCCCTCAAAAAACGGTGTAAGAGTCAGGGTACCTCCACAACTACAGAACCCAAGACCCAAAATACCGAGTAGCAAGAGATTGACTGGGACCATGCCCTTCCAATTTGGATTGCGGTGATTCCGAATTTGATCCGACATCAAACCACCTGCTTTTGTTCCAGGCGTAGCCGCCGTGTGTGCGCTTGGCGGCGATTAACAACTTACTTGTCGACACGTTGCGACATGACTCTATCCAACCGTAAGGTTCATCTCAGCAATTGGTCAAGATGTTCGCGGGCATACAGCAGATTAATACGACACGATGGGCAGTTCTGGTCAGTGGGGCCAACCTGGGTTCCGCACTTCGGGCAAGAACCTGCTGCAACACGGGTCTCCAGATCATCCCTATCAGGCTTTAAGTCAACTGCTGTCTCATCGGCCGTTGCTTCAATCGGTACACGCTCCAGATCGACTCTGGATTTACATTCGGGACAGGTAAACCAAGCAGCGCGTTGGTTGAGTGGATTTTGATAGTGACATTTCGGACAGGCCACACCGCGTTCCAGCACTGTTCGATATTGTGCTAGATCAGGGTTCACATCAAAGCCAAATGGCGTCCACCTGACTTGCTCGTCGCAGTTTTGACACAGGAAAGAGTATTTGCGAATGTTCACTTCAGCGATGTGACTACACGACGGACACGCTATCTTTTGAATAGGAGGGCTCTTATAGGAAGTTATCTTCAAAACAAATAAAGACCAGAGTCCTCTCCCGTTGCCGAAGAGTAACCCGAGACCGATAAGCAATGGAACTATGAACCAGGATTCCCATCCCCCTGTGATTTTTATTCCTTTGCTCCACTTCTCTGCCCAAGGTCCCCAAAAGGATAAGCTGATCAGCAATCCCAATCCCAGAATCAACCCCAATAGACTCACACCCACCTCTCTCCAAATGTGGAATGTATGCAATTCAATAGGGTTTCGAATCTTCGCTTCGCTCATTTTCACATCTCCTTGCCTGAGAATTGCGAATCCGTTATCGGCTAACACAAAGCGCGTACATTCATAGTCGGTATGCGTGTGTTCCCCCGTTCGTGCATTTCCTTCTGTTAGTCGTTGAACGTTCTGGACGCACGTCATCGCTTTTTCATGGATTCCGATCTGGCTACTTTTTGAAGGGTTCCAGTTTTCCATACTCTCCGATGGAGTAAAGAGTCTGCGTGCTACTATCGAAGAAAGCATTCTTCGCATCAATCTCTCCTCGGATACCTTCCTTGATGAACATCGCGCGGAGTCTAGTTCGTACCATGGCTTTCTCTTCTTCAGTCATTTTGCTATCAAACGCAATCGCTATGGTGACTGACCATTTCCAGTTGTAACCCTGTTTGACCGAAGACGAGTCCTCATACGTAAGTGTCACTTTGGTAGGTTTCTCAGGTCCTGGCTTACCTAAGAACTCGTATCCTGTGACACGAGAAGATGAACCTGTGGGGCAAATGCCAAACTGGATTTCTTTTTCTACCAAAGCGCTGCTCGGAGCGTAGCACCGTTTACCCTCAATACTGAAAGTGATGCCATCCATGACTCCTCTGCGCAGGATGACTTCCCCTACTTCTTTGCCGAGGTATCCGTAGGCAGGGTAATTCGAGGATGGCGTAGGTAGGAGTGGGTCGGGTACGGGCGTGGGTGTGGCTGTAGGTAATGGTGTAAGTGTTGGTAGTATCAGCGTTGACGTAGGTGGAATTGCAGTTGATGTCGACGGCACAGGTGTTGACGCGAGAGTCGGCATTGGCGCAGGCTGACAACTGACAGTCACAATAAGTACAGCGATTGACAACAAAACAACCTTGTTCATTTTTCAGTCTCCCTGTGAATTGGTCATCCGCTTGCAATCGAAGTCACCTCTCGACTCCAAACGGCATGGCGGTAAATGCCTCAGCACGCCAACTACGCCCGAACCGACGCACGAAATGAAGCGGCCTTCCAAACTATACCGAAAAGTCGCGTACATAGCGCGGTTAGTGTGCATGTGCTTTGTGGTTTTTTAACTGAAAGCCAACTCTTTAGCAGAGTAAGCCCGTCACGCGTTTACTGTCCAAGTTTCCACAGTATCACTGTGCTATCTTCCGAACCTGTCACAAACATCGTACCGTTAGGCGACCACGCCACGCTGTTTACATCCTTTGAGTGCTCTTTGAGTGTTCGCAATAGATTTCCTGTACCTGCATCCCACAGAGTCGTTCCGCTCGCAGATGTTGAGGCAAGCAATGTCCCGTTGGGTGACCATGCCGCACTCCAGACAAACTGAAAGGAATCCGTCAGTTCCCGCAATGGCTTGCCTGTAGCAGTGTCCAAGACGCGCAATTTGCCATATGCTGCTGCCGCCAGCAGTTTGTCATCTTGGCTGAATGCCACACTTCTCATTCCACTGAAAGGCCCGCCCGTTGCTCCCCAATACCACATCACCACATCCCCGCTCTTCACACTCCAGACAAAAACCGAGTCGTCAAGTACTCCTGCCGCCACCCTTGTACTATCTGATGACCAAGCTACGTCAAGCATCCACCGACTGATGATGCCACCGCTGACGTTAGGAATCAATCTGAGCAATTGCTTGCCTGTCTTTGCATCCCACACATACACCATGTTAAATGAACCAGAGGCGAGCATTGTGCCATCGGGCGACCACGCGACGCAGCGCATCTCTTCATGCCCTTCAGCGGTCGTAAGCAATCGTTCGCCAGTGCTTGTGTTCCATATGGTCACTGTCTTTTCGCCCGACACAGTCGCGAGTGTCGCACCATTTGGTGACCAAGCCACGCTGAGTACAGGTTTGCCTACTTCGAGTTTTCGTATCACATCGCCTGTCTTTGCGTCCCATAAGATTACTCTCTTGTCGTGCGCACCTGAAGCAATGGTTGCTCCATCGGGCGACCATTTCACGCTTGAAACGCTGTCGGTGTGCCCTTTGAGGGTAAGCGACGGGATGACTCTGGCAACGTTCCCTGTAGTTATCATCGGTATAAGTGTTGACACAGGAGTTGGCGTTGGCGCAGGCAGACAACCGACAGTTACGATAAGCAAGCCCAGCAACAGCCAAGTGGTCTTTTTCATTTTAGGTCTCCTTTGTTCGTCTGTCTGCAATTGGAGTCACCTCTCGACTACAAACGGCATGACGCAGAACGCTATTGTCAATCCTCACGCCGACCACGCCCGAACCGACACGAGAAATGAAGACGACTTCCAACTGCGCGAACCCACTTTGCCAGAAGCCGCGTTCGTGGCGTGGTCGGCGTTCTCCTGTTCCGCCGTTCGGGCCTATTGGATTTTCGTTCCAATGCTAAAAGCGGTTACTTCTTGCATCCGAGACCTCTCAGCGTGACATTTGCTGTCTGACCACCCTTTGCCTCAACCTGCAACGGCATACTCCGCTCTGGGCCCGTGGCTCCAGTAGGGCCCCAAGTAGTTCCACCTGGGAAATCAATTTGCAGCGATAGGGATTCGAGCCATATGGTATCCATGACAATAATGATTCTGTAGAGGCCACCTGCCGGTTCCTGTTTAATATCTCGACAACCGTCCGGATTGATTTTTGGGTCGAAAGAAGCGGCAATCGTTGGAGCGTTTTGTAGACGCACTAGTTTGTCTTCCCACGAGGAACGCGACTTTGTTGCGCTGTCTGGCCCGTAGAAAAACGTATAGGTCCCAGGCGCGATGCTGGCAATCTCGAATGAACCTTTATCCGAAACGCGAGTCGCCGACGCCTGTTGCATGCGGCACGTGTTCTCGCCCCCCATCAAACACGGTATTACTAACGCTGTTTTGGGCGTCTCATCTATGTTCGCAACCTGTCCGACTATCTTCGCGCCCACTGGTGTAGTCGGTGACGGAGCAGGCGTGACGGTTGGCGGAACTTGCGTCGGCGCAGGCAGACAACCGGTAATTACGAAAAGCAAGCCCAGCAATACCAAAGTGGTCTTTTTCATTTCAGGCCTCCTTTTGCCTGTAATCGAAGTCACGTCTCGGCTTGCAACGGCATGACGCCAAACGTTGGAGTCGAGCCTAATGTGGCGCAATTCAATGTCGCAGAGCAAGCCAACATCACGCGCCGCATTTTCGCCCGGCCCGTGTTATGCGCTCTTAACTTTCGCCCGGTCATCTCGACCTACTAATCCTGATCTCCTGCCTGTATTTACTCACACGGCGCCACACACGCGTTTGAGATCATGAACTTTCCAAAGAGATTTTTCAAGTGAATTGCGGTTGCATGCTTCGCACAGTTCATATACCCGTCGCCTATGCTCTTCGGTAAGAACGAGTGACCTCATCTTTTGTTTCAACTTACCAACAACTTCAGACTCGTCCTTCCATCCGACCGCTTCGTACGTTGCCTGCAGATAGTTAAAGGGAACAACATCAGCAAAAGGATGATGCACAATGGACTCTTGAAATGCTTTGACAGCTTCGAGGATGTCTCCCTTGTACAGGCAGAGTTGTCCCCGTGTCTTGTAGAGTCCGTCATCCGGGAAGGATTTGTCAGCGGGGTCAATCTTAAGGGCTGCTGCAATATCCTCCAAGGCGCTATGGTAATCTCGTATTTCGCGATGACAGTCAGACAGCCAAAGGTAACCCAGAATGTAGTTGGGATCATTCTCCACAAGTTGTCTGAAGCAAGCCACAGCCCCTGAGTAGTCGCCGCCACGATAAAGAGACTCACCTTTTTTTTGAATACTCGTCATTTCTGCCTTCATGTCTACTCCTCCATATTGGGGATTCGATTGCACCCAATGCTGTAACACGCCGACCATGCCCAACGCACCACACGAAATTAAATCTCTTCAGCCCCGCCAATCACCGATACCATCCCAAAGCATGTCAAGGGTTCGTGATCCGCGCTTTCCTTCCAGTTTATTCCAGAGGCGTCGCATCTCTTGGACACCGCCTCGAAGATTAAGCTCATGAGCAATGCACATGGCGAGACTCTCAAGTTCTTTAGTCGAAGACTTGGCATACTTGCTACCCACGATTATCAAGCCGGTGTCCGCGGCTCGTTCATTGGCGTAGGCACGACAGAGTTCCTTCAAAACATCGAGCATCTCTTCCTCAGTCATCGTTTTAACAAATGGCTGGCTGGTAATCCGTGATACCTCATCCTCCTTCAAGATACCCAAGCGCCCCAACGCTTCGGCGGCACCCTTGCGCACATCTGCATTCTTGTCCTCAACAGCGGCAGAGAGTAACCCCACGGCATCTACACCAATCTCCACGCACTCGTCCCATAAGCGTTTCGCAATGGAATAGGTTACTCTAGTTTCAACTGTATCCGGTTGCCAGCTGAGACTATCCAACGCCTCAGCAGCAGCCTGTCGAACTTCTGCAATAGGGTCATTAAGAACAGAGAGGAGGGGCTGCACCGCCAGACGATCACCGATCTTCCCTACTGCCAGGGCCGCAGCCTTGCGAACGTTTTCACTCGGGTCATTAAGGCTAGCAATGAGAGGGCCGAGCGAATGAGAATCGCGGATCTTCCCCAGTGCTTCGGCCGTGACCTCACGTACATCCTCTTCTTTTGCCATTAGCGCAACCAGTAGCGATGCTACCGCTTGCACATCACCCAGCTCTCCTAACCCAGCGGCGGCGGCTCTTCGCAGACGCACAGGCCAATCCTTATCTTGTACGGCAGCAACAAGCGGATGCACGGCTCTCGCATCGCGAGTTGCACCCAATGCGGTGGCAGCGGCCTCGCGCGCTGCGTCATGATAGGCGTATTCTTTGTTGAAGATGCTAATCAGCGCATCTACAGCGGGTGATCCGATTTGTCCTAGCGCCCAGGTAGTACCTTCAGCAACGTTCCCAACATTGCTCCGTCCCTTGAGAGCAACGATGAGCGGCTCTACCGCCCGTGCGTCGCGGAATTTCCCAATCGCCCATGCGACATGTTCGACTACCGTCGCATCACGATCCGTGAGAGCAGCAATCAGCGTGTCCACTGCGCGTGTATCACCGATAGTCCCTAGTGCATCGGCAGCAGCCCTACGTACCTCGTAGTCCTCGTCGTACTTAAGGTAGCCAATGATTTTTGGTACAGCAAGTGGCCCGATCTCAACGCACTTGTCCCACTGACCTTTGGCAATCCAGTAGACTGCTCCGGTCTCATCTTTATCCGGTTGCCAGCCGAGTTTGTCCAATGCAACTGCAACAGCCATGCGGGCATCTCCGGTCGTGCTATTAAGGGAATCGACGAGCGGCTTCACTGCCCGCGTATCACGGATCTTGCCGAGTGCTTCGGCGGCATACTTATACAGATTTTCATTATACGAACCCCCGAGGGTAGCAATGAGCGGCTCCACTGCTCGCGTATCCCTGATCTGTCCTAGCGCTTCGGCGGCATACCATTTGAGGAGATGATCTTGATCCTTGAGGATAGCCATGAGTGGTTCCGCAGCCCGCGTGTCCCCGACTCGTCCCAATGCTTTTAGCGCCGCCTCGCGTAAATGTCGCTGATCCAATTGGTCGTTCGTCTTGTAGCCCAGCGCCTTGATCAATCCGTTCACATCGCGTTTGGCTTCTAGCTTGTAAATGTCTGGTGGTCCAAAGAGTGACATTGCTTCCTCCTCCTCTGCCAACATTGGCAGATAACGCCGTAGCATTCTGACCACGCCCCAATCGACTTACGAAATGAAGCCGCGTTCCAATAGAATAGTGCCGACCAGGCCAGAAAGCCGCGACGTGGCGTGGTCGGCGTGCGCGTGTCGTGTGTGGTCTCCCAACTCTTAACGCGCACCCGAGCCACCTATCGTCCAGTTGAGCATAGCGAACAACGTGTCATTGACTTCGACCTTGGCTTGGTATGATCCATCAGCGAACATCCCACTCTCCGGACTGATGGGGAAGAGAGTGGTCACTCCGCCGGCTGCTTCATACACGGTGAATGCGAGCGCAGTTGCAACCTGTAACGGGGCAGGACTAGCACTCGTGTAGATTTTCATATCGAGACGCCGTACATCCGGTCCACCTGCTTTGCTGAACACGATATAAATCTTGCGTGTGCCGGACGGAAACGTGTTCCGCATTGGCTGACCGGAATCCACTTTCCCCATCATTTCAAACACATATTTCCTAGACTCTGACTCTGACCCCGGTTGCTCCCTCTCAGGGAAAATATAGAATTTGATTCCGGGTTCGGGCGTACTAACATACACCACGAGTGGCACCGATGTAGCCGTTGGTGAGATCGGCGTGACTGTCGGCGGAATTCGCGATAGCTGCGCGGATGTCGGTATGACTCGGGGTGTCGCCGCAGGAGTACTGCAACCAACTAACAGTAATACAGCCGATACCACGCCAACCAATTGTCGTAGCAACTTCTGAAGGCGACTCACTCGGCGCTCCTTTCTTGGCTCAGCGCGATTGTCTATAACGCTATAGCACGCCATCTACACCTAACGCGAAATGAAGCCGACGTTCAATGGTGCCTTCCAACTTTGCCGAAAAGTCGCGTACTTAGCGCGGTTAGCGTGCGTGTACTTTGTGACTTTTTATCCGAAAGCCAACCTGATCGAGTAACCACACTGGTTACTGTATCGCTATCGTCATATCCATCCGGGATCATCAACCCTCCGCGTGTAGACGCCCTGCGACCTAGCGGTTCTTGCTTCCGCTGCTATTGCACTTGTGACGTAGATTGACTGAATCTTGAGTAGAGCGTCGGCCGCATAATACTTTGTAGTGATGTAGTCGTAATATGTGCAGTGAGGACCTCTGCGGGAAGACGTCTGCCAGACGCCGCTACCCGTTCTCATTACTTGCACTATTTTGAGAACATGCTCCGCACTCAACGTTGGTCCCATAGCAGATAGTTGGCCAGAAGCATCTTTGCACGAGCCCTGATTCGAACTTCCGAGTTGTGCAATGAGTTGTTCAACCCTTGCAATTTCTAGCGATGTGAGTGTCGGCACCGGGACAGGTGTTAGCGTGTTCGTCGGCGGAGGTGGCAGTGTCTTTGTTGACGTAGCCGTTCGCGTCAGCGTGGATGTCCGCGTGGGCGTAGGTGTCCGCGTGGGCGTAGATGTCCTTGTGGACGTAGATGTCGGTGTAGGCGTGGACGTCGGCGTGAGCGTAGATGTCGCCGTGGGCGTGGGCGTTGGTGTGGCAAATAGCTCTTGTATCATGCTACAACCTGCTGTTGACATCACGTATATAGTGACCAACGTCAACCTAAATACCACTTGAGAGAATCTCCGACAGTTCATTTGTCCTCCTTCCGGTGCCAACGGCACTACTTGGACGAGATGTCACAAAAAGGATTGACGCATTCCGTTCCGTCATCCAACCGGAAAGAACGGAGTTGCGAACCAAAGACAGACTCGGTTTCGGCGGTCTACCTTGTTCGCCCGAAATAACAGATCAACCCACCAGCACTCGCTAGCAACAAACCCAGAATGCCAAACGGGGTGAGACAGCAAAGTACTGAATAAGTCAGGTTCTCGATCATGGAAGACCGTCCTGCGCTAGTACTTGCAGCGAGCATTAATACAGTTCCTGCCATGCCGGCCAAACACGACAATACTTTCGTAACCCCTTCTTCATCACCCACGCAGACTCGCTCGCCGCGCCCTGAACGATGAGGCGCTTCCGATGTTGCGAGCCGCCCAACAGCAGGCATCAGGCGCGGGGCGGGTCATTCGAACTCTCCCGGATTAGCAGGGCGTAGCCCCGTCGCCTGCATGTGGGGTTGGGCTGATTGGAATACGCCGACTTTGCCCCTGCCGAAACTTTGCGATTCACAACCGATTGCATCTCGCCTGCGGCGCGAGAGTCAAACTTGGCTGTGAATGCGCTTTGCGTTTCGCCCGTTGCCGCCCGAAAGTGTTTTGCCTGCTTTTCGACTCGCCTGCGGCACACGAGTTACACCGCGTTGAAAGACTCGCTTGTGATTCACAACACCCCGACCCACCACAGCCGACACAACCTTGCATGAGATACATCCTGAGCTTGTCGAAGGACACCGCCGATCGAATCCCATTTTCATTGACGCCAACGCGGCGAACCCGACTGCTAGCCACGCGCGCCGCATACCGGAGGCGGCTGCGCCCAGACCCGCAACCCGGCGGCCAGACCGATGTACAATGCTGGTAGTCTGTCGGAGAGAAATGGAAAAGCCCTTGCCCACCAAGAGTCCAATCTGGACAGCAACATTGATCGCTGTTATAGGCAACCTTGACCGCTTCCAAAACTACGCCGAGTTCAAAGCGTATATGGGTTGGTATCCCAAAGTAGCTCAATCCGGGTCATCTGTATTCAATACAGGATTAGCAAAAGGCGGTGTGCGTTTGACGCGCAACGTGTTGGGACAGATATCAGTTGTCCTTCTTGCACCTACAATGCGCACAACTCCTTTCCGCGAGTTCTACGAAAAATTAGTGTCGCGGGGGATGAAACCAGCGACCGCAAAAGGCCACATGCAGGCAAACTTGCAGTCGTGCTTTACGGCATGTTGAAAACCATGAAACCTTACGATGAACGCAAGCATCGGAAGGAAATGGGCTTGCCTGAACCCGAAGGAGTGATCCTAAACACGGTTGAAGCGCCAGACGATCTTGTTAAAGTGCTGGATGACGAAACAGATGCCTTTGAAATTACCGGCCTCGATGAGGTTGACCCCTCTGAATAGTTCTCTTTAATCACATCCCAAACTGCATACCTCCAATAAGGCTAGCTCATGTAACAGAAAATGCCGGGGATTAGGCAAACGCAAACCGGATCGGATCGGTGGGCTTCGGGGTGCGCAACGGTCACAGTTGACCTTGTTGCACAGTCTCCGGCAGATCGAAGCTGAAGCGCCCGTGAAAATTGATGTGGGCAAACCCCAGCGGCGACAAGCGCTCCTGGTCCGCTTCGGAGACCGACGAACCCATGCTCGCCAGATGCGCTAAAGCGGCGTCCATGTAAATCGTGTTCCATAGCACGACCGCATTCGTCACAAACCCGAGAGCGCCCAACGCGCTGGGCGAAGTGAAGCCGACTTCCAACTGTGCCAACCGACAACGCCAAAAAGTCGCGTACGTGGCGTGGTCGGCATGCGTGTGTTCTCCGCTCGTACGTGTTCAATTTAGCGCGACGTGTCCTCAATCACAACGTTGCCGAGTGAAAGTGCTTGACTAGATTTCACTTCAACCAACAGCACTCTGTTCGCGTCAACCAAAGACGAGAACCGCTGTTTGCCTGATGCATCAATACCATCGATGCGCCCTTGCACATCCGCAATGACCTTTCCGTCGCTGGAAACAAGCGCATCAAATTCGCCCATAGGTCTCACCGTCAGGGCAGTCAGGACGTAACTCCCTGGTTGAACGCCTTTGAAGACTAAAACCCCATTTGCGTCTGTCTCTGTTTCGGCTATAGGTTTCCCACCGACTGTATGTAGACCCCCTGGAATGACCACTTTTTTGGCTTGCACATCCACGATGGCTTGATACAGTCTTATTCTACGGTTTGCCAACACCTTGTTTGTATCCTTCTGCACTAGAACACCTTCGATTTTGCCTGCTGTTGAAGTGGCACATCCAAACATGAGCAATGTAATCAATACCACGCCAAACAACGCTCGAGTCAATTTGATGTGATTCATGGCTTCTCCTTTTGTGCGGACGCTGCCACTCAATTCGCAACGACATGACGTAGAACGCTCCTGCGCGCCACGTACGCGGTTCAGTCTAGCGCGTTGGATCTCAATCAATGGTCCTCGATCAGTTGAATAGTTGGCGGTTCTTAATAAACCAATAGAGAATCCAACCACTGAGCGCTAGTCCAATCAATGCGCCAAGTATTGCCGCGCCGGAGGCTAAGAACAGATTGAACACCCCGACTGCAATTCCCAATGATGCCCCGACCACGCCTATCCACCAGCCCCATTTGTTCATTCGCCACAGACTAATGCCAACGGCGACCGAGATGGGCCCAAACACACTCATGAATATGGACAGGATCAATTCGCCCCGAGCAACTGCAGGTTCCCGATCGGCCAAAGACAAAGCGGAACCCCAAAAGCATAATGCTCCCACTATCTCCAGTCCGCCAACAATCCAACAGAAGACGGCATAGGCGGTGATGCATCCTGGCCTTCTAAATGTTTTCGTTCCGATCATATCCAGTTGATCAACGGTTGCTTAAAATGTGAAGGTCTGCCCACAGAGTTTTGCAAATGCGCCTTTCAGCAGAGCCAAGCTGCTATGTGTAGAGTCAGTTATGGTCCAACCGCAGGTGCGAGTTTATTAATCACCCCTTCTAGTTTGCCCACAACTCCTACCATGTCCATCCAGGACACAGCGTCTTGACGTTGCTTTACTGTTGGTTGACTGCCAGCAGCACACGTATTTCGTATCGAGACGAACGCAGAAACATTGAATTGATTCACCGCATCAGCATACGAATCCTTGATGTTCCACAACTCCCCCTCAATGCCAGTGCGACCCCTACGATCCCATAGCGGTTTGTCCATATCTTTATAACGTGGTGCATTGGCAAGATTGTTAATTAGTTCTACGGATCTCGTACAATTAACCTGGGCACCTGAAAGGATCGTTCTTACCTCTTGAGCCTGAGGAAGGTAATTCCATGCACTCTGTAAAACAGTCTTTGCCATAGCAGTCCAGCCTGCAGTAGCCCAATCCACTTGTGATGGTATTGAAGGCACTGGTGTGAATGTCGGCGGTGCCGCTTGGACCGTTGGAGGCACTTGCGTAAATATTGGAGATAGTAGTGTCGCTGTCGGTGGCACAGATGTAGGTGTTGGTGGCTGTGGGGTGGCGGTCGAGGATTGCGGTGTGTGCGTAGATGTCGTAGGAACCAGCGTGGACGTAACAGTAAGAGGAATTGGCGTAAGAGTAAGTGCTGGTGACGGTGATGATGGGATAGGCGCAGAAGTAATACACCCAACCAAAAATAAAAGAGCCCACTCAATTCTAATTAGCTGTTGCAGTTTCTTTTGGCTCATAATGGACTCGTAATTAGAAGAACATCTTTGGCTTTCGATCGTCATATTACGCGACATCACAAAACTGTCTTGCACTTTCCCGACCAATCACTTTCCTGCACCAAGGCATCTAGCGTGGAAATGTCACCTTGGTTCCGTTCGGGTAGGTGACTGTGCCTTGGCCCGTTAGGTAAAGATATCCCCCTGCCGTTGGCATGAACTGGAGGGGACGTGCCGCATCACTGTCAAATGTGTACCCGGCATATATCAAGCGTCCTAACCACGTGTGCTTTGCACCGGAACACCAAAAAGCGTCCTTGCCGTTGACAACCCCCATTGAGCCGCCGGTGATCGTGAGAGACGTACCCACGACCCTACCGATCTTTACATCCGTGATGTTGGTTTGACAGTTGGCGGCAACAAATGCCCCAGCGGCAATCACGAATGGTTGCGGCTGGGGTGTGGGTGTGACGGTAGGTGTCGAGGTGGGTATAGCAGTCGGAGTGCTGGTGAGCGTGGCAGTTGCAGTGTTGGTTGGAGTGCTGGTTGACGTGCTAGTCGGAGTGTTTGTGGCAGTTGCTGTCGCCGTTGGCGTAGGTGTAATTGTTGGCCCCAACAACTGCCCTGGTCCGCAACCTGAAATCAATAAACCCACCAGACCTGCGATCAACGAGCCGACTACTACCGTCCGCTGTTTGTGTTCATTGTCACTTTGCACTATTACAGGTGCTCCCGATGACCTCTCAAACAAAATTCATGGCTTTGAGGTGGCCTTACAAGCTCCCCAACGCCTGTCCATGAAAAAATTGTAAGCCTCTTTTCCGTCGAGTCAAGAATCGCTTTGCCCGCGAAAAATACGAATGCACTAATCCTGCTCTGCAAAATCCGCAACGCCTTGAAGAATGGACTTTACTCCTTCAACTTCACATGCTCCCTCGGTTGTAGTTGATTGAAAAATGCAGACAACGTTGCCCCTCTTCGACGACTTTAATTTGCGAGAGTCAGCCATTGCATTCGTGTTGTTGCGGATTGAGGAGCATTTGAGTATTGCCATACATTTGCACAACCCAAAATCCAGAATCCTCCCTCCAGTCGTTTTCATGTTCATCCCGAATCCTGTTTGATCTCCAGTGTGAAATGGATTCGCCCGCCGACGTGATACGCGCTCCCCAGACTATAAAGTAATTCACTAACAACACGATTCGGCGATGACTCTCACTTTCCATTTGATAGTGGTTTTTTGTTTCAATTCTCGCCCGTCTCATCATCCTCTGTCGGTGATGGCGTACGCTTTCCGAGTCGGGCGATGATTACACTGACGTTATCAGGGGCTTGGCTGATGTTCGCCATCTCGATTAATTTTTCCGCCGCCGGTTGTACGTCGAGATCGCCTATGGCCGCCGCAAGTTCGCGGTGACTCAATACACTCCACAACCCATCACTGCATAACAACACATCGCATTCCATCACTTTCTCTTCCACCATAAACCGCTTCACTTCACCGCGTTTGGGGCGCATGTATTTCGCGTTCGTGCGTGAGATTTTTCTTCGTTGGCTTTAGAGCGCGCGGTACACTTTGTGGCGATGTCGCACGGAAAGCACCATCTCCAGAGGTCAATTCGCATTCTATCCGTGCTGCCTCAAAATACATGCCAGAGCCGGGCACCTAGCTGAATAATGCAAGTGAGATCCCTGACTGAGTGAGGGCGTTCTCAAAGTCGGTTAGGTGAGCGTGAAATCAGAGCCAGCGCCCGATCAGGATGCGCATTGTAGTAACGTTGAGCGTGCGCAGCGTTCCGCTGTCTACCGCGCAGTAACAACGCGAGAACGAGATTATTGAGGATCGCCATCGCTTGCGCCATGCCATAATGTTTGCAACGAC
>Ga0082335_1003697_pt1 | contig 24621 bp, 22 predicted proteins | sample Subgrocontami58m_FD_72375 | JGI IMG/M metagenome (GOLD analysis project Ga0082335, IMG submission 72375) | Subsurface groundwater microbial communities from S. Glens Falls, New York, USA - GMW37 contaminated, 5.8 m (SPADES assembly) (version 2) ...
TGATCCGCTGGTCGAAGAAAGACGAGAACCACCTCGCCCTGCTCCAACTCGCCGCCGGCCTGATCGCCTTCAAGAAAGCCCACGCCGCCCGACTCGCCCTCGCCCAAGCGGGATAGGCCCTTAGCCGTTCCGGCCCCGTCTTGAAAACCGCTGGCCCTCACGGGCCCGTGAGTTCGAATCTCACCCCCGCCGCCTCTGCTCGACCCGCGTTCGCGGAGACGCGGCGCTAATCGCCCTGGCCCTGGGCGCGGCCGATGCCGACCGTCGCCCGCACGATGTAGTTGGGCCGCCGCTTCACCTCTTCGTAGATCAACCCGATGTACTGGCCGATGATCCCGAGGATGCTGAAGAGGAAGCCGAACAGGAGAAGCGAGATCCCCACGATCGTGCCGAAGCCGGGGAACGGGACACCGAAGGCGAAGAACTTCACCGTCAGGATCAGCAGCGTGACGAACGAGCAGATCGAGATGAGACCGCCGAGGAAGGGGATCACCTTCCTCGGCACGTTCGAGTGCGCGAGGATGCCGCGCGTCGCGAGGTCGAGAACGTGGAGCGTGTTCGCCTTCGACTCGCCGCCGTACCTCGGCGGACGCTCGTACTCGATCCCGACGGAGCGGTAGCCCACCCAGGCGAACATGCCGCGCAGGAAGCGGTTCTGCTCGGGCATCCTGTTGACCGTCTCGTAGACGCCGCGGTCGACGAGGCGGAAGTGACTCGCGTTCTGCGGCACGCGGTTGTCGGTGAGCTTCCCGAGCACCCAGTAGAACAGCTGCGAGTTCAGCCGGCGGAGCGGGCCGGTGCCGTGCCGCGAGGTGACGACGCCGTAGACGTTCTCGAACCCCTCCTCCCACTTCTGGAGGAGGAGCGGGATCAACTCCGGCGGATCCTGGAGGTCGGCGGACATGATCACCGCCGCGTCGCCGTGTGCGTGCGCGAGACCCGCTGTGACGCCGCCGTCCGCGCCGAAGTTCCGCGCGAGCTGGACGACCTTGAACCGGTGGTCGCGCTCGTGCAGCGCGACCAGCAGCTCGTAGGTCCGGTCCCAGGAGCCGTTCTCGACCGCGATCACCTCGAACTCGTACGCGGGAAGCGAGTCGAACACCGCGGCGAGCCGTCGCCCGAGCTCCTCGATGCAGCCCTCCTCGTTGAAGGCGGGCGTCACGACCGAGACGAGCCTCGCCACGGCTAGGTGCCTTCCATCGCGATCGGCTTCGAGAACGGCTCCATCTCCGTGATCGGCTTGCCGAAGGCGAGCTTGGGATAGGCGTTCGCGTACGTGTCCACGATCACCTCGAGCAGCGCCGGCGCGGCGGGATCCTGCCACAGCCCGAGGAGCGCGTCCTCGACCTCGCCGGGCTCCTCGATCGCGCGCGCGGAGATGCGGTAGGCGGCGGCCACCGCCGCGAACGACGGCGCGCTGTACCCGAGGAGCGTCGACGGGTAGCGCCCGTCGAAGTAGCTCTCCTGGAACTGCCGCACCATGCCGTGGCAGTGGTTGTTGACGATCACCATCTTGAGCGGCAGCCGGTTCCGCACCACGGTCTCGAGCTCCTGGATGTTCGTCTGGAAGCCGCCGTCGCCGGCGATCAGGACAACCGGGCGCGGGTCCACGACCGCGATCCCCACCGCGAGCGGCAGGCCGGAACCCATGGCGCCCATTCCGCCGGAGGTCATGAACCGCTGGCCGTCGGAGAGCTCGAGCGACTGTGCCGCCCACATCTGGTGCTGGCCCACGTCCGCGACGAACGCACCGGCGGCGCCCGAGGCCGCGGAGAGCGCGTGCATGAGCACGTTCGGGTTAATGCCGGCGATGTCGTGGAGCTCCGCCGTGTCGGGCCACCGGTCGCGCTCCTCGTCGAGCTCCTCCTGCCATTCCGGCCACGACAGCGGCTCACGTACGTGCGCGGCGACGGTCTCGAGGAACACGCACACGTCGCCGACGACGGCGCGGCAGCCCTCGACGCGGTGGTTGATCTCACCCGGCTCGCAGTCGACGTGGAAGATCGTCCGGTCGCCCTTGAAGAACGCGGTGTCGGCACCGGTCTGGCGGATGTCGAGCCTGCTGCCGAGCACGAGGAGAAGGTCGGCGCGGCCGATCGCCTGGTTCGCCCACCGGTTGCCGTAGCTGCCGATCATCCCCACCCGCAGCGGATGGTCGTAGGGCAGGACGTCGACGCCGTGCAGCGAGCAGACGAGCGGCACGGCGAGCTCGCGGAGCAGCGCCCGCAGCAGCGGGACGGCGCCGCTCGAACGGACGCCCCCGCCGGCGAGGACGAGCGGACGCTCCGCGCGTGCGAGCGCATCGAGCAGCTCCTCGACCGCGGCCGCGTCGGCAGGAGCCGTCGGCTCGTGCGGACGGTCGACCGGTCGAGGCTCGATCGTGGCGCCCTGGACGTCCATCGGGATGTCGAGCAGCACGGGCCCCGGTCGCCCGGAGACGGCGAGCGCAAATGCCGCGTCGAGACGCTCGGGGACCTCCTCCGGCGAGAGCACCTGCCACGCCGCCTTCGTGATCGGCCTCGCGATCGAGACGATGTCGGTCTCCTGGAAGCCGAGCTGGCGGATCGGCCGGTCGCCCTTAAGCTCGCTGCGGTTCACCTGCCCGGTGATGAAGACGGCCGGCTGCGAGTCGAAGTAGCAGCCGCCGATCCCGGTGAGGAGGTTCGTCGCGCCGGGACCGCTCGTCGCGAGCGCGACACCGGGAACCCCGGCGACCGCACCGGCAGCGCCGGCGGCGAAGGCCGCGGACTGCTCGTGGTGCATGCTGACGACGCGCGTGCCCCCCAGTCGGTAGAGCGAGTCGAGCAGGCGCGCGATCATCCCTCCCGACATCTCGAATACCGCCGGCACGCCCGCGCGGGCGAGGAACGCCGCGATGTAGTCGGAAACCAGTACCTGTTCGCTCATCGCGCGAATTGCCGTTCCCATTCGACCGTCGCCCGAAGCCCGTCTGCAAGCGCGACTCGCGGCGCCCAGCCCGTCAGCTCGCGCAGGCGGCTCGCATCGCCACGGACGGACTCGCCGCCGCCGTCCCGCTCGCCGAACCCGACCTGGAGCTGCGGGTCTATGAGATCGCGTACCTGCTCGACGAGCGCGCGCACGCTCCACGCAAGCCCGGCCGAGAGGTTGAGGACGCCGCGGGCCGCCTCGGTGACGACCACCGCTCGGATCGCCTCCGCGACGTCCTCGACGTACAGGTAGTCCCACTCCTGCGCGCCCTGTGAGACGGCCGGGCGCCGCGCGGCGAGCAAGTCCTGGATCACCGACGGCAGCAGATGCGTGCGGTCGTCCATCGGCCCGTACGCCGCGATCAGGCGCAGCCACGCCCAGCGCATCCCGTACGAGAAGCACATGCCGCGGGTCAGCTCCGCCGTGCAGAGCTTCGCCGCCCCGTAGAGCGAGACCGGCCGTGGGGTCAGCTCCTCCCGCAGCGGCTCGTCGTACGGGCCGTACTCCGCCTGGGAGCCGAGGCCGACGAAGGCGCGCGAGCCGGCCTCGCCCGCCTGCCGGACGAGCTCGAGCGTCCCGCCGATGTTCGGCGCGACGTGGCGCGGGTCATCCCGGTCGGCCGCGGCGACGCCCGACCAGGCAGCGTGGACGACCACGTCGGGTCGCGCCTCGGCGAGCGTGTCCGGCTCGGCCGTCAGCGTCGCGAGGTCGAACGGCAGGAGCTCGACCGCGTCGACGATGTCGTCCAGGCGCCAGAGGTCGGACGAGGCCCGGACCCCGGCGATCACGTCGTGCCCGTCGCGGAGCAGACGGCGCACGACGAAGGAGCCGATATGACCCGAGGCGCCGGTGACGAGCACGCGCACTAGCGCGCCACCTCGTGCAGGACCTCGAGGACGTAGTCGATCATCGGCTGCGTCAGACCGGGGTAGACGCCGATCCAGAACGCATTCGTCATCACGAAGTCGGTGTTCGTCAGTGGCACTGGGATGCGCCGCTCGACCTGGAGATAGGCGGGCTGCCGCGTCAGGTTGCCGGCGAACAGGAGCCTCGTCGCGATCTTGCGCGCTTCGAGCCGCTCGATCACCGCGTTGCGGTCGAGGGGGGCGTCCGCGCTGACGGACAGCGGGAAGCCGAACCAGCTCGGCTCCGTGCCCGGGGTCGCCTCCGGCAGCACGAAGAAGTGCTCGAGGTCGGCGACACCCGCGCGCAGCGCCTCGTAGTTGCGGCGGCGTGCTTCCACGAAGCGCGGCAGCTTCTCCAGCTGCGCCACGCCGACCGCGGCCTGCATATCGGTCGCCTTCAGGTTGTAGCCGATGTGCGAGAACGTGTACTTGTGGTCGTAGCCGCGCGGCAGCTCGCCCAGCTGCCACTCGAAGCGCCGACCGCACGTATCGGCGTCGCCCGGCTCGCACCAGCAGTCACGCCCCCAGTCCCGGAACGACTCGACCAGCCGCTTGAGCGCCGGGCGGTTCGTGAGTACGCACCCGCCCTCCCCCATGGTGATGTGATGCGCCGGGTAGAAGCTCGTCGTCGCGAGTTCGCCGAAGGTGCCGACGTGCCGCCCGCCGACGGTCGAGCCGACCGCGTCGCAGCAGTCCTCGATCAGCCAGAGCTCGTGCTCGTCGGCGAACGCCTTGACGGCCTCGACGGCGAAGGGGTTCCCGAGGGTGTGAGCGACCATGATCGCGCGCGTGCGGTCGCTGAGCGCCGCGTCGAGCTGCGACACGTCGATGTTGTAGGTCGGCAGCGTCACGTCGACGAACACGGGGACGAGCCCATTCTGTACGATCGGGTTGACCGTCGTCGGGAAGCCGGCGGCGACCGTGATCACCTCGTCGCCCGGCCGGAGCCGCCGACCGCGGAGCCGCGGCGAAGTCAGCGCGCTCAGCGCCACGAGGTTCGCCGACGAGCCGGAGTTGACGAGGATCGCGTGACGGAGCCCGAAGAACCGAGCGAAGTCGCGCTCGAACGCCGCGGCGTAGCGTCCCGCCGTCAGCCAGAACTCGAGGCCGGAGTCGACGAGGAGCTGCAGCTCAGCCGCGTCGAAGACCCGACCCGACACCGGCACCGCCGACTCGCCGGGGACGAACGCGGAGGGACGGAAGGCGAGATCGTGGTACTCCTCGACGAGCTGGAGGATCGTCGCCCGGCGGCTCTCGAGCTCGGCGCCGACGTCGGTGTCAGCCGACATGCTCGCCAAGGAAGGCTCGATACCACTCGATGGTGCGGGCAAGTCCTTGCGCGAGGTCGAACTCCGGCCGCCAGCCCAAGACGCGCTCGGCCTTCGACGGATCGAGATACTGCGCCTGGATCTCGTTCGGTGCGTCGTTCTGGATCACCGGCTCGAGGTCGGTCCGCCCGAGCTGCTCGAGGATCAGGGCGACGATCTCCTTCACGGTCACCTGCGCGGCGTTGGAGAAGTTGAACGCCTCACCGGCGAGTGCGGGCTGCTCGTGCAGCCGTTCCGCGAGGTGCATCGTGGCGGCCGCGCCGTCTTCGACATAGAAGTAGTCGCGGACGGACTCGCCGTCGGAGCGGACAACCGGGCGTGTGCCGCGGATCGCCGAGCGGATCGTGCCGGGCACGATCCGGTTCCAGTTCAGGTCGCCGCCGCCGTAGAAGTTGCCGCAACGCGTGATCGCGACCGGTGTTCCGTACGTCGCGGCGAACGCCTGGGCGATCAGGTCAGTGCAGGACTTGCTCACGTCGTACGGGTGGCGCCCGACCAGCGGCGCATCCTCCGCGTACGGCAGCACGTCATGCGCGCCATACGCCTTGTCGGACGAAGCGACGACGATCGCGCGCACGAGCGGGCTGCGCCTGCACGCGTCGAGCATCGTCCAGGAGCCGCGCACATTCGTCTCGAAGGTCGAGAGCGGCGACCGGTTGGCGACGCCGACGATCGTCTGCGCCGCGAGATGGAAGACGGTGTCGATCTCGTATTCGGCCAGCGTCCGCTCGACGAGCTCGAGCTCGCAGACGTCACCGCGCACGACCTTGACGCGGTCGAGCGCGCCCGAACGAACCGCCTCGCTCTGGGGCACCCAGTCGCGAACGAGGCACACGACATCGGCCTGCTCGGCAAGCAGCCGCTTGACGAGCCAGCCGCCGAGCAGCCCTGTCGCACCGGTCACGAACACGCGCCGGTCGCGCCAGAAGGGTCGCTCCGTCACGTCCACACCCGCCACGGCGGGTTGCCGCTCGACCACAGCGAGTTGAGGTACTCGTACTCGCGGTAGGTGTCCATCGAGAAGAAGAAGCCCGGGTGGCGGAAGGCCATCAGCTCGCCCGCCTCCGCGAGCCGTTCGAGCGGCTCCCGCTCGAGGACGGTTGCCGGGCCGTCGATGTAGTCGAGAGCGGCGCGCTCGAAGACGAAGAAGCCCATACTGGCCCAGCCCTGGAGCTCGGGCTTTTCGACGAACTGCTCAACGCTGCCGTCGTCGCTCATTTCGACGATCCCGTAGCGGGACGACGTCCGCGCCGTCGTGACCGTCGCAAGGCGTCCGTGCGCTCGGTGGAAGGCAAGCACGGCCGTCAGGTCGAGGTCGGTCACGCCGTCCCCGTAGGTGACCATGAAACGGTCCTCGTCGATGTACCGTGCTGCAGCCTTGACGCGCCCGCCGGTCATCGTGTCGGCCCCCGTCTCGGCGAGCGTCACGCGGAAATCCTGCTCGTCGTGCGCACCCAGGTACTCGACGGCGTTGCCGCGCCCGAGGCTGATCGCGAAGTCGTTGTTCATCGCCTCGTAGTTCAGGAAGTAGTCCTTGATCATGTTGCCCCGGTAGCCGAGCGCGAGTACGAACTCGCGGAAGCCATGGTGGGCGTAGAGCTTCATGATGTGCCAGAGAATCGGCCGCCCGCCGATCTCCACGAGCGCCTTGGGCCGGTACTCGGTCTCCTCACGCAGTCGCGTCCCGAGGCCACCACAGAGGATGATGGTCTTCATACGCCACCCTCACGCGCGGGGATGCCCTCGACCGGCATCGTCTGCCAGCCGAGACGGGGACGAACGACGCCGAGCCACCGGTCGCCGTATTCCTTCCTCATCGAGCCGGTGTCATGGACGGTGAACGCGATCGCGTCGGCCGCCGTCGCCTCGATCCGGGTGACGTCGCTGAGCACGAGCGCGCTGATCGCATAGCGGCCGTCGTTGAGGAAGTCCGCCGGAATGGTGCACCGCGAACGATAGTGGCCGGGCGCGTGCGGCTTCGCGAACCACTCGTCCGGCTCGAGCGTCGCGGACGGCATGTTCGCCGAAGCCAGAACGCCGACGCCCATCTTGTCCAGAAGGTGGATACTGACGCTCAGGCGGGCTCCCGGCTTGAGGCTCGTGTAATCGACCTCGACGTGGACAGCCTCGTCGATCGCGGTGTCGGCCGTCACGCCGCCCCCAGAAATGATGCGAACGGCGTCGATCCGCGCCTGTTCTCCGGTGGGCGCCGTGTCCGGAGCCCAGCGTCGCTCGCCTTCACCGGCGGCGCCGAGTGCGAGGTAGGCGTCGATCACGTCACGGACGCTGCCCTCGGCACGCGTCCTGCCCTCGACGAGGAGCACGGCGCGCGAGCAGAGGTTGGCGAGGCTCGCCAAATTGTGACTCACGAAGACGACCGTTCGGCCGGCGCGTGCCACCTCGCCCATCTTACCGAGGCACTTCTGCTGGAATGCGTAGTCGCCCACGGCGAGGACCTCGTCGATCAGAAGAATTTCGGGCGTGAGGTGGGCAGCGACGGCAAACGCGAGCCGGACGTGCATCCCGCTCGAGTAGCGCTTCACCGGCGTGTCGATGAACTTCTCGACGCCGGAGAAGTCGACGATCTCGTCGAAGCTCGCCTCGATCTCGCGCTTACGCATGCCGAGAATCGCGCCGTTCAGGAAGATGTTCTCGCGCCCCGTGAGCTCGGGATGGAAGCCCGTTCCGACTTCGAGCAGGCTCGCGACGCGACCGTAGATGCGCGCCTCGCCATTCGTCGGCTCGGTGATCCGCGAGAGGATCTTCAGCAGCGTCGATTTCCCCGCGCCGTTCGCGCCGATGATGCCGACGGCCTCGCCTTCGCTGATCTCGAATGAGACGTCGTCGAGCGCCCAGATGTGCGCGCGAGGCATCCGTCGCCGCCGGCCCGGGCGGATAAGGGTGGATGCGGTGGACGCGACGGAGTCGCGCAAGGAGCCGTAGCGCTGCCGTTCGCCGATCCGGTAGCGCTTGGCGAGGCCCTCGGCGCTGATCGCGACGTCCGCACTCATACGACGTCCGCGAACGTGCGCTCGCTTCGGCGGAAATACGCCAGACCGGCGACGAACAGCACGGCGGCGACCGTGGCCGAAATGGCGAGGGTCACCGGAGCATCGGCCGGCGCGCCGAAGAACGCCCAGCGATAGCCGTTGACGACGCCGACCATGGGGTTCAGCGCATAGAGCGGACGCCACTCCGCAGGGATCAGCGTGGCCGAGTAGGCGATCGGCGTCGCGAAGAACCAGAACTGCGTCAGGAACGGGAGGGTGTACTGGACGTCGCGATATCGAACATTCAGCGCCGACAGCCACACGCCGACTGCGATCGCCGTGAGGGCGGAGAGGACGATCAATCCCGGAAGCGCCAGAAGCGAGACGCGCGGATGCACGCCGTAGTAGAAGACGTAGAAGGCGATCAACACAACGAAGCCGATCAAGAAGTCGACCATTCCGGCGAGCACGGCGCCGACAGGGATGAGGAGGCGGGGGAAGTACACCTTCGTAAGCAGCTGCTGGTTGCCGACGAGGCTCGTGCTCGCCTGCGTCAGGCCGAGGGCGAACACCTGCCAGGGCATGTACGCCGCGTAGAAGAAGATCGGATACGGCACGCCACCAGTGGAGAGCTTCGCGAGGTGTCCGAAGATCAGGCTAAAGAGGAGCATGATCATCACCGGCTGGAACACCGACCAGATCACGCCCAACGCCGTCTGCTTGTACCGCACCTTCACGTCGCGCCACACGAAGAAGTAGAGAAGCTCGCGGTAGGCCCAGGCCTCGCGAAAGCCGAGGGCGCGCCATCCCCGAGTACGCCGGACGATCGTCGGTGCCGGGCGCTCGGAGGCGACCGCGAGCCTAGCGGCGGCGTCACTGAATTCGATGGTCCTGGTCGGCATCTGATGGGCGGGCACGAAGAGACCTGGAAAGAGACGCCCGTTGGGCTCGGCGCGAACGAACCTCTCGGATACGATAGCGACATTCTCGCCTCCAGCAACGCCGACCCACCCGCAGGGGCGCGATCCCAGCTCGTGAATCTCGACTCATTCCGAGCAGCGATGCAAAGAACAACGGGTCGGCCGCCTCTCGTGCCGCTCCTGTTGTCGCGGTGGTTGTCGCTACCCGAAGTAAGACTTCCGCTGTCGCGCACGGTCGGCCGCCGGTCACGCCTCCGCGCGCACCTAGGGCGCCTGCGCATCGCGCGAACACACAGACGGTGTAAGCGTGCTGCGCTCGCGCGGCTTGCGCGCCGCCAGAGTCGGGTGAGCGTTTGTGTCGCTCTGCCCGTGCGAAACGGCGAGGCCTACCTCGCTGCCGCAATCGAGAGTGTGCTTGCCCAAGAGGGCGTCTCCGTCGAGCTGCGCGTCTACGACAACGGCTCGGCCGACCGATCGCCCGAGATCGCACGCGGCTACCTCGACGAGGGGCGCGTCGTCGTGATTCAGAACGAGCGGGACATCAACTACTACGGCAGCCTCAATCGCGCTCTCGACGACACGGACGCCGCCTACTTCGTGCCATTCGCTGCGGACGACGTGATGCTTCCCGGCAACTTGGCGATCAAGGTCGCGGCGCTCGAGAAGCATGCGGCGGGATTCGCACACAGCCGTCGCTGGATCATCGGCGCGGACGGCGCACGCAGGACCGTGACTGGGCGCCATGAAGGCGTGTCCTTCCATATGCCAGCGCCCGAGATCCTCATGGCGACGCTGCCGTATAACGTCGTCTGCTGCCAGGCCGTCGTCGTGCGCTCGCAGGCGCTTCGATCGATCGGTGGCTTCGATGCCCGCTGCGTCTACTGCGCTGACTGGCTTGCCTGGATGCTGCTCGCGCTGGAGCACAGCGTCGTGACGATCGACCTACCGCTCATCGAGCAGCGCCTTCATGGCGAGAGCGGTACAACCTCCGCAGCGAGCCAAGGGTATTTTGCACGCGACCTCCCCGCCGCGCTTCTGCGCGCGTTGGAGCACCCCGCGTGCCCTCCACAGCTGGTCGAGCGAAGGCAGGAGCTCCTCGCCCAGGTCTACGACGACTGCTGCAACGAGCTCGCCCGAGCGTCCCATTTCCGACTCGCCGACGGCTGGGCCGCGTACGCCTACGCCGGACTCGCGCTGATGGAGGAGCCGTACCGAACCGAACGCGTCGACCGCTACTTCGAGCTGACGGGACGGGCCGGTCTCGCCGTCCCGACACTCCCGTTCGACGCCGTCGCGATCCCGACGCTTTCCGGGGAGTCACTCGCGGAGTTGGCGGCAACCGCGGCGAGGCTGCACCGCAGCGGCATGTTGCGCCGCCTTGCGCTGGTGGTCGACGCAGACGCGCTCGAGCAGGCGCGCGTCGCCGTGGAAGGCGCCGTTGCAGACGTTCCCGGACTCTTTGTCGACGTCGTCGTGGGCCGGAGCGCGGCCGAGCTCCTTGCCCCCGGTGGAGTACTCCTCGCGTCCTGGGGAGATGCGACGATCGCGGCCGCCGAAACAGCCGGCATTCCGGCGTTCCCTTATCACCTTCCGTCGCCATTCGACGAGCCTCCGGACACTGCACGCTGGGAAATCGCGCGATCCATCCGCGGCTCCATACTCCATCCGCGGAGCCCAGCTTTGGGTAACGGAGGCCGCGCGTGAAGAGGAGCCGGGCCTGGCCACCCAGATCAGAGGAACGACTCAGCATTCCCTTGACGATGCGTGCGGCCGCGCCGCGCTAGAAGCGGTACGCCGTACACGAGCCGACCGTGCGTGGGAGTCCTCTACGCCGGCGAGCGGCGCATCGGGCGTGCTCGCACGCTCACGTCTGTGTCATTAGGCTTCCGACATGCCAACGAAGCTGCAAGAGCGAGGACGGGCTCTGGAGCTGATGCAGCAATGCCCGCTGCTGTCGAACTGCGCGATAGCCCACAAGGTCGGGATCGGCAACAAGACCGTCTCGCGTTGGCGTGCCCGCACGTAGATCCGCTCAGACCCGCCCGTGCCATCAGTCGAGACGCGCGAAGTGCTAGACGAGATCGACGGGCTACACGCCACCTACGCTGGGCTTCGGCTTCTCCGGCCGTCGTTCCCACGCCCGGTCAGCGAGCGTGCCTGAGCGTGAGCATCGCGCTGGACGATCGGCTGGCGATCGCCGTTGTGATGGACGGCATGGTCGACTACGGCGGCCAGCACGGCCAAGCGACCGCGATCGCGGTCGAGCTCGCGCGGCGCTGCCACCAGGTCGCATATCTCTCACGCTGGCCAATCGCACGCAGGAGCGAGCGGGCGGCTGCCCTCGTCGATGCGGGCGTCGCCGTGCTGGCGCCGTACTGGTCGGACGCGCCCGTTGCCCGCATACACCCCGGCAGGTACAACGTCCTGCTCGTTCGGCGCCGACTCGAGGCCGCGTGGCGAGAACGTGCGCTTCGGCGGAGCGGCTCGGAGCGGGACCTCGCGATTCGCGCCGACGACGCCAACCGCGTCGCGGTGCGGATGCTCCGCCGCTGGAAGATATGTCGGGCACCGAGCACTCGACTCGTGCTGCACGTCCTCTCGCGCCCCTCCGCGGAAGCCGTCCCGCGACTGCGTGAACTGGGCGCGCCGATCGTGTTCTCCGAGTTCGGGGAGCTCGCGCTCTACGGCCTCGACGGCGCGTCGGCCGAGCCGCTCGCCGTCGACGGTTACACGACGGACAGTCCTGATCGCGTCCGCGAGCTCGCGCGCCTCGAGGGCGTGAACGTCGCGCTCATCCCGTGCATGGCGGGATTCGGACAGCCGCCGACCGCCATCCCCGACCGGGCGACGAGCTTCGTCGTCGTCAATCGCCTTGCCGACTACAAACGGACGGAAGTCGCGATGCACGCGGTGGCGCGCGACGACTTCGAGCTGCACATCCACGGCGGCGGCCCCGAGGAGGGGCGCCTACGGGAGCTGGTGGCGCAGCTCGGGCTCGAGCAGCGCGTCAGACTACACGGATTCTCGCCGAGGGAGCATGTCCTGGACGGGCTCGACTCCGCCCATGCGTTCATCTCGTGCTCTCGCCTCGACGGCACGCCGATGGCCGTCCTGGAAGCAATGAGCCGCGGCCGCGCGATCGTTGCCTACCCGCTCGACGGGATCCGCTTTCTCGTCCGCGACGGCGTCGAGGGGCTGTACTTCGACGGGACGCCCGACGGTCTGGCTGCGGCGCTTCGCAGGCTCGCCGGCGAGGCCGGCCTCGCGGCGAGGCTCGGGCGTGCGGGTCGCGAGCGCTGGGAGCGGCAGTTTGCACCGGCGATTCTCGCCTCCGAGTACGAGCGGCTTTACCACGGCGTACTTGCGCGCCGCGCCGATGAAGGTGGCGGTTCGGCCTAGCCCCTCGACCGGTGTCACAGTCGCCACCGGATCGTCCGCACGACCGCGCGAGGCAGCGCGGCGAGCAGCGTCCTCGTGGTGAGGCGCCATGGTGCGTCCGCGAGCGCCGACAGGTACGCGCGGGGGTGAACGAGCGCGAGCGCGCCATGTTCCGGACGCGGCTCGCACGCAAGGCGCTCGTGCCGAGCGAGCGCGCTCCGCTCAACGTACAGCAGCGTGTTTTGCGCGTACCAGACCTCGACGTCCGGATTCGACCAGACACGGCGACGCACGCAGTCGACCGGCTCGTAGCTATGCCGTGCGAAGAGCTCCGCCCAGTATTCGGGCCACTGCTCGTTCCGGTGGTCGGCACCTCCCTGCTCGGGAACGGCCGCCGAGAACAGTACGACCGGCGCGAGCCTCACCAGCGACTCGACGAACGTCTCCGCAGCCTCCGGCCGCAGGTGCTCCGCAACCTCGAGCGAGACCGCGAGATCGAAGCTCCGCTGCAGATGCAACGGCTCCTCGAGGTCGTGGGCCACGAACCGACGCGGATCGACAAGGAGCTCTGCGCGGTCGACGTAATCGCCATCGACGCCGACCACGTCCTCCACTCCGTACTCCTTGAAGACAGACAGCCAGGCGCCGATGCCGCAGCCGACGTCGACGACCGAGCCGGGCCGGAGCAGATCGACAACGAGCGGCACGATGACGCGCGCGGACCTGGCGGAACCCGGCTGCCACGCGTGGAAGAAGGCAGGGTCGTAGTGCAGCTTGCTCATAGCGCACGCGGGAAGACGTACCGCCGTACCGCGTCGCGATCGGTGAGGCCGAATGCCGCGGCTGCGCCGACGATTTGCGGCCCGCCGCGCAGCCTGCCACGCCGCGTGCACTCCTCAAGTGTGCGTTGCACCGAGACGATCGGATAGTCGTCGAAAATCACGACGCCTTCTTCGACCAGGAACGGCGTCCACAGCTCGACGTCCTGGATCACGCTCGCTGTGTCGTGCAGCCCGTCCACGTACAGCAACCGGATCGGCTCGTCCCACTGTGCGGCCGCCTCTGCGGACGTCGCACGGACGACAGCAACGCGCTTGCGGACTCCGGCGTCCTCAAGGTTGCGCAGGAGAAGCGGGAGCGTGTCCGCCGGCGGGAGGCCGCCGTCGTCGTCGCCGTACAACAGGGCCTGGTGCGGATCGATCGAGACGACCTGCTCGTCGCTCCCGCGAGCTTCGAGGCCATGAGCCAGGACGATCGTCGCCCGGCCGACATAGGCCCCGATCTCGACGACGCGTCCTTCGCCCGGTCCGCTGTGCGCCAAGCCGAACAGCAACCGCGCAGCATCCCGACCGAGCCAACCTGCCGTGTTCGCGGCGACGCGCCAAGCGCGCGTGAACGCCTCGTCCTCGAGCCGCTCCTCCAGAGCGGCGCGGATCGCCGCCTTTGCGCCCTCGACGGACAGCGCAGGCAGCCCCGCGAGCGCCAGATGCTTGAGGTCTCGAAGACGAAGCGGCGTCACGCAGCGCCCCTCATAGGGTCATACTACGCGCCGCACAAGCCCCTTGAGCGCCCGCGCCGCGGCACCGTGGCGGGCGACGAACGGGAGCCGGTACACAATCCGGCTGGCGCGCGCGTCCGACGGACGCGGACGCTCGGCGCCATGGCCCGCGAGAGCGACCACGATCAGGAAGCCGCCCGCGATGTCGTAATCGAATGTCCACTTGGAGAAGTCGCCGATCGTCCAGTGGCTGCGATGGCGTTCGAATGGATTGCCCGGTACCTCCTGCTCGAAGAAGTGATAGGGGGTTGAGAGCACAACGTTCCGGTTCTGCCGGAGCAGCGTGTCGAGCAGAGCGATGCCTTGCTCCTTCTCGACGTGCTCGATCATGTCTCCGATCAGGACAACGTCGTAGCCCACGAGGTCGTCGACAACGTCGAGCACATCGGCGACGCGCACGTCATCGTAGACCCAGTCGAGGAGCGGTGAGTCGTACCGATGCGCATCGATCCCGTCGATCGTGACCTGCCAATTCTGCCGCTCGAGGCGACCATCAACGAAGTCGAGCGCCTCGCGGACGAGGAAGCCCCACTTCCCGAAGCCGACGCCGACGTCGAGCACGCGTCGCGGACGCAACCGGACGACGTGGTCGAGCGCGAGAGAGAGGCCGAGATGTGAGCTGGAGGGCACTGGCAACGGTCCGCGACTACTCAGCGTACGCCGCGATTAGCTGTTGGGCCGTGTTGTCCCAACTGTAGCGGCTCGCGTGCGGGCGCTCGCAACCGCGCGAGCCGCTCGCCGCGGACTCCAGGGCGCTCCTGATGCTGGCGATGTCGCCGGGATCGCACCTTGTCGCGCACTCGCGGAAGTACTCGTCGACGCACGGCCCGCCCGCGACAACAACGGGCCGACCCGCAGCCATCGCCTCCAGCGTGGAGAGCCCCGTCGTTTCGAACCACGATGGCAACGCGTGCACGGCCGCCGCGGCGTGCACTTGACGAAGGAGCGCGTGCTCGATGTGTGGGACGTGAGTGAGGTTTGGCGCGGCCTCCCGCACGGCTGCGAAGTACCGCTCGTTGCCAGGAAGGACGGCGCCAACGAGAACGAGCCGCAGGCCCAGCCCCTGCACGGCAAGCGCAAGGGACAGGTGGTTCTTGATCGGCTCGACACGCGCGACCGACAGCACGAACGGCTCGTCTCCGATGCCGAGCAGCCGCCGACCCTCGCGCGCGTCGCCGTCGAATGCCTCCTGCGCGACGCCGCTGTACGCGACGCGCAGGTCGTCGAACCCCGGTGCGTCCCTCTGTAGCAGCAGGCCCTCCGCTTTGCTGTTCACGACGATTGCGTCCGCATGCCTCCAGGCGGCGTGCATCGCGCGAAAGTCGGCAGTGCGCCGGCGACGTGCCCGTGGACGGCGGAGTGCGCCCGCGCGGTGGCGAACGCGCACCTTGAGCATCTGCCTCCGCCCGCCCCGCCAATAGATCGGGCCGAGAACGACGCTCTTCGGAAAGTAGATGGGGCTGACGACAAGGCGACCCTTCGGCCTGCCCAGCGCAAGCAGGGGCCGGATGTCGCCGAAGGCGTGCACGACGTCGACGTCAGCGCTGACGGCGTCCTCCATCGATCCGATCTCAGCGTCGACACCGGCGCGGCGGAGCGCCTTCGCGGTCTCCACCTGCTGCGTGACGTGACCTCCGACGAGCTCGAACGTCCCGGGATACGGGACGAGCAGAACGCGCACTACGTCAACACCCCCTCGTACACCGATGCGGTTTCGCGCGCGGCCCGTTCCCACGAGTACGACAGCGCCCGCCGGCGCCCGGCGTCCCGTAGGCGCTCGATCGCCGGTCCCCCCGCCAGCGCCTCAAGGATGCCGCGCGCTATCTCGCCCGGCGTCGGCTCGACGAGCAGCCCTGCGTCACCGCAGACCTCCGGCAGGGCGCCGCGCGCCGCCACCACGACCGGGACGCCTGCGACCATCGCCTCGAGGGCGGGGAGGCCGAAACCTTCGTACGTCGAAGGAACGACTACTGCTCCGGCCGTTCTGATGAGGCGCGCGACGAACTCGGCACTCCGTCGCCCGAGGTAGCGGGCCCGCGGCACGGACGCGAATAGCTCGGTTCGTCGTGGGTGAGGCGGTCCGCAGAGCGCGAGGAAGGCGTCCGGCTGCTGCGAGACGACCTCGGGCCACGCCTGGGCCAGTGCGGCCAGATTCTTCCGTTGCGTCGCTCCGCCAGCGTGGACAACGAGATTCCCTGCCAATCCCAGCTGTGCCAGCTCAGCAGGCTGCAAGGGCTCTGCGTCCGCGCGGCGCGCATCGACTCCGTTCGGGACGACGTGTACGCGTTCGACGCCGAGGAGCGTCCGCACTTCCTCGGCCGCGAACTCCGAGGGGCAGATTACGGCCGTCGCCTCCCGGGCGCTCCGGGGTGCCCATCGTGGCATGGCGCCCTCGTCGTCAAACCTCATGGGAGGCAGATCGTGGATCGTCAGCACCTCCAGACGGCCGGACGGCGGGCAGCGGAGGTCGAAGCGATGGACGAGGTCGGCTCGGCCGTAGACGGCACCTCCCAACGCAGCCGCGGGGCCGTACGGCAACGCCCAAACGAATCGAAGCGGCAGCCGGAGCCGGCCCCGCTGGCGCGGCGCGCGCAGGGCTGAGACCTCCCGCTCGGAGACGGCCCACCCGTCGGCGGCGTCGTTGCGGAACGCCGCGAGCAGCTGAGCCTCGTGCAGCTGCTGACCCATCGGGACCTCCGAGGCCAGGCGAACCCAACGAACAGTCTTCACGGTACGAGCGAGCGGTAGAGGGCACCGAGCACGGCGTTGCGGTGCGTAACCGAGAAGCGTCGCTCGTAGTCCCGCACCGCCGCGACCTTTGCCGCGGCGAGCAGCGCGTCATCGGTGAGCAACTCGATGACCGCCTGCACGGCCGCGGCGATGTCTCCAGGCTCGAACAGCCGGCCGGTCTCGCCGTCGCGAACCAGCTCCGGCAGCGCGAAGATCCGGGGAGCGACGACCGGAAGGCCGTGCGCGAGTGCCTCCTGAACCACGAGCGGCGCGCAATCGAAGCGCGTCGGATACACGAACACATCCGCCCTCGGGTAGACGTCGAGGTACAAGCCCTCTCGACTCGACGGCCCGAGCCACTCCACCCCCTCCACGTCCGGAGACGGTTGCTCGGGCCCGGCCACGATCAGCTTGGTGGTCGGAAGCTCGGCGCGAACTCGCCGGAGGATCTCGAGAGCATCGGGGCCGCCTTTGTACTCGAACGCACGCCCGACGAAGAGCAGGGTGCGGCCGTCGGCGCGGCTCGCGCGTCGAGCCGGGGGAACACCGGGGGCGCAGACGACCGCGTCGGAGGCGTCGACGCCGATCCTGCGCGCGAGCGCGCGGCCCGCCTCGACGAAGAGGAGCAGACTCTCGCCCGCCGGGTTGGCGGTCGGATGCAGATACCCGAGGGCACGCGCGAGCTTCCGCTCCCGTCGGAGCAGGCGCTCGACCCGCGCCTCCGACATGCCGCGGGCCGCAGTCCAGTACCAGAACGTTCCGGCCGAGTCGCTCAGCACGACCGGAGGGCGCGGCCCGAGAAAGCGCACCGGGATGCAGTGCGCGTGGACGAGGTCGAACCGGCCTCGGACCCTGATCCACCGCACCGGGTCGGGGAGCAGCAGCCCCGAGCGCCGAAGCGCATGCAGCCCTGCGCGCACACCGGCCGCCCCCACTCGGCCCACCGGCGATCGCCACGTGACCGCCTCGCGAATCGAAGGCCCCCACTCGATCTCGCCGCCGGTCAGCGCCTCGGTATAACGGATGTATTCGACACCCTCCGGCGGGTGCCGAATCAGATCCTCCGTGTACTGCGCGTCGCCGTTGTGGGGATCGGGCGGCGCTACCGGAGACAGGAGCAGGCATCTGAGAGGCCGTTGACCGGGCGGAGAGCTGGCAGGGGCGGTGGCCACGCCGTCTCAGGGTAGATGGCGCCTGCGCGCTTGGGAAGAAACCGGGGTAGAATCGCTGCGCGATGGCCGTTGGCGGAACAGCCGGGACGTGACCCTGCTTCGTACGTTCGCGCGGCTCCGCGCGGGCGAGTCGGTTCTGCGTGCTCGGGCTTGGTGGCTCCTGCATCCCGGCATCGAGGTCGGCAAAGGGGTTAGGATCGGCCGCGGCTGCCGCCTGTTCCTCGATCGTGAGGCGCGGCTCGTGCTCGGCGCCGGCTGCGTCGTGGACGACGCGACGACGCTGGCCGTGTACGGGACCGGAGTGCTCGACCTCGGGCCAGGGTCGTTCGTCGGCCACCACGGCACGCTCGCCGCGCGTCGGTCTGTGGCGATCGGCCGCGGCACCTACCTCGCAGAGCTGGTCTCGATCCGCGACCACGATCACACCGTCGGCGTGCCTCCAGGCCGAGGTGAGATGACGATCGAGCCGGTCGTCGTCGGCGCGGAGGTCTGGATCGGGGCCAAGGCGACAGTCGTCCGCGGAGCGCGGATCGGGGACGGCGCAGTGATCGGCGCGAACGCTGTCGCCCGCGGCGAGCTCCCCGCCCGCACCGTCTGCGCCGGAATCCCCGCACGCGTGGTCCGGCGGCTCGACCCGTAACCTACGGCGACGAGGCGGCAGAGCGATATGCCTACGTCCAGGGCGTGCTCGAGCGCGAAGTCCCGCCCCCGGCGAGGATCGTGGAGCTGGGAGCCGCTCCCGGCGTCCAGGCCGCCGCGCTCGCCCGGGCCGGTTACCGCGTCACCGCCGTCGACCTCGGAGCCGCGTCCGACGGCTGGGGCGAGCAGCCCGAGGGAACGATGGCCGCAACGCTCGCCGAGGCCGGCGCAGAGCTCGTCGTCTGGGATCTCGAGCAGACGCCGTACCCGCTCCCGGACGACTCGTTCGACGCAGTCGTGCTGACCGAGGTGCTGGAGCACCTCCGCGAGTATCCCGCCGACGTCCTGACGGAATCCCGGCGTCTGCTTCGCCCTGGCGGCCTGCTCGTCCTGACGACACCGAATGCGGCATACGTCCTCAACCGGATTCGCATCCTCGCGGGCCGGAGCGTCTACACGCCGTTGAACGACTGGTTGTACGGCCTGCCCCACGCGCGTCACGCGCGCGAGTACACAAAGGGCGAGCTGGAGCTGCTCGTGCGCCACGCCGGGCTCGAGCCAGTCACCGTCACCGGTCGTCACTTCTATCTCTCGGGTGGCCGCCGCAGCCCCGTTCGCAAGGCCGTCAAGCACGTGGTTGACGTGCTCGCGCGGGTCAGGCCGTCCCTGGGTCCGGCTCTGGTCGTCGTCGCGCGCCGCCCGCCGTGAGCGCGCGGACGAGCACGTCCTCGAACGCCCGCGCGCGCTCCTCCCAGCCGACAGAGAGATCCTCCGTCCGCGCCGGCTCCCGCAGTGCGAGCGCCACCCGAACAGCCTCGACGAAGGCGGCGGCCGGCGCCACGGTCACAGGCGTAGACAGCCCGCGGAAGCCCGCCACCGGCGTCGCGACCGTGGGCGTGCCGACGGCGAGGCACTCGTACGCCTTGATCGGATCGAGGCTGTCCGTGAACGGCGTCGCCCGGGAGGGCACGACGACGACGTCCGCGTGCTGCAGGTACGCCGGGACCTCGCTGTAGGGCCGGGCGTCGAGGAGACGGACGTTCGGCTGCGCGGCGAGACGGCGCCGCGCAGCCGCCTCGAGCGGGTCGGGCCCGACGAGTGCGACCGTCAGCTGGTTCCTACTCGCTGGGCTATTCAACCATAGGGGCTTCGGTCTCTGGAATCAGGCATCCTTTCCGAATGGTCGACTCGCCGCTCGTTGCTGACCTGAGGCACATGACCGCGGCCTGGGACGCAACCAGTCGTCGGGTCGTGGCTCGCTCATTGCCCAAGATCCTTCTGCAACCCAGATTCCGTGCCGTCGTTCTGTTCCGGATGTCACAAGCGGCATGGAAGCGTCGATCCACTCGCGCTATCGCCTACTGGTGTCAGTCGCGATTCATCCGAACAGCAGGCGCGGAGATCCACCCGGCCGCAACCATCGGCCCCGGTCTCGGGCTGGGTCACAGCGTCGGGATCGTGGTCGGACACGAGGTTTTCGCTGGAGCGGACCTGGTCTTGCTGTCATCAGGGCGTGACACTGGGGCATCGCGCCAGCGGCGGCGGCCAGCCGAGGCTTGGTGATCGCGTGCGGATCGGCGCGGGCGCGAAGGTTCTTGGTCCGATCGTTGTCGGTGACGACGTGACGATCGGAGCGAACGCAGTGGTACTCGTCGACGTACCTTCCGTTCCGGCGCGACAATCGTCGGCGTTTGGAAATAGGCGGTGCCTTCGATCGTCTGAGCGCTATCTCTTGAGATCGTCTCTCGCTCTCAAACAACGGCTCGCCGCAGGGCACTCTCGAATGCGGCAGCTCGCTCGTCCCAGCCGACGGGCTCGGCGCGACGAACTGACGCTGGTGGCTGTTGCAGCACAGCTGCGACGCGATCCACAAAGACATCCCGGCCCGTGATCATCAGAGCGCCGTCATGTTCGCGAAAACCTGCGACGGGCGTCGCCACAGTTGGACGGTCGATCGCCAGGCATTCGTACGCCTTGATCGGATCGAGGGTCTCGGAGAAGGCCGAGACCCGATGGGGCACGATCACGACGTCGGCGTGCTGAAGGTATCCGGGAGCGTCACGGTACGGCCGCGGCCCGAGTAGGAAGACGTTCGGCAGCGCTTCCAGCAGCCGTTGGGACGCCGCTCCGAGCGAGCTCGGCCCGACGAACACGAGACTGAGCTGTGGCAGAGCATTCGCGATCTCGACGACGAGCTCGACGTCGATGCGAGCGTCGTGCAGCGACCCCAGATACACGGCCGTGGGGGCCTTCGGCAGGTCGGTGGGCCGCGGGCGCGGCCGGCGGAAATGCTCGACGTCGACGCCGTTCGGAACGAGCGAGACCGCGCGCCCGGCGCCACGGCTGGCGGCAAGCGCAGGCGAGCAGACCACCACCTCGTCCGCCTGGGCGAGCGCCAGCTCGTCGAGGCGTCGCTGGCGGTCGAGCTCGCGGGGCGGAGACGGCGCGAGGAGCCAGTCGTCGGTCACGTCGTACAGCGACGGCCAGCCCGTGCGCGCGATCAGCGGCGCGTACGTGATGTCGTTGATCCAGAGCGTGGGTCGGGAGAAGCCGACGGCCCGCGCCGCCCACGGCACCTGCCTCAGGAGCAGATGATCGGCGAGCCGGCCGACCTTGCGCGGCAGCAGCTTCAGGGGCCGGAGAGCGCGCAGCCGACCGTCTTGCGAGAGCCTCCGCAGGCGCGGCAACGTCGGCACACGGCGGCTTCGGAGATCGAACAGCACGTCGGCCGCAGGCTCCACAAAGAGGACTCGAAGAGCGGGATTGCGCTTCTGGAGGGCGTCGACGAAGAACTGGTTGCGCCGCCAGACCTCGTCCCAGGGCTCGAGCGAGCAGACGACGAGCTCGCGCAGCACCATGCTGTCAGGCGTCGAGCTCATGTGCGCACTCTCGGCTTCGCGGGGCCGGTTGACGAGCAGCCTCGTACTCGATCAGCAGGCTATCGACGTGGCGGGCGATGGTGAACGTCGTATCCACGAGTTGCCGGCCTGCTTCCGACGCCGCGGAACGCGCGGCCTCCGAGCGAAGTGAGCGCAGCGCGCTTGCAGCTGCTTCAGCATCCCCGGCGGGGAACATCGCAGCGCCGGGAAGGAGGCCGACGGTCTCCAGGTGCCCTCCGGCGGCGCAAGCGACGACGGGCACGCCGGCGGCCATCGCCTCGACGACGGCGAGGCCGAAGGAGTCGGCGGGGGCGGGGGCCAGGAGAACTGCCGCCGTCGCGAACTCGTCGGCAACGCTGTCCACGGGTCCCGTGATCGACACGCCGGGTACCTCCGCCGACCTCGTGTACGCCTCGAGCGCCGCTCGCTCAGATCCCGCTCCCACGATCCGCAGCGACCACCCTTCCTCTGCAAGCTCCGACGCCTGCCACCCGCGGAGAGCAGTCACGGTGTCCTTCTCCGGCGACAGCCGCTGCAGCACGAGCACGACGTTGCTCGAGCTGCGCCACAGGCACTCCGATGACGGAACGCCGTTCCTGATCACCGCGTCGGGCGGTTGCTCGAGACGCCGGGCGACGAAGTCGCTCACCGCGATCTGCCGTGCGAGCCCGCGGGCGATCCACGGCGACAGCAGGTGGCCGGCGCGGCTCGCCCCCCTGGGCGCCGCGAAGTGGCGCGTGCTTACGACCGCGGCCCGGTGGAACGGGCGAGCAGCGACCGCCACCGTCTCCGCGATCGTCATGTGGGCGTGACAGACGTCACGGCGGCCGAGGCGCCGGAGCGATCGTAGCGCCTCGACGGGCGTCGCTCCCGGCAGCCAGCGGGCGGCGTCTCCGAGCGCGGCCCTCATCCGCTGCGGGCTCCCGCCGACGACCACGGGCTCCCAGCCTCGTGCCGCCGTCTCGCGCGCGGCGTCACTGACGTACCGCTCGACACCTGCGAATTCCCCTGTCACGACCACGTGGACGACGCTCGGCACGCCGCTAGTCCCGGACGAGGCCTGCGCAGCGGCGCGGGCCCCGCAGGTACAGGCGCGCCCGCCTTGCGGCCTCTGCGCGTCGCTCGCCCCTGAGCGCGACCGCTCGGGCGGCTGCCCCGAGGCACGCCGCGCAACGGTACGACCACCACCCCGGATCTCCGTGCCACTTGCGGATGTACGTCTCGTGCGCCGCGTGGAACAGCGCCTCCCGCCGGCGCGGCTCGTCGCTCGTGCCCGCCCCGCGATGCTCCGCGACCGCTTCCTCGCACACGGCCGACGACCAGCCGAGCGCGAGCGCGCTTCGCTGCCAGTCCGTCTCCTCTGCGTACAGGAAGAACCGCTCGTCGAAGGGACCGACCTCGGCCAGCGCCTCGGAGCGGAGCAGCAGCACGGCGCCGATCACGAACATCGGGCCCTCGTGACTCTTGCCGAGCCCGGCAGCCTCCAACCAGGCCCGTCCGGGCGTCGGGAACGGCCACGCCACGCGCTGCTCGACGCCCCGGGTGCCGACGAGCCGGGGGGATACGGCCGCGACACGCTCGTTACCGGCCTCGTGCAGGTACCCGGCGAGCAGACCGAGGTCGTCCGGGGCTATGACCGCGTCGGGGTTGAGCAGCAGGACGTCCTGCGTCGGTTCCGTCCCGAGACGTCGCAGTGCGAGATTCACACCCGCCCCGAAGCCCAGGTTCTCTCCGGGATCCAGATACTCGGCTCCCCGGCGCTCCGCGACGGCCTTCACCGCCGGGGAGCTCGAGTTGTCGACGACGGTGACCTCGACGCCGGCGTCGAGTGCGGAGAGGCAGCGGTCGAGCTCGTCGGGGACGTGGTAGGCGACCACGATCGCGTGAGTGGGTCGCATAGTCACGCCGTTGCTTTGACCTTGCGACCTCTCGCGAGCGCCCCGCATGCCATGCCCACGAGCAGCCAGCCGAGGAGGGGTGTCCCGCGCACCCAGTACACGTCCACGAGCCCGTGCGCAGCGGTCGCGAGCAGGACACCCGTCGCTGCGGGCACGATCTCGACGTTCCTCATCATCCGCAGGGCGAGCAGCGTGCCCAGCACGAGGAAGACGAACAGCCCAGCGAGTATGTAGCCGCCCTCCGCCGCCTGCAGGAGCAGTACCTGGTGCGGATCCGTCGACGACGCGAGGTAGTTGCCGATGCCGACACCGGTCCACGGATGGGCGTGGATGATCTGCCACGCGTCCCGGGCGTACTCCTGCCGGGCCCGGATCGCATAGGCAGCGGGCGTGTCCGATTCCGCCGAGAACGTCGTGATCCGCTCCCGGGCGCCGGTCGGCATCAGTGCGAACGCCACGACAGCGATCAGCACGATCGGAACAGCGCGCGACAGCACCGTCCGGGCCTTGAAACCCTGCATCGCCAGGATCACGACGGTGCCGAGCGCCGTCGCGACGATCGCCCCGCGACTCTGAGTCAACAGGAGGCCCGGCACGAGCACGACGAGGCACGGCAGAAAGCGGCGCAGGGAGGGCACGCCGACGAGGAGGAGGATCGCATTGCCGATGAACTGCCCGACAGGGTTCTTCTGCAGCCCGAAGCTGTCGAGAGGCCAGACGACTGCGAGCACCGAGGTCGACACGACGTAGGCCTGGAGCAACAGGATGTGCCGGCCGTTCAGCGCCGCGAACGCCCCAACGACGAGCGGCAGCAGGAGCAGCTCGAAACGCTGACCCGTCTGGGCGACCTCGCTGACACCGAGGTGGTACGCGAGCAACAACATCATGAAGACGCCGTACAGCGCCACCGGCAACGCCACGGGCCGCAGCGCACGCAGCGCCGGGAACGACCCGGCGATCGCGGCCTGGAGCAGGATGCCGGCACCGACGAGCACCAGCAGCAGGTCGCTGGCCGCGACGTTGTAGCCGCCCCCGCCTCCGGTCAGGTTCTGAAACGCGGGGATCGAGGCGCCGAGCAGGACGAGCGGAACCGTCGGGCGAGGCAACAGCCACGCGACGAGGGGAAACAGACTGACGACCAACGCGAGCAACATGTGGCCGCTGGCGAGCCCGTATCCGGCAACCGCGGCCGCGAGTGCTGCGGCCGCGATGATGCCGAGCTCGCGGTCCGGCGCTCCGGTCGGGAGAGCGCGATTAGTGTGCAAGCCTCTCCAG
>Ga0082335_1003698_pt1 | contig 24614 bp, 20 predicted proteins | sample Subgrocontami58m_FD_72375 | JGI IMG/M metagenome (GOLD analysis project Ga0082335, IMG submission 72375) | Subsurface groundwater microbial communities from S. Glens Falls, New York, USA - GMW37 contaminated, 5.8 m (SPADES assembly) (version 2) ...
TTCCTACATATATATCGGTATTGCTAAAATCTATTTTTTTTGCTTTGCCGGTTTCCATTTTTTCCTCAAGTTTGTTCTTACTAAATTACTTGAGGATTTTCTTTTTTTAAACATGTGATCTCAAAAGTAAATATTTCTTAGTGTTTCTTAGTGAACTTAGAGTCTTAGTGGTAAATATGTTTTGATTACTCATTAAAAACAAACCCATAACCACAAAGGCACTAAGCACACGAAGGTTCACAAAGACTTTTGAGACAACCTCTTTTTTATTTTATCCGTTCCTTAAAACAATTTTAGTGATAAAATAATTTTTAATTTTAGGTCAGTCGAAATAATTGAAAATAAAATGTATGTTTGATTTATTCAAATATCTAATCTAGTATATTAAAATATATTCTGATAAAACATAAAGAGAATAGATTTATCCGATCAACCTGATTGATTTTCGCGTTCAACAAAATATTTTTTGCAAAGAGGTGAATTATGCTAAACAGGATTTTAGAATACTTCAGATTTCTGGATGAAAAAGAAGAACCGGAAATTGTTATTGAAAGAATATCGAAAGATTCAGTGTTTAAGGGTACAAACTTATGGGTTCTCGTATTTGCTGTTTTCATTGCTTCGCTGGGTTTGAATATCAATTCTACTGCTGTAATCATTGGCGCTATGCTTATCTCCCCTCTAATGGGACCAATAATGGGAATAGGTCTTGGAGTAGCTATCAATGATCTTCCTTTAGCAAAAGAAGCTGTTAAAAATTTCTCACTTGCTGTAATTGTTGGATTTACTACCTCTTTTATATACTTTACTATCACTCCTCTAAATGATGCTTATTCAGAATTATTAGCAAGAACTTCACCAACAATTTATGATGTTCTGATTGCATTATTTGGTGGATTAGCTGGAATTGTTGCAAATTCAAGTAAACAAAAAGGGAATGTAATTCCGGGCGTGGCAATCGCTACTGCGTTAATGCCGCCACTTTGCACAGCCGGTTATGGTTTAGCAACCGGACAATTTAGTTTTTTCTTCGGTGCAATTTATTTATTTACAATAAATACTATCTTTATTGCATTAGCTACTTTTATTACTCTAAAATTTCTAAAATATCCCCTAAGGCATTTGAACGATCCTAAAGCTGATAAACGTTCGTTGAGAATTATTTATTCTGTTACGCTTTTAACAATTATTCCGAGCATATATTTTGGATATGAAATGATTCAACAAAATAGATTCTCAAGAAATGCTAATCTTTTTGTAAACAGCCATGTCTCAAGTGAAGGAACTTATTTACTGAATAAAAATATTGACCCTCTAAAGAAAAGTATAACACTTATTTACGGAGGTAGAGACCTAACTGAATTCCAAATCAATACCATGAAAGATCAACTTGAATTATATGGATTAAAAAACGCTTCATTAAATATAAAGCAAGGTATTTCTTTTCTTCCCGATAAAAAGGAAACTGATAGGATTACTCAACTAACTAAACTACTTACAGAGAAAGAACAAGTAGTTAGGAATCAATATAGAATTATAGATAGTCTCGCTTCAATCAAGTCACAAGCAACACAGATACTTGATGAAATGAGAATTAATTATCCCGAAATAGTTTCAATCTCAATAAAACCACTTGTTGTATCATCAGATTCGTTATCACGAAATATTCCATTAGTTTTGGTTCAAACAGCAAATTTGTCCGCTTCCAGCAAACGAAATAAAATAGAAGAGTGGTTAAAAATTAGATTGAATAATCCCAAGTTGATTGTTAAACAATTCCGTTAATGAATTAGATACAGTTTTCAAACTGTCATTCAACCTTAGTTTTGAAACAACTTAATCTGAAAGGGAAAGATTTGAGCATGATGAGTTTTGATATGTTGAATTAAGAAAGATAATAATGTTGATTGAAGTATACATAAAGTGCTGTTCATTTGGATGATATGTTAAATACTTTTACTTACAAAATTTTAGAGATTAACAGTTTATCAATTCTGTTGCCATCCATATCAACGATTTCATAACAGTAATTACCGATTGTAAACTTTTCACCTGTGTTTGGTATTTTTTCTATCGCATGTACAATAAATCCGGCGAGAGTAATATAATTTTTGTCACCTTTGAGAAATTCAATATTGATCGTTTCAACAAGGTCATCAAGCAGAGTGTCTCCGTCAACTAGGAAACTACCATCCGATCTCCTGATAATGGGATGTTCTTCAACCTCACCTATTTGTGTTACATCGCCAATAATATTCTCAATAATATCCCGAAAAGTAATAATTCCTTGAAATACACCATACTCATCAATAACTATTGCATTATAATTCTTATGCTTTTTCAGAATTTCAAGTATTCGATATGCAGAAAATGTATCGACCACAAATAAAGGTTCATTAATCAAAGGCTTGATTTCCGACAATGTGTTAATTTGTTTATAGAAATCCTTAGCAATGATAACACCCAATATATTATCGAGAGAATCATCGCATACTGGATAGAGAGAATATTCGTTTTCAAATACAGTCTTTTTAATTTCTTCAATAGTGTCATTTATATTAATCCAAATCACATCCTTTCTTTGAGTCATAATAGCCTTAGCTTTTCTATCACCGAATTTGAAAATTCTTTTAAGAAGTTCACTTTCCTTTTTTTCAATTGAACCAAAAGTAGCACCTTGTTCGATGAGCAATTTTAATTCTTCTTCGGTAACGGGCGGATTTTCATTCTCCTTAATTCGGAATAATTTAATTAATATTTTAGTGGAAATTGAAAGAAGCTGAATTACCGGATACGCAATTTTTGTTAAAATATAAAGTGCCGGCGCAAAAAAGATTGCAATGCTCTCCGCATTGTTAATCGCGATTGTTTTTGGAACGAGTTCCCCTATTACTAGAAAGAAATAAGTTATCAGTCCAACAATAACAAAGTAAGTTGTTTCATATGCAATTGGTTTTAAGAAAGATATTTGTTCAACGTAGGGAACTAAGTCTTCCGTTAGAGCAACACCACCGTAAACTCCGGAAACAATCCCAATAAGCGTAATTCCAACTTGAATAGCTGATAGGAATTTTTCTGGTTCCAAACTCAATTGAAGAGCAAGCTTAGCATTTTTGCTTCCTCTTTTTGCCTTTTCTTCTAGAAGTGACTTACGGGAAGTGATAATAGCAATCTCAGTCATCGCAAAAAGACCATTAAGAAATATAAGTGCGATAATAACTACTATTTCCATTATTGACCTATTTATAGTTTTTGCTATTTTTAATCTGCATTATTTACAAAATTTTTACGACTTCCCACAGCAGATTTTAATATCAGCAAACCTAAAATAGCAGAAATACTTGAAGCAATAATGATACTTAATTTAGATGCTGTTACTAGCTCGATGTTACTAAATGCTAAATTTGTAATAAAAATAGACATAGTAAATCCTATCCCCGCTAAACTCGCAGCACCAATTATTAATCCCCAATTTATTCTGCTTGGCAATACTCCCACCCTAATCATTATAGCCAAATAAGTAAAAATTAAAATACCTACTGGTTTGCCAACTACTAATCCTAGAATAATTCCAATCGAATTTGTTGTAGTAAGATTTCCCCAAATATCATTAGGTAATAAAATAGCCGTATTTGCCAGTGCAAAAATTGGCAATATTATAAACGCGACTGGTTTGTGTAATCTTTTCTGTAATATGTAAGAAATATTTTTATCACCTTGCGTTCTGAAAGGAATAGCAAAGGCTAAAAGTACTCCTGAGATAGTTGAATGAACTCCGGATTTCAACATTAGATACCACATTACTAACCCAAGTAATAAATAAGGAGAAAGACGATTTACATTCGATTTATTCATTAGAAGAAGTATAATAAAGACTGCGATGGAACCAAGTAAATATGCTATTGAAAGGTTATTTGTATAAAAAAACGCAATAATAACTATCGCTCCAAGATCATCTATTATTGCAAGGGCAGTTATAAAAATCTTGAGTGAAAATGGAATTCGTTTGCCAAGAAGTGATAATACTCCCAGCGTAAAAGCAATATCGGTTGCCATTGGAATCCCGAAACCCTTTTGTGTTGTAGTGCCTGCATTAAAAGTAAAATGTATTGCTGCTGGTATTAACATTCCACCTACTGCGGCAATTACAGGTAAACTCGCTTTTCTAATTGATGATAGCTCACCCGCATAAATTTCTCTTTCTATTTCCAATCCAACCAATAGGAAAAAAATCACCATCAAACCATCGTTAATCCAGTGTTCGAGACTATATTTCAATTCAATACCAGCAAATGATAAATCAATATAGGAACGCAAAATTTTTATATAGTCAGATCCTATTGTGCCATTAGCAATAATCATCGAAAATATTGTTAAAAAAACTAATAAATAACCTGAAGATTTTTCACTCTCGTAGAAATCTTTGAAGAGATCAAATCTTACATTTCTGATTTTTTGAAATTTTCCTTTCAGAATTTTTTTCATACAACTATTTCAATATTATTTTCAGACTTCAAATAGTTTAAAAATAAAGAATTATGTTTTTTAATTTATGTTTAACTATATTGAAAATAAGGATAGACCAATTAAATTAAAAATCAAATCGTAATTATATTCTGAAATATTCCTTTTTGTTTCATCCATATTTTTTGTCATAATATTCATTACTCAATCTTAAAAACATAGTATTTCTAAAAAATTCGGAAGAATTCGTGATGAAAAAAATTGATCTCAAAGAATTTGAAAAGAACATTATACTCCGGCAACTGACAGAATCTGATTATGAATCTGTTGTTTCTATGCAGTTGAAATGTTTCCCTCATATGAAGTCATGGTCCAAAGAACAATTCTCAAGTCAAATCTCAATTTTCCCTGAGGGACAAATATGTTTACAATTTCAAGATAAAATTGTTGCATCATCAAGCAGTTTAATCTTAGATTTTTCCCTTTATTCAGAATGGCATAGCTGGAGAGAAATTGCCGATGAAGGTTTTATTCGAAATCATTCATATGATGGGAATACTCTTTACGGAATTGAAATTATGGTTGATCCTGAATTTAGAGGATTTAAGTTAACCAGAAGATTATATAATGCTAGAAAAGAAATTGCAAAGAAGTACAATTTGATGCGGATAATTCTTGGCGGTAGAATTCCCGGATATTATAAATATTCTAATGAAATGACTGCTAGAGAATATGTTGATAAAGTAGTTAATAAAATTCTTGTTGATCCTGTATTAACACCACAAATTTCTAACGGATTTGTTATAAAACGATTAATTCCCGATTACTTGAAAAGCGATGAGGAATCAAAAGGATATGCAACTTTCTTGGAGTGGACAAATATTGATTATGTACCGGATACGACACGAAAATTTGTCCCATCAGTTCCTGTAAGAATTTGTGCTGTACAATTTATGATGAGATTAGTTAAAGACTTTGATGACTTCGGAAAACAATGTGAGTATTTTGTAGATGTAGCATCTGACTATCGCTGCGATTTTATAGTCTTTCCGGAAATATTCACAACTCAATTATTATCATTTCTTCCAGTGGAAAGACCCGCATTAGCAATGCGTAAGCTTTCGGAATTTACTCCGTTATACTTAGACCTATTTACAAAACTTGCAGTCAAACATAATATTAACATTATTGGAGGATCTCACTTTACAATTGAGGAGGACAATCTTTATAATATATCGTATTTGTTTAGAAGAGATGGAACAATTGGCAAACAATATAAACTGCATATTACTTCTAGTGAAAAAAAATGGTGGGGAGTAAAGCCCGGGAACAAATTAGAGGTATTCGATACCGATAAAGGAAAAATAAGTATTCAAATTTGTTACGATATCGAATTTCCTGAACTGAGCAGATTAGCTGTTGATAAAGGTGCACAAATAATTTTTGTTCCATTTTCTACAGATGAACGATATGCATATTTAAGAGTACGTTATTGTGCTCAAGCTCGATGTATCGAAAATCATGTCTATACAGTTATTGCAGGTTGCGTTGGAAATCTTCCTTCGGTTGAGAATCTCGATATCCATTATGCTCAATCTGCTATATTCACTCCTTCAGATATTCCATTTACAAAAGATGCTATACAAGCTGAAGCTACTCCGAATATTGAAACAGTTATTATTGATGATATAGATTTAGAACTATTAAAAAATCATAGAAAAACCGGAAGCGTTTTGAATTGGGAAGATCGAAGAACAGATTTGTATGATATTATATATAAAAAATAAATAGTCCCTTCTTGAGCCTGCCTGCCGGTAGGCAGGATGGGACAACATGGGTGTGTAAAGGAATTTTCATTTCACCTTTATCACTAAACTTGTTATATCATCAGACTGTTCAGCTCCGTGTGTGAAGTTTTCAACACTGATTTTAATATGTGCCAAAATATTATGAGCCCTTTCCTCATATTTTTGTAAAGCTAATGTTTCTAATCTCTCATCAGTAAATTCTTCCCACTTATCATTCATAGCTTCTGTAATTCCATCTGTAAAAAGAATAATTGCATCACCGCTTTCAAGCTGAATAGTTTCGGATACATATGGAATCATTGTTTCCATAACGCCAAGTATTATTCCGCCTTTTTTAAGTTTTGTAATATTAGATTTTCGAATATGAAGCGGCGGATTATGGCCAGCATTAACGTAAGTAAGTTCTTTTTTAGCATTATCTATTATTCCCCAGAAGAAAGTTATAAAGCTTCCCATAGTTGTATTTTCAGCAACAAGATCATTCATTAAACCGGTAGCTTTTGCAAGTGGCATTTTCATTTTACAAATTGATTTTAAGAATGCTTGAATGTTCGCCATCAATAATGCTGCGGGTACTCCTTTTCCGGAAACATCTGCTATCGCAAACAAGACTTTATCTTCATCTAATTTTACAATATCGTAATAATCGCCGCCAACCATGCGTGCAGATTTATTAAATGCAGCAATTTCAAAATTGGAAAATAATGGAATTGATTTCGGTAAAAGATTATTCTGAATATTTCTTGCTGTTTCCAAATCTTTTTCAAGCCGCTGTTTCTCAAGTGTTTCTTTGAAGAGACGTGCATTTTCAATTGAAATAATTGCAAGACTACCTACCGAGGAAACAAATTCAATATCAGATTTAGTATACTGAAGTTCATTCTTTCTTTTACCGAGAAGAATTAATCCTTTTGTTTCCCCTTTTATCTGCATTGGTACAATAAGATCAACACCCTCTTCGGAAAAAGGTTTGTATTGATCAACTAATTCAGTTCTTGTAAGCGGTTTTGTAAATTGGCTTGATTCACATTCTTTGAGAGTATTTCTTAAATGATTCTCGTCAAATCTATTATCTAAAAAATATAGTGCATTCGTCGCACATGATATCACAGCATATTTAGAAACAAGCATCTGCCCGATCAAAGAATACACAAGCATTTTGCTAACCATTTCTATTTGTAATATTCCGCTGAATTCTTTGCTAAGATCGAATAGAGAACTAAGTTGATTTACCTTGGCATCCAGATTACGATTTACACGTTTTAATTTTTCTACCATTATTGAATTCTCAATAGCGGTTGATCCGACATTGAGAATTGTTTTTAAGAAATTAATATCTTCATCTGCATATTGTTTGCCGGTTAATCTTTGCCCAAGAATTAATATTCCTTTCAACCCCTCGGATGATTTAATATCCTGAACAATTGGGAAATTATTTTCTTCTATATAAGAACTTAGCTCGCCGCTTGTTTCATAATTGTGAATTGTGATCTTTGGAAATTTCGAAATAATATTTGTAGGAATTCCTTTTGAAACTTTCACTTCAAAATTATTATCATTATTTAGAAGTGCAATCATACCTTTCGTAGTATGAAATTTTCCAAAGCACGTAAGAAGAATATTGTTAAGACTAAAATTTAGGTCGAGAGTAGAATTTATAAGATTGCTGAAATCAACGAGAGCTGAAAAATTTCTTAGTGCCGCATTATTATCTAATTGCTGCATACCTAATTGGGTAGATATTTAACTAATACAACTTGGTTTTTATTTCCGCTTAGAGTAGAGTAATTCACTTCATCCATAAGTTTCTTTATCAAAAACACTCCAAGACCGCCCACCCGTTTCTCTTTGTAATATTCACGTAAATCAGGTTCAGGAACTATGTTTGGATCGAAATGTGATCCTTCATCAGTAATTGATATACTCAACTTCGGGTAATTAAATTTTATTTTAATAATTATGTTGCCTTCCGGAGAAAATTTATAAGCGTGTTTAATTATGTTTGTACAAGCTTCGTCAACAGCAAGTATAATCTTACCGGTCGTATCTTCAGAAAATCCGCTTTGATTAGCTGCGGCTTGTATAAAATCTCTTATTACGGCAAGATTGTCGGTTTTGCTTTTAATGAGAAGCTCTTTCTCAAATATTTTGTTGAAAGAATTCAAGACTATCCTAGATCACCAAATTTGTGAACAGCTTCTTTTTCTTCTTTGTAGAATTCGTATAAAATAGGAAATCCTAAAAGATCAAAAATGTTGTAAACATTGTCTTTCATGTTGGAAAACTTAATGTCGCCTTTGTTTTCCCTCATAGTTTCCACATAAGCCATAAAGACACCGAGACCCGCACTGCTTATATATTTCAACTCGTTGAAGTTAACAACAACTTTAAACTGTCTATCATCAAGCAGTTTGTTGAAAATATTTTCGAGCTCGGGCGCTGTGTGGGCATCAAGATACCCTTTCACATCAATTACACTTACGGAACCGACACCCCGCAAGTTTACATTGAATTCCGCCATTAAATATCTCCGTTTTTATTAATTGTTTTGATTCCACTTGAATAGTACAAGTGTTATGTCATCATGTTGAGAATGATTTTTGGAAAACAGACTCAACTCTTTCATTACCGCATTAGAAATTAAATCTAAACTTTTTTCGCGATTACTTAGAACAATGGTATCTAATCTATCATAGCCGAAATCTTCTTCCTTATGATTTTTTGCTTCCGTGATACCATCAGAATAACATATAATAATATCATTATTCTTTAATTGAATTTCCATCTCTTTTAATGAAGAAGCAAATCCACTGTTGTAATCGAGACCAAGACCAATCCCGGGCGGTTGAATGCTTTCTATTCTTTCTCCGCTGCAGAGTAAAATTGGTGTATGTCCTGCTCTTGCAAAATTTAGTATTCCGTTCTTTTTATTTATTATACCGTAAATAGCAGTAACAAAATTTTTTTTATCCAAACTTCTTTTTAATGTATCATTTGCTTTTATCAAAAGTTCTTTTGGATTAGTAATAATTTTGGATAACGATTCGAAAATACCTTTTACTTCTGCCATAATAAATGCTGAACTAATTCCTTTACCTGAAACATCTGCAACTACAAAACCGAGGAGATCATTACTTAGTTCAAAGAAATCATAGTAATCCCCGCCAACTTCAAATGCCGGAACAAATAATGCAGAAATCTCTAGTCGGGTTGAAGTAGGAACTGTACTTGGAAGAATTTTCTTCTGAATATCACGGGCAACATCAAGTTCTTTTTCTAATCTTTCTTTCTCGATTGATTCTTTAATCAGCTTAGCATTTTCTAATGCAACTGCCGCATAATCTGCAAATGCTTGAACTGCTTTTTTTTCATCCTGGTCAAAATTATTATCTCTCTTTCTTGCAGCAAAAAGATATCCGTTAATTTTCTTTTGAACTTTTAAGGGAGCAATAGCGATAGATTTAAATATTTGTCCGCTTTCGTTTGTGTCGGATATTATCAAATCATATTGAATAATTTCTATCGAATCATAATCGTTTTCACCGGAACCTAAGAGATTATTAGTAATTTTATCCGCATCAACATACCCTATATTATGAACAGAGCTTAACTCAATATTTTTATCAGATTTTAATACAAGCCAGGCAGAGTCAGAATTACAAACCCTGGTTGTTATTGTAGTTATAGTTTCGGCTAATTCCTTAAAATCAAAAACTTGTGTTATAAGGTTTGTTAAATCCATCAAAGAAGATACTTCTTCAGCTTTCCTATCAAATGCTTCGGCTGTTGGTAAATGGAAAAGAGTTGTAAAGAATATTATGCCAAAATTTATTGTTCCGTAAATCATTACCAGACTCATCAACGTATAAAGCCCTGGAGAAAAAGAGTAAACGATTTGACGCATTATACTATTATCAATAAAAGTTGCAAAATTCATTCCGAACAAAGCTGATAAAATAATTGCTATGACTAATAAATAGTATTTCTGTTTTTTTGTAAGAAATGCAATCCAAGAAACGCGTGTAGAATTAAGACAGATTAAAACAATTGTAACAACATAAAATGCATCTTTTGGATAATCGAATGAAGAATCAAATAGAATTAATATATTAGAGAAAAAACTCAATGCGAAGAAAACGAGCATAGTGTTATAGAAAGTGCTGAGATCTTTCTTCTGGCGAAGAAAAAATAACTCACGGAATGTTGAAAAGATATAAACTATAGAGCCGATAAAAACAAATGCTAATAACACAGAAAACAGAGAATTGAAAAATCCGATTCCCTTAACGCTATCCGGAGTACCTAAAATTGAATTTGCAATAGACACTATAAAGAAAATTAGAGCGGCAAGTATTCCGGCATTTAATACTAGAGTTAAAGGAGAATCAACTTTGGAATTTAAAAATTGATGAACATAATGATATAGGAAATAAACTGAGAGAAAAACAAGTATCTCGTTTATAATAGCAAGAATAATTGTATCATGAAGCGGAAATATCAAATTGTATAAGAAAAGTAAAATGGAAAGAAGAATAGCATTTTCTAATCCTCTTGAGCGGGAAATATTTTTTAATTGATTGCGCATATTTTACAATGTGAATCCTTTATAATTTATTTCAACAATTGTCATAATGTTAGTTCACTCTTGTTGAGTCGGTTTTTCGACTATCATATTTTTTAAGATCTTTTTTTAATTTCATCATAGCATCACGAATTTTTGCTTTAGTCAACGAGTCTTTTGCTGTAAACTTATTATTGCCTGTGATAGAATCCATCTTTGCACCAAACCCTACTAGTTTGCTAAAATCCTGCTTAGAAAGCATTTCCATAGTTTTATTAACTATTTCATAGGGATCAATAAGTTTCGATTGGACATCTGCGTGTGCTTGAGACGGAGAGGGTACTTTCGGTGGTTTGTAAGATTTTCTTTTGGAAAAATACGTTGGAATAGAAATATTCTTTAATTGTTTTGCAGCATCATTTAGTTTTACTCTTATGGTATCTGAAATCAAATCCGACAAACCATTAATCGTTTCTGCATGAATTACTACTTTAAATAGATTAGAATCTAATTTAAATGAATAATCAGATTCTGCAGTAACAGAGTGTTTATTTTTTGCTTTTTCAGGCATAACATCAAAACTAAAATCATACTTAGATATTGGAGGATGTCCGGTAGATTTACTCTTTTCAATGTCTACCAAATGTTTGTTAAACTTTTCTTGATCCCAATTAAAATAAGTTCTGGCAACAGTATCCGGTGATATAAGTATATATTCATTATTTGGAATTTGTTTTGCAGAAACTATCATATTAGATATCTTTTTGTTGTTGTAAAATTTATAATCATTCGGAAAAAGTTCTTTAAATCTAGTCTCGTCAATTTTTTGTGCAAACGATATAAGATCTGCAAGTACTGCTTGCTGCAATACTGGTAGTCCTGGATTTACGGCAATAGTACTTTTATCATTTACAAACACAGATGAGTATATTTCTTTTTTATAAGAACTTAAAATCGAATCAGCTTCAGCTTTTTGTTTTTCATTCAATCCAAGAAGTTTTGTAAAAGTATCGTAATTTTTAGTCTGCTGGTTATAATAGGCGGGTTTTATTTCGTAAATATTATTGTCGGGTTCATCTTTCGAAATCAGCAATATTTTATTTTTCTCTTTATCAAGCGGGATACTCTGATACAACGCAAAATTAAAAACATCCTCATTGTTAATCTCGGTTTCAAAGAGAAGAGGCTTTAAGTTTTTGACTACGGAAAGTAAGTTGTTTTTTCCTGCTTCGATTATTCGGCTAATGTCTCTCTTATTATATTTGAAAAAGAACATCAGTGCTATTGTTAGCAAAAATAAAATAATATATGGAAGAAATTTTTTGAAATTACCAAAATTTGTTAATTTTTTTTTTGCATGTCCTTCCATTTGCTAAGCTCTTAATTCTTTTTGATATGGTTCAAGAATCAATTTTAAGTTTTCACGCGCACGAAATATTCTTGATTTAATTGTTCCAACTTCCGTTCCCATTTGATCTGCAATTTCTTTATAACTAAATCCATCAATATCTCTCAATACAAGAGGAATTCTCAATTTTTCAGGAAGCTTTTCAATTGCACTTCTTACCAGATTAGGGATATCAACATTTTCAGAAAATGGACCAGTACCGTATTCAGTATCAGAATCTTTAATAGGAACAAAAATGCTGCGCACTCTTTTTTTACGAAGATAATCTCTGCATTTGTTAACTGTTATTCTATATAACCATGTTGTAAATTTTGATTCAAACCGAAAATCTTTGAGCTTATGATAAACACTTATAAAAACGTCCTGGGAAATATCATCAACAAATTCTACATCACCCAAAGTTAAAAAGACTAAATTTCTAACCTTTTCTTTATGTTTGATAACAAGGGTTCGAAATGTTGTATCATTACCTTTAATGAAGGCTTTAATTAAAATAAAGTCTTCATCTTTCTCTTTCTTGCCTTCGCTAAAATCAGATGTCTCTTGGTCTTTTTGTAAATCCATACTTTTAGACGATGATAGTGGTTTATAGTTCCTTTCAAACTAAACATTTCTGAAATCATTTTTTCAAAAGAATCGTAAATAAAATGACTTTCTTTTTACTCGAGTATTCAATAATTTACTTATGAATATAAATATTTGTGTATTATTATATCCAATCTGTAATTTTTATTTTGATTATAATTGAAAAAAAATACAGGCGATATATAAATTAAAAATTCAGGAGAAACTATGAAGGTCAAAACAATTGAGAAATACGGAGCTGTTGTAATAGAATTAAAGGGAAATGTTATGGGCGGACCTGAGGCTCAGGAATTCAGCGATACACTTCATAAATTAATTAATGATGATAAGAAAAATGTAATAGTTGATTTAGCAGAGACAAAATTCATGAACAGTTCCGGTCTCGGCATGTTAATAAGCGGTTATACAACTATGAAGAACGGCGGCGGTTCAATGAAACTTGCTAATGCTACAGAAAAGATCGAGAGTTTACTTGTAATTACAAAACTTATTACTGTTTTTGAACATTATACTTCTGTTGAGGAAGCTGTTAATAGTTTTAAGTAATCTCTGCAGAACTATTTACTTTTAAATCCGGCATAAAATGCCGGAGTATTTTTTCCCTACCAAATTTATTACCGAGGAATAAATGAGTGTAACAGTAATTGTGGGCAGCCAGTGGGGCGATGAAGGAAAAGGAAAAATCGTTGATATTCTAAGTGAGCGTTACGATATTGTGGTGCGCTATCAAGGCGGGGCAAATGCCGGACATACAGTTCAGATCGGTGATCAACAATTCATTCTTCATCTTATTCCATCAGGAATATTGCGCGAGAACGTTTTATGTTTTATTGGTAACGGTGTAGTTATAGATCCTAAAGCTTTACTTGATGAAATAAAATTATTAGAAGGAATGGGAATTAGTATTAAAGGTAGACTCTTCATCAGTCAAAATGCTCATTTGATAATGCCTTATCATAAACTATTAGATTCGATTAATGAAAGTGGAAATTCAAAAATTGGAACAACAGGTAGAGGTATTGGACCGTGTTATATTGATAAATATGCACGTAAAGGAATAAAAATAGTTGATCTATTAGATCGCAAAGAGCTTGAAGAAAAAATAAAACTCAATATCGAAGAGAAAAATAATTTACTCAAAAAAGTATACAACCAAGAAGAACTTAATGTTGATGCAATCATTAAAGAATATATAGAATTTGATAAAGCTATTGACCAATATATAACCGACGTTCCTTTTGTATTGAATAACGCAATAGATGAAGGCAAATCTATACTTTTGGAAGGTGCACAAGGAGCTCTGCTTGATGTTGATTTTGGAACTTATCCTTTTGTTACTTCTTCAAATCCTACTTCTGGCGGCGCAAGCACAGGTTCCGGAATTCCGCCTACAAAAATTTCTTCTGTAATTGGAGTTGTAAAAGCATATACAACACGTGTTGGCTTAGGTCCGTTTCCAACTGAATTACTTGGAGAAGAGGGAGAAAATTTAAGAAAAATTGGTGCTGAATACGGAGCTACTACCGGAAGACCCAGAAGATGTGGTTGGTTTGATGCATTTCTTTTGAGTTACTCCCGCATGATCAATGGAATAGAACGAGCTGCTATAACTAAACTTGATGTCTTAAGTAATTTTGATCAAATTAAAGTTTGTGTTGCTTATGAAATTCAAGGAAAGAAATTAAAGTCTTTCCCAACAGATGTGAATAAACTTATGAGTGTTACTCCGATCTATGAATCGCTTCCGGGATGGAAAACCGATTTAACAAACATTACGGATTACAACGAATTACCCTCTGAGGCAAAAGATTATTTGCAATTCATTTCACAAAAAAGCGGGTTTGAGATCAGCATTATTTCGGTAGGACCCGAACGAGATCAGACAATAGAACTTTAGAATAATTTTTAACATATCTTAAATTTAATTAGCAAAATCCGTTTTTGTAAATTCCGTTTAGTTTTTTTTCTCTTAGGAGAGTAAAATGAAAATGACCGGCGGCCCCGCCTCAATGAATATTAAACTTGCACTAATTATTATTGGTGCAACGATTGCGCTCGGAACACTTTATTACACTCAAAATCTTGTCGGTAGACTTCAGCAACGAGAAAAAGATATTGTTCAGTTATATGCCAGCAGTCTTGAATACGGTGCAAGTACAGAAACTATTAATGCAGATTTTACATTTGTTTTTCAAAATATTATAGAAAGAATTGACTTTCCTCTTATTCTAACCGATCAAAATGACCGGGTAAATTCCACCGGAATTGGAAGCGGTTACAAAAATATCGAACACGATCCAATACTGTCAGATCAAAAATTAAAAATTTTTCTTCAGGAAAAAGTAATTGAGCTTTCCAAACAACACGCTCCCATTTTAGTCAAATCACCTTCAGGAACAATACTTCAAAAAATTTATTATGGTGATTCAGATATTATTCAACGTCTTCGTTTTTACCCTTATCTGCAAATATTATTTGCTCTAGTTTTTCTGATCATTGCTTATACAAGTTTCAGTTATGTTAAAAAAAGCGAACAAAGAAATATATGGGTAGGTATGTCTAAAGAAACTGCTCATCAACTTGGTACTCCTATTTCAAGTATTATGGGGTGGAATGAAATGTTGAAAATGAATTATTCTAATCATGATAAAGTATTGGATATTTCAGATGAGATTGGCAGCGACCTAACACGATTAAGTAAAATCACAAAACGATTTTCAAAAATCGGTTCAAAACCGGAATTAATTGATGAAAATCCTTATGAAATTATAATTAATGTTATCAATTATTTTCAACGACGATTACCTCAGCTTGGTAAAAATGTATTGATTTCAATTACGGGCGAGAAAGAACAAAAAGTAAAACTAAATATCGAATTATTTGAATGGGTTATCGAAAACTTAATTAAAAATGCTCTTGATGCAATTGACAACAAAGAAGGGAAAATCATTTTTAAGATTGAGCACAACCGCAATAAGATCGAGATAGAAGTTACCGACAACGGCAAAGGGATAGAAAATAATAGAAAAAAAGATATTTTCCGACCTGGTTATAGTACTAAGAGAAGGGGTTGGGGCTTGGGATTAAGCCTATCCAAAAGAATTATTGAAGATTATCACAATGGGAAAATTTTTGTAAAACAATCAATCATTAATGTAGGAACAACTTTTAGAATAATTTTGAATTCATCCGATAAAATTACCTGAAATTTATTCCTGTTGAGCACACCAAAGACATTCCGACTGATAGTTTGATTAGTAGTATATAACGAGATTCGTTTCCAAGTTTCAAGAATGCGTTTATTTTTATTCCCAAAATCAAGGATATCCACTTTTCCTATCCCAAATAAAACTAAATATTCGAAATAATTAATTGGTATGTTCTTTGAGCAGACATAAGTGCCCTGATTATTGAATGTGTTAAACCCTCCTATATAACAGATCAAACTGCTATGGTATGCCCTTAACCATAGCAGTTTATTTTTCAAGATAATTCAAAAAACAATTAATTAATATCAAACCATAATATTTTGTAAATTTGCCCTCAATTAATCTTAACGGATAAATGAATAATTCTAATACTAAACGTCCTTCCTGGGATGAATACTTCTTAAAAGTTGCTATGCTTGTTTCCGAGCGTGCTACTTGCCCCAGAATGCATTGCGGATGTGTACTTGTTAAAGATAAACAAATACTTTCAACCGGGTATAATGGTTCAATTCCCGGCGATGGGCATTGTGAAGACGACGGATGTTTGATTGTTGATAATCATTGTATTCGAACTATCCATGCGGAAATGAATGCAATACTTCAATGTTCTTCTCATGGTATTAGTACGCAAGGATCAACTGCTTATATAACAAATATGCCTTGTACAAACTGTGCAAAAGCTCTAATTACTGCCGGAATAAAAAAAATAGTAATATTTTCTGATTACCATGATACATTGGCAGAGGAATTTTTTAAGAAGGCAAATGTTAAAATTAAAAGATTATCAATCCCCAATAAAAACATTGAATATGATCTTGAGCATTTCGGCTCAGCGAAAAAATTCAAATAATAATTGACCGGTAGAAAATGAAGTTAAGTAAAGAATATCTTCAGAAATATTTAATACCAGAAAATTTTTTTAACAGAGATCTCAGCTGGCTTGAATTTAACCGCAGAGTCCTGGAAGAAGCCCTCAATCCTGAATTGCCGTTATTAGATAAAATAAAATTTGCCTCTATCTTCTTTTCTAATCTTGATGAATTTTATATGATTCGAGTTGCAGGAATTAAAGAACAATTGCGCGCCAAAGTTATTGATACATCCATAGACGGACTAACACCCATTGAACAGTTACGAAAAATAGAAAGTACAATACAACCAATGTTGAAACAACTTTCTGATTTTTGGCGAGAGAAAATAATTCCGCTGCTAAAAGAAAATAAAATTTATATTTATAATAATATAGGTGAGATCACCAAAGAAGAGCGGGATGCTCTTAATCAATATTTTCTAAAAGAAATTTATCCTGTTCTAACTCCTTTAGCTTTCGACCCTGGCAGACCATTCCCCTATATCTCAAATTTAAGCTTAAACTTTGCTATATTAATTAAAAAACCCACCGGCGAAAAACATTTTGCGCGCGTTAAAGTTCCGGGTATTATTCCAAGATTACTTCGTATTGATAATATTGTAAAATCTAAACCTAAAAATGGTTCTAACGATACATACAAATTCGTTTGGATCAGTGATCTCATCAAATCAAATTTGAGCTTACTTTTTCCGGGTCTTGAAATAGTTGAAGCTTACAAATTTAGAATTACACGTGATACCGACCTTGAAATTCAAGAAGATGAAGCAGATGACCTTCTGCAGATGATAGAAGAAAATATAAAGCAACGAAAATTCGGTTCAGTTGTTCGGCTTGAAGTGGAAAAACAGATGCCGGAATATATGATTGATACTTTAATCGAAAATCTGGAAATCTCCCGCGATGATCTTCATGTAATTGACGGTAATCTTGGCTTAAGCGATCTCATTTTACTTTATGATTTACAACTTCCGCATTTGAAAGAGAAACCATTTCATCCGGTTACTCCAAATATTTTCGAAGAAGAAGAAAATATCTTTTCTCTCATTCGAAGAAAAGATATTATGTTACATCATCCGTACGACTCATTTAATCCTGTAATTGAATTTATCAAACATGCTTCTAAAGATCCAGAAGTACTGGCAATAAAACAAACACTCTACAGAGTTGGACCGAACTCCCCTATTATAAAATATTTAATAGAAGCTGCAGAACGTAAAAAACAAGTTGCTGTTTTAGTTGAACTTAAAGCACGTTTTGATGAAGAGAATAATATTTTTTGGGCGCGTGAGCTTGAAAAAGCCGGAGTGCATGTTGTTTATGGTTTATTAGGATTGAAAACACATGCTAAAATGACTCTTGTTGTTAGAAAAGAAATTGACGGGGTTAAACGTTACGTCCATTTGAGTTCAGGTAATTATAATATAGATACAACTAAAATTTATACTGATATTGGTTTGTTTACTGCCGACCAAAATATTTGTTCGGATGTCTCGGAAATATTTAACTACCTAACCGGATACTCAGAGCAGAAAACATTTAGAAAATTATGGGTTGCGCCGGTAAATAAGAGGCAAAAATTTATTGAACTGATTGAGCGAGAGATTAAAAATGTAAAGACATATGGGAAGGGACAATTGATTTTCAAACTTAATTCTTTGGTTGATCCCATATTGATATCTGCATTATACGAAGCTTCTTGTAGAGGAGTAAAAATTGATTTAATAGTACGCGGTATATGCTGTTTGATCCCGCAAGTACTCCGTTTAAGTGAAAATATTCGTGTAATTAGTATTGTGGGAAGATTTTTAGAACACGCAAGGATCTATTATTTCTATAATAACGGAATGGAAGAAATTTACTGCAGCAGCGCTGATCTTATGCAGAGAAATCTTGATAGAAGAGTGGAGACAACTTTTCCGATCCTTGATGCCGATATAAAGAAATATATTAAAGAAAAGATCTTAGATACTTCTTTGTCTGATAACGAAAAGGCAAGAATATTATTACCTACAGGAAAATTTATTTTTAATAAAAGAATTTATACTGAAGAGAAAGTAAATCATCAAGAATTTTTAATGCACCGTGAGCATCAGGTAAATAAAAAAATATTACCTATAGAGATTGCCGAATAAATTATCTTGGCAGTCTTACAGAAATACCCAATCCACCAGACCAATCTATTATATTGCTGTTCAAAGTTGTTCCTACTAAAAAATCAATCTGAATATTTTTAGTGTGAAGGTACGTAATACCACAATCAAAATTATTTGATGGAGTATAGCCTTCTTTTATCATTCCATATATTTCAAAAAAAGAATTTATTCTTTCACTTAGCACTACACCAATAGAAGTTGTATAACTATAAAAATATTTTCCAATTTCTCTCACTTCTTCCGTCCCCAAATTAATGCCAAGTGAGATTCTATTATTAATTTCTTGTTCAAGACTAAATCTAATTTCCGGAGTAAATTTATTAGGTCTCAGATTTTCATTTCCGGCTGGAATAATGCACTGTACTAAAATTGCAGCGTTAGTTAAAATTTCCTCATTTGATCTCACTTGAATTTTCGTTCCGATCAGAATATTCTGCATTCCCTGTAATGTTGATTTTTTATCATTCAAAAAATTCTGTCCCGAAAAATATTCCCCTCCAAAACGGAGTTCTATTCTAGGACTTATACCGTATCTTAAAAGTGTACTACCTAGAATTAGATTATTGTTCTCAACATTAATTAATCCATCAGTAAATTTTTGTTGTTGATATAAAAATCCCATTTCTATTTGTAAAAAATCAATTGGGACTATACTTGCAGATTCAGTCTGATCGGGACGATCAGTAACTAATTCTGGAGTCTCGGTTTGGGCAATAATTCCAGAAGTGAAGAAAGTAATCATTAATGATAGGCATAAAAAAAAATCTTTCTTCATATTACCCAACTAATAATTTCCAAATTTGAGTTACAAAGAAGCAGACTATTAAACCCATCGCAATTGGAAGAAAAGTAGAAAGCATAGCCCATTTTACACTTTTAGTTTCTTTATAAATTGTATATATAGTTGTTGAACAAGGATTATGTAGAAGACTAAATAACATTAGATTAATTCCCGTTAATATAGTCCACCCTCCTGCATGCAATATATTTGCTGTATCGTTTACAGAATCAAGTTCAAACATTACACCTGCGCCAGTGCCCATTGCAATTTTTGTAGTTAAAACAGTAAGCATTAAAATGGTTGGAATCACAATTTCATTCGCAGGTATTGCTATTACATATGCAAGAATAATAACTCCATTCAAACCAATGATCAATGCAAATGGATCTACCGCATTGATAAAATATTCTGCTACACTTAATTTGCCAATATGAACATTTGCAACTAACCATATAACAACTCCGGCTGGTACCGCAAAAACCACTGCACGCCACAATACAAAAATAGTTCGGTCAATAAGTGATGTGTATAGTGTTTGCAATAATCTTGGAGGACGGTAAGGTGGTAATTCCAAACTAAATGCTGATGCTTCTCCTTTAAGAACTGTTTTTGAAAGTCCCCAAGAAACTATCAGACTAAAAACAACTCCAAGAATAGCAACAGTTACAACAGCAGCTGCAGAAGCAATTCCCGCTAAATATGCGGGGACAGTACTTCCTATGAAAATAGTTGCAATTAAGATTTGTGTGGGCCACCTTCCGTTACAAAGTGAAAAATTGTTTGTGATTATTGCTATTAATCTTTCGCGCGGACTATCAATTATACGTGTTGCAATAACGCCAGCGGCATTACAACCAAAGCCCATGCTCATAGTTAATGCCTGTTTTCCATGTGCACCAACTCTTCGGTAAAGATTATCCATATTGAAGGCAACACGCGGAAGATAACCGAAATCTTCAAGCAGAGTGAACATCGGGAAAAAAATTGCCATTGGCGGAAGCATTACACTTATAACCCAAGCTCCTGCAAGATAAGCGCCATCTATTAATACTCCGGTAATCCACCACGGGATTTGAATTGAGTTGAAAAAATTTTTTATTAATGGGTGAAGCGTATCAACTAAGAGAAAAGAAATCCATCCCGACGGTATGTTTGAACCTACTATTGTAATCCAAAATACGATCGCTAGAAGTATAAACATGATCGGGAAACCGGTCCATTTTCCTGTTACGATTCTATCAATAAATCTATCAAGATTAAATTTCGATTTTTCTCCGATATGAGTTACAACTTTACTAGAAATCTCGGAAGCATCCTTATAAATGGATTCAAGAATTGAATCGTGAAAATTGTCTCCAACTTCCCATCTCAATTTGTTGGCTGTATGTAATATTTCTTCTGAACTATTTTTCACTGCTTACCTTATTTAATTCTCTGCAAAAATCATTCACTGAAATTTTCTACCGGTCTTAAACTCCCAATTTCGCCGGTTCGAACTGCATCAATAACTTTTTGATCACCTTCTAACAGACGAAGTGCAATCCAACGTGTGTTTGGAAGCTCTGGAAATGCATAGGAAATTTTTTTATTAAGTTGATCTACGGCGCGCGAAACATTTTTTATTTCGCTGCTTAAACGATGTGGTTTACATATAAACTGCCCGGTTGCTACATCATGGATATTTTTTAATAGTTCTTGTATTCCAACACCTTGTCTTGCTGCAGTAGGAATAACAGGTATACCAAGATTTTTTGATAATAAACGATCATCAATCTTAATGTTATGTCGAGAAGCTTCATCAATTAGATTAAGGCATAAAACAGCACGGTCTGTAATTTCTAAAACTTGCAGTACCAAATTTAGATTCCTTTCAAGTCTTGTTGCATCCACAACAATAACTGTAACATCCGGCTGACCGAACAAAATAAAATCGCGGGCTATTTCTTCATCATCACTTGTAGAGAGAAGGGAATATGTGCCGGGCAAATCAACGATTTTAAATCTCTTATTCGCATATTGAAATGCACCTTCTGCACGTCCAACAGTTTTACCGGGCCAATTACCAGTATGCTGTTTCAATCCAGTTAGATTATTAAAAACAGTACTTTTTCCCGTGTTAGGATTTCCAGCAAGAGCAACAACATAATCAAAGTTGGACATATCAATTCCAAGCTTGACAAGATTTGCGAGATTGTGCGCAGGGCAAGTTGCGCAATTATTGTGATCTTTACTCATGCTACTAATTTCCTATCAATTCGTTTCACATAAATTAAATCAGACTGATTTTTTCTTAAAGCAATTGTTGCACCTCGAATTTCATAACCTGTTGGATCTCCGCTTAAACTTTTTAATTGTGCACGCACAACTGTTCCGGGTACAATTCCAAAATCAAGTAATCTTCTTCTCTGCTGGCCACGCATAGCTTTAGAAATACCAATAACAATTGCTTCTTCATCCTGATTCAGTAAAGAAAGAGTTTCAAATGATTCTTTAACATTTTCTTTTTCAGCAATTGGATAAACAGTAACGTTGGAAGCAAGAATCGGGGCTAATACACATTCTTCACCGTCAGCTTCAAAACTTATTCTCTCTTTCGAGTTTTCAAGAAGATAGATTTGCATTCCGGGATAAAGTTTTAATGCGGATAGCTGCGCATAAACTTCTTTCGGTTCATCTTCAATATGAATTATTGTCGCAAAAGTTCCACTTTCAAGATTGTTGAGGGTTAAACCTTTTCTAGTTGGGATCTCCCCACTTTCTGATGGAATCGGATCACCGTGAGGATCTAGAAGAGGATTTCCCAGTTGAGCAGCAAGTTTATTGGCTTCTTCGTTTGATATTTCATGTTCTTTTTCCTCAGCGATAATGTGCCAATCAGTTTCATTAACACTTGTTTTTTCTGCAAGATATTTTTCTAATAATCTGTGAACACGAATAACTCTAAGCGCATATGATCTTCCTTCCGGAGTAAGAGTAATTTTATTTTCAACGGAAGAAATCAAATTCATTGCTTGAAGCATAGATATAATATGTACTGATCTTTCTCCGCTTATAAATAAGCTTCCGCTGATACTGTTAAGCGAACAATCAACACCTTTATATTCACAATCGTATAAGTGTTTAAGTGCATCTTCTATTAACTCTCGCGATCTGTCTTTTTTCATTTTCATTAATCTCGATACGAGTCCGCGTTCCGGCATGAAAAGAAAAAACAGAATTAGAAGGATGAAAACCCCTAACAATAATGCATAAAGTGGATTCAAATCAGTTCCTTCATATTCATTTAAGAGATTTTACAAAAATTGAGTTAGAGATTTTTTCACTGAGAAATATTTTTTTATTATCTATTTTCACTACAATTGAATTGTCAAATGATAATTTGTCTATCACTTCAAACTTTGAATGAAGAAGCATATTATTTTTTGTCAAATAGTTCATTAACTCGCTGTTCTGATCGTTAACCCGAATTATCTGATAAGTATTTCCGATTTGTACTTCATTCATAGAAATTGATTTTGGAATTTTTGGAAGCGTACCGTTCTTTTTAGGAATTGGTTCACCATGAGGATCAAAATCCGGGAAAGATAAATACTCATCAATTTTATCTACTAATGAATCGGATGAATGGTGTTCCAATCTTTCAGCTTCATCATGAACTTCACTCCAGGACATACCCAATGCTTTTATTAAAAACGATTCCCATAAACGATGCCGTCTCAAAACTCCTAAAGCAATCTTCTCACCTTCAGCCGTTAATTCCATGCCTCGATATTTTTCGTATGATATCAATCCTTCTTGTGAAAGTTTTTTAGCCATATCACTAATAGCTGCATTCGAAACTGAAAGTTTATTAGCAACTTTAGAGGTACTGGCGTTTTCACCAATATTATTCTGAATAAAAATCGCCTTTAAATAGTTTTCTTTTGAAATCGTATACATAGTGTCTATCGTTTATATAAAAAAGTTAAGCATACTTAACTTAATAATCAAGTAACCATAAATATTTGTACCCGTCCATATTTTTAATGATGAAACCATCTCTAAAGAAAAAATGTTAAGAATATGTCCGTTGCTTTAAAATTGCTATTTTTGAAACCAAATTTTGGAGAAATAATGCTTACAAAGGAATCCGTCTTAAATGCGTTAAGTAAAGTAAACGATCCGGATTTACATAAAGATCTTGTTACGCTTGGAATGGTAAAAGAGATAAATATAAATGGAGAAAACGTTTCTGTAACTGTAGAATTAACAACTCCTGCATGCCCGTTGAAAGAAAAAATAGAACAAGATTGCGTTGATGCAATCAAAAAAGAAAATCCTTCGGTAGGAAAAATTTCAATCACAATGAGTGCAAAGGTTCAACATAGTAAGAATCAAAGAATGAGCGAGATTTTACCCGGAGTAAAAAATACAATAGCTGTTGCAAGTGGAAAAGGCGGTGTTGGGAAAAGCACCGTTGCCGTTAACCTTGCGGTCGCTCTTGCACTGGATGGCGCCAAAGTTGGTTTGATTGATGCCGATATTTACGGGCCAAGTATTCCAATGATGTTGGGAATAAATGATAAACCAAAAATTTTTCAAGATACAGCTACTGCAAAAATGGTTCCTCTTGAAAATTATGGAGTTAAAGTAATGTCGATTGGATTCTTAATAGATGATGATGCACCGGTTATTTGGCGGGGACCAATGGCGAGTGGAGCTATAAAACAATTTATGAGTGATGTACATTGGGATGAACTTGACTATTTAATTTTTGATTTACCACCCGGAACAG
>Ga0082335_1003699_pt1 | contig 24613 bp, 27 predicted proteins | sample Subgrocontami58m_FD_72375 | JGI IMG/M metagenome (GOLD analysis project Ga0082335, IMG submission 72375) | Subsurface groundwater microbial communities from S. Glens Falls, New York, USA - GMW37 contaminated, 5.8 m (SPADES assembly) (version 2) ...
TACTTCCAAACTAAATCCCCCGCCTTATAAATCTATCAGAACCAGTTCAGACTAACTGCTCTCCGGCTACAAATCAAAATTAAATTATAATCAGCCGAAGAGCGAAGCTAGTCCGTCAGCCGCCTCTGCAGCCTTCTCTTCCTTCTTCTCTTCCTTCGCTTCTTCTTTTGCGCCAGCGGGAGCAGCAGCAACTGCCAAACTCGCAGCTTCAAGCTCTTTATCTATGTCAAGCCCTTTCAGTGAAGCCACTAAAACCTTTATCTTGGCTTCATCAACTTCCTTTCCAGTAGCAGATATCACCTTATTCAAGTGATGCTCGTCTACAGGCAGTCCAAGCTTATGCAAAAGCAAAGCACCGTATACGTATTCCATTTTTCCTCCGAATTTAGTTAGATTGTGAATTTAATTTATCAGATATCGCCTTCTCATGCATTTCTGCCTTCCCAAGCAGATACCTTATCGTATCCTTGCACGGATATGCAATTTTTACCGCGAATGCAAGCGCCTTTGAAAATGCATGCTTCAAATCTTCAAGCATCTTTTCCTTGTTTATCTTTATCCCGCTGTAAACTTTATGCTCTTTGCTGTCATACGCTGCAACAGGCTCAAATCCGACTGAAAACGGCTTTATATCAAGTTTAGACATTAATCCTGCAGCAGATTCATTAATCACATCCCCTTTCTTCACAATTACTTTTTTCTCCTTGATAGATATTTTTCCGTCTTCAATCGCAATCTTTAATCCTAAAGCCCCAAGCTCTGAAATAACAGGCCCCGGAACAAGTTCAGTCGGCCCCGGCTCGATTTCTATATTCTCCGGAGCAGTCTGCCCATTTTTCGCGCCCACGGGAGTTTGATTTTCGCTCAAAATTCCGGACAGCTCAAACGCATCAATTTCAGAAAACAAAAGCGCAGAATCTTCCTTGACATGCTCTTTCATTTTATTTATTTCTATTCCAGAACTTTCTATGGCTCTCATAACTACGCTTTTCTTTACAACTTTAACCTTGACGTTGTCCCTTATCTTCTTCTTAATTATCTGAAACTGCTTTCCGGGAAGCCCCTTAATTGAGCAAATCATAAAAGTCTTGCTGTTCTTCATAAGTTTTTCGAGCTCAGCCACTGATTTCAGTTTTGCTTCAGGAATGTCTCTCTCAAACGTTTCTTTCTTTTCTTTCATTTTAACAAATCCTCCGGATTTTTGAAAGCCAGAAAATTCCTAATTTTCTGGATTTTAAATTTTCTCTTTCAATATCCTGAAAATTTAATTGTTTAGCCATTATGCAGCTAATTTTATAGGTTTAGTCATCGTGAACTTTAGCATAACGCTTTTCACATTCTCCTTTTTCTTCGGCAGCGCATTTAGAATTGCAGAATAAACAACCATGAAATTTTCAGCAATTTCTTCATCTTTCATGCTGTCCTTTCCAACGGCAAGTTTCAGGCTCGGCTCTTTTGCCTTTATCTTTACCGATTGCTCAGCCTTCCTGATAGTCTCGCTGACAGTTGCGTCATCCTCTTTGGTTATTATCCCAAGCTGAAGAGACGGCATTTTCCCGGCAGGTCCGAGATACTTTCCAAAAGTTGTCGCAATTGCCGGCATCAAAGAAGCATGCGCAATAAAAAAGTCATAGCTCTTGACAAGCTTTTTTGCATTCTTTGCCTTGTATCTCTCAAAATCCGGTTTTGTTATGGTGTCAATAACATTGCTCTTAGCATTAAGAAATCCGGCGGTTTTAATTTTCCTGAATTTATGCGGAAGATGCACAACAATGTTCACAGACTCCCGTTTAATGTCAAAATTTTTCAGATTTACAATTATATCCGCTGTCTGCGCGAATTTTCTCCCTTCCTGGCTTCGGAGTTCAGCTATCGCTTTAACTATTTCTTCCTTGTTCATTTTCTCATCTTCTCGTATTTTCACTCGCTGTCTCTATTTTCATCTTGCCTCGTGAAAACACCCGCCTTCTACATAATGCGCCAGAATCATAGAAATTATACTCCAGCGATGTAGTTTATCGGCACGAGTATACTCAAAATCAGGTTTATAAATCTTGTTATTTTTGATTATAAACTGATTTTATCCTTATACAATAATGTCGTGTCAATTAACCTTTAAAAATAATATCTCACAATACAAAACATTAATTTGATCTCACAAATAAAGGTTGTTTAATTAAACTTGTGTTTCAGGATAATTTTAGGTTAAGGGCAACATCAGGGAGGTGAGAACAATTTTTTTATTTTTTCCCGTGTTCAGAAAGCCGGACATACTTCACGTCTTTAACCTTGTGAAGCCCCGCCATCTTCCTAAGCCCGATTATCCTTCTTATCATGAAAAAAGCAAATACTGCAAAGGCAGAAGCTAAAATCAAAGCCGCCCACCACGGATTATTGCTTATTACGGAAAGTATGTTGAAGCCCGTAAAACCCGAACCTCCTATAATCACATCTTCCTGCGCAAATGCTGACGCCACGCCGGAATTAGCATTAATCATAATTGTGATTAAATTTCCAGTATTTTCATTTAAGTCAGTCAGAATTTCAAATCTGTTATCAGAGTCAGCTAATATTTTTTTTGTTTCCTTTGATTCAAGAACCTTCTCGCCTCTGTCATATCCTACAATCTCAACATTAACTTCCTGCTCCTGATTTGACATTTCCGAAAGCGAGTAAGCAATTCTTAGCTTATTTCCCTCCCGCTTAACCTCCAGCAGGCTTATTTCAATTTTTTTCTCAATTATTTCTACAGATATATTTCTATCTTCACTTGCTTCTTGGCACTCTAATCTTGCAGTTAAATCATAACTTCCGGATGAGGTGTTGCCCGGAACTTCCAAGTCAAAAACAAATTCTGAGTTTTCTCCATTGCCAATATTTTTTGTTCCTTCTGCAGAAATCCAGCCGGCATTTTCCCCTGCTCCAATAAGCTTGCACTTATTCAGGAAACTCGTCCCGGTATTTTTTGCATTTAATGCAAGTTTTTTGCTCTCCCCTGGATTCATAATTATGCTTGATACGGAACTTAACTCTATTCTGGATGTCCTGCTTCCGCCTCCCCCTCCGCTCGGACTTCCACCGCCTGATGGCGGATTAGAAGGAGATGAGGTTGAAACTGAAAATGAAGAGCTTGAAAAATTAAGATTTCCTGCATAATCTCTCGCATACAAGTTAATCATAAAATCAGCATCTCCAATAGTTGTATTAAAATAAGTATTTGCGCAGTTCTCTATAGTGGTATTCTCTTTCTCAGGATTAATTCCCCTGTAAATGTTATACCAGCAAGTTACAGGAGAAGAATCAATTAACCTAAATTCTATGGGAATATTTGTTCTTGATGACTGTGTCCCCCGTGGCTGTGTTAGGGTAATTTGCGGAACAGTAGTATCAACATAAAAAGTCTTATTTCCGTTAAATGCAAAATGCCCCAACGAATCATTGCATCTTACATTCCACTTATACGCCCCATCAGGCAGTGTTAAAAGGAAGGTATTCTCTGAATAATTCAGAGGATTATTATCTGTTTGGTTTAATTTAAATTCTCCATCAAAGTTTCCCCACAGCTCACAGCTTTCTAAATCTGAATCCCCCGGGAGATATCTAAATGTTGCGCTGTGGGCATTTAAATAAACACCAATCGGAGAGTTGAGCATTATACTCGGAGAGCCAACCTGCACAGAAAAATAATTAGTTGTTGTGGCTTCGTTTCCCAAGCTATCATTTACATAAAGCGTGAGATAATAGTTTCCGTCAGTGTTGATATTAAAAGTAGTATTCTGGCAATTTTCCAAAGTTAAATTTTCTCCATAGTTTAGGCTATACCAGCAGGAAACAGGATGCTCGTCTGAAACAGAAAAAGTCAGGGGCAAGTCAGAGTTATATCCATATGCCCCGCCATCTTGCGGTGAAATTAGATTTAGCAAAGGAGCATCTGTGTCCAGAGTTACATTCAGCCATCTTGTCAGCGAGATAGATGAATGATTTTCATCTCCAGAAGAAATCGCAGTTATGTTGTAAACACCAGATGTTTTTGCAGGAGTTTGATTCAACCCGTTTTGCGATGTTATATCCTCGCCATTTTGAAAAATTGTTATTGTTCCGTATATCGTTCTTGCAGTGAGATTATACTGCTCAGGATATTCAATCGAGAGGTTGTTTTCCTGACTATTTAAATAAAGCTCAATATTCCCTTCTGCTTTATTAATCGTATACGTCTCTTGATAAGAACTTGCACTGTAATTCTGGTTTCCTTCTGAGCTGCAATTAATAACATAATCTCCTCCCGCCCTCACAACGTCTAATCCTTTTTCATTGTTTTTATTTTCTCCATTAATGTAAAGAGTGGTCTGGAAATTCTGGGAATTTGAGCATGAAAAATTGCTTGCTGTTCCGTAAGACACGGGCGGATTTGGAAATGCTATAATTGCAGTAATTGTTGAATCAGGATTTATTATAAACTGTGAAAAATTACCTGATGCAGTGTAATTCTGCGAGCCGTCTATCGAGCAGTTAAATCTCCATGTTCCTGCTCCCAGGGATAGTGCCTGTCCGGATGTGATAATATCTCCGTTTAAAGTTATGGCAGGGTTTTCTTCTCCAATTATTCTTGAGCATGAAGGAGTTATTAATGTTTCATAAGTCTGCGGGCTTGTTTTATCAAAAGTCAGGCTTGCTTGAGAGGGAATTTTATTTATAATCAAAGTATTCTGTGCTGTTCCCGAAGTATAATTCTCGCTCGAGGTAATGTTGCATTTTATAGTGTAAGAGCCGGCTGCTAAAGTTAATGTTGATGGATTTGAAAACTCTGTGTTATTAATGTACAATCTTGGACTTCCATAATCCGTATTGCATCTAAAGATTGTTTCTGTTCCGTAATTGTAATTCCAACCCGCCGAGCTTAGCAGTATTACATTGCTGTCTGCCTTTTTCACAGTGTAGTATCTTATCACTGAATTGTTTATATTCCCGTTTGTGTCATTTGCCCACCATTTGTATGCGTAATTTCCCACAGCCAAATCATTTTTTGTGAAGGTGTAGATATTTGAAATGTTTGTTGTTGAGGTGTAATTTGTGCCGTTAAATTCTGTCCATGCGCTTCCAACTGCAGTATTATCAGTGATTGTAGAGTTGAATTTATATGCCTGTCCAGGAGCGTATTCAGAATTATTTGCAGGATTTTCAGTAAAATTTGAAAATTGAGGCGGAGTGCTATCCAAAATAATATAATCTATAGAAACATTATGCAGTTTCGGAGTTATCGATATATCTTGGCTTGAGAAATAAGATTTATACTGGAAATATCTTCCAGTTAGATTGATACTGCTTAAGTTTACACTCTGCCATGTCCCGTCAGAGCAGTCTGGCAAGGAGCAGTTTCTAACCTGAAATGAAATATTTGTAGATTTTAATATTGACGCAAGAGCGCGCGCATTTCCGTTTCCCGCATTGAAGTTTGTTATTTGCTTGCTCCACGTTGCTCCAGAGTTAGTTGATTTGTAAACATCCTCATTTCCATCGATTAAATAAAGATTATTACTCGAATCAGCTGTCAAAGAAATTCCGTTATGAGCGTCAGAGGGGTCAAAATCTGAACTGACTTTTGCCCATGTTACTCCCGAGTCAGAAGAGCTCCAGACAGTTTGGGAGTCCAAAATATAAAGATTATTGTTTCTATCAATAGCAAGAGCAGTTGCGCCATTTCCTTCAGTTGCGCCATTATAATCGTCTTTGACAAGGTTCCATGCAATTCCGTTATTTGAACTCCAGACATCTGACGCTATATCCACTGTAATCAGCGTGTTTGAGCTGTTTACTACTAATCCTGCAATAGCCCCGTTTCCTTTATTAAAATCGCTCCCATTTATCTTGCTCCACGTTGCTCCGAAGTCAGTTGATTTCCATACATCCTGGTCGCCTTCAATCAGGTAAAGATTATTATTTAGGTTTATGGCAAATCCGTCAGGATTTTGCCCTTCATCTCCGTTATAGTCAGAGGTTGCCTGTGTCCAAGAAACTCCCGAATTCTCACTTTTCCAGATTTGCTGGTTAGAATTGAAAACAACAAAATAGATTCCAGAAGCGTTAAACAAAGATGCTCTTGCATCACTGCCTGCTCCATTAAGATTATCTTTAACAAGTGTCCAGTTAACTCCAAAATTAGCGCTATTCCAAACATCGGCGTTATTATCTATCGCATAAAGATATTCTTCAGTTGTTAGATTATAATTTAATGTGAGATTATCCCATCTCGCAATGCTTGTCGCATCAAATATCCTGCTGGTATAGTTTCCAGAAAGGTTCCCGGTAGATAATTGTATGAATCCCGACGAATTATAAAAAGTTAGGTTATAAGTTCCAGAAAAATCTGGCTGCGAGTTATCTTGAAAACTGCCCGCATAAACAGCAATTATTGAGAGCATAGACAGCATAATCACAAATAGTGCTATTCCCCTTTTTTTCATTTTTCCCCCTCTTTCATTATCTCTATACATTTTAATTCCTTTTAACTTTTTATTATCTCTATACATTTTAATTCCTTTTAACTTTTTATAATCCCCCAATGCCCCCCCTTATCAGACCCAATCCTCTTCAAAATTCCTTTTTCCTTTAATTTTGAAATATGTTTTTGTATGGCTGAGGGATTTATTTTTAGTTTATTTGACAGTTCTTCTCTAGATATTGAAGGATTTTGTTTAATTAATTCTAATATCTCTCTTTGTCTTCCAGTCAATATCTGACCACTTATCTGACCACTTATCTGACCACTTATCTGACCACCTTCTTTCTCCATAGTTTCACTTTCACTGACCTTTTTTTCTTTTATCAATTCTAAGTAAGATTTGCTTGGGTTAAAAACAACATAAAAATAAGTATTGCTAAACTCTATTTCTGGTGAAGGGGCTTTCTCTTTTTTACAATATTCATTCATTCTTTTCATGCCAGAACCAAGTTTTTCTCCAAAATGGATTCTAGAAAACAAATCAGCAATAATGCTATTTCTCCTGAATACTGTTTTTTCTAATACAAAATCCTTTGGTTTAATCCACACATTTTCTATCTGAATTCTATCAGGAAAGAACTTTAATATGTTGTTATGCCCATGCTCAAAATAATTTTTGTGCATTACTGAATTAATTACCGCTTCTCTGACAGCCTCTAAAGGATACTCATAAACATCTTCTCTTTGTGGTTTTCCTGTAAACCTATAAGCCACCCTTATATGCAATTTAACAAAATCCATTACTTTGTCAACAATTTCAAATAAACTTCCATCAATCTCTTTTCTGTCAATAACATCGGCTCCTTCCCTATCTCGAAAAAGAACTAAAGTAAATACAGACCACGGAATAAATTTTTGTGGCTCCTTAGAAAAAAACAAAACACCAGCATTATTAAAAAACATTGTTTTTTTATCCTTCATTACTCCAAGATTCACTGATATCTGTTTATTGCTTAGTGTTTTAGACAAATTTCCCAATCTCAAAAAATTATCTAATTTTTTTTTATCAAAATCTTTTTTGAAATTAAACTCTTTGTTGACTTGTTCGTCAAATCTTATTTTTCCTTCATAAACTGCTGTGTCTAAAATTTTATCCCTATCCATCTTTTGAGAATTTGGTCCAACTCGAACAAAAAATCCATCCTTACACTTATAAGGCTTGTTTTTTCCTTCCGTTACCTCAATAATCAAGACATTATCAAACTGTTCTATCTCAATTTCAACAGGGGGGTCACAATTATTAGCAATATCTTGAATTTGTGATTTTAATTTATTGGTTATCTTTATTCCCTTTGCTTCTCCGTTATCACTAACTCCTAAGAAAATTCTGCCGCCCACAGAACTTGCAAAAGCCACAATTTCTTTGGCTAAAGAACCATCAAAAGATTCTTTAAATTCTATTTTTAAGCCTTCTCCCTCAGCTAAAATAAATTCAAACTCTTTTTTCCTCATTTTTTCACCTGCCATGCACTTATTCTACCTATTTCAAATTTAAATATCTTGCCCTGATTTTGCAAGTCAAGACAGTATCGAATTACAGTATGCCACGACCTACTTAGTTTAGAAGCAATTTCTGCAGTAGAAAGAGGTTTTTTTGAATCAGTCAGAGCAGCTAATATACCCCCCTCTATGTTACTGCGATTAATCGCACTTTTTAAAGTACCTCTTTTCATACCTTTAATAGTACCTTGTGTGGTATTTAAGGCTTTCGTTCATCTCTTCTGCGCGCAACAGATAATTTTAAAAACAAACATAACCTCAATAATTCATGAAGAGGGAGACTACAGCAGTATTTTTAGCATTATTTCTTGTGTTAGCGCTAACTCCTTTGATTTCAGCCAAGAATAAAATAGAGATATCCACTCTCGGCAAGGAAAAATTTTCAGGAAGCGAAAACATAACCCTGAAAATTTCTCTCTATGATTCCAGCAATAACCCTCTGAACGGAATAATCTCGCTTTCAATAAGTGATTCAGAGAAAAGAACAACCATCGAAAAAGCAGCTGCATCAAACAGCCTTGTTGAAATTAATCTCGGCGAAAATGCCCCGCCCGGATACTGGAAAATTGTCGCAAGTTATGAAGATGAGGCAAGCAAAGAAGTAACAGAAAGCAGCGCATTGTTTGAAGTTGAAGCTAATGAGCAGGCAAAATTTGAGTTTAACAGCGACACTCTCACAATAATAAATGCAGGAAACACGCCATATTCAAGAATAATAAGCGTGATTATTGGGGACAGCGTCGGCGCAAAAAAAATTGAAAATCTTGGAGTTGGCGAGAAAATAAACTTAAGATTGACCGCTCCTGACGGAGTTTATAATATCAAAATAACTGATGGACAGACAACTCTCTCGCGGGAAAGTGTCTCACTGACCGGAGAAGTAATCGGAATACTGAACAAGGACATTGAGCAGGGCACATCAGGAATAACGGGCGGAGTTGGAGCGAGCAGGACATTCAGAAATACAGTAGTTTACGCATTCCTTATCGCAGTTTTCGGGGCAGCAGTTCTCATCGCGATAGAGAGAAAATTCAGAAGCAAGCTGGGAAAGTGATTACTTTCTTGGCGGAAATCAAACAAGCCTATTAAACGCAAGCAACACTAATGATAACCTCTTCTCATGCAGATAATTAAATTATTGTTAAACAATTAGGGGTTATGGCAAAAGTGGGGGTTGTTAGAAGTTAAGTTTATTTCGCCTCTTTATTTCTCCAGTTCAGCCAGATAATCCTTGACGCGCTCAATGCACTGGGGCAGAATAAACTTCTCAATCCTATTCTCAAAAATATCCTTAATCGGCAGAAATTCGGACAAATTGTATAAGTTTCCCTTTTTATCTATGAACATTGAATCATTCAGCCGTTTTAACTGCCTTCTTATATTGCTCTCGGCTATTCCCTTCAATTCAAGATTTCTCTTTGCTCTCTCCGCTTCAACTCTTTTCTTTACCTCATCACTTGTAATTGCCTCTTTCATTTTTCTCGCCTCATCAAGAACGAGCAGAACATCAACTATCACGTCCCGCGAGTCTCCAGGCTGCAGCAGTCCGAGTGAGAGGCAGACTTTCTTCATCAACTCTCTTTTCTCCGTCTGATACGGCTTTTCGTATCTTCTTAGAATAATCTCCGCGAGCGGCAAATCTTGTGGCATAAATGAAGTTATCAGTTATAACTTATAAATCTATTGCTGAAGTTAAATTAACCCTAAACCCTATTTGCTGCATATTTTAAAAATGGGGGCTATTGGGAGACATTATTTTTTATTTCAGCGAGACCTTTAAACCCTGAAAAGGTTGAGCAATAAATCCGAGCATTTTCACGAGCCTGATTTGAATGTTATTTACGAGTGGGAATGCGAGCAGAGCCGAGCCATCAGGCGAGGCTTACTCTATTGCTCTTCACAATATAAATGCTTATAAATCTTGTTCTGGTTTCCTTTGAATGGAACTCGTAGCACTACTATCATCGGGAAAGGGAAGCTGGGCGCAGGTAGCTGGTCTGATAAACAAGGGAGAATGGGATAATATTATTCTAATTGGAGATAGTTTCGCCGAGAAATTCACGACGGATAAGAAGCATGAATTCATCAAAGTAGATACAAGCAAGAGAATAGTCGAGTTAAAGCAGGAAATTCTTGAAAAGTTAAAAAGAAAGATTGACGGCACAGAAGCAGCGCTTTCCATCGCCTCGGGCGAGGGAAAGGAGCATATGGCTCTTATTTCAGCTTTATTGTCTATTCCGGTTGGAGTAAGATTTGTTGCATTAACTGCGGAGGGAATTGTTTATCTTTAGATGAAATCTAAAGAGACAGAAATTTTCATCAGAAAATTTCTTTATCTTTAAAAATGGGGCTAATCGATTTATTAGTACGAAGAAAAAAGAAAGATACCGACACTCGTGTAAGTACAGAGCCCAAAGCGAAAATTCCTATTTTCAACCTTGACATTCGTGAGAAACTTCCCCCAATAGAAAAGCTGAGAAATCCAGAATATTTGCATAATTTCAATTTATTTCAAGAAGGATTGTACACGGTTTTCTCTAATGGCTCAATTTCAGAGGGAAGTAATGATTCATTATGCACATATGCTGCAGAATTAATCAGACGCTCTAATGGTTTGCCGGCAGATATCGAGTTTAATCGCGGCAGAGGAATCCCTGAATATCCGTATCGCGTTTTAGGCGATGGACATTTTGTTAAGTCTAAATGGAGAGGTTATCATTACATTCAGGCGTGGAAATTAACTGCCCTGTCAATAGGAGACGATGCCGAAAAATTTGAGAGTGAGCCGCACTTCAGAGTGGCATAACATGAAATTCTTAGAAGAAGTTCAGTTCAGTGAAAATGATTTTGGAATTCAAATAGTAGTAAGATTAGTCAAGGGATGGAAAGAGTCTGCAGCAAAATTTCCCAGAGAGAGATTAGGAGATATATTAAAACCGAGCATTGCCTTTGCTCAAAAGTGTGTCCAAGAACTTAAACAAGTAGTGGAAGTGAGTGGGGGGGAATATGGGCTTCATCATATTTCTTTAACTCCAGAGAGGGCAGGGCTGGATTTGTTCCCGGATCAAAATTCATATATCAGCCATAATCTAAGAAGAAATCAGGCAATGGGAGTTCTGCCAGTCATTTTAGATTATTTGAGATTGCTCGAGCATGTTAGATAAAAAGAAGTAAAAAGTTAAATCTCACTCGGCTTAATCTTCAAAATGTAAATTTTGAATGAGCCAGAAAAATTATATCTCATTTTTCTGGATCTTCATGTCCTTCCTCGACTTGCATAGTAAAATTATTTTATCTAACAAAGACTAACAGAAAGTTTTATAAGCCCCTTTGTCTTCGGGAACAATAGGAAAAGAGGGTTGAAATGAAAAAGCAATTTGTTGTTTTGTGCGTCTTTTTTATAATAGTATCCTCTCTGATTGTTTTTGCAACTGCTCAAGATGAAAGTTCTCCCAACTCAGCAGAACAGACTTCTCTTCCTGATTCAGACACCTCTTCAAGCCCTGCAACAAATCCAGAAACCATTCCAGCTACAACTGAATCTTCTTCAAGCGATGCAGGTGACAGTTCAAAGAGTGAAACAGAATTTAACGTTGATGCAGGAATAACTCCCGATAGCCCTATTTATTTCATCAAAGATACTTATCAAAGGATAGTAGTTGGAAATGACCCTGAGAGAGCGATGGGTTACCGAGAACAGAAGATTGCTGAAGCAAAAGTAATGGTTGAAGAGGGAAATCCCCGGGCTGCCGAAAAATCTTTGGATAGGGCATTGCAATATGGAGAGATTGTTGAGAGAGAAGTCTCGCCTGAAATTCAAGATAAAGTTAATGAAAGTATGGGCAAAGTGCAGGATGCAATTAATAATATGAAAGAGAATACTGAAGGGGAGCAATGGGAAGAGGTAAATGCAGGTTTTGATAAGAATATAGAACAAGGGAAAAAGGTTGGAACTGCTGCAGAGTTATCTGCTAAAATTAAAGAGCTATGCGAGACTCTTGCTAAACTAGACCCTTTGCAGTATGCTGACTCTTGCAAAACTAAAGATAATTCTCCAAACTGGATGAAAGAACAAAATAAGCAATTAACAAAGGAACAAGAACAACAAGCTAACGTTTTCTTTGATACGCTGAGCACGTGCTTTGAGAATCCTAAACAGTGCGACTGCAAGGGCATGGGTGTCCAAAAGTTTGAAGACTTCTGTGTTCAGCAAAGTGCGCTGGCAGTAAAGTGCATAGATGGAGATAAAACTTCCTGCGAGAATATGAATGACGGGGCCCCAGAAGATTTATTGCCGGATTATCTAATTTCGGTACTTAGAAAAGTTGAAAGTAAATATTCTAATGCCCAGTTTGATAACTTTGCCCCGGAAGAATGCGTAAAAGCTAATGCAAAAACACCTGAAGAATGCAACAAAATAATGTTCAAGATTAATGCGCCTCAAGAATGCTTAGATGCGGGATTAACAGGAGAATCCCGGGAAGATGAGATTAAATGCAGGAATATCCTGTTTCAGGAAAATACTCCTAAAGAATGCACTGACGCCGGAATTACTTCTAAAGACAAAGACGGCGCCAGGAAATGCACTAAAATAATGTTTCAGTCGAGAGCGCCTCAAGAATGTTTAGATGCAGGATTGACTGGAGAGGGCAGAGACGATGAGAAAAAGTGCAGAGAATTAATGAAAAGTCAGGGCGGAGATTACAAACAAGGAAACAATACCTATGCTCCCCAATTTAACAGGGACTGCAATGCTATACCTGACGCTAATGAGAAAATAAAATGTTTTGAAGAATTTTACAATAATGCTCAGGTTCAAATTAAGGATGATTTCAGGCAGAGAGAGATGACAGACCAAAGTACGGGAGAAAAAATAACTTCAGAAGAAGAGGCACAGAGAAAAGTATGCCGAAATAAGGGAATGGGGGCAATATTAGAGCGAGAAAATGGAAAAAGAGTAGTGATTTGCGTTGATAAAAATCAGCCCGGAGCGCAGGGAATGCAGCAGTGCCAGAGCCAGGACCAAACGGAAAGATTAAGACAAGATTGCAAATCAAGAGGACAAGATGCCAGAGTTGAAAATAAGGGCGGGTGCCCGTGGGTAATTTGCATTGATGTGCAAGGAACCCAACAGCAAAATCAACAATCGGGCCAGTATGTAGCGGGGGCTGGGGGTAATTCGGGACAAAAATGCCCGGATAACATTTGTGATGATTATGAAAAAATTAATCCTTATGCATGTCCTGAAGATTGCGGCGGAACAAGACAGCCCGGAACATACAATCAGCAACAGCCAGGAAATTATCAGCCTCCTCAAAACCAGATAGATTCGCCTCAGCAAAATCAACAGCAACAACAGTATTGTTCGGGACAAGCTCCAAATTGCGCGCCTAACGGGGCTCCTTTTTGTCAGAACGGAAATTGGGTTTGTCCTTCAGCACCGCCGCAACCGCAAGAACCTCAAAATGTAATTAATCAACCTCAGCAACCGACCCAGCCAATAATAGAACAACAACCACAAACATCGCCCTCTGCAGAGCCGCCAACGCCTGTATCTGCGCCAGAACCAACGCCTGCTCCTGTAACGGGAGGAGTAATAACTGGCAGGGTTATAACAAGCGAATACGGAGATGAAAGCAGCAGAAGCGGAGATAAATTCTTAGATTATTGGTTTGGAAGATAGTTAAAAATAGCTGAAAAAGTTAAATCTCCCTCTTCTTAATCCTCATATCCCTCCTCGACTTTCCCAGCAGAATAACCCTCGACTCAATTTTCTCTCCGAGAAAATTGTAACCTTTTAGAATTTTCAGCAGTTTATCTGAAAATTCTTTAATTTCAATGTGAAGAGGCATTCTCTCATATCCCAGCCGTTTTCTCGCGAACCCTACGGACATATAGCCTTTAATTTCTATAAACTGACATTTTGTTTTCTTAATCAACTTGGCATATTCTTCAATCATCGAGTCATCCATATTCAAATCCCGGACTAAATTAATTCTTACAACAGTTCTCGTCTTCAATTTTGAGAATAAATCGAGAGTTTCATTAAGCTTCTTCCAGCCTTGTTTATCCTTGTTTCGCGTTATTTCCCTGAAAATTTCCTCATTTGGATAATTCAGAGAGACATAAAGTTGGGTTGGAAGTGCTTTCTTTTCTTTTAACTCTTTAATTCTTTCCGGAAGAAGACCGTTTGTAACTAAAAATGAAGTTATCTTCCTTTTTCTCAGCTCGAGAATCAATTCAGCAAGTTTAGGATAGATCGTCGGTTCACCGCTTAATGATATTGCAAACTGATTAGGATTCTGAGCTTCTTTCCATTTTTTCATATTTACTTTTTTATTTCCCTTGAATCCAGTCAGCATTTTTCTCTGCTGAAAAATGCAGTTGTCGATGATTCTAATGGGATCATCAGGATTTTTTATTTTTTTTGAAGAAGTATGCTCAAGATTTCTCCAGCAATGTAAACATAGATTCTGACAATTAATTGCTGAAGGGGACATTTGGCAGCATCTCCATGAAGGGATACCATAAAATTGATGCTTGTAACATTCCCCGTCTCCTACGAGCGATTTTTTTGTCCACCTGCAAATTTTAACTGCGCTATGCTTGCCTGTAAATCTATATCCTTCTTTTTCTAGTTCTTTCTTGCATGAATCACTTAATTTCATTTTATATTTGCTTAAGCTCTCCTCAATGAACTCGCCGATGTCAACAATTTTGCCAAATTCTTGAATATTTTGTATTCTTACGAATCCAAAGGAATTGAACTCTTCTCGTTCAATTCTCCAAATGGACTTGCCGAGAATTGAACTCGGATTGCGTCCTTGCGAAGGAAGCGTCTTAACCGTTGGACCACAAGCCCTTTATATTCAAAATTCATAATTGCAAAAGTTTTAAACCTTTGCCATGCACAAAACACCAAAAAATAAAAAATAAGAATCAGTAAACCCAGAATAACATTAAATAAAAAAAATAAAAAATAAAACGTTTAAGAAGACTATCTTCTTTTCTTTTTTTTCTTTGCCATTTTTTCCCCTTTTTGTTTAAATTTATTAATATATACAGTATTTTTTTGTTTAAATATCTTTCGTATTTTCAGAAAAAATAATTTAATGCGAATTTTTGGGAAAAATCAGTTTAATTTTTATCGTCGGTAAAAATTTTTGTGGAAAAACTAAGAAGATTTCTACTTCATAAAATAGCTCGCGAGCCACATTATTGTGAGCAGCGCGAATATTGCGATGAATAAATATGTAACAAGAGAATATGACCTTTGCGCCATTTTTTTTGATTTCGTAATCTTCAGAACTGTCAGATAAAACACTCTCCCGCCGTCGAAAATTCCGACTGGAAGCATGTTAAACAACGCAACGCTTAAGTTTATCAGGATAATCCACCACAGCAGATTGTAAATAAAAATAACAAGTTCCTCAGAGCCTTTTGGAGCATAGTAGGTGTTTGGCTCTCTGAAAAAAGAGATTGCCTTTCTTATTTTACCGAATATTCCTGAGCTTTGAACATTCAAATTTGCAACCCCCAGATACGCCTTTGAGCTGTTATCGGGTCTTGCTCCAAGGATGATTCTGCTTTCTTTTTCATTTTTATTTACTAAAAATTTAATCGAAACTTCATCTCCAGGATTTTTCATCTCAAGCTCATTTCTCAAATCTTCAGGCGTATTTATCTTTTTCCCGTAGAACTCAGTAACTATTCCTAAAACTCCTGCCCTCAACGCAGGAGAATCCTCAAAAATAATCATCTCGCTTAAATTTTTCTTCAGGCTGTCGGGCTCGGCAAAGTAAGTTTTATTGTTTGCAGTGATTTCTGTCAGGTTTATGCCTCCATCAAGATTAATGGAGAAAAGCGTGCCGTTGATATAACTTACATCCGACACGCTTATCTTTGCAACAGGATAATAATTGAAATTCGCGCCCGCAGGCGCGAATGCGAAAATTGAGAAAAGCACAATAATTACAAGAAAAATAAGAGTTAAAAGCAGATTAGCAAAACTCCCCGCAGCAAGAATTGAAACCTGCCCCTTGAATTTTAATTTTTTCATCTGCTTCTCATCCTGCTCGACAAACGCTCCGAGGAAAGGTCCGAGAAAAGCAAAGCCGGTTGACCTTATCTTCACATTATTCTTCTTTGCAAATATGCCGTGGAAAAATTCGTGGAAAATTGCAGTTATTGCAAGCACGACAATCCAGTATGTGAAATAAAATGGAGGAAGATAGTCTGCATTGAATATCTCCCCGATATACGGAATCAGGGGCGCGATAGGGGGAATTTTTGCAACCTTGAAAAATTCAGGCATCTTTACAAAAACATATACTACATATCCTATTGAAGCTATCGACGCAGCCATCAGGAAGTATCCCGCAGTTATCACAACATACTCAAGCCAGTGAAGCAATTTCTTGTGCTTCTCCCCGATATATTCAATAATCTTCATCCCAATCTGGGTTCTGTAGAGAAACATCGGACCTTCCCTCTTGAGATTTTTCCTCCTCGTATAAAGAAAGCTCACGACGAAAAGCGTGAATGCCGCCAGGAAAATCAAATCATAAAACATAAAACTCATCCTATCCTTAGCGAAAGGCAATTTAAAAAGCTATTCATGACTGCGCCTTTTAAATTAATGTGATAATTAATAATGATTACAGAAAATTAATGAGACAAACAAGGTGATTAGAGATTAATATTTAGTTTGTGCAATCTTTTTCAATATAAATCACAAATCAAAATTCAATTATTAATCCTCCTTTCAAAGATTGATATCCTGCGGATTAAGATTAACTTTATTCATTAGATTAGTTAATAGTCAGAAAATTACGGCTGTGTTGTCGGGGCAATTCTTGCCGGAATAACCTGCGCGGGCTTCATAACGGTTTGTTATCGTAAAATCCCGCTTCAGCAAGTATTACTTCAGTTTCAATTTCAGAATAATCCCTTCCTGTCGCCTCTTTCCACCTTTTAGGAATCTCAAACAGATTGTATCCCCCAACTCGCACTGCATCTAAAACATTATTAAGCCAGTTATAGTACACATTTCCGATTCCGAGTTTTCTTAAAGTGCCATTCGCGTCGGTTCCAGCAGGGTAAAGAGAGGCAAACTCTTGAGTTTGGCAGAAGGTGGCAAAACCCTCGTTCCATTCGTGCTCTCTATCGCTTTCATTATGCCAGCGTCCAGAGATTACTTCCCATAGCCTGTGCGAAAGTTCGTGAACAACCGCGGGATGCCACGTTTCAGGATGATTAAAAGCTCCCTTTTGTGCAAGATTAACATAAATCCCTCCGTATGAATAGACCATTAAATCAGGGGTAGTAACTCTGTAAAAAAAGTTTTTTAATCGCCTTACCAATTCGCCGCGTTTAAATTTAGCCATTGCCAATATTTCTAAAGTAGTGGTATCCATTCCTGCTTCCACAGCAAGGCGGCTAGCTCTTCCTTCAACAACCCCTCGGCTCCAGCGATACGCGCGGTCATCTTCCTGCAGGTCCTGCATGTCTCTAATTTCAACATTTCCAAGAGAGACTTCTGCCCTTTGCTCAATAGCCGGCTGATAAAGTTGCACGAGCTTCCCCATTTCTCCAAATAAAAAGCGTTTTCTTCCACGAGACACTGGCAGTGCCGCTTTCAAAATTTGGGATAAACTTTTTTTCATGTTAATCCTATCAGAACTCCTCCTGCCCAAATGAAAATTACTTCTTCCTTATCGGACGGAATGCCTTGCCGCCGCACTTTCTGCACTTGACTTTTCCTTCAGATATCTTTCTTGCTTCAGTTCTTTGCTTGCGTTTGCAGTCCTTGCATACAAATATATTCTTAAACATTCTCGCCTGCGCTGCCGGAAGTTTTGTTGCCATCTTGAGCTTACCTCTTACTTCAGAAACACTTCTTGTTTCTGACAGCCATCAGGAACTTGTTCCTGAGGAGCGAAAGAGCCAGAAAATCTTGTGATTTTCTGGATTTCAAATTTACCTCTTAAATTTGAAAATAATTTATTTGTCATTATGACGTCACCCTCTTTAAAACTTTAATTCCGTCAACTTCCCAGTATTCCACCTGCTTGCCCTCGCTTGCCTCGCTTTTTACATCCTCTGCAATCGGAATGTCAAACGTCTCAAAACTTTCAGAATCCATCACGCTTGCTGTGTCTCCTGCAACAGAAAGTATCTGCCCCCTTTTCTTCTCAATTAAAGGAACTTCAAATCTCTCGTGCCCTGGAACAGCAACTATTCTCTTTTTCCTGTCAATAATCCCTATGCACTCAATTCTGCACTTGCTTGCCCCGTGCTTTCCAGTCTTGCTTATGTCATTTCCTCTCACAGTGCACGCCGCCCCATCAACTATGATGCTTGTCCCGTCTTTTACGTCATGAGCATTTATTATTTTGAACGCCATAATTAAGTTTAAAAAAGGTATATTTATAAAGCTTCTTGTTTGTTTTTCAGCATGGCAGAGCATATCAAGAAAAATGATTTTATAGAACTTGAGTTCACAGGCAGAGTCAAGAATGGAAATATATTTGATACTAATATAAAGGAGGAAGCGAAAAAAATCGGACTGGAGATAGAAACAAGACCTTTAATAATCTGCATAGGGCAGAATATGATTCTTCCAGCAATTGACGAGTTTCTTAAGGGAAAAGAGCTCGGAAAATACACACTTGAACCCGCTCCCGAAAAGGCATTCGGCGCAAGAAGCCCAGCCATGATAAAAACAATGCCCAGTAGAATTTTTCACGAAAAGCAGATAATCCCCCGGCAGGGGATGGTTTTCCAGTTTGATACAATGCTCGGAAGAATCTCAGCAGTTTCGGGCGGGAGAGTTATAGTTGATTTCAACAATCCTCTCGCAGGAAAGGATGTTGTCTACGAGTTAAATGCAAAAAGAATAGTTTCTGAGTTAAATGAGAAAGCGGGCGTGCTCATCCAAACCTTTTTCGGCAGGAAGCTTGAATTCGAAATAAGTGAGAACAAGCTAAAAATAAAAATCGAGAAGAAATTCACACCGCTGATTGAATTCTTCAAGCCAAAATTCAAGGAAATTTTGAATCTTGATTTGGAATCAGAGGAAATTAAGGGAGAAGAAGAAAAGAAAGAATAAGAACAAAGTTACTTTCCACTTAACGCTTTTTGGACAGCAGTTTCAAATTGCCGAATTTCTCTTCGTGATAATCTTTGCACTTTAACTACCTCCATCCTGCCCATAGGGACGACTTCAAATGGTGGACGATAAGATAGAGGATAAGCTTCAGGATAACTTTTGCCTTGACTATGCGAAAGAAAATATTCAGCATAACTCTCGCCTAATTCTTGAGGCGTTGATAATGGCAGAAAAGGCAGGGGATTACCTTCTTCTCCCTCCCAAATAACAAACATTTTTGAAGTTGGATTGATGTTCATTCCATTTATTTTAAACGCGTAGTCTACTCTCATGCTTAGTTAAATTGCTAAGAACTTTATAAGTTTTTATGTAGTCCAATAACTATTTCTGTCAATCCAGCATATAAAAACTTAAAAACCCACATCACATGCACATAACAATGGCAGATATTCTAAAAACAGAGGTATACCGGACAGAGGAAAAATCTCAGGAAATTCTTGAAATTGATAAAGAGCTTGAAGAGCTTGTCAAGAAGCAGTCAGCAAAAATAAAAGTGATTGGAGTAGGGGGCGGAGGCGGAAACACTCTCTCGCGAATGCGCGAAGTCGGAATTAAAGGCGGCGAGATGATAGCGCTGAACACCGACGCGCAGGATTTATTATATACTAATGCAGATTACAAAATTCTTATCGGAAAGGAGCTAACTCTCGGGTTAGGCGCGGGGAGCAATCCAAAAGTAGGCGAGGAGTCGGCAAAAGAGTCAGAGCACGAAATAAAGAAAAAATTACAGGGAGCTGACATGGTGTTCATAACGTGCGGGTTAGGGGGCGGAACAGGAACAGGAGCCGCGCCTGTTGTAGCAGAAGCGGCAAAAAAGCAGGGCGCGCTCGTTATCGGGGTAGTTACTCTCCCATTTTCAATTGAAGGCAAGAAAAGAATCGAAAACGCAATGTACGGATTGGAAAGAATGGAGTCAGTAGTTGATACTTTAATAGTTATTCCTAATGACAAACTCCTCGAGCTTGCCCCGGAACTGCCCCTGCACACAGCATTTAAAGTTGCTGACGAAATTTTAACAAATGCAGTCAAGGGAATTACAGAGTTAGTAACAAAAGTCGGGCTAGTTAATCGAGATTTTGCTGATGTAAGGGCAATAATGAAAGATGGCGGTGTCTCGCTTATAGGAATGGGTGAATCAGATTCACAGCAGAGAGCAATTGAGGCGGTTGAGAAAGCATTGGAAAATCCACTCCTTGACGTGGATATTTCAAACGCAACAGGCGCGCTGGTAAACATAATCGGAGGTCCAGACTTAAGTCTGGACGAGGCAAAATCAATTATCGAGTATCTCGGAACAAAGCTGAATGAAGACGCAAAATTAATCTGGGGCGCGCAGATATCTGAGGACATGGAAAAATCAATTCGAGTAATGCTGATTGTCACAGGAGTGAAAAGCAATCAGATAATCGGGCACGAAAAAACATCAGAAGCAAAGGCAAAGGATGACATGAGCGGCGAATTCGGAATTGAGTTTCTGGAATAAACACGTTTCGATATGCTAAGTTAATCTTCAAACTGCATCACCAATTCTTATTAAACAATTATCTGGCACTAACTCCTTTCTAATGTGGCGAGATTAATGAGCTCCGAATTAATTGAGCTAGAATTCCGAGCCAGAGCGAATGCGATGGCGAGGCTATTGTCAAGATGGCAAATAATTATCTATATTCTTGAGTGCAATATTATTTAAAAATAGATTAATCCTCTTATTAATATGACTAAGCAAAGAGCACAACCAATCACCCCGGATGACATTTTAATTGCAATAGCCCACTATCTCCCGCAAGGAAGAAAATGCTTCAGATATGGCGCAGAAAAATTAAATACTTTCTTCTATAATCAAAAACCAGAACATCCTGAATTATTAAAATGCCTTCTGTTTGATACAAATGGGAATTTCCCGGCATGCGAAGATATCTATCAAGCAGTTTCTAGATTAGTTACCTCAGGGCTCGTAATTGTTCGAAGCAATTTCCTCAAGCCTGAAGGAGAGTATCATTTTCATCCGGCAGTAGAGGGTTCTTTTCAGCAATCTGCAAGAAAAAGATTTTCTCGGCAGCAAATTAGCGAATTAGAAACGCTATCTAAAGAATTTGATGCCCAAATCGCTATGCCTGAAAGCATCAGCTTCAATTAGCTTTTTAAACTCTCTTTTTATTATCTAAGCATGGCAGTAAAAGAAAAGCTTTACTCATTTATGGCAAAATGCAGCAGAGTATGGCAGATTTTAAGAAAGCCGGACATGCAGGAATTCAAGAATATCTCAAAGCTCTCCGCAATTGGAATTCTCGCAATAGGGCTTGTCGGATTTTTAATCTCAATAATCATGCAGATTTTCTAATTTAGTGAATATTAATACCCCGCCAAGAGGGCATACAAATCACTAACATCCCCCATTTTAACTTTTTGATAACTCAAATATCACCTGTGTGTCAGGATAATTTATTATTAGAAATAGTCCGCGTTTAATGGGTTTTCTTTAACTACAAATCAATAAATTTTTCTTAAGAAAGATTTATAAACCCCTTTTCTTGAATAATTATAGCTGATTCTTAAAACTTAAGGATTAGTTGGACTTTAAAATGATATTTGTAATAAAAGTAACAACAAATAAAGAAGACAAGGCAATGGATATGATAATCGAGAAAGTTGAAAAAAAGAAGCTCGATGTATACAGCGTCTTTAAGCCTCACGGACTGAGAGGATATATCTTTCTTGAAGCTCTTGACAGGGAGAGCGCAGAAGAATCTGCATTTAATCTTCAGTACGTAAAGGGAATTATCGGAAAAACAGTAACATACGAAGAAGTGAAAAATATGCTTGAGCCTTCTGTAGCAGAAATGAAAATTGAAAAGGGCGATATTGTCGAAATCTTGGCAGAGCCTTTCAAAAAAGAAAAAGCGAAAGTTTTAAGAGTGGACAAACAGAAGGAAGAAGCAGTAGTTACTCTGCTCGAAGCGGCAATACCTATCCCAGTAACGGTAAAACTAGACAACATAAAAGTTATAAGGCGTGAAAATGAACAACCAGAAGAGGACGAAGATGAAGATGATGAAAACAGAGTGGAGATGATATGATAGTAAAATTAATTATTGAAGGCGGCGACATGAAGCCAAATGCTTCAATCAGCCAGAAGCTTGGTCCGATGGGAGTCAACATAGGAAAAGTAATCTCGGAAGTAAACGCCTCAACTTCAAGTTTTAAGGGGATAAAAGTTCCAGTCGAGTTGGATGTTAATCCAAAAACAAAATCGTTCACAGTTCACGTTTCATCGCCCCCGACATCTGAGCTTCTGAAGAAAGAGCTCGGGATAGAGCTTGCGTCAGGCGCGGCGAAGAAGACAAAAGTCGGAAATCTTTCTATCGAGCAGGTAATTTATATCGCAAAAACAAAATCCCCTTCAATGACAGCTAGTTCTCTTAAATCAGCAGTAAAATCCGTTCTTGGAAGCTGTGTAAGCCTCGGGATATTAGTTGAAAACAAAGAAGCGAAAGAAGTAGAGAGCGAAGTTTCGGAAGGAAAATTTGACAGCGAGATTAACTCTGAAAAAGCCAGTGTCAGCGAAGAGAAAAAAGCCCATCTTCTCAAATATTTCTCAGAAGTTAAATCAAAGCAGGATGCTGTAACGAAGAAAGAAGAAGAGCTGAAAGCGGCAGAAGAAGCTGCAAAAGCAGCAGCTCCTCCCGCAGCAGGCGCAGCCGCAGCTGGAACAGCAAAGCCGGAAGTTGGAAAGCCTGTCGCGGCAGGAAAAGCAGAGCTTGCAAAAGCAGGGGCAAAGCCGGCTGCGAAAAAATAGTTTCTAAAATTAAATTAGTTTTTTATATCCAAGAACTATGATAAAGGTTATTTCGTGGGATGTCTATGGAACGTTAATTGCTACTCCTAACGAAGAAACCCGAGATGATGTTGAAGATGAATGTATCAGAGCCAGAGAGTATGCCTTATAGCAAAGGACACTGATAATTCCCCTATTTGTGCCTTTGATAGATAGGGGAAGACATAAAAGTCTTAGGGAATTATTTATGTCTTGCACTATAGATGTTCTCATAGAGATAAACAACCAAGGAATAACGCAGGTTACAAGTTCTGATGGGAATTTAATAGAATTAAAAAGAAATCTTGAAGCGGTAGGAATTGATACAAGCATTTTTAGGAATTTTTTTAAGATGGGCTGGGAAATGATAAAAGATTATTCAATTATTATTGAAGAATATAAAATATCTCCCGGAGAGCTGCTGGTTGTAGGGGACAGATACGTCCAGGATATAGCTCCTGCTGTTAATCAGAAAGCAAGAGTCATCTGGGTTCCTGAAAAAGATTCAAGAAAGAGTAATAGAGGATTGCTGAGAGTTTTAGACTATCTTGATAAGTCAGTACTATGAATTCATGCTTTATTGTTTGTCATTTTTCTTCAACTCAATAGTCCATTCTCATGAAAACCTGAAAATCTCGAGCAAATGCCGGAGAAGTTTTATCTTGTGCATTAGCTTTTCCTACAGTCTTTCTTAATTTAGAAAATCGTATATAAACGTCGCTTGTTGCCCTAATTGATTTAAGTTGCCAATTTTCTTCACTTCTGCCCTCACTAGACTCATAATACAACGGAGTATCTTCCTCGCCCCAAACCAAATTGATTAACATGCGATATAACTCATGGTTTGGAAGTTGAATTGTGCGCACATCATGAGGGTTATGTTCAGTGTCAGTTACATTATTATCATTATCTCTGAAGTAGGTTATTACTCCTTCGTTTACCAATTCAAAACCCTGCCTTTCTAACTGAATTTCGAGAGGCAAGGCTTTCAATTTTCTAAATATCTTTCTTAGCCAAATCATTTTACTTATCGTTTCAAAAATTTCATTTCGCCCACAAATTACTTTGCAGCATAAAATTGAATAGGGACAAAATTTTCGCGGCTGTCAGCTCGGAAATGATCGTAGGTTCTAAGGAGATATTCTCCTTTAACAAAACCACTTGCTCCTTCGGGTCGTGCTTGTTCAATCCTTTCTAAATATTGGTTATACGCCGTAGCATTACATCGTCTAAAATCTCCATCTACAACTACAATCTTAGGCAATCCTATGGGCTTAAAGTCCTTCAAGTCGTCTAATTCTTTTATTTCTAAATCTGAGTCAATACTCCGCAGCTTGCTGCGACAGATTTTGAAAGACTGAAATTGCTGGTTGCGAAGCAAAAAAATTCACAAATACCCCAGAGCTTGCTCTGAAGTGAGCATCAGCGAACGATGGGATTGTGAATTTTTAGGCAATTTCTTTATTCTATCTTTTTTTTCTGTCATTTTATTTTTACCTCCTTACATTTGATTAACATTTTCCTTTATCATTTTATTTTGTAAGTATAAAGCATAGACGATAGATTTATATAGGGATATACTTTGTATATCCTATGAAGAAGGTTAAATTAGAGCCAAAAAGTAAGTTGA
>Ga0082335_1003700_pt1 | contig 24610 bp, 25 predicted proteins | sample Subgrocontami58m_FD_72375 | JGI IMG/M metagenome (GOLD analysis project Ga0082335, IMG submission 72375) | Subsurface groundwater microbial communities from S. Glens Falls, New York, USA - GMW37 contaminated, 5.8 m (SPADES assembly) (version 2) ...
GCCCCCGGGGTCGGCGGCGGCCCCGCGCGGGGGGCTCCCCCGGGGGGCGGCTTTCCCCCCCCCGCCCGCCCCAGAAGCTCCGGGAGCGCGGGAATCTCCTGCCGGAGAAAGGCCAAATTGTCCGCGTACGCGTCCACCACGTTGGGGATTGTACGCGGCGACTTGTGAATTCGGGAAGCATCCTGTATGCGGAGGCCTCGCCGGTGTCGCCCCCGACCCACGGTATCCATTCGCGCCCGGGTCTTTCCGAACGGCCGCGGACCTTTGCCCGCCCCGATCCGCGCTATCGTCGGTCTGGACGGCCACGGTCCCTTGCCCGCCACGCCGATCCGCGGGGGTCGTTCCGGACGGCCGGCATCGCCTCGAGCAGCTCGCGCTCGCGGCGCCGCATCCGCCGCCGGCCGCTCGGGTCGTGGTCGTCGAAGCCCGCGATGTGGAGTGCGCCGTGCACCACGTAGAGCAGGAGCTCGCGCTCGGGGGCAATCCCGCGCTTGCGCGCTTCCGCCCGCGCACGATCGGTGCACACGACGATCTCGGCGAGAAGCGCTTCCTCTTCCATGGGGAACGACAGCACGTCGGTGGTCCGATCCTGCGCGTGAAAGTCGCGGTTCAGGCGGCGCATTTCGGCGTCGCCGACGAAGGAGACGCTCACGTCGCCGGGACGCGACACGTTCGCCAGCGCAAGCCGCACCAGAGCGCGCACGGAGGCGGCCGGCACGGAAAGGGCGTCCTGCCGATTCGCGATCTGCACGCGCCGGGCGCGCGCGGCGCGGGCGCCCGAGGGGCTCTCCAGACGCGCGGCGCGGGCGCGAGGGGAACTCTCCAGATGCGCGGCGCGGGCGCCCGAAGGGCTCTCCGGACGCACAGCGCGGGCGCGCGGGGAACTCTCCGGATGCGCGGGGCCTGCGCGAGGGGAGCTCTCCGAGCGGGCACGGCGGTCCGGCGTCACTTCTCGGCGTACCCCGTCACACGCTCGGAGGCGTACTCCGTGCGGCGCGGCGATCCGGCCGGTTCGCCGGCCCCTGCGCCCGCGCCATCGCAGTGGCTCGGGCCGGGGGCGCCGGCTTCGGCACACACGGTCCGCGCCGGCCGCGAGTAGAGCGGAAAGGTGCGCAGGCAGCGGCTCTCGACGAACCGTGTGCCGTCATATACATCGGCCCACAGCACCGCCACCAGCTCGTGCCGCGCCCGGCGCGTCACGACGTGCAGCACGCGGCCCGCGGCCACCTCGAGCGCGACTCCGTCTTCTTCGCCCAGCCAGACGATCCGCCAGCGCCCGGGCGCGACCGGGAAATCGCACGTCTCCTCCCGCCGCACCGTGGGGTTGACCTGCGAGGAACCCGCGTAGAGGAGCAGGCTCCGGTCGTCGCGGGCGAGCACGCAGATGCGGTCGACGTCCTCGTTGGTAAACCGGATCAGCCCCGCTCCCGGGGGCAGGTCGACCGCGCCATCGTCCGCCCGCAGACCGGCGATTCCGGCCGGTGCCGCCCTCCCGTCCGCATCCGATCCGCCGCCTGATCGTGGCTGGTTCCGCGCTCGATTTCATCTATGTCGCCTTCAGCCACAGCGGCGCAAGCCACCAGGCCGTGTCGGCGGTCGGCGCGCTCGTGCTGGCCGCCATCGTGGCCCTGCTTACCCTGCCGACGCTGGCCAACCGCGCCTGGCAGGCAGCCCGCCCCGAGGGATCCGACCTTCCGCGCGTGATCGGCGGCACCTGGTGGTCGATCGCGCGGCTGCTGCTGAGCGTCGTGGTGTTGTCGTCGATCGGATTCGCCCTTGTCGGCTACGCCACCCTTGCCGCGCACCTTCATACGGCGATTTCCGAGACCTGCATCCTGATCGCGATCGCGCTCCTCCTGCACCGGCTGGCGACCGATGTGCTCGAGACTGCCGCCGCACCCGATACGCCGTCGGGCCGCTGGGTACGCCATCGCTTCGGCCTGCCGCCCGATTCGGAGGTGCGCGGCCAGTATCTCGTCCTGCTGCTGTTCGATACCATTCTTGTCATGTTGCTCGCCGTGGCGATCCCCACGGCCTGGAACGTCGACATCGACGCCATCCTGCAGGGATTCGGCCACCTGCTGCGCGGCGTGAAGGTGGGTGGCGTCACCATCTCGCTGGGCAACGTCGGCATGGCGATCCTGGCCTTCGGCGTGTGCATGCTGATCGCACGCCTGATCCGCAGCATCGTGCGCGATCGCGTATTGCCGACCGTCGACGCCCCCCTGCCGCTGCGCCAGTCGATCGACGCCGGCCTCAACTATGCCGGCGTGCTGGTCGCGATCCTGGTCGGTGTCGGCGCCCTCGGCGTGGACTTCACCAACCTCGCCATCGTGCTGGGCGCGCTGTCGGTCGGTATCGGCCTCGGCCTGCAGAATATCGCCAACAACGTGATCTCCGGCGTGATCCTTCTGATGGAACGGCCGATCAAGGCCGGCGACTGGGTCGTGGTCAACGGCCACGAAGGTTTCGTCCGCCGCATCAATATCCGCGCCACCGAGATCGAGACCTTCCAGCGCACGCACGTGATCGTGCCCAACAGCATGTTCCTGCAGAGCCCGGTCATCAACCGGACCTACGCCGATACTTCGAGCCGCGTCGAAATCCAGATCACCGTGCCGCTGCCGACCGACGCCACCAGGCTGGAAACGATCCTTCGCGAGGCCGCCCTCGGCCACCCGCGGGTGTTGCGCGTGCCGGCGCCGATCGTGCGCTTCGTACGCGTCGCCGTCGCCGGTCTCGACTTCGAGCTTTTCGTGTTCGTGTCGAACCTCGAGGACCGGCTCACCGTCATGAACGACCTCAACCGCACTTTGCTCGCCCGGCTGATCGAGGAGAAGATCATCGATCCCAGGCCGGTGCCGGAACTCAGGTTGCGCGACATCGACAAGCTCGGCGCCGCGTTGCGCGGCGAACAGCCGCCGGAACCGCCGAAAGCGGAGGGCAGTTCGGAGATGACCAGCGAGGGAACGGCCGATGCCGCCGCGACGTCGAAAGACTGACACCCCACGCCGGCGCTGGCCGCTTGTCCTGCTGTTCGCCGCGGGCGCTCTGGCGGGCGTGGCGCTGTGGGCCTATGCGCCGACGCTGCCGGCCGAGATCCTGATCGCACGCTACGCCGACGGGCGCTCCAAGTTCGTCGACGTCGGCGGCGTGCGCGCCCATGTGCGCGACCATGCGCGCGACCAGGCGGACGCCGAGGCAATCCCGCTGGTGCTGATCCACGGATCCCTGGGCTCGCTGCACATGTGGGAGGGCTGGGTGCGCGAACTGGAGCCGCGCGCGCGCCTGATCACGGTCGACCTCCCGGGACACGGCCTCACCGGCGCCTGGCCGCGCGACGAATACACCATCGAGGCCTACACCGATTTCATCGAGGTCCTGGTCGACACGCTGCATCTCGACCGCTTCGTGCTGGTCGGCCACTCGATGGGCGGCGCCGTCGCCTGGAGCTTCGCCGCCACGCGGCCGGACCGGGTCAGCCAGCTCGTCCTGGTCGATGCCGCGGGCTATCCGCGCCAGGGCGAAGCGCCGTTGCCGACCCGGCTCGCCCGCATGCCGGTGGTGGGCGACGTCGGCATCTACTTCAAGCCCGACAGGCTGGTGCGCCGTTCGCTCACCGAGGTCTACGCCGACCCGGCGATGGTGACGCCCGAGCGGATCAAGCGATATGCCGAGCTGCAGCGCTTTCCCGGCAACCGCGAGGCGACCCTCCAGCGCGCCCGCACCCAGGAGCCGCTCGATCCCACGCCGTTGAAGCGGCTGGACGTGCCGACCCTGATCATCTGGGGCGCCAAGGACCGCTGGGTGCCGGTAACGGACGCCTTCCGCTTCCAGAACGACATCAAGGGCGCCAAGCTCGAGATCTTCGAGAACCTCGGTCACAACCCGATGGAGGAGGATCCCAAGGCAACCGCCGCCGCGGTCGCCGCCTTCCTGGCCTCGACGCCGGCGCGGCCCGTGCGACGCGCTCCCGCGCCGGAGCCCACGCCCGCAGATCCGACGACGGTGCTTCCGGCCGTGGTGCCGGAGAAGGATTAGGGACTCTCGAGCAGCGCCATCACCTTGGCGAACGCCTCGTCGGCAATCGCCTCGATCTCGGCCGCGGTGCGGTTCTGGATGGGATGCGGCACGTAGACGACGGCGGGCTCGAAGCCCAGCGCATCGCTTTGCGCCTCGACGCCCTGGGCGAAGTGCGTGGTGACGATGTTGACGCCAGGAAGGCCGCGTCCGTCGAGGCTATGAAGGTCGTGCAGACTGCACGATGTGCAGGAGCCTCAATCGCTCAACGCGATCACCGCCAGCTGGTTCTCCGCCGCGATCTTCTGCAGGAGATCCGTCGGCGCCACCTTGGTGTTGGTCGGCTTGCGATAGCGCCGGGTGGCGACACCGGCCTTCCTGAAATGGCTTTCAAGGCGGTCGATGAACTCCGAGCCACGCGCCTTGCCGATGTCCATAAGCGCCACGCTCTTGCCCGCGACGGACGGCGGCGGCGCAAGCCGGGCACGCCGGGTCGGCGAGGTTTCCGCAGTCGGATCGCGCAGCTTGGTCGCGATGTTCATGAGCGTAGCTCCCTAACGGATTTCACGCGTGACGGCCTGGCACTCGTCGCGCACCGACTGGCCGGGCCAGCCGCCGATGATGGCCGAGAATAGACCGGCTTCGCCGCCGGCGCGAACGACCAGAAGCCCGTCGGGCTGGAATTTGTCGACGATCTGGTCGGCAAACGAAGGCGGCATGCCCTCGGCGATGCCCTGGGCGCCGCGGATCAGCTCGCTGCCCGGCCGCTTCAGGGCCTTGTAGAGCTCGTCCTCGATGCGGCGGCGGTTGAAACCGCCGTCCTTGAAGATCTTGTAGTGCTCGGGCGCCAGCACGAGCACGGCGTTGCCGGCGAGGCAGAGCTTGGGATGGCCGACGCCGAACAGGCCCATGGCGAGCGAGCGCACCAATTCTTCCGGCGTGCGCGACTTCTGGTCGATGAAGCCGTTCACGCCCTCGCCATGGAACAACGTCACGGCGCTCTTGCCGGCGGGAATGCCGCGGCGCTGCGCCAGCGGCTCCCAGTCGGGATCGGTTTCATCTTCGGCGAAGCAGAAGGTGTACTTGCCGGGATTGCCCAGGGTCGCGCGGTCCATGCCGCCGGGCAGGCCGCCGCCGACATTGCGCACGATGAGCTGCAGGGCACGGCCGACGGTGGCGTTGGCGCGGTTGCCCTGGCCCAGGGCGTTGACGCCGCTGTTCATGCCGATCGCCTTGGCCGCCGGGCCGTTGATGATCACCAGCGGCCCGGAGAAATGCGTGGTGCAGAGGAGGCCATGCAGCACGAACAGCGGATCGAGGGCGGCCTCGAGCACGCCCAGCACCACCGGCATGTATTCCGGCTTGCAGCCCGCCATCACCGCGTTGATCGCCACCTTCTCGACCGTGCAGGGCGCGAGGTTGGGCGGGATCAGGCCCACGATCTCGCCGGGCTTGCGCTCGGTGCCGCCCAGCATGCGCAGGATGCGCTCGTCGGTCGGCGGCACCACGGGCAGCCCGTCGCTCCAGCCGCGCTCGAAACAGGCCTCGATCGGATCGTCCCATTCGCCGACCGCGATGGTGCGGGCCTTGAGGCCGGGGTCGCCATAGCGCGCGACCAGGGTCTCATGGACACCGGGCTCGACGCTCTTGGAACCGCAGCCCGGCTGCCACGCCGGCAGGCCGTCGCCCGCCGCGGCGGCGCCGGCGAGCCGCGTCCACTCGGCGCGATCCCAGCCCACCGTGCGCTCGACCTCGCGACCGCCCTTGAAGCGGATCAGGGTCGGCACCGTCTCGACCTCGAGCAGGAACGAGCGCTGCAGGTCGTGGTCGTCGATCACCGTGCCGACGCCCGACGGAAACGAAGGATCGTCCTGGGTGATGACGGCGAGCGGACCGGCACGGTCGAGGCTCCGCATCACCGGTTCGACCAGCGTGCAGGTCGGACAATCGCGCTTGGCGACGATGACGAGGCCGTCGCTTGGCAATCCGTCAGGCATTGAGCAGAGCCTCCACCTGGGCGTCGATGAACGCCGCATCCTCGGGATTGGCGAGCGGGTTGCCGGCACGATGGCCCCAGACCGAGGGGATTTCCACCAGCTTCGCGTCCTTGAGATGGGGCAGCTCGGCGCGGTTGTCGTCGGTCTGGAAATAAAGGTCGGTCGCCGACGGCATCAGCAGCACCTTGGCCTTGATGCTCGACAGCGCCATCTCGAGATCGCCGCGGAAAAGATCGTTGGCCGAGATGTCGCTGTGCTGCCAGGTCCAGAGCTGCGCCAGCAGATCGGACATGTCGCGGCGCACGAAGTTGGCCTCCCAGGAGCGCACCAGGAAATCCTCCAGGCTGGCGAAGCCCAGCCCGCGCCACAGCTCGCGGCGATAGAAGGTCTGGCTGAGCGCCCAGCCGGCATAGATGCGGCCCATGGCGCGCAGGCCGCGCTCGGGCGTGGCGGCCGCCTGCAGCGTCGTGCGGATGCCTTCGAGGAAGACGAAATTGTGCGGCGCCGTGCGGGCCGAGCCGCAGACGACCGCGATGCGCTCGACCGCCGCGCCGAACAGGGCGGCCCAGTGATAGGCCTGCTGCGCGCCCATCGACCAGCCATAGACCAGTTTCACGCGGTCGATGCCGAACAGTTCGAGCAGCATCTGCCGCTGCAGCATGACGTTGTCGCAGGTCGTGACCTCGGGAAAATCACCCCTGTCCCTCGGCGTGTTCGAGGGCGACGAGGAGAGGCCGTTGGCCAGCATGTCGGGGATGACGATGAAGTAGCGGCTGGGGTCGAGGCAGTGCCGCACGTCGACCAGCCATTCGATGTCGGTGTGCTGGGCACCGTAGCTGGTCGGATAGACGATGACGTTGTCGCGCCGGGGCGAGAGCGTGCCGTAGGTCTTGTAGGCGACGCGGGCCTCGGCGAGCGTGCCGCCGCGCTGCAACCGAACATGTTCTGACGACCAGATACCTTCGGTTGTTCGCATGTGTCCGCTCGTGTCCGGATGTGTCAGGAAAGGCTGCGCAGGATTTCGCCCTGCACCTGGATGTAGCCGCGCGCCACGTGTTTCAGATGCGGCCGCAGATGGGCGTGCGCCTCGGGCAGGTGATGGAACGGGATGTTGGGCAGCAGATGGTGCTCGGCGTGGTACGGCAGGTTCCACATCAGGAAACGCACCAGGGGATTGGAGAGCGTCGTGCGGGTGTTGGCGAAGCCGTCGTCGCTGTTGGGGCAGAGCGTGTGCTCGCAGAGCAGATAAAGACGCAGCAGCGGCAGGCCGACTAGCAGCGGAACGAACCACACCCACAGGACCGCCGTCGTCTGCAGCACAATCGAGCCCGCGCTCAGCGCGGCATAGAAGGCGAGCAGCAGCCGGCCCCAGCGCCGCACCTCGGGCCACGCCGCCTCGTGGATGTAGGTCACGTCGCCCTTGAAGCCGAAGGGAAACAGGAAGATGTCGCGCACGCGGATCGTCAGGAACGGCACCGAGCTGATGCGGAAGAGATACTGGCCCCAGGTCGTGGGCGTGCCCGAGGTGATCAGCTCGGGATCGCGCGCGGGATCCTGGGTGTAGCGGTGATGCGACATGTGATAGTGCCGGTAGAAGCCCGCGTTGTTCAGGATCGCCGCGCCGGCAAAAAACGCCAGCACGTCGGCCAGGCGGCGCGTCCTGAATGAGCCGTAGTGGACGGACTCGTGCATGGCGCCGAACAGCGCGTTGACGAACACCGCCTGCACGAGCAGCGCCGGCACCACCCACCAGGTGCCGCGCGTGGCGAGCACCAGCCAGCCGCCCAACACCAGCAGCACGAGATGCGCGCCGATCTGCATGAAACCCTTGGCGTCGGAGCGGACATAGAGCCGCTTCAGCACCTCCGCCGGCACCACCCGCATCTGGCGGGCGCGCTGGCCGGTTACGGTATAGGCGCCCACAATCCCTCCTTGTACGCGTGCTCGGTCCGGGCCTCGCGCTCCTTCTTCTCTTCCTCGCTCAGGCCGAGCTGGTCGCCGATCATGCGGCCGATCGACGGGAACGTGCCCTTGGGCTGGGCGTAGTCGCCGGTCCACAGGCGCGAGCGCAGCAGCGCCTTGGCGCAATGGAGATAGGCCTGGCGCACCGAGACGACGATGGCGCATTTCGGCGCCTTGCCCTGGACCGCCATCGCGGCCAGCAAGTCGGGATCGACCGACAGCCGCGCCGTGCCCGCCAGCCGCACCGTCTCGTTGGTGCCGGGCAGCAGGAAGATCAGCGCGATCTCGGGATTCTCCAGCAGGTTCTTCAGCGTATCGAGCCGGTTGTTGCCCGGCCGGTCGGCGAGCGCCACCGTGCGCTCGTCGAACACCATGAACGACCCCGGCGGGTCGCCGCGCGGCGTGACGTCCTGATGCCCCGACGCGTCGGCGGTGGCGATCAGGCACATCGGCGACAGGCCGATGAAGCGCGCCATGTGCGGATCGATGCGGCCGATGTCCTTCAACGCCGCGCCCTTGCTCACCGGCGCGTAGGAAGCGACCAGGGCGGTGGCGCCGGCGGCATCGAGCAGCGCGGGCGCACGGCGGGAGACGGAAGCGGGCACGGCGTCGGGCATGAGGGGACGACCTCCGGATGTCGCCCCGACCCTAGCATGACGGGCCCGCCCGCGCGCTCGGCCCGCGAGCGAGACCGGTCGGCCGTCCGGGTCACCAAACGATCACCGGAGCCCAGGGCGGTGGGGACGCTACTCTGCGGCGTCGTGGCCCCTGTTCGCAGGCCCCGGGAACCGGGCGTGGACGGAGGGCGTTGACTTCAGGTGAAACCCCACCGACCCGGGTGAAAACCATGAACCCGCACGTTCTGCCCACCCTGCCCGAACCCGCTCCCGGCTCGCACGGCCACGAGATGCCGCCGCCGCTGCCCGGCCGCTACGACGAACCGGTGGACCTCGGCACCGGCCAGGCGGCGTTCTTCATCGCCTGCATCGTGCTGGCGCTCACGCTCGCCATGGGCATCGTGGCCATCAGCCGCCTGGCCGACCGCGACGGCCTGGCGCCCCACAGCCAGCGCGCGATCACGATCGATTCGGGAGCGCGGACGGAGGCGCGGACTCCGGCGCGCGTGTCACACCCAAAGGTGTCACACCAAGTTGAGACAAATGTTGTGACACAGGCTGAGCGCCTACCTGTGACTTTGCGGGAATCCGACCCTGCGGCCCCACCTCGGGCGACCGCAGATGACCGTCTCAACAGTCCTCGGATGCGTTGACCGCACCGCAGTCTGCTCCACCTGCCGGACGGTCGGCGACGGGAACAGCCTTTGCTTGCTACTCACGGCTCAGTACTGGGTAAAGACCGCGGGACCTCCCCTCATCCTCCAGGGATCGTACCCGGCAGGCGCGCCGGGCGGGGCATGGCCAGATATCGTCCCGGTCTGCCTCCCGACCCGCCGCCCAGGACCCCCAGCGTGACGGGTCACGTGGAGCAAGTGCTGCGAAGGGGATGCATTCCGCCACGACAAGGAGCCGTCCCGATCGAGTGAACGGGCAGCCCGGCCTTTGAGACAGGCCTCGTGCGACGATAGCGGATTTATAGGACGAATCCGGCCAAACCTGCAAATCTCCTATTGCAATCCTGCCCCGCGCATTTCGCCGGGCTGCTGGCAGTGCTGGCAAATGTTGCAGGGAGTGGGTCTGCGAGCCTTCGCCATCCGGGGCGGTGAATGGGCCTCGGAAGCGGATCGCACAGGCTACGCCGACCTTTGAAGATTACGGCTCGAACGTCGGGATTTGGCGGATCATGAACTCGTCGAACAGCGGCACGGTGAAAGCGAGTTCACCGTGCGCCGGGCTGTAGATCATTCCCTTGCGGATGAGCTTCGCCCGCACGGGGCCCATGCTGCTGAGCATGATGTCGAGCCGCTCGGCGATATCGCCGGTGCGATGCGGGCCCGGACCGAGATCTGCCATGGCGCGCAGGACTCTGGTCTCGCTTGGCGTAAGACGCTGATAGCGGGCGCGAAAGAAATTCGTATCGAGGCGGGGAATGGAAGCTACCGAAGCGGCCTGCGCAACCTGCGCCGAGATCGGGCTCGCGGTCGCCAGATTCCACGTCTGGTAGCCCCACTCCTGAAGAAAGTACGGATAGCCTTTCGTCGCCCGATAGATTTCGTCGAGAGCCTCAGGAACGATCATCACGCCAGCGGCCTTCATCGGCTCTTCCACGGCTCGACCCGCTTCAGGTTGCGTGAGCGCACCAATGTCCGGAAAATTGAACAGCCGCTCGGCATAGGATTTGGCGTTGGCGGCCAATCCCGGAAGGATCGGCAAGCCGGCCCCCAACAGTACCAGTGGAAGCTGGCGTTGCTGGATGCGGTGCATCGCCATGATCAAGGCGCCGAGCTCCTGCTGGTCGAAGTACTGCACCTCGTCGATGAAGATCGCCACGGCGGTGTTGCGATCCTGCGCTGCTTCGCCGATCGCCTCGAAGAGTTGCGGCAAGTCGATTTCCAGGTCGCCGCTGTCAGCCGAACCTTTTTCGGGCTCGATGTCGAGACCGTAGGAGGTGCCGTCGACGGTCACCTTGATCGCCCCGATGAAACTGCGCAGCACGGCAAGCCCGCGCTTGACCTTGTCTCCCGCTCCGGCGATCCGGTCGAGTTCGAAGAGGAGCTTCCGCAGATGCGGCGCCAGCATCTCGCCGAGCGACCGGTCTTCGATCGCCTCGATCGACACCGTGCGATAGCCCTCGCCGGTTGCCAGGCGTTCAATTTCGTTCAGCAGGACCGTCTTGCCGACGCCGCGCAGGCCCGTCAGCAACATGCTTTTTTCGGGACGCTTCTGCTTGACGCGGCCCAGCAGGATGCGCGCATCCTGGAGGATGCTGTCGCGGCCGACGAGTTCCGGCGGTGGCGTACCGGCTCCCGGGGAGAAGGGGTTTTTGATCGGGTCCATGACGAACTATACCTATTTATAAGCTAGTATAGCTCGTTTGGGGCATAATTTAGTATAAACTCCACCAGATGGCCCAGCGTTACGCCGCCCGCTTGCGCGGGCGCCCCCCCCCTTGCGGCCATTGGCGCGCGCCGCGGCGGCTTTGGCGGGCGAGGTCGCCTGGCCGGCGCGGCGGGCCAGTTCCGAGGTCATCCAGGCGCGCGTGCCGAAGATGCCCATCAGCAGGCCTGGGACGGTGAAATCGGCGTCGAGCGCGGGCCAGTGTAGGCCGTAGCCTATCCCCATGATCTCAATGCGGGCCAGCTCGGCATCGCTCGCCTCCGCCAGCCCCTGCAGTGAGCGCGCCGGGAAAACGAAGCTGCAGCCGTTGGTCAGCTCGACCCGGACGCGGCCGGTGCGGCGGTCGTAGCGGGCGCTGCTGGCCTGTGGCTCGGTCAACAAGCGCTGCTGGCCACGCGCAAGGGCCCGGTCGATCTCGCGCTTTGTCCACCCTGATGCCATTGTCGGAGAACAACCCAACTGATGGGTTATTGTCATCCGGACGTAACGCGCCCTCCCGTCATCCCGAGCCGCGCGGAGTAGCCTCCGCGCTGGAGCGAAGCGAAGTCGAGGGATCTTGTCCGCTTCAGACAAGGTCTCTCGGCTACGCTCGGGACGACGAGTCAGTGCCGGCAATCAGCCCGGCATCTTGTCGATAAACCCCACCACCGACGCCAGCCGGCCATCCGGCGCCAGGGTGCAGAAATCGACACCCTCGACGACCGACGGGCCCGCGGCGGGGCCGAGCGACCAGGTGAAGCGGAGCGCCCCGTTGTGGGCATCGACCCTGGACGTGCGCTTGAGCACGAAGCCCGGGAACTTGGCCTGCACGCCCGCCAGCATGGCGTCGATCCCGGCGGGGCCGTCGCTCGCCATCACCGGATCGCGGTAGGTGCCCGCCTCGGCCCAGGCCGCGGCGATGCCGGCGCGGCGGCGGGCGGGATCGGTCTCGTTCCAGGTGGCGACGTATGCCTCGGTGACGGCTTCAGGCGTGGCGGCGGTCGCGACCGGTGACGGCGCTTGAGTGGACATGACTTCCTCCTGCGGATGGTTGACCCAGGCGGAGGTAAGCGCGGGACGGGGCGGGAGGCGATTGTCTGGGAGGTAATGAGGCGGATTACACTCGCCCAACCTTAGTAACGCCTGCGATTTGTAAGTTAGTAGCGGCGTTACTTTTAACGAACAGCACGCATTGCTCAGCAAGATCGGCAGACGAGAGTCGACCCTTGCCGCGCATTGCACATTCCCAAACGATCATCACTCTCCATGCGAGAGCACGCAATTTCCTGATTGTTCCACGATCCCTTTGAACATTTCTATCAATCTTCTCTATCCAGAACTCTGTTCGCGTCGTGGGAATTTTGCTCAGCGCGCATCGGTGTCCATGCCAAAAACAACCATGAACAAAAATGATAGCTCTGTGTCTTGGAAAGACCAGATCCGGGTGGCCAGGAAGGCCTTTGCTGTGAAGACGGTAACGAAGTCCTCTGGCATGTAGACTTCGGCGCAATAGCATTTCTGGCTTGGTGTCTTTTCCCCGGATACGACTCATATTGAGTCGCCTTTGCACAGGGGTAAGAACATCAGCCAAAGCAACTAACCTCTTAGTCTGACACTTTTTGGACCAGACGAAGCAGTTGGCTTCTTCCGATTTTTGTTCACGCGGTCAACAGAAGTTCGAATTGCTTCACGGTCAGCCTCTCTGGCACTAGGCTTCCAAATCTCCGCCTGATCAAAGAAGTCTTCATCGCCTATTTCGGAGGCGAGCAAGTCTTTGTCCATACGAATTCGGACAGGTAGCGGAAACCTCACAACCTGCCCGCTGATGATTCCCTGCCCTGGACCAAAGCCGGGGATCATTCGAGCATCTGCTTCCGTAAGATTCTCCATGACTGAGCGCACAAATGTCTGGTCTCTTGGGTTGACCAATCGGAGAATCAGAAATGAGTTACATTGCGAGATAACGGTCTCGTCCAAGCGGCTCGGTCGCTGTGATATCAGCATGAGGCCAGTACCGAACTTTCTTCCTTCTGTAATGATGCGTCGAATCACCGGGAGCGAGACTGCATCCTGTGTAGCCTCACGAGCTGACGGAACGAACGTATGTGCTTCTTCCACTACCGCAAAGAAAGGAGCAATTCGGCCGGATAAGTTGGCCCGATATTCAAACAGCGTTTCAAGAGTGATTGCGGCAATCGAACATTGTGTAATGTGATCGTAGCCACCCAAATACAAGATCGCCACTTGACCCGGCCGAATAATCTTTTCTGGCTCGCTAAAGGGATTGGGGAGCGGTTCCCAATTCAAAGCGCGCAATTTTGGGCTGCTACGCATCTGCTGGCTTGTGCGCTCCATTCTACCCAAACGGTCTTGAACAATTCGCAGCCCCCGCGACACAGCACCAACAGTCCCTTTCCAGTTTCCCTGGCCAAGCCCACTCGGCGGTGTGGTGCTTGCAATATCTCGCCCGGCCTGTTCAAGCAGACGCCCAATGAATTTAAGCGCCTGCTCACCATTATTGGCGCGCTTCCTGTCGTAGAGTCCCCGAAGATACTGAGACTGCGGATCAGTAAGGCCACCGGTCATTTGCATAAGAAGCTTCGTAATAAGCTCTTCACCGTCCTTCTGAATTAAAAGTTCAGGAAAGAAGAGACGGATCTGACAGCCCGGTGCTTCCTTCTGAAGAAGTTCACGGTATTTCGACAACCCAATGTAGTCGCCGTGAGGATCCAAAATTAGCAGTGGATATTTGTGTCCAATCAACTCTCGAATAATGCGGCGCGCCGCAACGGTCTTACCTCCGCCAGTCATCGCCAAAATGGCGAGATGCCGGGCAACAAGACGAGGAGCGGAAAGTTCAACATCAACATCTTCGCGAGCGATCAAGGTCCCGATGGAGACGGACCTTTCACTTTCGCGGTCGCCCATCAGCAGCTGCCGAATAGCCTCTGCCGGAGGATGAAATACGGTCGATGCTGGTTTAACTGGATATGTCAGAGGGAACAGAGCTGAGACATTGAGTCCTGCTGTGGCACCCAATATCAAACCACTGGCTTCAAGTTGGTCCCGAGTTCCGGAAAGCACGGTATCCTCTAGCGAGATACCCTCTCCTGCGATTTCCTGCGCTGCTTCAAACGGGAAGAACGGATTGAAGCGACGTATATCCGTTATTCGTGCCCAGACATAAATCTGAGTCTGCGCCGCATAGGTGCCATCGGGTACATCCATGCTTAACGCTACGATATCACCAACCTTCGCCTGGAACTGTCGCAGTATGAAAGTAAATTCCGACGTCCCCGCATTTCCAACGACAGTACCCACTCTGCGCCAACCGTCTGCCTCCGGTGTCGCATCGTTACCTTCGTCTGCCATGCCATCCCCCCATTTTTCGTCGTTATCGGCCCGCCCCCGGCCGCAAGAGCCATTCCCTTGTCGAGCCACACAGCATCCTTCGCAATGAATCGAATAGCTTGGTGTCTTCTTCTTCCAATGCTCGTTTCATTACTTGAACAGCCGTATGTGTGTTTACTGGTCTGCTCATCCAATTCGGAATGCGCGCGAATTTGTCGACGATATCCAGCCCAACCGGAAACGCATAACGCGGCAGCAACAGAGCGCAGTGCAGGATTAGAGAGGCTGTTTCGGTAAAGCGCTGTTTATCCTTGCTAAAAAGCTCGATGCGGATAGGCGAGCTCCACTCCGTAGCCTGCAGGTACGAGACTATCGGCTTTGGATAATCGACTATAACCGGCTTCCAAGCCTCTGGTGCGCGGCGCATCTCATTGCGATCAATTGGTACAGGAACCAATGCTTCGCCTGGTTCCAGAACGCATCGAAATAAAAGTGAGTCCGTAATTCTCTGGCCTTCATTCTCGTCGTCATCAAAGGGATCAATGGCGTTTCTGAACCATTTTTTCCATTCGGCAGCTGGCGTCGGCAAGAGTTCTTGAATTACATCATCGTCAAGCGAGTCGAGCACTGCTCGACAAACTGAAGTTGTCGTCGCTTCTCGTTCAATCACGCCGCAGACGACCCCACGCGCTGCCGAGAGCAACTGCAACTGCCGAAGGTAGACACTCACAAAGTTAGATGGACGATGAGTCTTGGGACGGTCTCCGACTGGCAGAAGATCTACCAATGACTTCTCAGAGAAATCTGGAAAAGGATGCTGAACACGGCCATCACGCATTACGTCTGTGTAGCGAGATACCGGATTAACTAGTGCTCCATGCACCATAGTCCAGGATAGGCTTGGTTGCTCAGTAACGAGACGAACTGCACCGGCCGCCTCAATAGATATTCTGGCGGCGTCGCGTAATGCGCCAATATCTGGAAACGCTTCTTTGTAAACACCGCCATCCGAGTGAGTGTAGAGTTCGTCTATCAGGTGCTTAAGAACAGTAAACCGCTCTCTGCTGGGTCCGCGCTCTCCTGGTGTGACGACATAGCCACCCACCCGGGCGGCGACTGGTGCGGAGCCGAGCATCGAAAGATTTGCCAACCCGCCGTCCACGAACGCAATGTGCTTCCCAGAAACTTGCTTCCAGAGATTCGCGTGGCTTTTCTCAATCTGAGTGATACCGCCAGTCTCAAGCAGAATCTTTCGCAACTGTGTCGCCAGCTGCTCGACAGTCTCCATAAACCGAAGCTGTGCTGGCGCCGAAAGATCACCAGCTACTTGGAGCATGCGTTCTAAAATATGCGGGGCCCGAACTTTCTCGCGGATCGTACGCTTTTTCGAAGGCGCCTCTTGACGTGGCATAGCCGGGATCGGCTTTGATGGTTTTTCAGGCCGGCGCTGCACGACGGCGATCGGCTCAATTGCTGGCTCGATAGTCCGTTCGGATCTCAACACCGAGCAATATCGTGCGAGGTCATTAAATCCGGGCGTACCCTCATCATACGAGACCATGCTCCGGTCGAGTACTTTTTCGACGATAGCCACCAGACCAGCGTGAACAACTCGGTCGGTTTTTCTGGAGACAAATGTTATCGTTATGGGGTGCGTGCCGTCGTTGGCTGCAACTGATCTAAGCAGCACGAAATCTTTGCTATCCAAGTCGGCGAATGCTTTCCCTTCGATCTTGGGACCGCCGAGGCGCCAATTTTTATGTATCTTGCCGAAGTGGCGTGGCCCTTCGATTCGAGTGGAGCCAAAGATACAGATACAGTCAATTTGGCCACCACCCTGTTCGAACAAGGGCGTGCTCAGAAGCTGGCGCGCAATGGAGGAATTTATGTTGATTGCACGTTGTTTACTTGTGGCAAATGCTCGATGAGCAGCAAAAATACCAAGATCTGACTCGGTCAATGAGCGGACGACAATGAGTTCTGACATCGAATCACTGGTCACTGATGCCGTCCACCCGCGATCTTTCGCGTGGACTGTTGCGCCCGCGCGCTGTTGATTTGCTCAAGCACTGCTGTTGCGACGGCCTTCCCAAGTAGCGGTGGAACGGCATTCCCTATTTGACGAAATGCCGGATTCATTGTTCCAGAGAAAGAGAAGCCATCAGGAAACGACTGCAACCTCGCGGCCTCGCGCACAGAAATAGTGCGCGCCTGTTCGCTATCGTAGTGAATGTGACTGTAGCCATCCTTTCCAAGATGAGCGAGTAACGTCCTGCTCGGCCGGTCCGCTTCCATCTTCCTCCACTTGTTTGGAAACTTACCGGGGTCATAGGGAGGCACAATCTTGGCCCGAAGCTCGTTCCAAGCTTTGGAGCCTTTTCCAATCGGAACGCCTAATTTTTCTTCGGCTTGTTTTAGGGCTTCTTCGAACATTACTTCAGCTTGAGCAAATGCTTCCGGGTATTGATCTCCGGGCTGTAGTTTGGCGAAGAGCTCATAGTCGCGCGGCAGATATCGGATTACGTGATCCACTAGCGTAGGACCTCCCGCAAATCCGGGCCATACGCGCATAAGTCGCCCGTATTCGGTCAGTCGCTCATGCCCATCGTATTGGATCGGGACATCAAACCGCCTCGCTCCGCGTTTTAGTTCTCCACTAGAAAGTTGCTTTCGGGCATCGATTTTCGGTAGGTCGACTATCGCGTCTTGAGTTGTCACCGCAGCCGTCAGTCGCGCCTCGGCTTTAGGCGCCGCGCGATAGTAGCCGTTTGAGTCATTGTCTTCCGTTAGCGTGTGGAGCTTCAGCGCGACCGCACGTGATCCTTCATAGCCTGGCGGCAGTGATATCCAATTGGTGGGCGAAGGAAAGCGCACAGGCGCATCTAGTTCCTCTCGAAGTGCAACGAGAAACATCCGTTCACGCATTTGGGGAACGCCGTAGAACGCAGCGTTTAAGAGCGTGTATGCACAAACATATCCGCGACTAGACAGCACCTCGCAAATCTCCGCCGCGATATTGTGCCCGCCATGATTGAGCATGTCGGGAACATTCTCCATGACAACGGCGAGAGGTGCATATTCCTCTACGTAATCGAGGTAATTGATATAGAGGCGCGATCTAGGATCGTGCCTGAACGCTTCAGGATGCTCGGCGATCTCGCGAAGCTTTGATCGGCCAACTCGTGCAAATGCCTGACACGGCGGACCGCCAACAAGGACATCTACGGCAAGCGATGCTGGCCCAAGCTGCAGATCGGAAGCCAAATTCTCGGGCTTGAGAGTAGTGATGTCCCTGGCTCGACTGTGGAGAGGGTCACCGGGGTGAAAATTCAGGCCATGAGAGGCTGCTGCATCGGGATCGAGCTCAACACCTGCGACGATGTCGAAACCCGCAGCCTTAAAGCCAAGAGATAGCCCTCCGCAGCCGGCAAAAAGGTCCAGAACCCGCGGGCGACCGCCGGCCACAATGCGTGCGATTTTCTGTCGGACCGCTGACTTTTGCATGCTCAGCTCTACTTGCGGTCGATCTTGCTTATGTAACCCACGTCTTGAGGGTGCACTTGCCAGACGATGTCGACCAGAGGACAACCTTACTTATAAGAAAGGACCAGGATTATGTATTTATATATCCTGGAATTGACAGATAATTCTCCTAGGGATATTATAGCCATGTCCAGGCCGTCCGATAGGAGAACAGACTATGTACAGCAAAATTGGCGATCTTCCCACCCCCCTCGCCACTCAGAATGAACTCGAGTCGCTAGACTCGCTTATCGAGGACGGTGACACGAACGAAAAGCCCTACAACGTCTTCATCGGTCACAATCTGGGGCATCGCGTTTTCTCGATGTCTGTGCCCTTCCGACAGTTTTACGAAATCTCAGAAGTAGCCAATGACCGCGAAGCAGGTCCTGTCGCCCAGCGCAAACTCGACGAGGCGCACGGTAAGAAGCTTGCCGCATATATGCTGAAGGGCCTCGTGTCGGCCGCAAAACTGAAGCGGATTGCATCCAGCAAGAATGTTCCTGAAGCATTCGACCAAGTGATCTCCCTGCTCGGCGAACAGCCCTATTTTTCAATCCAACCGATTGTCTGCAATATTCGCGGCATCGCCCTGGGCGGCACCGGTGCGAACGGCATTCGTGGCATTCGCCTGTCCACCGCGACTGGCGAGACGGCGGGCTTCAGAGTTTTCTTGTCCGAGCGCCACGTCCTATGGGTCGTCGATGGACAACATCGCCGATACGCTGCTGATCAGGTTCTGAAATTTCTCGAACAGGTGCGCACGTCAGGCAAATACCCGGGCAAGGGCGCGATTGTCCTCAAGGACAAAGGCAAGGACGTAAGCGAATCGGACATGCTGGTCTGGAACGAGGCCTTTGATGCCGCACGCTCTTACGCGACCGTCACCGTCGAAGTACATCTCGGACTCAATATCGATCAAGAAAAGCAGCTGTTCCACGACCTCAATCGGCTCGGAAAAAAAGTCGATGCGTCGCTAGCCTTCCAATTCGATAGCTCTAATCCCATCACTCATTTCATCAAGAACACGCTTTCTGGCGAACTGGGTATCGAACTCACCGACACGGAAGTGAAGGACTGGGCGGAGGACACAGGCGCACTGGTGCTCAAGGATATGGTGGCGATCAACGCCCTTGCCTTCTTGAACAAGAGCAACATTGCTGGCGCTACTCCAGCGGTCATTGATCCTCGGCAGCCGACTGTCGTTAATCTCTGGGCTAAGATCAGCGAGATTCAGGGGTTCGGTGAGAAACAAGCTAAGGAAAAGACCGTGGCTGCCCAGCCGGTGTTGCTGAAGGCTTTGGCTAAGATTGCTTATGATTTGAATTTCAGCAATCGCAAGCCTGACAACGCCGAAAAGCTCTATGAGCAGTTTCTGGAAGCGGTCCCGAACATCGATTTCTCGCATTCAAACCCAATGTGGCGCTACTACGAGATGTCTCCAGAGCAGCGTACGGAAGCAGGACTTTCCGCTCTCGCCACTTTCTTGCCGGAAGACTCGGGCACTGCGAACCGCGACCTCGGGTCGGTCCAGGGCGAGTTCATGCGGTTCGGCGCCAAGCACAACGACATCTACCCGATCCTGTCGGACATGATCCGCTGGAAGGCTGGGCTGCCCAGCCGACACGCGAATTAGGTACAAACGCAATCGTCATTGTCGGCGTCAATGAGGCCTCTTCGCGGCGCCCCCTGTCAGTGGCACTCAATTCTGAAAGATAACTTGTCTGGGGAGGTAACTATGGCTCACGAAGTGCGCGCCCGAATTGATACGAAGGTTGTTGCACACAAAGACTTGGAGATCACCGTCAAGTCCAACGGCTCCAAGCTCGGCACACTCTTGATCAGCAAGGGCAATATCGAGTGGCGGCCCAGCGGCAACTCGGTCAACAAGAAACGTCTTTCATGGAATCGCTTTGCCGACTTGATTGAGAAACACGGCAAGACCGTGAAGGCAAAGAAGTGAACGGCTGCTAGCTTACCAGCAATGGACACTACTCTTTCTCCTTAGACGAATTCTCTAGCGTCCCTCCAATCGGAAATAGAGAGAACCCCATGGCCGAATTCGAAAAGAGACTGGCGTGCGTCATCAACGCCGACGGCACGATCGCCCGGGGCTACATGATCGAGCGCTGCGAGCTGCAGGGCGAGAACCGCTAGCTCATCCCCTGGAAGGGGACGCTGCAGGGCGAGGCGAAGACCAATTTCGCCGGCACCATCGGCAGCAGCCTGGACGAGGCGGTGGCGCCCGGCCTGATCACCGTCGGGCTCACGAAGGACCCGCACCAGATGCAGGTGCATACGTATGATCCCGCGGGCAAGCCGGCGAAGCGGCCGTTTCATGTGGCGGTGTTCAGGGATTAGGGGGGCGGGGCCTGCGTCGTATTGAAAATCGTTCGGCGAGGCGTACCCTTCTCTCATGGAAAAGGTACCCCTCCCAGACGAGTTGCCGCGGCCCGCACCATTGAGCGACGCGCAACGGCGGGAACTCGACGAGCGGCTGGCCCATCACCGGGCCCATCCGGACGAGCCCAGCTACACGCTGGACGACATCCGCCAGAAGCTCGTCGCCGGCTAAAGGTAGCGGCGGCAGCGTGAAGCCCTTCAGCGATTACGTCGTCTATGTCGACGAGAGCGGCGATCACAGCCTGACCTCCATTGACCGGACGTATCCGGTGTTCGTCCTAGCCTTCTGCGTCTTTCGCAAGGCCGAGTATATTCAGTCGATCGTGCCGGCCGTTCAGGGCTTCAAGTTCCGCCAATTCGGCCACGACATGGTCGTACTGCACGAGCGGGAACTCAGGCGGCAGGAACCTCCCTTCGTATTCCTCAAGAGCGAGAGTAAGCGGGCGGCGTTCCTGGCCGAACTCAACGCGCTCATCGAAGCCGCGCCCTTCACCGTCATTGCATCGGCGATACGGAAGGATCGCTTGGCCCAACGGTACACCGAGCCCCAGAGCCCCTACGACATTGCGATGCTTTTTTGCCTCGAACGTCTCAACCGTCTCCTCACCGAAGCCGGCCAGCAGGGGCGGCGCACGACTGTCGTGTTCGAACGTCGCGGCAAGCAGGAAGACAAGGAACTCGAACTCGCGTTCCGCCGCATCTGCGACCGAGGCGGAATGCAGGGGCCGATGCCCGACCTCGACATCGTCTTCGCCGACAAGCAGGTGAATTCGGCCGGCCTGCAGATCGCCGACCTGATCGCGCGGCCGATCGGACTCAAAACGCTGCGGCCCGATCAGCCCAACCGGGCCTACGAGATCATCGACAAAAAGTTCAGGCGCAGTTCGTCAGGCAAGGTGGGAGGCTGGGGTCTAAAAATCTTCCCCTGAAAAGCAGAAGGGCCCCGATTCTCACCGAAGCCCAGCGCCGACCGGGAACAGCCCCCAATCCACTTGTTGCCAAAATGGCAACTTTTACGGGGGTTTCAAGGAAAGCCGGGTGGGGCCGTCCTAAAACGCAACTTCGAGTCGCGCCGGCGGACCGCTGGCTTCCAAAATTTCAAGGGTTCCGGGCGCATTTTACGCAGTTGCGCCCTTTCCAGCGATTTCCGACTGTTTGCCCAGGCTAAGGCAAGACCTCGACATGGGGCGGGCGGCCCCGCCGCCCTCACAATGAATACCAGGTCGCGCGCGCCCTGCCGTGGCTGCGCATACGTCCCGCCGACACCAGTTCTCGCAACCGGACCTTGGTTTCGGCGTAGCCGGCCACCTCCTGTTCGTCGCGCGTCCTGAAGGATTTGATCGCGATGTTGGAGAGCAGCGCCTCGACCTGGGCGTCGCTGAGCTTCGCCCCTTCGATGCGCGTGCTCGATCCGACGCTCTCGATCGTCGCCACCTTGCGCAGGGCGCCGAGGCGGCCGGGCGAGAGCGTTGTCAGGGCCTCCCAACGTCCCTTGAATTCATCGATTTCGGCGATGAGGTCGGATCGACGAGCGGCTTCTTTTGCCTGGCGCATCCCGGGGGCGGGAAATCAGCATGCCCCCGGCAAAAAAGGGGAAACCTTGCGCTAGATCAATGCGCCGGCCGCCCCCAAGGGGCGTGCTTCGGCACAATGCGGACATTCATTTATCGCTGCCCGACAACGGGCTTGAACGTGCAAGGCGAGCACGTCACGGGCGGCCAGCCGCTGCCGACCTACGTTTCCCAGCATTGCCTGGTGTGCAAGAGCGTGCACCTGGTCAATCCGACCACCGGCAAGCTGATGGCCGAGGAAGTGTCGCGGCTGAAACCCACGGCGAAGTAACCCTCCCCCTCCGCCCCTTCGGGGCACCTCCCCCATTTGATGGGGGAGGAGAAGAAAATCAGACTCCTCCACCGCTTGCGGGGGAGGAGAAGAAAGTCAGACCCCTCCACCGCTTGCGGGGGAGGTGGCCGTAGGCCGGAGGGGGGTTATCGCTCCGCCGCCTTGATGCGTTCCTCCAGCAGGCCGCGGATCGGCGCGTCGGCGGGCAGGAGCGCCAGCAGGGTCTTCCAGCGCCGGAGCGCGGCGGGCTTGTCGCCGGCGGCGAACGACGCCGCGCCGAGATAGAACAGCGCCAGGGCGTTGCGCGGCTCGGCCTTCTCCAGTCGCTCCAGCACGGCCACCGCCTCGGACGGCGGCGGCGCGCCGGGGGCGATCTGGCGGACATGGGCCTCGGCCCAGTCGGTGAGGGCCCGGGTGTCGAGCGGCGCCAGCGCATTGGCGCGGGCGTAGGCGTCGGCCGCGCGGGCGTTCTCGCCCAGCACCTTCCAGGCGTTGGCGAGGCGCAGCCAGCCGGCGCGATCGCCGGGGTTTTCCTTCAGTTTGGCATCGAGGCCCTCGACCATGCCGCGGATCGCCTGCTGGCGCTGCTCGGGCGGGAGGTTCTGCATCGCCTCGACCTGGTCGCGGGAGGGTTGGGGCATGGCCGGCTGGGGCGCGGCGGGCTGGGGCAGGCCGGCGGCCCTGGCGACGCGCGCGATCTCGGCCCGCAGCATGGAAAGCCAGGGCGCGTCGGGCGGGCTCCTGGCCTCGAGCTCGCGCCAGCGCGCCAGCGCCGCGCGGCTGTCGCCGCTCTGGGCCTCGTGCAGGCCGAGATAGTAGGCCGCGCGGGCATCGTCGGGCCGCAGCGCCAGCGCACGCTCGAAGGCGTCGATCGCGGCGGGCGTCACGGTGCCGTCGGCCTCGAGGACGAGCGCCTCGCCCAGCGCCGAGAGGGCGTCGGGGTCGTCGGGGGCCTGGGCCAGGCGCGCGCGGGCCTCGGCCAGCAGGCTCTCGGCGGTCACGGTCTTCTGCCCGTCGGCGCGCGGGTGCGGTGGCTGGGCGACCTGCTTCAGGGTCGGGCCGGGATGGCCGATCTGCAGATAGATGCCGAGCGCCAGTAGCGGGATCAGCAGCGACAGCGCCGGCGGCAGGAAGCGATGCAGGGCCGAGGAGTCCTTGGGCGCGGCGGCATTCGTGGCGGCGGCGGCGGCGAGGATGCGGCGCTCGACCTCGACGCGCGCGGCGGCGGCCTCGGTTTCCGGCACCGCGCCGGCGGCGCGCTCGCGCTCGATCTCGGCGAGCTGGTCGCGATAGATCGCAAGCTCGCTGTCCAGCCGCTCGGTCCGCCGCGCGCCCGCCCGCAGCAGCGGCACCAGCAAGGCGCCGACCGTCACCGTGGCGAGCAGAGCGAGGAGGAATTCGAGCACTACCGGTCGTCCTGAGGCGAAGCCGAAGGACCTCGCGGTTGCAATGGGAGATCCTTCGCTTCGCTCAGGATGACAGAGAGACGCGTGCGCTCTTCGTCCGACAACGGCACGGGCGGGGCGAGCGGCGTGCGGCGGCGGCGGCGCGCGGCGATCAGGAGGGCGCCGCCCGCGACCAGCAGCACCAGCGGGCCGCCCAGCCACAGCACCAGCGTGCCGGCCTTGAACGGCGGCTTCAGCAGCACGTAGTCGCCGTAGCGCGCCACCATGTAGGCGAAGACCGCTCCGTCGTCGTCGCCCGCCGCCAGCCGCTCGCGCACCGCACGGCGCATGTCGCGCGCCACCTCGGCGCTGGAATCGTCAATCGACTGGTTCTGGCAGACGACGCAGCGCAGCGCGCGCCCGATCTCGCGCGCGCGCGCTTCGAGGGCGGGGTCGGGCAGCATCTCCGACGGTTCGACGGCTTGGACAGGGAAGGCGAAGAGCATCAGGAGCAACGCGAGCCATGACCCCCTCCGCGCCGTATGACGGCGCACCTCCCCCGAGGCGGGGGAGGAATCTGATTCTCCTCCCCCTAAGGCGCTGTAAACAGCGCCGACTCGGGGGAGGTGCCCCGAAGGGGCGGAGGGGGTCATCACTTCGCGCCCTTCAGGAACGGCAGGATGGTCTCGTTCACGTCGCGCTCGGTGATGGGGCCGCGGAAGTGGCGGCGGACGATGCCCTGGCCGTCGACGAGATAGGTCTCGGGCACGCCGGAGAGGCCCCAGTCGAGGCCGGCCCGTCCTTCGAGGTCGGCGCCGGCGAACCTGTAGGGATCGCCCAGGCGCTTCAGCCAGGCGCGCGCCTCCTCGGGCTTGTTCTTCCAGGCAATGCCGATGACGACCGCCCCCTCGCGCGCGGCCAGGCGCGCGAACAGCGGATGCTCGGCGAGGCAGGGCGTGCACCAGCTGGCGAAGAAATTCACGATCGCGGGCTTGCCGGTCCTGAGCAGCGCGTCGGTGAGCGGCGGTTCGCCGTCGCGCAGCGGCTTCACGTCGAGCCGCGGCGCCGGGCGGCCGACCAGCACCGAGCCGATCGAGGCGGGATCGCGCCCGGCCAGCAGCGACCAGGCGAAGAA
>Ga0082335_1003701_pt1 | contig 24600 bp, 21 predicted proteins | sample Subgrocontami58m_FD_72375 | JGI IMG/M metagenome (GOLD analysis project Ga0082335, IMG submission 72375) | Subsurface groundwater microbial communities from S. Glens Falls, New York, USA - GMW37 contaminated, 5.8 m (SPADES assembly) (version 2) ...
CCGTACCCCTGAGCGGCAAACCTGCGTACTTCTCTGTGCACCTTTTCCACCAGGGGGCAGGTAGCATCAACGATGATCTGGAGGCGTTTCTTTTTGCCCTGCTCCCAGACAGCCGGAGAGACCCCATGGGCGCTAAAGATCAGCCTCGCCCCCACCGGCACCTCCTCGACGGACTGGACAAAGGTAACCCCCCGATGGATGAACTCTTGAACCACGTAGCGGTTGTGGACAATCTCGTGAAAGACATAAAGCGGCGGGCCGTATTTCTTGAGCGCCCGCTCGACAGTTGCCACCGCCATCTCCACGCCGGCGCAAAAGCCGCGCGGCTGGGCCAAGATAACTTTTTTTACCGCCATAGACAGCTTCAGTCTGGAGGATTAGCGATGCCCTGTCAATCACAACATGGTTCTGGTTTTGCGAAAAGCGTGGTGGATGAGGTTCGGGCACGCCGTGAACCGGTGATCATCACCAAGAAGGGAGTGCCAGTGGCGAAGCTGGTTCCGACGGGTGAGCGTCAAAGGGACGTATTCGGCTGCATGGCCGACACGGCCGAGATCCGGGGCGACATCGAGACTCCGGTGGTCCCAGCCAGGAGCTGGAAGGCAACGAAGTGATCCTTCTCGATACCCATGCGCTCTTGTGGCTCTGCCTGGAACCCAAGCGGCTTTCCCCGCCGGCGGCCACCGCGCGAGCTGAAGGCCTCACGCTGGTAACCCGGGACGCGAAAATTCGGCAAAGCTCACTTGTGAAGACAATATGGTAAGAGAGGGTGGGCTGAAAACGGCGACCTCAGAGCCCGGCTTGACGCCCTGGAGCGAAGAATCGGCGGCTACGCGGCTTTAACAAAGGCTGAATAGGAGAAGGTTTCGATTGACAGAACAGTTGTAGGAGGCAACGAACTAAAAACCTAGAATAATGCGGACCCGTTTTTCCAATTCAGCCATCAAATCGTCCGGCAAAACCCCGATCTCCTGGCGGAAGGACTCGTTGGCCACGGCAATGAGTTGACCTAAGAGAAGGTCGCTGTCCCGTGCGAGGCCACCTTGCCCTTTCTTGATCCGCAGCCTCAGTATGCCGGGATTTTCTATCAACCGGGTGGTCGTCGGGATAACGATGGTGGATGGGTAACCTGCTTCGTTGACGAAATCAGACTGAAGCACCAGGGCGGGCCGAAGCTTGCCCGGTTTTGTCTTGATGCGTGGATTAAAATCTATGATGTAGAGGCGCCCGCGCTTGATTTCCATGGACTAGTCAGAGATGCGACGGGCAATTCCTCCAGGGAATAAATCCTGGTTCTCCTCCCTGTCAGCCTCTGCGCAGCGGCGCACCGACTCCTGAATCTCACACCGCAGCCTTTCCTCCTCGGTCTTCTTTTCCAAGGCCTTCAAGGCGGCCCGGATCAACCCCGATTTGGTAGGGATTTTTAGCTCTCTACACAGTCTTTCGATCTGATGCTCCTCTTTCTTAGAAACAGCTATCGCACCCACAATCTATTCTCCTATTAGCTTTATTATTGTTTTCATAATATAAAAGCTAACAAAACTCAAGAGGATAAGAGACCTAGAATCTTCTCCGCCGCAGCCTCGGCTCCATTCAAAGGAACCTCAGGCCAGTTGGGGTTTTTTTCCAGGAGCTTCCTTAAGTAAGGCCTCATATCTCCCCGCAACAGCTCTTCCTGAGAGATGAATTCGTTCGTGGCCCAATGATTAAGCATCTCCACAAGAAAGGGATACTCGGGGAAATCGCCGCGCGAGGTATAAAGGAGGGGGACCCGGTGAGCAATAATTTCGGCGACAATTCCATAGCCCGGTTTAGTAACCACTACATCCGCCGCGCGCACGAGGTCTTCATAGTGCGGCTGCGCATCAGGAAGAATGAGGATGTTTTTTTCCGCCTTAAACGCCGGCCCGGTGGTGACGAAAAAGAAGTCTTCCATTTGCTTGAGCCTCTCCCAACGTATCCGCTCTAGACCAAAGCCGCCGAAACTTATGAGGACAACAATAGCGGTCGCGGGAAGACCGAATCTTCGGCGCGCCTCTCTTTTGTCCAGCGAAGAGGTGCGCGCAATCAGAGGGATAGATTTCTGATTGGGAAAGATTTCCATATCACAGGAAAAGGGGAGGGATAAGGCCAAGGTGGCTTTACGATAAAAACTTTCCATCTCGCGGATAAGGGGAAGGAAAGAGGGGAAGCTGGGGAGATATGCTCGATAGACCCAATCCCATCTAAAATTGCCGATCGCCACTGAAGGAAGCGACGCTTGCGAAGCAATCTCGAAGCACAGAGGCGGGATATCCCCCAGTATCAAACGGACCTTTTTCTGCTCGATAAAAGCGAGATTTTCTTCGACCAGCGCCGGCATCCGTTCGTGAAGACTCTCGCAAGCATGCAAGGTCTCCTCTATATTCATTTGCAAGCTGTCTCTCTGCACGATGCCCACGTCAATGGGTCGTTCCGCATAAGAGACCGGGAAGGGGAGGTGAAGCAGGAACCAGCGGGGGGCTGTGGTCCTCACGTGAAATTCTAGTTCTGGACAGGCCTCCTTCAATCTGCGAATCACCTGACCCGAGCGGACCGCGTGACCGTATCCATGACCGCTGATAAAGTAAGCAACCGATATCAAGGGATTGGGGCTCCGTTTTTAAGAGAGTGAACGTAGGCAGAACCTTGGGGATTGTCAAGCGCTCGGGGCTTCTTATCGCCCTGATATTCGGATTATCGGTTGGCGCCGCCCGCGGATGAAACCCTCAGGGCTTGAAAAACCGCTTGGGAGTTCCTAAGCTTCTGGGCAAGGAGGATTTTTGGCTATGACCGGAACCATTAAGAAGATCATCAGAGAGAAAGGCTTCGGCTTCATCGTACCCGATGACGGCAGCGACGACATCTTTTTTCACCGTGGCAGCCTGGCTCCGCGGGTCCAATTTGAAGACTTTAACGAGAGAGATACGGTACAATTTCAGACCCGCAAGGGCGACAAGGGACCCGTAGCCTTCGATTTAAAGTTGCGATAAAGCCGCAAGAATCTCAGAGGGAAGAAAAAACGCTATTTTTGACGATCTGCCGGCTGCGATAACTTTTCCAGCCTGTCCTTGAGCTGCTGCAAGGTGAAGGGTTTGGTTAGGACATCATTGCAGCCGGCGGCGAGGCAACTATGGATATCTTCGCTATGGAAGAGAACGGTTGCGGCCAGGACAGGCAGATCCTTTGTCTTTGAGTCTGCGCGCAATCGGCGGGTGACTTCCTTGCCATCGATCCCCGGCATCATGATATCTACGATGACAAGGTCCGGCTGTTCCTTTGCCACCTGGTTAAGACCTTCAAGCCCATCGGCCGCCTCCACAACCTCGTAGCCCAGATATTCGAGCTGGTGTTTGAGGATGTCCCGATTATCTTCGTTGTCTTCAATAACCAGGATCTTAAACATGGTGGTCCTTCATATCTCCCATTGAGCCTCCTGTCAATTGATGCAGGATGCCCTCTTAGCCCTTTATCTTTGCCAGGCGGGGTGTTATAGAGCGTAACCGGAAGCTACGGGTCCCAGGAGACGGAATTTAATCGCATCCCTACATTATTGGAGGTGTCTCATGCGAGTAAGAACAGTGATCGCGGCTTTTTTCTTAATGCTTCTTCTTCAACCTTATGATCATGCGTCCGCTCAAAACTATCCGACCGTTTATGTCGGACTCGTTTCAATCACCCCTTCCAATGCTGCCGTGTTGGCTGGCGTGGACGGTGGCTACTTCAAAAAACACGGCTTGGATGTCAAACCCCTGGTTCTGGCGGGATCGTCCACTGCTCTTGCGGCCATGCTGGCCGGCGAAGTCCAGTTAATCAGCATCGCCGGCTCCGGACTGATCAATGCCCACCTCGCCGGTGGAGATGTCGTAATGGTCGCCGGAATGGTCAATTTTGCCCCTTATGATCTGATCGTTGCTAAAGATATAAAAAAAATCGAAGATCTCAGAGGGAAAAAAGTGGGAATTGCCCGGTTCGGCGGATCCGCGGATTTCCTCGCCCGCTGGGGTTTAGAGAAAAATGGACTAAAGCCGGGGAAGGACGTGACGATCCTTCAAACCGGCGGCAATCCCGAACGGCTGGCCGCGGTCTCGCAGGGAGCCATCCAAGCCACCCTCCTGGAGCAGGCGTTTGCCTACCAGGCAAAAAAGGCCGGCTTTCGCTCTCTCCTGGACTATGCCACCATAGGTCTGGACTACCAGCATAACGGGATCGGCACCACCAAATCTTTTATCGAGAAAAACCGGGACCTCATGAGCCGCTTCATGAAGGCCTTGGTAGAGGGAGTCCACCGGTTGAGGAATGACCGGGCCTTTGGTTTTAAAGTGCTCGAACGCCATCTGCGCATTTCGGACAGCGAGGTGATCCAGACTGCCTACGACTACTACGTACCCAAGATCGATCCTGTCCCTTACGCAAATCCCAAAGGGATGAAGTTCCTCCTCGACACGATTGCCGATACCAATCCAAAGGCCAAAAAGGCAAAGCCGGAGGATATGGTCAATAACTCCCTTCTTCAGGATATCGAAGGCAGTGGTTTCGTGAAGCAGATTTACTCCGGGCGCTAGCGGATTCGAGAAAGCAGAAGCCTTACTTTCATTATCTCTCCTCTTTGCTGGTCTCAGCGCTAAATGGGTCTATCTACATCCAGTGGACAAAATTGTTACCTCGGGGTTCACTTTTGGCCACATAGCTAATCGCCAAGACCGATATGGCCTGCTTCGTCTGCATTCCCTCCCGAGCGTAAGCCTCTGGAAAGTAAAAGATTGCCTACCGAATACGACAAGTTTGGAATAAGGCTACCTAAGTGGTCCGAACTTTGCTAATCTAATAAATACGCACATGTCCTGACAGCTGAGGAGGCTGCAAGATGCCTGCGGCTACACGTGAAGAGCGTTTACTGTTTATTTAAATAATTTGAGTCCTTTCCGGAGTAGAACTTTACATCCGAGAAGGGTCAAGCGCTGTCTATTCACCGAGACAGGAGCTCCCTGCCTCAACCAGTGAGTAAGCCCCAGCGTTCCCAGCCTTTGTGGCTGTGAAATTGCATGGGGCTTTTCTTTTGTCTGGAGGTCAACAATGGCGACAAAAAGAAAAAATCCCCTAGGGGGAGGAAAGATGAAACCGGCAAAGGATGTTATCTATGTGGTGGGGCATGCCAGACTCCCATCTGAGACCACGGCAAAACAAGTCTACGAAATTCTCAGTCTGGGGTTAGCGCTTGATAGAGAGACCAAGAGAATTTTGGAGGTTTCCTGCACTACCCTTCCCCCCTATGGAAACGAGTTCATCAGAGAGCTTCTTTTGGGAAAGAAAATCGATGAAGATTTCAAGACCATTGGTGAAGAAATACGTTCCCACTACATCTGCCGCACCAGAAACGCGCTCCTTGCAGCTCTGGAAGATCTCCTCAAGAGGCTGAGAGAGCATGAGAAGCGTACCTGATAGAAAAAGACGGTGGCCTTCGTAATGAGGAGCGCACCCATGCCCGGTAAAATACTTATCGTTGAGGACCATACGGATTCCAGAGAGATACTCGCTATTCAATTGCGCCTCATGAGCTATGAGGTTATTGAGGCCGTAGACGGCCAAGAAGGGATAGAGAAAGCGCAAGCTGAAAACCCGAACTTGATCATCATGGATCTGGGCCTTCCGGGAATCGACGGGATTGAGACGACAGTAAGGCTCAAGCAGAATCCTAAAACAGCTCACATACCCGTCATCGCTCTAACGGCGTGGCAGGAGCAAGACTACAAGGACAAAGCCTTGCAAGCCGGCATGGCAGGTTTTTTAACCAAACCAACCCCGCCTAGAATCCTCAAAGACGCTATTGAAAGATCTTTACGGGGCAAGTCTTAGGATCAAACCGGCCCTACTTTGTCTGTGGCTCGAAAACCCGCGGCAGCGTAACTTTAAATGTCGAGCCTTCGTTGAGGGCGCTCTTCACTTCGATTCGTCCTCCCAAAAGATCCAGAAGACGCTTGACGATAGCTAGGCCTAACCCCACTCCTCCCTGTCCATGAGCCGATAGAGACCCGACCTGACGAAAGGATTCAAAGATATAGGGAAGCTCCTCCTCAGCGATTCCTCGTCCGGTATCAGAAACTTCAAACCAGATCTCCTCTCCCCCGGTCTCAAGACCGGCCCGCAGACTCACATGCCCCTTCTCTGTATACTTCACGGCGTTAGTTAGAAGATTGTGCAGTATCTCTTTGATCTTATAACGATCGCCACGCACCGAGCAGTCAGCCTTCACCTCCCACGGCAATTCCAACCCCTTCGTCCTGGCCAGAGCAGAGACATCGCCGCCCAGCTCTGAAACAAGATCCCCCAGGACAAATTCCTCAATATTTATGGGGCTTCCTCCCGCGTCCAGGCGGGAAAGGCTCAGGACCTGATTGAGCATAATGAGGAGATCTTCTGCATTTCTCATTATCGAGCGAATCCTCCCGTTCTGCTCCGGCGTCACGGGTCCGAAAAAGCCATCCTCGATAAGAGCGCAGTTCCCGATAATCACATCGAGAGGAGTGCGCAGATCGTGAGAAAGAGTATTAAGAAATTCAACTTTACTGTGTAAGGTATTCGAAAGGGCATCGATCAGAAGGGCCTCTTCAATGGCGATAGATGCCCCCGCAGCCAGCTCCCGGAGAAACCGGACTTCGTCAGGCTGAAAGCGCCGTGGCGAGAGCGTTATAACGGTGAGCAACCCCAGTACTTTCTCTTCTCTGCCAATCAGTGGAACCCCGACAAATCCCCTCGCCTGTATCGCCTTGAGGGAGCCATGGTAAGGAAATCTCTTGTCCCGTTGTAGGTCGGCGCTGAGAAGGGGTCTTCTGTGCTTCAGGATCCACTCATGTCTACCTCCCACGAGAACAATAAAGACTTCCAATTGGATTTTCGTCAGCAGATCCGACGGACCGGCAACCGACTGGATCGTGAGCTGGTTATTTCTATCTAGTAGTCTCACGATTGCGACATCTGCCTTAAAGAAGTCTACGATCCTTCGAGTGAGGTGATCCAGGAGGGTGTGAAGATCGAGGAGGTGGATCTCGGAAAGAAACTTCTGGAGGATCTCCTTCTCTTCTAAGAGCTTGAGTTTGTGAAAGGCCAGACCCGCTTGCTCCGCCACTCCCTCAAGGAGCGATATCTCTTCTGTAGAGAACTCTTTGGCCTTCCGTGCGGTCACCGAGAGGACACCCATGACCTGTCCCATAAACTTAAGCGGGACGCCTAAAAAGGCCTTATATCCGCGTCTGATCACAGCGGCCCTATGCTCGGGGATTTGAAACGTTACTGTGCTCATGTCCGTAACCCTCAGGGGCCGTTTGAGGCGAATCACCCGGCCTGACAGGCTCTCCCCGATACGGAGGGAGGGCTTAAGGCCAAGCCGGCTGTCAGCCTCTGCCACTAATGTGAGCCTATCTCCTTCCAAGACTCTGATCCCAGCCCAATCTGCTGCCAAAAGAGTCTTCGCCTTCCGCGTGGCCAGGCGGAAGACGTGAGTCGTGTTTTGGGCCGAACCGAAATCGAGGCTTAAACCGGAGAGGCTCTCCAATTGAGACCTCCTACGCTCTGCCTGACCGGAGACCATGGCTCTCTCCCATGCGCTACCGATCTGACGTCCCAGAGCTAGTGAGAGCTGAAGGGTAGGTTTGCGGAACGTATGAGGCTGATGGTTGGAGAGGCAAAGGACTCCCCTGGGCCGGACGCCAGCACGGATGGGAATATACGCAATCGTCTTGAGCCCTTCTCTTTTGATATGGGAAGTAAGGGGATAACGGGGACTGAACTTTTGTACGGCCACGGGTCTCCCGGTCTTAAAGACCCGTCCCAGAAGGCCCCGGTCAATCCGGGCTGAGGCCACGGCAGCCGCAAAGCGCCGGGAAACGCCATAGGTATAAACCAGCTCCATTTCCGTGCTGTTCTCCTTGAGAAGATAAACTCCGGCCGAATCTATACCCACTAGTTGCACGATCTTTGACAGGCACTTTTTCAGGGCCTTCTCTAGGGGTGCCTTCCCCGCAAGCATTTCCCCTATGCGAGCCAAGGCTAGGAGGGTCTTCTCGTCACCGCCCAAGGTACACCTCGACTGAGTCCGGGATTTTGAAAACTAAGGGAATGTTCTGAGACTGCCTTCGCGGATCAACGAAGGACAAAAAACTCGAAGATAGTCTGAAGCACAATCTCAGGAAGCGAGTCAGTCGGAAAAGTAAGGCCCTCGGGTATAATCAGTGACACTGCGGAAGGTAAAACCCTTCTACACCTCAACTGAAGACCGGAGAGTCTACTTTGCTTCTCCCGTATAATAAGGAGAAAACAAAAACTGACCTTCCCCGTATAAATGCAAGGAATTTTACTCCTTTAAATCATTAGAGACAAGGAAAAAACACGCTATGCGGTTTTCCACGTTCTATGTTTATCCTCCAGAAAGCTGAAACGCCTTTCAGTCCCCCCCTTCAGGGAAGGGACTTGGTCTCTGTCCTTTCCCGGCAGGACGCGGCCCACCCATGGCGATGGACGGCCACCCTATTAGAGTGAAAGAAGCCTGGGACCACTACTGTTGCTCTCCCCGCTTGAGAGGGGATAATAGTGGAACGGTTGATAGCTGTCAACCGTATTGAAGTTTTTTTCCTATGCTTTGATGAAACGACGAAACGCGGTAGTAACGGATAGCTTTCTCCGAAATCAGCCACCCCTCTAACGGTGGACTAACTGGTCCCCAGTCAGCCTCAAGGCGGTTCTGCTTGATAGCCCGATGGACGGCGGCGCGGGAGATTTTAAGCTTCCTCGCCGCTTTCGTGATCGTGTAGTAACGCTTGGCCTTCATCTTTTAATGATAGAAATCTGTTTTTGAGGTCCGGTCACTGAGTACTCCGAACTCGCCTCAACGACCACATATCGGCCTACGTCCGTGAGTCCAACGAGCCCCGTGGCAAGTACAGACTGATCCCTAGGAGGATTTTCGGGACTGACACTATCTAATAAAGTAGCATTGTGTCAACCCGATGTAAAAGAAGCTGCAAATTCTTCCGCGCGTACCACTCTGAAAGGTTTCCGCTTCAGGCTGTTTGTGATAGTTTAGTTATGGCTTCTCTTTAAAAGGCCTAGCGAGCGCTTTCAATGAAAGCCAACCATCTCATCCACGAAACCAGCCCTTACCTCCTGCAACACGCGCATAACCCCGTAGAGTGGCATCCTTGGGGAGAGAAGGCCTTTGAGAAGGCCCGAAAGGAAAATAAGCCGGTCCTTCTCAGCATCGGCTATTCCGCCTGCCACTGGTGCCATGTCATGGAGGAAGAGTCTTTTAAAAATGAAGCGATCGCTGCTTTGATGAACGACCATTTCGTGAACATCAAGGTCGATCGGGAGGAACGGCCGGACCTCGATGAAATCTACATGAACGCGGTCCAGATGCTTACAGGCCGCGGCGGCTGGCCCATGACGGTATTTCTGACCCCGGAAGGAAAGCCGTTCCATGGCGGCACCTATTTTCCCCCTGAAGATCGCTACGGAGTCCCCGGCTTCCCCAAGGTCCTTAAGGCCGTGGCGCACGCCTATCGCGAGCGGCCGGAGGATGTGGAAAAGAATGTCGGGCAGATCCTCGATGCCTTAAACCGCCTAGGCAGCTTCCGGGGAAGCCAGCGTTCCTTTTCCCGCGATGTCATAGCCAAAAGCGCGGAACAGATCTCCCAGTCTTATGATTCCAACCACGGCGGCTTAGGACGCGCTCCGAAGTTCCCGAATGCGGGCGTCTTCGAACTTTTTCTCCGCCATTATCAGAATTCTAAAGACCGACACTACCTGGAGATGGTGACGCATACCCTGACCAAGATGGCCGAGGGCGGTATCTATGACCATCTAGGAGGAGGTTTTCACCGCTATTCGGTGGACGAGAAGTGGCTGGTCCCTCATTTCGAGAAAATGCTCTACGACAATGCCCAGCTTACGCGCATCTACGCGCAAGTTTTCTGCCTTACCCAGGAGCCGTTATTCAAAAGCGTGGTCGAAGAGACCCTGGAGTACCTTCTGCGCGAGATGTTCCATCCTGAAGGAGGCTTTTATTCCACCCAAGACGCGGACAGTGAAGGCGCAGAGGGAAAGTTTTTCATCTGGAGCAGCGGCGAGATCATGCAATTTTTGGGAGAGGAGGTTGGCGAACTCTTCTGCCGCATCTACGATGTCGGCGACTTCGGTAATTTCGAAGGTAAGAACATCCTCCACCCTATTTTGGCATGGGAGCAGGCCGCCAAACTCTTCAAGAAAGACCTTCAAGAGATACGCAGAACAATAGCAGGGGCCAAAGCGAGACTCTTTCGGGAAAGGGAAAAGAGAGTCAAGCCTTTCCGCGACGAAAAGATCCTGACGTCGTGGAACGGGCTCATGCTCTCTGGTCTCGCTGAGGCCAGCAAGATCTCAGATAACCCGTGCTATCTCGAGGCAGCTTCCAAAACCGTGGGCTTTATTTTTACCAAAATGATGCGGGATGAATTCCTCCTGCACAGCTACAAGGACAGCCAGGCGAAAATTCACGGCTACCTCGATGACTATGCCTTCTTGGCTACGGGGCTCCTTGACCTCTACGAAGTCACTCTGGATCGTTCCAATCTGGACCGCTCCATCCAGCTTGCAGAGACGATGATTCGGGAGTTCTGGGATGGCACCGACGGCGCCTTTTTCTTTACCGGCGAATCCCACGAGAAGCTCATAAGCCGTACCAAGCCTGTCTTCGACAGCTCGATCCCTTCGGGAAACTCTGTCACGACCCACCTTCTCTTGAGACTGTATCACTACACGGAGAAGGAAGATTATCTAATAAAAGCGGAGAAGGTCCTCCGCCTTTACCACGACGCTATGGAGCAACAACCTTTCGGCTTTGCACAGATGCTTTCTGCCTTGGACCTTTACTTGGAAAAACCTAAAGAGATTGTGCTGGTAAGAAAGAAAGGGGATCCGGTGGAGCAGCACCTGCTGAAAAAAATTCACTCCATCTATTTACCCAATAAGACCTTGCAGGCGATGGACCCTGGGGAGCCGTTGGCAAGAGTTTCACCTCTTCTAGAGGGAAAAACTCAACTCAATGGGAAGGCCACGGTATATGTCTGCCACAATTTCACCTGTTCTCTCCCCGCCACAGAATGGAACGATCTCAAGCAGTTGTTGGAGGGATAGCCTGAGCGAATTTTACCTCCATTCGCTGCTCCCGGAAAAACCGCCTTCTGATCCGAAAAAAAAGAGAACCGGAATCAGCTTTTACCCCCTGTTATCATCTGGATAATCCGTTCCAAATCGGCTAGGGAATAGTACTCAATCTCCACCTTGCCGCGACCCGAGCCGGCTCGGTGCAGCAGCCGCACTTTCGTCCCCAAAGAGCGCTGCATCTGCTCTACGAGAGAGCGCAGGTTCGCATCCGATAAAGAGGTTTCCCTCTTTCTTCTTTTCCTACCCGACTTGAGGCGCGCGACTAGTCTCTCGGTTTCCCGGGTTGAGAGCCCTTTGGCGATCACGTCGCGCGCCGCGGCAAGCACCAGTGCCTCGTTCTCCAGACCCAGCAATGCCCTCGCCTGGCCTGCCGGAAGTTTGCCTCGAGTAACCTCCTGCTGCACTTCCTTGGGCAAAAGAAGCAACCGCATGCAGTTTGCCACCGCGGGCCGGCTCTTGCCCACCTTCTGTGCGACCTCTTCCTGGCTCAACTCAAACTCCTCCTGCAACCGCTGGTAAGCAGTGGCCTCTTCTATGGGATTGAGATCTTCTCGCTGGAGGTTCTCAAGCAACGCCAACTGAAGGGTTTCGCTATTGCTCGCCTCGCGGACAATGACCGGCACCTCCCTTAGCCCTGCCTTCCTAGCGGCGCGCAAGCGCCGCTCGCCGGCTATCAGTTCATATCCCTCGCCCACACGGCGGACCACGAGGGGCTGAATAATCCCCTGGTCACGCACCGAATTGGCAAGCTCATCTATCTTCGCCTCATCAAAGGAGCGACGGGGTTGCGAAGGGTTGGAGGCAATTCGATCCACCTCCACCTCCAGGTTGGGTGTCTCCCTGGGTGCGTCAATTCCCGGTATGAGGGCGCTCAGTCCTTTACCCAATCCCTTTTTCTGCACGCCGATTCTCCTCCCCATTGCGGATTAATTCTTTGGCCAATTCCAAATAGTTCTGCGCCCCGGTGGAATGAGCATCGTAGAGGAGAGCTGGCTTGCCGTGGCTCGGGCTCTCGCTGAGGCGCACATTACGGTGAATCACGGTACGAAACAGACGGTCAGGAAAGTGCGATCGTATCTCTCCGGCAACTTGGTGTGCGAGGCGATTGCGGCTGTCAAACATAGTAAGCAAGATCCCCTCCAAAAAAAGCGTGGGGTTTAGGCCTCTTTGAACCAGCTTTAAGGTTTCCAGAAGAGAGCTCAATCCCTCGAGAGCATAATACTCGCATTGCAAAGGGACGAGAAGCGAGTTTGCTGCGGTAAGAGCGTTGAGCGTAAGCAATCCCAATGAGGGAGGACAATCGAGCAGGATGTAATCAAACTCTTGTTCCACGGATCGAAGCGCCTCTTTCAGGCGCCACTCCCTTTGCTCCATATTCACGAGCTCGATCTCGGCGCCAATCAGATCCTTGGTTGCCGGAGCAACTAAGAGATAAGGAAGATCGCTCTTACAGAGGACCTCAGGGAGATGAGTTTCGCCGATGAGAACATGATAAAGGCTATTTTTTAGTTTTGACCGATCGATCCCGAGTCCTGTCGTGCTGTTCCCCTGTGGATCTACATCTACCAGCAGTGTCTTTTTCTCCGCAACCGCAAGCGAGGCGCCGAGATTAACCGCGGTTGTGGTTTTTCCTACGCCTCCTTTTTGATTTGCTATGGCTATAATTTTGGACACAAAATCTTTTGTAAAATCAATAAGTTACTAATATTTCTCGGATATTTTTCCAAAACATAACATAGGCGCCAAGAAAATGAAAGTAAAAAAGTTTCACGTGAAACACGGCGACCGACAGCTATCAGCTTAAACCCTTTGCTGATGGCTAGCTTTAAGCGACCATTTGTTTCTTCAGATAGACCGATAGGAAGGAAATGGCTGCTGGCGTAATACCAGAGATTCTCGCAGCCTGGCCAAGCGTACAGGGACGAATTAGGGTAAGTTTTTCACGCACTTCGTGCGACAAGCCCGTGATCGCCATATAGTCCAGATCTGCGGGCAGGCGCACCGCTTCAATTTTGCGAAATCTCTTCACCCCCTCCATCTGCCGCTGGACATACCCGGAATATTTGATTTCGACTTCGGCCTGAAGTCCCAGAGAGGCGGAAACCCCGGCGAACTCGGGGGCAAACAGGACCAGATCTGAAAAAGATATTTCGGGACGCCGGAGAAGCTGGGCCAGCGAGCTCTGGCCCCGCAACGGAGCAGAACCCAACGATTCGAGGCGGGCATTGATCTCCGGCGCTGGATTTACCCTGCTATTTTCGAGCGCCTCAATGAGACCAGCTACTCGCCCTTTCTTATCCTCCGAGAGCCGGTACGCCTCTTCGGTCGCAAGGCCTACTTTATAACCGAGATCTGTCAGGCGGAGATCAGCATTGTCTTCCCGGAGCAGCAGGCGGTATTCTGCGCGCGAAGTGAACATGCGATATGGCTCTCCGTCAGTCCCCTTGGTTACCAGATCATCGATCAGAACGCCGATATAGGCTTTATCCCGCGCGAGTATGGTAGGCTCTTTTCCACGGAGGCTCAAAACGGAATTTATTCCCGCCATAAGCCCCTGAGCGGCAGCCTCCTCGTAGCCAGTCGTTCCGTTGATCTGGCCGGCATGATAGAGCCCTTTGATAAGCTTTGTTTCCAAAGATGGATAGAGCTGGGTTGGCTCGACATAGTCGTATTCTATCGCGTAGCCTGGACGCATGATCTCAGCCCGCTCCAGCCCCTGAATCGACCGGACCATCTCAATCTGGACATCAAGGGGTAAGCTTGTAGATAGGCCATTCGGGTAAACTTCTACGGTATCGGCACCTTCAGGCTCGAGGAATATCTGGTGTCTTTCTTTGTCCGCGAAACGGACGACCTTATCTTCAATCGACGGGCAGTAGCGCGGTCCCCGGCTTTTGATGATCCCGGAATACATCGGGGAACGATGGATGGCTGATTTGATGATCTCGTGGGTTCGGCTGTTAGTGTAAGTTATGTGACAGGGGATCTGTCTCTGAGAGATCTTTTCCGTAGAAAACGAGAAGGGGATGGGTGGGTCGTCTCCATGCTGCGCCTGCAATCGAGCATAATCGATGGTCCGACCATCTAGCCTGGGACAGGTACCAGTTTTTAGGCGCCCGACCTTAAAGCCCAACTCATTGAGAGAGTCGCTGAGCCCCTGGGCTGCAAAGTCTCCCGCTCTTCCTGCAGAATAGTTTCTATTTCCAACATGAATGAGACCCTTCAAAAATGTCCCGGTGGTTAAGATAACTCTCCGGCCGTAAAATATCTCTCCGATCTGAGTCTCCACACCCTTAGCCTCCCCGCCTTCAACCAAAAGCCTCTCTACGCTGCCCTGCCTAAGAGCTAGATTCGGGCAGTTTTCCAAAACCCGCTTCATCTGTTGCCGGTAGAGCGCCTTGTCGGCTTGGGCCCTGGATGCCCGCACCGCCGGCCCCTTCTTCATGTTGAGCATTCGGAACTGGATTCCCGTCTCGTCGATGGCCCGGGCCATCTCGCCGCCAAGGGCATCGATCTCCTTGACCAGATGCCCCTTGCCGATGCCGCCGATAGCGGGATTGCAGGACATCTGGCCAATGTGATCCAAGTTCAAAGTGAGCATTAATGTCTTCGCACCCATACGCGACGCAGCCAAAGATGCCTCAATTCCCGCGTGGCCAGCACCAACCACAATTACATCGTAAGTATTATAAATCATAATTATAACTCTTTATTTTCCTATACAAAATTGATCAAAAATACGTTTTAAAATATCATCATTACTAATTACTCCAATGATCTCTTCAAGCCCTTCCTTGGCGTCCCGGAGATCGACAGCAACAAATTCAGGAGGCAGGTTCCTTCTTAGGGTTTTCAGCGCTTCATTAAGGCTCGCTTGGGCTCTTTCGAGCGCGGCCTTGTGGCGGAGATTTGTGAGAGCAACTTGCGGCTCAATCTCGACTCCAAGAAGGAGGCTTCGCAACTCTTGCTTTAGGTGATCGAGCCCGAAGTCCTCTTTTGCGGAAATCAGCATTGTCTCTTTGTACCCTAGGCCGGTTAGCTCCCGCATATCCAGTCGAGGCGAAAGGTCGGACTTGTTGATCGCGATCAGCACCTTTTTCTCTTTCAACGATTCGAGAATAGCTCGATCTTCTGGGCTAAGCGGGCACGATCCATCGAGTACGGCGAGCACTGCATCGGCCTCCTCGATCCGCTTCCAGGTAAAATGGACGCTGATCTTCTCCACCTGATCATCCGTCCTTCGGATGCCTGCCGTATCCCAGAGGGCAACGGGTAAACCTCCTAAATTTATGCTCTCTTCAACCACATCGCGCGTCGTCCCGGGAACCTCGGTCACGATGACTCTCTCCTCTCCCACAAGCGCGTTAAGAAGGCTCGATTTCCCCACGTTGGGCTTCCCCGCGATGCAGACTCTCGCCCCATCACGAAAGAGCCTGCCCCACTCGTAGCTGCCGATAAGTTCAGCGATCTTCCCCCTTAACGCCTCCGTCTTCGCCGCCAACTGATCCCTCTGTAGGAGCTCGATCTCCTCCTCGGGAAAATCGATCGCTGCCTCTACTTGAACCAGAATTTTGAGCAGATCTTCGCGCAACTCTCCAATCCATCTGGAGAGCCCTCCCTGCACCTGCCCCAAGGCCAGCCGCATCCCCTTTTCCGTGCGCACGCGGATCAAATCGAGAACGCCCTCCGCCTGCGCCAGGTCAAGACGACCGTTGAGGAAGGCCCTCTTGGTAAACTCCCCCGGCTCTGCATGTCGCGCCCCACGAGAAAGGATCAGCTCCAATATACGGCGGACCAAAAAGGGGCCTCCGTGGCAATGCACCTCGACCACATCCTCTCCCGTGTAGCTTCGCGGCTTACGCATCAACGTTAACAATACCTCGTCCAGGACTTCTCCGGTTTTGGGCTCACAGATAGTCCCATAGTGAAGGGTGTGTGTGCGTAGCCTGCCGTTTCTTCCCCCGCTACGGGCGAAAATCTCTCTTGCGATCCGCTCTGCGTCCGGGCCGCTCACGCGCACGATCGCTACTCCGCCTTCACCCATAGGTGTGGCGACTGCCGCTATGGTGTCCTCTTGGTACATGCTAAAGCGGCCTCATCTTAACAATTTCTTACTTGAAGACAACTATAGAGCGAGCCAGCGGTCAGAAAAAGGATCGCATCGGCTCGAGGAAATAGTTGGATTTCTGCCTCTTAGCTCGCCGACAGCTCCTAGCAAACACCTAGCTCAATCGATCCGCCAGCCAATCGAACATGAACGCGTAGGCCTGGGCGCGGTTATCACCCATGCAATGGGCCGAGCCGCCCTCGTTAGCCTGCCAGATTCTCAGTTCTTTGGGGCAGCGGGCCTCAGCATAGGTCTTGTGCGCCGCCGCAGGGGAAACTATGAAATCCTCAGCCCCGTGGTTGATCAGGAGGGGACACTCCATCTTATCGATCACGCCTTTAAGTGTGAAGCTGGAAAATTTCTCGCGCGCCTCATCCGGACTCTTCGCCCCCACAATCCATTGAAGGGATGAACGGATGTGCGGGAAATAGTCATAGAGATCATCCAGGACGCTGTAGCAGGCGCCAAACAGGAGACAGGCCGCTACTCGATCATCCAGTGACGCGCCCCTGGCCGCATAGTATCCTCCCATACTCACGCCCATGACCGCCATTTTTCTCGGATTCACATCTTTTCTCTTTGCCAAATAGTCCAGCGCCGCGCCGATCGGCTTTTCATAGTCCGGACGGGTGTAGAGTTTCTTCACCCTGACGACCTCTCCCTGACCTGGGCCGGTCATAGCCATACAGCTTATGCCCCGCTTGGTGATTCTGCTTACGCCCATAAAGAGGAGATTCTCGGCAAAAGTGTCAGCCCCGCCGACGTAGAGAACGACCGGTCCTCTGCCTTTTCTCCTGCCCTGTGCCGGACAGAAATAGCCTGGAAGCGTTGTTCCCGCGAAAGGAATTTCAACTCTCGCGTAAGAGGGAGTGCCCAGGCTGTTGGCCTTACCAAAACAGTCAAGGGCTCGTGCAAAAGCCGAATTTTTCCTCGGATCCTCGTACTCAAGCCAGAACTGAGCTGTGCGATAGTAGGTAAAAGCGCGAATGTAGGCATCCCTGGCGGTAACGAAACGACTCTTTTGAGCCGCCTCTTGGGCAAGCGCTTCGATCTTCTCGCCGCTCCTCATCCATTCTCTATACCAGGCCTCGAAGTCCTTATCGGGAATGTGTTCGAGCGTGCGGAAGCATTCGTTAAAGTCAGCTCCATCCTGGACCGCCTCGTCAACGAGGCGCTGGACCAAGAAAGACCAGGGCGGATTATTAGGATAATACCTATACATCTGAGTTTTCCTCCTCACATTTTTGCCTTTGCATTAGCAGGACAAGTTGTGGTTTTATACACGACAAACGACCCAATGTGAAATCGAAAAGGAGAACCACCATGGGCAAGATCGGTCTCTGTTTCGTCAACCCCGCTCCGCAAATCCAGCCTGGACATGTCACCACAGCGGCCAGGAAGTGTGAGGCGATGGGGGTCCATTCATTCTGGGTCATCGACCGGATCGCTTATGACAACCTGGAACCCTTTACCGTCCTGGCTGCTGCCTCGGCAGTAACGGAAAAAATCAGAATTGGAACCTCGGTCCTCTTGGCCGCTCTGAGACATCCAGCGCTACTTGCCAAGACAGTGGCAACACTGGACCTCCTCTCGGGAGGTCGAGTGACCCTCGGTATCGGCTTCGGCAGCCGGGAAAACGACTTCACGGCGGTGGAAATTCCCTTCCATGGGAGAGGGAGCCGGGCGGAGGAAGCGTTAAGGTTAATGAAACGACTCTGGACCGAAGAAGGAGTAACCCATCGGGGGAGGTTCTTTCAGGTGGAGAATCTCACCATCGGCCCGCGTCCAATTCAATCCCCTCACCCTCCTATCTGGATGGGGGGAAGCGCAGAGGCGGTTCTGAAGCGGGTGGCGCGACTGGCGAATGGCTATATCTGCGGCAGCTCAGCGATTCAGGATTTTCCATCGCTTTGGGAAAAAATCTCTGGCTTGGCAATATCCGCTGGGCGCAATCCCCAGGAGATCGAAAAGGCCGCGCTTACCTTTATGGCTATCGACGAAAACAGAGCAAAAGCGGTGGACGCGTGCGCGGCGTATGTCCAACGTTACTACGGAAAGGTCAGGATGGATGTCGAAAAGCACCTTCTCGTGGGAGCGCCTGAGGCCTGCGCCGAGAAGATCCGTTACTTTTTCTCGAAAGGTCTCGATACCCTGATTATCGGCGCGGCAACGCCCGACTTGAAGCAGCTAGATCTCTTCGGCGATAAAGTCCTCCCGTTGTTAAAACCGTAAGACGGTCCATTTTAACGCGTTAGGACTAGGGTCGTACCGGCTACGGTACAGAGCGCACCCAGAACAACCCGCGCTGTAATGATCTCCAAATCCTTAAGAAAGATGGCGGACAGGAGGAGAGAAATAACGGGGTTGACCGCAACCAGCGGTTCCACAACAACCACCTTGCCAAAACTAAGGGCGTAAAAAACCGAAAGGGTGGCGGCTGTATTAGCTAATCCCGCCGCAAAGAACCATCCCCAGTTCACACGCGACAGCTTTAACACCCGCCAGCCCCCTCGCACCTGAAGGTGGCACAGCGAAAAGACAACTGCCGTCGTCGCTGTGACAGCCGCCGCCATGAGCGGAATATTGCTCGCCATTAGGCCAAGCTTTCTGAGATTGCTTGAGATGCCAAAGGCCGCCGCCGCCACGACTGGGTAGATCAAATCGAGTCGGCGCCACTCACTCTGTCCCACGCGCGCCCTTGAGAGGACGGCAATACCGAGGATGACGAAAGTCGTTCCTAAGAAGTTCTGAAGCGTCCAAAGCTCTTCCAATAAGAACACCGCTAAGATCGAGGCAAACATCGGCGACGAGTTGGAGATAGGCACAGAGCGGGCAACACCGACCCTTTCAATCCCCACATAGGTTAAGGTACGACCCAGCCCCGGGGCGAAAAGGCCGGCCGCGAGGAAATACCACACGGCAGGTGTCCAGAGATCCGATAACGGAATAAAGAACGGCAACAGGAGCCAGAGGATCAGAGCTGTCATGCCGAGGGAGATGAAGGAGCCGGTAACGGCGTTCGACGTCACCAGGCCACGGCGGATCAGAATATGGGAAACGGCAAAACCGAGGGCGGCCTGAAGGGCAAAGTATTCGGCCATCTCCCTGCGTGAGCGACTGCTACCTATTCCAAGGAGAGCTAAGATTAAGCGCGCTTGCCATTACTTTTTACCCATTCCCTTGGACCACTCGAAGTCCCGGTCCGTGTAAGCTTCAGCAGGCATGAGGGGCTTTACGCCCCGCTTGGCCAGCTCCTCCGCAAATTTATTCCTGATAAAAGGATCTTCATCCGGGTATTCGATCTGGTCTTTGGCCCGGTCTTCGATTTTTTCCGCGTGCCCGTGGAACTGCATGGGAGGATGCAGGGCGAGGTATCGCGCGGTCGAGGCACCCGCATTGAAGTGCTGGTGGAACCAGCGGTTGGGGGGAACCAGCATGCTGCACTCGTGCCAGGGGGCCACGATTTTCTCTTTTCCTTCTTCCCACAAGATCGTATAGCCTTCGCCCGCGGGGATAACGATGGCGCGACCGGGACCATGGCGGTGCGCCTTCTTGTAGGTTTGCGACGAAAAAACCGACATGTGCGCCGAGACCTCCGTGTTCGGGAACTGAATAAAAACACTCCTGCCCCCGGCCCCGCGCTTGACGTTGGCGTCTAATTTGTCCCAGGCCTTCATGTCCGGAAAGAAATTCCCGTACCAGTAAACCCGCAATCCGAGGGCTTCATCCAGCTCCGCAGACTGCACCATTTTCGCTTCGGAGTAAAAGTCTGCCTGATCCGACAGATCATCCGGAGTCACATGAGGGTTGTTGAAGAAGAAATCGGGATCGGGAACGGCCGACAAGCCCAGCGGAAGGTAGCTATAGTGAAGCAATCGCAGGGGCTTGTCTCCCTGCATGTTGCTGAACTGGTGGTGCGTGCCATGGGGAACCAAAAACATGCTGTGCTGCTGCCACTCAAAGTTCTTCTTGGTGCTGCTGCCATCATACCAGATGGTGGTGAGGCCTCTTCCCGAAACCACGTACACGACTTCATCGAGAGAAAACTTAAGGGGGCGCGTGGTTTCGCCCGCGGGAACCTCGGTGATTCGCGTGGAGCTCACCCCCTCCTGTCCCATCAGCTGGATGAAAGCGGTATTGCACTGGCGCTCCTCCCACCAGCCGAGCTCCAGGGTTCTTAAATCTTCCACGAAGAAGCCCTTTTGAATGGGAACTCCCGTGGATTCCATCCAGTAATCGTAGGTGAACTTTTTGCTCCACATGGTCCGTTGCGGTTTGAATGCGGGCTTTGCCATAGTTTTTCTCCTTAGCTGTTTCTGTTGAGTTTTAGTTCAGCTTGGTTCCGGGAAACATCAAGGACTTGACGGTAACGGGAATCACCTCTGTAATCCCCATGGGTTCACCGATATCGATATAGTCCAGGTCTCCGACCTCAATGCCATCAATGGCGATGATCTCCCGATCCAGCTTGAGCTCCTCTTTCAAGATACCGCCGAGCGATTTTGCCACATCGAGGTCCAGTGCCAGATAGAGAGGGACCTTGTTATCCTTCGAGCTTTTTAAGATTGCAGCAATTCCCTCAGCTACCGCTCTTATAGTCTTATAATCCATCTGTCCGTCAAGAGACAAGGATAGGGCAAGCCCGGAAGTCCAGGACGTCAGGTCGAACTTCGCGAGCGATTGCTTCAATGCCTCGAGCACGGGCCGACCTTGCTTGAGCGATGCCCGGACGACCTTCAAACCGAAAACCGGCAAGAGCCCCGGGTCCGTAATGCAGCTCGTGTTGCCGCTTGCCTGTACGGTGTATTCCCCGGCCCCGATGACCGTGGCGCGGATTCCTTCAATCGACTCCCGCAGGACGTTCTTTTTAGGAAGCTTATTTAGATACTTCCTGACCTGTTTTCCCAAGATGGGGCCAACATCTCCGTAGGAGGTCCGGTCACGGTCATAGACATGCTCGGAGACGCCTCCGGAGAACACAAGGTAGTCGATCTGGTCCAGCCCCCGGTAGTTCTTAAATGGGGGGGTCACCATGAGCTGTTTTGCCAGGGGAGAGGAGGGCTCGTGTTCGATGAGCTCGACAAGCACTTTCGCCATCAAGGCGGCGAGCTCTTCTTTTTCCTTCTTCATTATTTTTTTGCCCAGTTCCACGGTGTAACCAAGTTCGCGCATGAGGGTTCTTCCGGCATCTTCGATCCGCGTCACCACGTCGAAATCATCGAAGGCAATGAGACGAGCTCCAACGTTAATCGCGGCCGTTTGCGTAACATCTCCATTTTCGACGAGCGAGAATTTCGTCGTCCCGCCCCCCACGTCAACATTGAGGACGGTCCCGTGCTCGCTCTTCGAGAGGTCGACGGCGCCGCATCCATAGGCGGCAAGGAGCGCCTCGTGGTTGTGGCCGGCCGCCGCGCAGATGAATTTTCCGGAATGGCCGGCAAAGTACTCCACGATGGGCTGGGCGTTCTCCTTCTTGAGAGCCTCTCCGGTGATAATAACGGCTCCGGTGTCGATATCTGCCGGAGTGAGCCCGGCTTCCTTGTAGGCGCCCTCGATGAACCGCCTCACCTTCTCTATGTCAATCAAGGTTCCGGAAAGGTAGGGGGTCAGCATGATGTTGGAACGGAACAGGACCTTTCTCTCCGTGACTTTGAAGCGCCCCGAGAGAGAGGCCCCTTCGCGTCTCAAGATCAATTGAGAGAAAACCAGGTGGGAGGTCGAAGAGCCGATGTCGATGCCCACACTCTTGAGCGTGAACATCTCCAGCCCTTCAATGTCTTCGACAATGGCGTCCGGCCCTATTTCAAAATTCTCGTGACCGTGGTCTTCGTCAAGATCGTGCATGAAATAACCTCACTGCTTCCCCATGGCCTTGGACCATTCGAAGCCGCGGTTGGTGTAGGCCTCGTCGGGCACGAGTGACTTTAGTCCTCTCTTGGCCAGCTCCTCCTCGAACTTCTTTCGCACCCAGGGATCCTCATCCGGGTACTCGATCTGGTCTTTAGCCCGATCCTCGACCTTCTCCGCATGTCCATAGAACTGCATGGGGGAATGCAGGGCCAGGTATCGCGCGGTCGCGCCGCCGACATTGAAGTGCTGGTGGAACCAACGGTTGGGAGGGACAAACATGCTGCACTCGTGCCAGGGAACAACAACTCTTTCCTTGCCCTCTTCCCACATGATCGAATAGCCCTCCCCAGCGGGAATAACGATGACCCGCCCGGGGCCGTGACGGTGGGCCTTCTTGTAGGTCCGCGCCGCAAAAACCGACATATGGGCAAATACCTCACAGTTGGGAAACAGAATGTAGACGCTACTCCCTCCGGCTCCTCTTGATGCATTAGCATCGAGTTTGTCCCAGGCCTTCATGTCCGGAAAAAAATTCCCGTACCAGTAGACTCGTCTTCCCTTGGGATTGACGCCCTCTGGAAGCTGCACCATCTTGGCTTCGGAATAGTAGCCTTCGTGTTCCACCATCTCATCCTGGCTCTGGTAAGGGTTATTGAAGAAGAAGTCGGGGTCGGGGACAGCCGACAAGCCCAACGGCAGGTAGCTGTAGTGAAGCAGCCGGACCGGCTTGTCTCCCTGCATGTTGCTGAATTGGTGGTGACAGCCATGGGGGATCAGAAACATGCTGTGCTGCTGCCACTCGAAGCTTTTTCTTGCACTGCTGTTGTACCAGATATTGGCCAGCCCCCGTCCGGCGACCACATAGACGATCTCATCGAGGGCGAACTTGAAAGGGGGTAAAGTTTCGCCTGGAGGGATTTCCGTGACCCGGGCTGAACTCACCCCCTCCTGGCCCGCCAGCTGGATGAAGGCGCTCATACATCGGCGCTCCTCCCACCAGCCGAGCCCGAGTGTCCTCAGGTCCTGGACGAAAAAACCTCTATGGATGGGGAGCCCGGTCGACTCCATCCAGTAGTCGTAGGTAAACTTCTTGCTCCACATCGTCCGTTGCGGTTTGAATGCAGCCTTTGTCATAAGCGTCCCGTAAAGCTTATTTTCTCGCCTCTTTGCCTGCGACCTGGAGTCGTACGAGCGCCCGGCGCAGCGCGGCCTCGGCCGCGGCGAACTCCTTATCTTCCTGACTCAACTCCGCCATTCTCTTCTCCGCCCTTTCCCGCGCCGCCCGCGCCCGCTCGATATCAATTTCATCGGAGTACTCGGCGGCACCAGCCAGGACGGTCATCACCTCGTCCAGCACTTCGGCGTATCCGCCGCTTAGGGCGAGATGATGCCTCTCCCCTCCCTGTTTATAGCTCATCTCGCCCACCTCCAAAAGCGTGAGAAATGAGATGTGCTTCGGGAGAACGCCGAACTCGCCTAAGGCGCCGGGCGCCGTGACCTCATCGACCTCTTCGTCCAGCAAGAGGCGGCCCGGAGTAACTAACTTGAGTCTGATTTTTTCCGCCATGAACTTAGTTATTTGTTACTGGTTATTGGTTATTGGTACAAGCTCTCCTCACGATAATTGAAGTTTTTACTAGCAACTAGTAACGATTAACCTACTGCGCTGCCAGTCTCTTGGACTTCTCTTGGGCCTGCTCGATCGTACCGACCATGTAGAAGGCCTGCTCCGGAATATCGTCGTGCTTGCCCTCGACTATCTCCTTAAAGCCGCGAATGGTGTCTTTGAGCTCCACATAGGCCCCGGGGGTCCCGGTAAAGGCCTCGGCGACATGGAACGGCTGCGATAGAAACCGCTGGATTTTCCTCGCCCGGGCCACTGTGAGTTTGTCCTCCTCGGAAAGCTCATCCATACCGAGGATGGCGATGATGTCCTGAAGGTCCTTGTAACGCTGGAGAATCATTTGTACCTGGCGCGCCACACCATAGTGTTCTTCCCCAACCACGCGCGGATCCAGGATGCGCGAGGTAGAGTCGAGCGGATCCACCGCAGGATAGATCCCGAGCTCTGCGATCTGGCGCGAGAGAACGGTGGTCGCATCGAGATGAGCGAAGGTAGTTGCCGGGGCCGGGTCCGTCAAGTCGTCCGCCGGGACATAGATCGCCTGGACCGAGGTAATCGATCCCTTGCGGGTTGTGGTAATCCTTTCCTGCAGCTCGCCCAAATCGGTGGCCAGAGTCGGCTGATAGCCCACGGCTGAAGGCATACGCCCCAGAAGTGTTGATACCTCCGAGTTCGCCTGGGTGAAGCGAAAGATGTTGTCGATAAAGAGCAGCACGTCTTTACCTTCCTCATCGCGGAAATATTCCGCAACGGTGAGAGCGGAGAGGCCGACTCGGGCGCGGGCTCCGGGCGGCTCGTTCATCTG
>Ga0082335_1003702_pt1 | contig 24597 bp, 22 predicted proteins | sample Subgrocontami58m_FD_72375 | JGI IMG/M metagenome (GOLD analysis project Ga0082335, IMG submission 72375) | Subsurface groundwater microbial communities from S. Glens Falls, New York, USA - GMW37 contaminated, 5.8 m (SPADES assembly) (version 2) ...
CGGGAGCACGCGCGGCAGGTCGCGGATGTGCGGCAGGTGGGTGTCGGTGACGCGCTCCCGGTAGCCCATCGTCAGCGATTCGAGCTCGCGCGGGTCGAGCACCTGCCGCAGTTCGGCCTCGGGGAGCTGCGCCAGGCGTTCGCGCACCTCGGACTCGGGCCGGTCGCGTGCGCCCAGGGCGGCGCGATGGCGATCGGTGATCGCGAGGTATTGCGCGAAGAACCTGTCCGGCGCGGGACGGCGCCGGACGGCGAGGAAATCGATCAACTGGATCAGCAGGCGGGTTTCGCCGTCACTCGCGCGCCGCACCGCGTCGGCGAGCCGCCTCAGGCCGGGCACGAAGCGCTCGTCGCCGATGCGCAGCAGCGGGCCGCTCGCGATGTCGCGAATGCCGGTCGCTTCGACCACGATCGCCCCGGGCCGGCCGCTCGCGAAGCGGGCGTACCAGTCGATGTTCTCCTCGGTGACGAAACCGCTTTCCGTGGCGCGCCAGGGTACCATCGCCGGCACCCATGTCCGGCTCGCGAGCCGCATCGAGCCCACACGAACCGGACCGAACAGCAGGGAAGCGGACGCCTCCTCGCGCGTCGGCCATCGGCCGGGATCGGCGCGCCACTTGATTTTCTGCGGAGGTCTCCACATCAGCGGCTCCAACGGGGCTGCTACGTCAAGCCCCGGGACAGTCTACCGGAAAAGCACCTGCGTCCATTGCCCGCGGGCCGCTATAATCGGGGCGCCTTGCGGCGTTTTCGAGCCGCGCTCGTGCCCGCACTTCAATGCCCAGAAAACGCCAGGATCCGCTCGCCCTGATCTTCAAGGCGCTCGCCTTTTCCGCGCACAAGCATCGCGACCAGCGGCGCAAGGATGCGCGGGCGTCGCCCTATATCAACCATCCGATCGCACTGGCCAACGTGCTGCGCAACGAGGGAGGCATCAGCGAACGGGAAGTGATCTGTGCGGCGCTGCTGCACGACACGCTGGAGGACACCGAGACATCGACCGAGGAGTTGCAGCGGGAATTCGGCAGGCGGATCTCCCTTGTCGTGCTGGAGGTTACCGACGACAAGCGGCTGCCGAAGCACGAGCGCAAGCGCCTGCAGATCGAGCATGCGCCGGGGCTTTCGAGGAGCGCCAAGCTGGTCAAGCTCGCCGACAAGATCTGCAACCTTCGCGACGTCGCGAGCAATCCTCCCGCGGGATGGGACCTGGCGAGGCGCCAGCAGTATTTCGACTGGGCGAAACGGGTCGTCGACGGCCTGCGCGGGGTCAACGCCCGGCTCGAGCGCGTGTTCGACGACACCTACGCGCAACGGCCCCGCCAATGAACACGTCTTGCATCCACGCGCCGGACCGCGCGTCGGCGAATCTCGGTCCGGCGGCGCAAGACCGGATCTTCGCGCTCTGCGTGCTCGCCTCGATCGCGGTGCACGCTTCGATGCTGTTCCTGTTTCCGGCCCTGAGGCCGGGGGAAGCGCCGCCTTCGGCGACACGGATGCTGATCGCGAGAATCACCGAGCGGGTGAGCGTGCCCGAACCGCCGCTGCCGGTGCGCGAGGCCCGGAGACCCGAACCCGATGGCCCGCCCACCGCGCCTGTGCCCAAGCCGGCGGCGGAGCCGCCACGTCCGGCCGAACCGCCTGCCGCCGCACCGCAAGCGGCGGTCACGCCCGCGGCGCCCGCGCTGCAGGCGCCGGCAGCAGCGGCCGCGCCTGTCTTGAGCAGCCCCGCATCGCAGCCCGGCGCAGCATCGGTTCGCACCCCGGAAGCGCGGGCGCCCGCGCAGGCGACACGCGCATCGGCCGAACCGGATGCAGGCTCCGTCGAGCAATTCCGGCGCGCGCTCTTCGAGGCAGCGAAGCGCTACGACCACTACCCGGTGCAGGCGCGGGAGAGAGGCTGGGAGGGAAGGGTGGAAATCCGATTGGTGATCGGGCCGACGGGGATCATCCAGAGCAGTGTCGTGAAGGCCTCGAGCGGCCACGGGATACTCGACAACCAGGCGCTGGACATGCTGAAGCGGGCCAAGCTCCTGGCGCCGGTCCCCGCGCCGCTACGCGGCCGCGAATTCAGCGTCGACATCCCGGTGAAATTCGAACTGCGGTCGGAATGAATAGTCCCTTATGACTCAAGTGTTGACACAATTGGCGAAGATTTTGGGTTTTGCATACGTCTCCCGATTTTGGGAAGTCGCAACTTCGCAACTTCCCAAAATCGGGAGATCATGGAAGGCAAAGCGAGCCAACGGTTCCGGCTCGGCCGGCTTGGGGAATCCGCTTTCGCTCAGGTCGCGTCATGTTCCTTGGGCTGGTCGGCCTGCTTCCGCAGACCGGGCGCCCAGCGCCGGAGCAGGGCGGCGAGCTGCTCCCGGACGAACGGCTTGGCGAGATAGTCGTCCATACCGGCGTCGAGACAGCGTTCGCGGTCGCCTTCGAGTGCGCTCGCGGTAAGCGCGATGATCGGCAGGCGCGCGTGGCCGCCGGCTTCCTGCTTGCGCCAGACGCGGGTCGCCTCGAACCCGTCCATTTCGGGCATCTGGCAATCCATCAGCACGAGGTCGAATCGATCCGCCGTCATGCGCTCGATCGCCTTGCGCCCGTTGCCGGCGGACTCGACGCTGCATCCCAGCGATTCGAGCATCGCGCGCGCGATCATCTGGTTGACCTCGTTGTCCTCGACGAGCAGCACGCGCGTGCCGCCCACGCGCGATGCTTCGGAAGGTGGGGCAGGATCCGAGTAGGCGACCTTCGCCTCGCCGGGGCCGGTCCCCAGCCGGGCGGTGAACGAGAATTCCGAGCCTTTTCCGATACGGCTGTCGACCCCGATCCGTCCGCCCATGAGGGAAACCAGTTCGGCGCAAATCCTCAGACCCAGCCCGGCGCCGCCATACTTTCGCGTGGCCGAGCTCTCGACCTGCGAGAACGGCTGGAACAGCAAGCCCCGGTCGGCCTCCGCAATGCCGATGCCCGTGTCGGCGACCGTGAAGCGCAGGACGCACTCCCCGGGACCGCTGCGCTCGGTGCGCACCGCGACCTCGACCCGGCCGTGCTCGGTGAACTTGAGCGCGTTGCCCACCAGGTTGACCACGATCTGGCGCAGCCGCGTCGAATCGCCGACCAGCGCTTCGGGGACGTCGCCCGCCACCTCGACCCGGAAAGCGAGCCCCTTTCGATCGGCGGTGGCGCTGAACATGCTGCGCACCTCTTCCATGAGCGGACGCAACGCGAAGCGCTCCTCGCGCAGGTCGAGCCTGCCCGCCTCGATGCGGCTCAGGTCGATGACGTCGTTGATGATCTCCAGCAGCGATGCGGCCGATTGCCTGATGGTCAGCGCGTAGTTGCGTTGCTTCGGCTCCGCGACCGCGTCGAGCAGCAGCTCGGTCATGCCGATCACGGCGCTGAGCGGCGTGCGGATCTCGTGGCTCATGTTCGCGAGAAAGCTCGACTTGGCCCTGTTCGCCGCCTCTGCGGAGTCGCGCGCATCGGCCAGGCTGCGCGCCATGCGCGCCAATTCGATCCGCTGCGCGATGTTGCTCCGGAAGGTCTGCTCCGTCCCCCGGCTGACGCGAAACAGGAAGACCGCGTAGATCAGCGCCGCCAATGCCGTCAGCCAGTCCTGCCAGTCGGGGCGAAGCAGGTTGAAGACGACGAACGGTCCCACCGCGCCTGCGATATACAGGGCGTAGGCCGCCGACCAGGGTCCGAAGGTGCCGATCGCGCCGGCCGGCATGCCGATCAGGATGAAGGCCGCGATGAAGTACAGCTCGTAATGCCGGTACGGGAACAAGCCGGTCGCCGCGTAGCCCCAGGTCAGGCCCATGAACGCGGCGAGCCCCATGCTAAGGCGGGCCCAGCGGCGAACCTCGGTGTCGCGCCGCCGGCTCCAGAGGCGGCTGGCCGCGATTCGCGCTGCCCCCACGGCGTTGCTCGCGATGAACCAGGCGAGCACCGTCGTCCTGTCGGCGAACGTCCAGGCGAGAGCCGCGTAGAGGCCCGATGTCAGGAGGTTCGTGACCGCGCCGAAATATCCCAGCTTGTAGACGAGCCCGAGTTGCTCGAGGAAGACCTCGTCGTGCTTCGTCTGATCGGTTTCCTGGTCGGTCACGGGTCCGTCCGCCCTAAGCAGCTACAGCCGAAACTGAATAGGTTGCCGAGACTTGCCATCCCAAATCTCCTGATTTTGCGCAGTTGCGAAGTTGCAACTGCGCAAAATCAGGAGACCCAATTAGACCCAAAATCTTCGCCAAATCTGCCAATACGTGAATGATAGGATACTGATCCAGCAGCCGCGCTCGCCGATCAAAGCAAGCCTCGCCGCGCCGGAGCTTGCAGCGAGCTTATTCTAGCAGGGCGCCGCCTGCGGCCCGATTCCCGGGAACCATCGCTACTCGGGACGCTCGAATCAGGGTCCATTTCACCCCGGTCGGCTACAATCCCGTGGCCCGGAATCCGCAATCGAGCATCCCATGAATTCCCGCCTGTTCTTCGCAGCCGCGCTTGCCGTTCTCCTGGCGGCATGCGCCGCTGCGCCCAGGAAGGAGGAAGCGCCTCCGCCGGCGGCGGTGCCGTCCGCAGTGGCCGCGCCGCCGCCGAAGATCGCGCTCGTCCTGGGCGGCGGCGCCGCGCGAGGCTATGCCCATGTCGGCGTCATCAAGACACTCGAGTCGAACGGGATACGCCCCGACATCATCGTCGGAACGAGCGTCGGAAGCGTCGTGGGCGCGCTCTATGCGGCCGGGTATTCCGGATTCGAGCTGCAGCGGCTCGCCATCGGCATGGACGATGCGATGGTGAGCGACTGGTCCCTTCCCGATCGGGGTTTCATCAAGGGCGAAGCGCTGCAGAATTACGTGAATGCGGTCCTGTCCAATCGCCCGATCGAGAAGCTCGCGAGGACCCTCGCCGTCGTCGCGACCGACCTGCAAACCGGGGAAGCGATCGTGTTCCGGACCGGCAATGCGGGGATGGCCGTGCGCGCCTCGAGCAGCGTGCCCGGCATCTTCCAGCCGGTGCGCATCAACGGGCACGACTATGTCGACGGCGGCCTGGTCAGCCCGGTGCCGGTGAAGATTGCACGCAGCCTGGGTGCCGACGTGGTCATTGCGGTGGACGTTTCGAGCAGGCCGCGCTACGGCAAGACCGCCAGTTCGCTCGACGTGCTGCTGCAGACCTTCAACATCATGGGCCAGTCCATCGCAAGCCACGAATTGCTCCAGGCCGATGTCGTCATTCGTCCCAACGTGGACGGCGTCGGCGGAACCGATTTCCAGGGGAAGCACGTGGCGATCCTGGAAGGGGAGAAGGCGGCAGCGGAAAGCCTTCCCTCGCTGCGGGCGAAGCTCGCCGCGGTGCCGCTCGCTAGGGGTAAGTGACCGTCGGCTTCCTGGGCTTCATCAGGTAATCCGCGGTGACCGCGACGGGCGCGATGCGCCGCGCGCCGTCGAAGCGCGTCACCCAATAGGGGGCGCGCATATTTTCCGTGCGCACGACGCTGCCCCTGCGCGGAGCGTGGATGAACTTGCCTTCCCCCATGTAGATCCCGACGTGCGAATACGGCTTGCGCTGCGTGTTGAAGAAGACGAGGTCGCCAGGCTGCAGCGCCGAGGCATCGATCGGCTCGCCCAGCGCGCTTTGCGCCAGCGTGCTGTGCGGAAGCGCGAGGCCGTAAGCCTCGTGGAAGACGAAGGCGACCAGGCCGCTGCAATCGAATCCGGCCTGGTGGGAACGGCCGCCGGCGCGATAGTCGACGCCGGCTGCGGCGAGGGCGACGAACAACATCTCCGGATCCGCGGTGCGGGTCTCGGGGCGCGGGGCAGGGGCAGTCCGCGCCATGCTCGCGTCATCGGCCGGCGCGACGCGCGCCGGGCCGGCCGGCTCGCGAACCGTCGGGGCCATTCCGCAGCCGCCGAGCAGCAGCAATGCGAAGACAATAAAAAACAATTGATTGCGTTCCGCCATTCAAGTAATTTAGAAGAACGGTCCGGAAAAGTAAAGGCAAAATGCGCCGCCGGACTGGCCTGATCCCCGCCGGGCGCGTTATAAGCTGAACATGTCTCCTGGAATATCGGCTCGATGAGCATCGCAAAGGCAGTGACGGGGTTCCTGCTGCTGTTCGCGTTCGTCTCGGCGCACGCGGAGGTCGAGATCATTACGCTCAGGCATCGGACCCCCGAAGAGGTGATCCCCGTGCTGCGTCCGCTGCTCGAGAAGAGCGGCTCGATTTCGGGGACGAACGACAAGCTCGTGATCCGCGCGAGCCGCGCCAATCTCTCCGAGCTGCGCGAGGTGGTGGCGTCGATCGACGTGGCGCCGCGCAGGCTCATGATCCACGTGCGACAGGATGCGGGCGGCGGCTCGAGCGAGGGCGAAGGCTCGGCGAGGGTGTACGACTCCCGCTCGGCGAGCGAATCCCGCGTCGAGCAGAGAATCCAGGCCCTGGAGGGCACCGCCGCGATGATCCAGATCGGACTGTCGATCCCGGTGACGACGCGAACCGTGACCCAGGGACCGGGGGGCGCGATCGTCTCCGACTCCGTCGCCTACCGCGATGTCACGACCGGATTCGAAGTCGTGCCCCGGATCGCGGGCGATCGCGTGGTCCTGGACATCAGCCCGAGGCGCGACACGCCTGCCGCGGGCCGGGCAATCAATGTGCAGCGCCTCGCAGGCACCGCGAGCGGGCGCCTGGGCGAGTGGTTCGAGCTTGGCCGATCCGGTCCCGCGGAAACGCGTCAGGCCGAAGGGGTGATGGCGGGGACGAGAGCGCTGCGGCAGGATGTCCGGCGGGTCTGGGTGAAGGTTGAAGAACTCAAGTAGCCGCCCGGAGGTCTTCCGGCACGCGCCGGTCGCGCAGGAATTCTCGGAGATCTTCGGCCCCGGGGGACCGCTCGCGGGCCGCATCGCCGGCTACCGGGTGCGCGCGCAGCAGATCGACATGGCCGAGGAGGTCGCGCGCGCCATCCGGGATTGCGCGAAGCTCGTCTGCGAGGCCGGCACCGGCACCGGAAAGACCGTCGCATATCTGGTCCCGGCGCTCGTCTCCGGCGGCAAGGTCATCATCTCCACCGGCACCAAGACCCTGCAGGACCAGCTCTACCAGCGGGACCTGCCGCTGGTTCGCGACGCTCTCAGGATGTCGGTCACGACCGCGCTGCTGAAGGGCCGCGCCAACTACGTCTGCCACCACCATCTGGAGCGTAATCTCGGTGAGGGGCGGCTCGCCACGAGGGAGGACGCGGCGCAGCTGCAGCGCATCGCGCGCTTCGCGCGCTCGAGCGCGCGCGGGGACAGGTCCGAGCTCGCCGACGTTCCGGAGGACGCGCCGGCCTGGGCGCTCGCCACGTCGACGCGCGAGAACTGCCTGGGCTCGAAGTGCGGGCGCTACGACGATTGCTTCGTCATGGCGGCGCGGCGCGAGGCGCTTTCCTCGGACGTGGTGGTCGTCAACCATCACCTGTTCTTCGCCGACCTCATGTTGAAGGGCGAAGGCATGGCCGAATTGCTGCCTGCCTGCAATACGGTGATATTCGACGAGGCGCACCAGTTGCCGCAGACCGCCACGTTGTTTTTCGGCGAGAGCCTGTCGACCTCGCAGTTGGTCGAGCTCGCGCGCGACCTGCGCATGGAAGCGGCCACCACGGCGCGCGATGTTCCCGCGCTGCCCCCGCTCGCCGCCCGGCTGGAGCGCTCGGCCAGGGAGCTGCGGCTCTCGGTGCGCGAGGAAACCGCGCGCGTGGCGGCGCAGGCATTGCGTTCGCGCGAGGCGTTCCAGGAGGCGCTCGCGCTGATCGAGTCCTCGCTTGACGAGGCGGCCGCCGTGCTCCAGGGGCTGGCCGAGCGGGCGGAGGAACTGGAGCGTCTCGCGGTCCGCGCGGGCGAGCTGCGCGAGCGCCTGCGGCGCTGGCGCGACGAGGAGGATGCGCGCTTCGTGCGCTGGGTCGAAGCGCACGGCCAGTCGCTGCAACTGCACGCGACGCCGCTGTCGGTCGCCGAGATCTTTCGCACACAGCTCGAAGGGCGCCCGCAGGCCTGGATCTTCACCTCGGCGACGCTCGCGGTGAAGGGCGACTTCTCGCTCTACCGCGGGGAGCTGGGCCTGGACGATGCGCGCACCGCCTGCTGGGACAGCCCGTTCGACTACGCCGGGCACGCGCTGCTCTACGTCCCGCGCGAGCTCCCCGAGCCCAACAGCCCCGACCACACCCGGGCGGTCGTCGAGAGCGCGCTGCCGGTGATCCGCGCGAGCGGCGGCCGCGCTTTCCTGCTGTTCACGACGCTGCGCGGCATGCGCCTCGCGCACGAGCTGCTGCGCGAGGCTTTCGCCCGCGACCGGCTCCCGTATCCGCTGCTGCAGCAGGGCGAAGGGTCGAGGTCGGAGCTGCTCGAGCGCTTCCGCCGCCTCGGAAACGCGGTGCTCGTCGCGTCCGCGAGCTTCTGGGAAGGCGTCGACGTGCGCGGCGAGGCGCTTTCGGTGGTGGTGATCGACAAGCTGCCCTTCGCTCCCCCCGACGACCCGGTGCTGCGGGCGCGGCTGGAGGAGCTGGAGAAAAGCGGCCGCAATCCCTTCATGGACTATCAGCTGCCGCAGGCGGTGATATCGCTGAAGCAGGGCGCCGGGCGGCTCATTCGCGACGAAAACGACCGCGGCGTACTGATGATCTGCGACCGGCGCCTGTTCTCGCGGTCCTACGGCAGGCGCATCATCCCGAGCCTTCCTCCCATGCCGCTCACGCGGGACGAGGGCGAGGTCGTCGGGTTCTTTTCGGGCAGGGGATAGTCTCTTACCACTCGGATGTTGACGGAATTGGCGAGGATTTTGGGTTTATATAGGTCTCCCCATTTTGTGAAGTTGCGATTTCGCAACTTCACAAAATGGGGAGATGTGGGACGGCAACTTTCGGCAACCTGCCTGGAGGGGACAGCCGACGAGCGCTACCAGAACTTCCACCAGGGGGTCGTGCCGTCCTGCGTTCCGGCGAGGAACGTGCTGTTGGGAAAGTTCTTGCGCATGACGCGGTCGGCGTCGTCGCGCAGCTCTTTCATGCCGAGCGCATCGTACGCCTTGACGAGCAGGAACATCGCTTCCTCGATCGCGGGCGTCTCGGGGTAGTTCTGCAGCACGTACTGCGCCCGGTTGACCGCCGCGACGAACGCGCCCCGCTTCATGTAGTAGCGCGCCACGTGCACCTCGCTCGAGGCGAGAGCATTGACGAGGTACTTCATGCGCGCGACCGCATCGGGGGAGTACTTGCTCTCGGGAAAGCGCTGGGCGAGCTCCCTGAAGGCGTCGAACGAATCCCGCGCCGACTTGGGGTCGCGTTCGGTCGGATCCTGGCGGGAGATCCTGCCGAACAGGCCCTGGTCTTCGTTGAAGTAGACCAGGCCCTTCAGGTAGAGCGCGTAATCCACGTTGGGATGGTTGGGGTGCAGTTTCACGAAGCGATCCACCGCCGCCACCGCCGAAGCCGCTTCGCCCTGCTTGTAGTAGGCGTAGGCGATCTCGATCTGCGACTGCTGGGCGAACGCCCCGTAGGGATAGCGCGACTCGAGGGTTTCGTAGTACTTGATCGCCTGCTCGTAATTGCCCGAGTTCAGCTCGTCCTTCGCCTCGCTGTACAGGCGATTCGCCGACCAGCCCGAGGTCGGGTCGTCCTTGTCCGGAAACAGTCCGCAGGCGGACAATAGGACGAGCGAGAGCAGCGGAACCAGCGCAAGGACGGCCAGACGGTGTTTCATGAACGGGCAGACGGACAAAATGGCGAGCGGACATTATAGCGCGGGCGCCGCGCCGGAAGTCGTGCGCACGGTGCCGGCGGCGCTTGCCGGCCAGCGGCTCGACCTTGCGCTGGCGCGCATGTTCCCGGAGCACTCGCGCAGCCGCCTCCAGGCGTGGCTGCGGGAGGGGCACATCCAGCTCGATTCCCGCGCGGCGAAGGCCAAGCAGAAGATCTGGGGCGGCGAGCAGGTGAGGCTGCTGCCGCAGCCGGGACCCCAGGAGTCGGCGCACCGGCCCGAAAAGATCGACCTCCCCGTGCTGTACGAGGACGCATCGATCATCGTGATCGACAAGCCGGCGGGGCTGGTGGTGCATCCGGGCAGCGGCAACTGGCAAGGCACGATGCTCAACGCGCTCCTGCATCACGCGCCGGAGCTTGCCTCCGTTCCGCGCGCCGGAATCGTGCACCGCCTGGACAAGGACACGAGCGGCCTGCTGGTGGTGGCGCGGACGCTCCCGGCGCAGACCGATCTCGTGCGCCAGTTGCAGGCGCGCAGCGTCAGGCGGGAGTATCTCGCACTGGTCCACGGCAGGGTCGAAGGCGAGGGCGAGGTCGATGCGCCGGTCGGACGCGACCCCCGCGTGCGCACGCGCATGGCGGTGACCGGCCGCGGCAAGCACGCGCTCACCCGCTACCGCGCGCTGCGGCATTTCGACGGCGCCACGCTGCTCGAGTGCAGCCTCGCGACCGGCCGTACGCACCAGATACGCGTGCATCTGCATTCGCTCGGCCACCCCATCGTAGGCGATCCGGTCTATCGCCTGGCGGGGCGGCGCCGCGGCGATTCCATTCTGGATTCCTTCGGGAGGCAGGCGCTGCACGCATGCCGGCTCGCTTTCGTGCACCCGGCGAGCGGGGAAACGATGCGCTTCGAATCGCCCCTGCCCGCCGACATGCGCGGCCTTCTCGCCGCGCTGCAATGAGCGTTTCCGCCGACTGGATCGTGCCTGACTGGCCGGCGCCGCCGCGGGTGCGCGCGCTGATCACGACGCGCCCGGGCGGCGCGAGCCGCGGCCCTTACGCGAGCTTCAATCTCGGCGCGCGCGTCGGCGACGATCCGCAGGCCGTGAGGCGCAACCGCGACATCCTGCGGCGCTCGCTGCCGGCCGACCCGGTCTGGATGAGGCAGGTGCACGGCACGCGCATCATCGAGGCCGATCCGCAGGTCATGGACGAGGAGGCAGACGGCGCGGTGGCGCATGCGCCGGGCCGAGTCTGCGCGGTACTCACCGCCGATTGCCTTCCGGTGCTGCTGGCCGATGCCGGTGGAACCGCGGTCGGCATCGCCCATGCAGGCTGGCGCGGCATGGCGGCCGGCGTGATCGAGAGCGCCGTGCGGGCGATGGCCGTGCCCGGCGCTTCGCTGGTGGCCTATCTCGGCCCGGCGATCGGGGCGGCGGTCTACGAGGTCGGGCCGGAGGTGCGCGAGGCCCTCGCCGCAGACGACCAGGCGCTGCTCGCGTTCGCGCCGCGGCCGGGAGGGAAGTTTCTCGCCGACCTCGGCGTGCTCGCGAGGCGGCGGCTGGAGCGCGCGGGCGTGAACAGGATCTTCGGCGGCACGCTGTGCACCTACAGCGACTCCCGGCGTTTCTACTCCTACCGCCGCGACGGCATGACCGGCCGCATGGCGAGCCTGATCTGGCTGGAATGATGATCCGCGATCTCCCGTATGCAGGGATGTTCCTGCATGCGGAAGGGATTCCCGCCCGGCGGGCCGCTATGGTATGTTCCCCCCACCAGAGAGGTGCGGATGGCGAATCCGGAACAAGAAGTACGCGATAACGGAGGAGGTTCGATCATGAGGCATACTCACGCACTCTTTGCAGTCTTCGGGCTCGCGCTCTGCGCGCCGCAATACGGGCTGGCCCAGCCTTCCCCCTACGCAGGAAAAACGATCACGATGGTGGTCGGATACAAGCCCGGCGGAGGGTACGACGCCACGGCGCGGCTGCTCGCCAGGCATCTGCCGGACCACATCCCCGGCAAGCCCACGGTGATCGTGCAGAACATGCCGGGGGCGAACAGCCTCATCGCGGCCAACCACGTCTACGGCGCGGCGAAGCCCGACGGGCTCACCATCGGAACGTTCAACCGCAACCTTCCGATCGCCCAGCTCACGGGCGTGGCGGGAGTGAAGTTCGACATGACCAAGTTCGCATGGATCGGCTCGGCCTCGAGCGAGTCCACGATTCTCGCGATTCGCACCGACCTGCCCTACAACAGCTTCGAGGACATGAAGAAGTCGGGCAAGGAGATCGTGATCGGCGCGACCGGGCCGGGGGCCAACACCTACGACTTTCCCCTGCTCATCAAGGATCTTCTCGGCGTCAAGCTCAAGATCGTGAGCGGCTATTCGAGCAGCTCCGACATCATGCTCGCGATCGAGCGCAAGGAAGCGGACGGCCGCGCCGGTTCCTACAGTTCCATCCTCCCCTTCATCGATCGCAAGCTCGTACGCCCCGTAATTCGCGCGCGCGCCACGGAGCCGGGAATCGAGAAGCTGCCCGTGGACGAGGACCTCGCCTCCACGCCGCGCGCGAAAGCCATCATGGCGCTGCGCTCCGCGCCGGAGGTGATCGGACGCCCCTATGTGATGCCGCCGGGCACGCCCGATGCGATGGTCAAGGCCATGCGCGAGGCGTTCGCGAAGGCGATCAAGGATCCGAAGCTGATCGCCGAGGCAAAGAAGGCGAAGATGGATCTCGAGTTCGTTCCCGGCGATGAGGCGCTGAAAGTCATCAAAGAGGTGCTTACGCAGCCGAAGGACATCGTCGACGAGTTCAGCAAGTACATCAAGTTCGGCGAGTGATCGACGCCTTCCTAGACGGCCTGCTCCTCGTTCTGCAGTGGAAGGCGCTCGCCTTCATGCTGCTCGGGGTCGGGCTCGGCTTCTGGGTGGGGCTGCTTCCCGGGCTCGGGGGCGCCACCACGCTAGCGCTGATGCTGCCGTTCATCTACACGATGCAGCCGGTGGAGGCGTTCGCGTTCCTGCTCGGGATGCACGCGGTGGTCGCGACGACAGGAGACATCACCTCGGTGCTGTTCGGCGTCCCCGGCGAGGCGACCACCGCCGCGACCATACTCGACGGCTACGCAATGACGAAGAAGGGCGAGGCCGGACGCGCCCTCGGGGCGGCGCTCGGCAGCTCGCTGGTCGGCGCGCTGGTGGGCGCGTTCGCCCTCGCGCTCGCCATCCCCATTGTGCGGCCCCTGGTTCTCACCTTCGGCTCGCCCGAGCTGTTCATGCTCGCCATCGTCGGCCTCGCGTTCATCGCTTCGCTGAGCGCCCAGGGTGGGAGGGGAATGCTGCGCGGCTTTCTCGCCGGAGGCCTCGGCCTGCTGTTCGCCACGGTGGGCCAGGATCCCCAGGCCGGCGTCGCCCGCTTCACCCTGGACACGCTTTACCTCTGGCAAGGACTCGAGCTCGTGCCGGTGCTGGTGGGCATCTTCGCCATCCCGGAGATCATCGACCTCGTCGTCCGCGGCACTTCGATCGCGGGCGACCTGCCGCCCGGCCGGCTGAACAAGGGCGCCTTCGAAGGTCTGAAGGACACGTTCAGGCACTTCGGGCTCACGATACGCTGCAGCCTGATCGGTACCTTCATCGGCATCATGCCGGGGCTGGGCGGCGCGGTGGCCCAGTGGATGGCCTACGGCCACGCCACGCAGAGCGCCCGAAACGCCGAAGAGCGCAAAGGCTTCGGCGCCGGCGATGTGCGCGGGGTCCTGGGCCCCGGCGCAGCGAACAACTCCAAGGAAGGCGGCTCGCTCATCCCGACGGTGGCATTCGGCGTTCCGGGTTCCACCTCCATGGCCATACTGCTCGGCGGATTCGTCCTGCTGGGGCTGGTACCGGGCCCGGACATGCTGACGACGCACCTGACGCTCACGTTCTCGATGGTCTGGACCATCGTCGTGGCCAACGTCATCACCGTGGCGGCGAGCTTCCTGTTCCTGAATCGCCTCGCCAAGCTCACCACCGTGCGCGGCCACATGCTGATTCCCGTCATCCTGGTGCTGGTGTTCGTCGGCAGCTTCACGGCGAACAACAACTACGGCGACCTGGTCGTGACGCTGGTTTTCGGCGGGATCGGCTACCTCATGGTGGTCGCGGGCTGGCCGCGGGCGCCGTTCGTCCTCGGCCTGGTGCTGGGCAAGATCGCGGAGAACTATCTCTACATCTCGGTGGCACGCTACGGGGCCGCGTGGCTCTCCAGGCCGGTTGTCCTGGTGCTCCTCGCGCTCGCGCTGGTCGTGGTTGTCTATCCGTTCATCCAGTCGCGGCGCAGAGGCCCGGGGAAGGGCGCGCATGCATAGCAAGGCTTCTCTCGCCCTCGGACTGGGCATCATGGTCCTCTCGGGCTGGGCGGTCGCCAGCACGTTCGGCTGGCCGTGGAAGGCGGCGCTCTTCCCGCTGGTGATCGGAATCCCGGTGTTCTGCCTGGCCGCCGCGGAGGTTCTCTGGGTGATGTTCGGATCGACCGAACGGGGCGATTCGCCTGACTTCCAGCTTACCCGGGACCTGCCGCGGCGGGTGATGCTCCGCAGAACCCTGACGGGGATGGCGTGGATCGTCGGCTTCTTCGTTGCGATCGTCCTGCTGGGGTTCCCGATCGCCGTCCCGCTTTTCGTCTTCCTCTACGTGAAGCTCCAGGGACGCGAAGGCTGGGGAGTGTCGCTGACTCTTTCTCTTGCCGTATGGGGCGTCTTCTACGGCCTCCTGGATCGCCTGTTGCACCTTCCCTTTCCCGATGGCGTGATCGCGGCCTGGATCGGCCTCGGCTAGGTTTCGGGGCTGGCCCAGTGCCGCTTGCCGCGGTCAATGGCGCGGTCGAGCCTCGGGTTGCGTACCTCATTGACGCGGAGAAGGCGCGGCCGTGGAATGTTACGCCGGTCCGGGTGAAGGCAGCGGCGTAAACAAGAAGGTTCGCGGAGCCAGACTTCACCTAACGATGCGCAAATGTGATCGCGAAGGGCGAGCCTCAAGTGTTTAGCGACTTCATCGCGTTCATTGACGAGAGTGGGGACCACAGCCTCGAATCAATCGACCCCGAGTATCCACTGTTCGTCTTGGCGTTTTGCCTCATGAGGAAGGAAGTGTTTGTTGATGTGCTCACACCCCGCATTCGCAAACTCAAATTCAAGACGTTCGGGCACGACAAAGTCATTCTTCATGAGCACGACATTCGAAAGAGGACTGGGGCGTTCGCGAAGCTGGGAAGGGATGCGCGGGACGCTTTCATGAGCGAGCTAACGGAGACCGTGCGGGAGGTTGATTTCAAACTCTTCGCTGTAGTGATCGACAAGCAGCGGCACAAAGAACGGTACATACATCCGGCACATCCGTACCACATGGCGATGCAATTCGGCCTGGAGCGAATATTCGGATTCCTACGACTCCATGGACAGCATGAACGGCCCACTTTCCTTGTGTGCGAGGCGCGAGGTTCCAAAGAAGATAAGGATCTGGAACTCGAATTCCGGCGTGTGAGAGACGGGGCAAATTATCAGGGAATACGTTTGCCGTTCGAGTTGATCATTGCAGATAAACGGATTAACTGCGAAGGTCTGCAAATGGCAGATCTGACTGCGCGGCCAATCGGGCTTTCGGTACTTCGACCTGAACAGCCAAATCGAGCAATGGAAGTGCTGGAGGGAAAATTCTCAAGAGGCGCCACGGGACGCAAGGAGGGGATTGGGCTAAAAGTCTTTCCCTAGAAAAGCAGAAGGGGGAGCAGGTAACCCACTCCCCCAGCGCCGACCGGGTAGTCCCAATCCATTTCGATAAGCAGTATATGGGCGACGAATCCATCCTGCAAGTGTCAGGAAGATGACGAAAATGGGTAATTCCGGTCCCGTACGATCGGTCCAGGAAAAGAATCGGGGATGAGCGGGAGCTAGCATAGTCATGGCGTTAAGGCTAGGCATCGACCTGGGCGGCACCAAGATCGAGATCATCGCGATTGACGCTGACGGTCGCGAGTTGCTCAGGCGACGAGTCGCGACTCCGGCGGCGAATTATTCCGCCACGCTCGCGGAGGTGGCCGGACTCGTGGCGTGGGCCGAAGGCGAGCTCTGCGCCCGCGCAAGCATCGGCGTTGGCACGCCCGGGGCGATCTCGCGAGCCACGGGACTGCTGAAGAACGCGAACTCGACCTGCCTCAACGGCAAGCCGGTCAAGCAGGATCTCGAGGCATTTCTCGGCCGCGAGCTGCGCATCGCCAACGACGCCAACTGCTTCGCGCTTTCGGAGGCGGTCGACGGCGCGGGGTGCGACGCCGACCTGGTGTTCGGCGTCATCCTGGGCACGGGCGTAGGCGGCGGCCTCGTGATGTCGCGGCGCGTGCTCGTCGGCGCGAATGCAATCGCCGGCGAGTGGGGCCACAACCCGCTGCCGCTGCCGCGCGAGGAGGACCTGCCGCTGCCCATCTGCTACTGCGGCCGGCGGGGTTGCATCGAGTGTTACCTGTCCGGTCCGGGCATGGCGAAACTGCACGCCGCGGCCACGGGGGCGAGCCTCTCGCCGCCGGAAATCGTCGCCGCCGCCGCGGCTGGGGATGCAAGCGCCGAGCGGACCCTGCAGCTCTATGAAGACCGGTTGGCCCGCTCGCTCGCAGGCGTGATCAACGTCGTCGATCCCGACCTGATCGTGCTGGGCGGCGGCGTGTCCAACATCGAGCGCCTGTACGCGAGCATCCCGCGCCTTTGGACCCGTTACGTCTTCTCAGACAGCATCGTCACGCGGCTTGAGCGCAACCGGCACGGCGACTCGAGCGGCGTGCGCGGCGCGGCGTGGCTGTGGTGAAGCTGCACCGCGGTGCCGCTAGCCCGCGGCGAGCAGCGCGAGCAGTTGCTCCTGGGCCGGGCGCGGCACGCGCCCGCGCGCGCGCTTGCGGTGATAGTTGCCGTCCGCGTCCATTTCCCAGGCCGCGTCGGCGAGATAGATCTTCAACCCTTCCTTGATGACGCGCTGCTTGAGGCGCGGGTCGAGCACCGGGAAGCACAGCTCGATGCGCCGGAAGAAATTGCGCTCCATCCAGTCGGCGCTCGACAGGTACACGTCCTCGGCGCCGTCGTTGGCGAAATAGAAGATGCGCGAGTGCTCGAGGAAGCGGCCGATGATCGAGCGCACGCGGATGTTCTCCGAAAGCCCGCGGATGCCGGGCCGCAGGGCGCATACGCCGCGCACGATCAGGTCGATCTTCACGCCGGCCTGCGACGCGGCGTACAGCGCTTCGATCACCCGGGGCTCCAGCAGCGAGTTCATCTTCGCGATCACGTGGGCCGGCTTGTCCGCCTTGGCGTGCCGCGCCTCGCGCTTGATCGCCGCCAGCATGCGCTCGTGCAGGGTGAACGGCGCGACCCAGAGATGGCGGAGGCTGCGCGCGCGGCCCAGGCCGGTGAGCTGCTTGAACACGGCGTCGACGTCGGCGCCGATCTCCTCGTTCGCCGTCAGCAGCCCGAAGTCGGTGTAGAGCTTCGCCGTGCGCGGATGGTAGTTGCCGGTGGAGAGATGCACGTAGCGGCGCAGCACGCCCTCCTCGCGCCTTACGACCAGCAGCATCTTGGCATGGGTCTTGTAGCCGACCACGCCGTAGACGATGTGCGCACCGACCTCTTCGAGCCGCGCCGCCCAGTTGAGGTTGGCCTCCTCGTCGAAGCGGGCGAGCAGCTCCACCACCACGGTCACTTCCTTGCCGCGCTGCGCCGCGTCGATCAGGTACTTCATGATCACCGAGTCGGTGCCGGTGCGGTACACGGTCTGCTTGATGGCCACCACGTCCGGGTCCTCCGCGGCCTGCTCGAGGAACTCGATCACCGGGTTGAAGGACTGGAACGGATGATGCAGCAGCGTGTCCCCCTTGCGCACCGCGCGGAAGATGTCGCCGTGCCCGCCCAGCGCCTTCGGCACGCCGGGCAGGAAGGGCCGGAACTTGAGCGCCGGCAGGTCGACCAGGTCGACGAGGCTTGCGAGCCGGACCAGGTTCACGGGCCCGTCGACGCGGTACAGGTCCTGCGCGTCGAGTCCGAATTGTTCCAGCAGGAATTCCTCCATCTGCGCCGGACAGCCCTCGGCGACTTCCAGGCGGACGGAGTCGCCGAAGTGGCGCTGGGGCAGCTCTCCGGCGAGCGCCGTGCGCAGGTCCTTGATCTCCTCCTCGTCGACGAACAGGTCGCTGTTGCGCGTCACGCGAAACGGGTAGGTGCCCTGGACGATCATGCCCTGGAACAGCGCGCTCACGAATGCCTGGAGCACCGAGGTGAGGAGAACGAAGCAATGCCCGCCGCCCGCGATCTGGGGCGGCAGCGGCATGACGCGCGGCAGCAGCCGCGGCGCCTGCAGGATCGCCCTTCCGGAGCTGCGCCCGAACGCGTCCCTGCCCACGAGCTGCACCGCCATGGCCAGGCTCTTGTTCAGCACGCGCGGAAACGGGTGCGCCGGGTCAAGTCCGATCGGCGTCATGAGGGGCATCATCTCCCTCACGAAATAGTCGTGCAGCCAGCGGCGCTGTTCGCGGGTCCATTGCGGCTCGCGCAGGAAGCGCACGCCTTCGTCGGCGAGCCCCGGGAGGATTTCTTCGTTGAGCAGCCGGTACTGCTCGGCGACCATCGCGTGAGTGCGCTCGCTGACGGCGCGGAAGATCTCCTTCGCGCTTCCCTCGCCCCGCCTGTCGCCGTCTTCCCCGAGCTTGATGCGCTCCTTCAGTTCCGCCACGCGGATCTCGAAGAATTCATCGAGATTGGACGAGAGGATGCACAGGAAGCGCAGCCGCTCCAGCATGGGCACGCGGCGGTCCTCCGCCTGCGCGAGCACCCTGCGATTGAAGGCGAGGATCCCGAGCTCGCGCGGCAGGAAACGGCTCTCCGTTCGCTCGAGGCGTGAAGGCGAGTCGTAGAGCATGCGAGGTGGCGTTACCGGATGGTGAGAGGCCGACCCGGTTGGAGCGCCCGACAGACCGCGTTGCAGCGGCTCGCGGCGCGCGTGACCGGACATCTGCCTGAAACAGGGGCATTCTAGCCTATTGGATCGGCCGCCGCTCGGGGCGGCAGGCCGCGTTGCGCCGGGGTTCCGCGGGTGCTATGTTCGCATGCAAATGTTGCGGCGCGCATATCCGTGAAACATGACACGCTTGCCGCGGTCGATCTCGGATCGAACAGCTTTCATTTGCAGATCGGCCGGGTCGTCGGGGAGCAGGTCTACCTGCTCGATTCGCTGCGCGACCCGGTGAGGCTGGGCGCGGGGCTGACGCGCGACAGGCGCATCGACCGCGCCACCCAATTGCGCGCGCTCGAGGCCCTGAGCAGGTTCGGCGAGCGGCTGCGGGGCATGCCGCGGGGGGCGGTCCGGGCCGTCGGCACCAATGCGCTGCGCGTGGCCAAGAATGCCGACCAGTTCCTCGCCGAAGCCAAGGTCGCGCTGGGGTTTCCGATCGAGGTGATCTTCGGCAAGGAAGAAGCGCGGCTGATCTACCTTGGCGTCGCGCATACCCTCGCTCCCTCGCCGGACAAGCGCCTGATCTTCGACATCGGCGGCGGCTCGACCGAGTTCATCGTAGGGATCGGCCTCGAGCCCGAGCTCATGGAATCGATTCCGATGGGCTGCGTGAGCTGGACGCAGAAGTTCTTTCCCGAGGGCAAGCTCGACAAGCCGGGGTTCAAGCGCGCCGAGCTCGCCGCGGCCAACGAGTTGCAGCACATCGTGAAGTCATTCCGGCGCGCCGGATGGAAGGACGTGATCGCCTCCTCCGGCACTGCCCGGACGATCGCGTCCATGCTGCGCGAAAGCGATCGGCCGGAACAGGGGATCACCGCGGGAGGGCTGAAGAAGCTGCGCTCGGCATTCATCGACGGCGGCAATGTCGAACGGCTCAAGCTGCCCGGACTGAGGGACGACCGGACGGGCATTATTCCCGGGGGACTGGCCATCATGTCGGCGATCGTCTCGGAGTTCGGCATCGATGCGCTCGAGGTCTCCGACGGGGCATTGCGCCAGGGGGTGCTCTACGACCTGCTGGGACGCGTGCAGCACCACGACATGCGCGAGGCAACCGTCGCCGAGTTCACGCGCCGCTATCACGTCGACACCGCGCAGGCCGAGCGGGTCGGCGGGCTCGCGGTCCGGCTGCACGCCGACCTGGTCGTCGAACCCGCGGAGGCCGACGCGCTCATGCTTCGCTGGGCCGCGTCCCTGCACGAGATCGGCATCTCCATCGCGCACGCGGCGTATCACAAGCATTCGGCGTATGTGTTGTCGCAGGCGGACATGCCCGGATTTTCGCGCGACGAGCAGGCGAGGCTCGCGCGGCTCGCGCTCGCGCACCGGGGAAAGCTGTCGAAGATCGAAGGCCTGCCCGCCCGCAGCGCGGACTGGCCGGTGATCTTCGCGCTGCGCCTCGCGGCGCTGTTCTACCTCGCACGCATCGATATCGCGCTGCCGCGCATCGCCTGCCGCGCGACGGATTCGGGGTTCCTGATCGGCATCGAGCGAGGCTGGCTGGACGAGCACCCGCTCACCGAGGCCGCGCTCGAGGCCGAAGCCGAGGAATGGCGGTCATTCGGCATGCGGCTCGAAATCCGCTCCCTATCCGAGGAGAAGGCGCGGGCGGCCGGCACCTGGGGCATCGAGTAGGTTGGGCCGGCGGAAGCGTTACCGTGATCTGCCATCCCATATCTCCCGATTTTGCACAGTTGCAACTTCGCAACTGTGCAAAATCGGGAGACTGAATTAAACCCAAAATCCTCGTCGGTCTTCTCGACACGCGAGTGCCAGGAGATCACAGCAGGTCCGGCGCGATGACCGCGCGCAGAACGATCTCTCCGCCATGCTGCGGTCGGATCGAGAACCACCAGACCGAGCCCTTCTTGACCGGCCAGTCCGCTTCCTGCCCGGACAGGATCGACGCGGCCACCTGGCCGAGGGTCGGCTGGTGGCCGACCACGATCACGGCGCCCTCGCGCTCGGGCCAGCCCGCTGCGGCGAGCACCTCCGCGGCGGACGCGCCGACTCCGATTTTCTTCGTCGCGTGATAGGGCAGGCCGAGGGCGTCGGCGGTCTGCTGGGTGCGCCGGGACGGGCCGACGAGAATCTCGCAGCTTCCGGGCAGCCGTTCCTTCAGCCAGCGCGCGACCTGCGCGGCCTGCTTGTGCCCGCGCTTGGTGAGCTCGCGGGCCGAGTCGTTGATGCCGTCCTCGGCTTCGGCGTGGCGCCACAGGATCAAGTCCACCGTCGTTTGCTCCGGGAGTTGGAGGGACCGAAAAACGGTATTATGGCTCCCCTACCCGCTCACCCGCTGCGGGGAACCAATGGAGGCAGACATGGCAAAGAAAAGCAGCGAAAGCATCTACAAGATCGTCGAAGTGATCGGCACCAGCCAGAACTCGTGGGAAGAAGCCGCCAAGAATGCGGTCGTGGCCGCATCCAAGACGCTGCGCGACCTGCGCATCGCCGAAGTGGTGAAGCAGGACATGGCCATCGAGAAGGGCAAGGTCGTCGCGTACCGCACGCGCATGCTGCTTTCCTTCAAGTACCAGGCATAGGGGCCGCTGCGGAGATGTTCGCGACGGGCGGGTGGAGAACGCGAGGGGAGAGGTCCCCTCGTTTCGTCACGAATCCTGGGGGAGGTCCCTGGCCGGCTCGCGCTTGTAGGGGCAGTCGGGCTTGATGCACTCGGCGTAGAGGTAGAGCGAGTGCTCGCGGATCGTGAAACCGCGGTCCCTGGCGATCCTGCCCTGGCGCTTTTCGATCTCGGCGTCGTAGAACTCCTCGACGCGGCCGCACTGCATGCACACGAGGTGGTCGTGGTGGCTGCCCTCGTTCAGCTCGAACACCGCCTTGCCGGATTCGAAGTGGTGGCGCTTGAGGATGCCGGCCTGCTCGAACTGGGTGAGCACGCGGTAGACGGTGGCCAGGCCGATGTCCAGCCCCTCGTTCATGAGCATGCGATAGACGTCCTCGGCCGACATGTGCCTCAGCTTGCCGGCCTCGAACAGCTTTAGGATCCGAAGGCGCGGGGCCGTCGCCTTGAGTCCGATTGTCTTGAGGTCGGTCACGTGGTGTATGTAATCGCGGCGGGCGGCCGGGGTGGACAGCGCCATGCCGGCCCGACCGGGGCTTTCCGCTATCATATAGCGTTTTCTCCGCCCCAAGAAGCCTCCATTCATGAAAAGCATCCTGTCGCTCGCCGTCGCGATCTCGGCTGCCGCATGCAGCTGGGTCCCGAGCATTTCCCCGCACCGCATGGAGATACAGCAGGGCAACTTTGTCTCGCAGGAGATGGTGGCCCAGCTCAAGCCCGGCATGTCCAAGGATCAGGTGAGGTTCATCCTGGGCACGCCCCTGATCGCCGACGTGTTCCACGCCGATCGCTGGGACTACGTGTTCACACGGATGCGCTCGAACAGCCGGGAGCTGGAGCAGCGGCGCATCGCCGTGTACTTCGAGGACGGGAAGCTCAAGCGGGTCGACGGCGACGTCGTCGCCTCGGGCGATGCACCCGTCGCCGCGGGCGGGAGCCAGGGCAAGCCATGAGGATCGCGATTGCCGGCGCCGGCGGCCGGATGGGGCGCTCGCTGATCGAAGCCGTGCTCGGCTCCGGGGACCTCGTGCTCGCTGCGGCTCTGGACGTGCCGGACAGCCCGCTGATCGGCAAGGACGCCGGGGAGATCGTGGGCGCGCCCTGCGGGGTCAGGGTGGCGGGCGACCTTGCGGGCCTCGCAGGCGCCGATTGCCTGGTCGATTTCACGCGGCCCGATGGAACGCTCGCGCATCTCGACCGCTGCCTCGAATCGGGCACGCGAATGGTCATCGGCACGACGGGCTTCACTTCGGCGCAGAAGCAGCGCATCGCGGAAGGCGCGAGGCGCATCGGAATCGTCTTCGCGCCGAACATGGCGATCGGCGTCAACGCGTCGTTCAAGCTGGCCGAAGTCGCCGCGCGGATCCTGGGCGACGCCTACGATGTCGAGATCGTGGAGGCGCATCACCGGCACAAGGTCGATGCGCCCTCGGGCACCGCGATCAGGCTCGGTGAAGTGGTGGCCTCCGCCCTCGGTCGCGACCTCAAGTCCTGCGCGATCCACGGACGCGAGGGGGTCACCGGGGAACGCGACCCGAAGACCATCGCGTTCCACTCCCTGCGCGGCGGTGACATCGTGGGCGAGCACACCGTGATGTTCGCCGGCGCCGGCGAGCGCGTGGAAATCACCGTGCGCTCCACGAGCCGCATGACCTACGCGCTGGGGGCCCTGCGTGCCTGTCGCTTCCTCGAAGACAAGCGAGCCGGGCTGTACGACATGCAGGACGTGATGGGCCTGAAATGAGCCCGTGGGCGAGGCCGGAGGATTCCCTTCTGCCGCAAAGGTGATTCCGCCGGTTTGAGCCGCACGGCGGTCTGCGGTATAATTTCTCCGTTATCGACGGGACGAGCGGGAGCTGGTCCCGTTTTCGTATCAAGCTCCGGAGTCAACCGTGTCCGTGCCGCCGCCCGCCGTCCTCGCGCTTGCCGACGGGACGGTATTTCGCGGCCGCGCCGTCGGTGCCGAAGGCCTCGCCTCGGGCGAGGTGGTCTTCAACACCGCAATGACGGGCTACCAGGAGATCCTGACCGATCCGTCCTACTGCCGCCAGATCGTCACGCTCACCTATCCCCACATAGGCAACACCGGCGTGAACGACGAGGACGAGGAGTCCACCCGGGTCCAAGCCTCGGGGCTGGTGATCCGCGACCTGCCGGCGCGCATGTGCAACTGGCGCGCGCAGCAGACGCTGCCGGAGTATCTGGCGCGCAATCGCGTCGTCGCCATCGCCGACATCGATACGCGCCGCCTGACGCGCATCCTGCGCGAGAAGGGCGCGCAGAATGGCGCCATCATGGCCGGGCAGGTGGACGAGCAGCGGGCGCTCGCCGAGGCGCGCGCGTTCCCCGGCCTCGTGGGCATGGACCTCGCCAAGGTGGTGAGCACGCGCGCGGCCTACGAGTGGACCGAGGGCGGCTGGGAACTCGGCAAGGGTCACCGCCAGGCTCCTGCCGCGCGCTTTCACGTGGTCGCCTACGACTACGGCATCAAGCGCAACATTCTGCGCCTGCTCGCCGACCGCGGCTGCCGCGTCACGGTGCTGCCCGCGCAGACGAGCGCGCGCGAGGCGCTCGCGCTCGCGCCCGACGGCGTGTTCCTGTCCAACGGTCCGGGCGATCCGGAGCCCTGCGACTACGCCATCGACGCCATCCGTGAAATCCTCGATACGACCCGGATTCCGGTCTTCGGCATCTGCCTGGGCCACCAACTGATGGGCCTCGCCTCGGGCGCGAGGACCGTCAAGATGAAGTTCGGCCATCACGGGGCGAACCACCCGGTCAAGGACCTCGAGACCGGACAGGTGGTGATCACCAGCCAGAACCACGGCTTCGCGGTGGATCCCGAGACGCTCCCGGGGAACCTGAGGCCGACGCACCGGTCGCTGTTCGACGGCTCGCTGCAGGGCCTGGCGCGCACCGACCGGCCGGCGTTCTGCTTCCAGGGGCATCCGGAGGCGAGCCCGGGTCCGCACGACATCCGCTACCTGTTCGACCGGTTCGTCAGGTTGATGGAAGACCACAAGGGTTCGGCCAGCTAAATGCCCAAGCGTACCGACATCCAATCGATACTGGTCATCGGCGCGGGGCCCATCGTCATCGGCCAGGCGTGCGAGTTCGACTATTCGGGAGCGCAGGCCTGCAAGGCGCTGCGCGCCGAGGGCTATCGCGTGGTCCTGGTGAACTCCAACCCGGCGACCATCATGACCGACCCGGAGATGGCCGACGTCACCTACATCGAGCCGGTCACCT
>Ga0082335_1003703_pt1 | contig 24596 bp, 18 predicted proteins | sample Subgrocontami58m_FD_72375 | JGI IMG/M metagenome (GOLD analysis project Ga0082335, IMG submission 72375) | Subsurface groundwater microbial communities from S. Glens Falls, New York, USA - GMW37 contaminated, 5.8 m (SPADES assembly) (version 2) ...
ACCTTCGGCAGTAAGGCTATCTTTATCTACTTCGATTTTCTTAAAGACCCTTTACTTTGCGCCCCCCGATTGCTCGAGGTTTGCCTTTATCGTAATATTTTTTCCCTCTCACCTTGCCTCTTGCCTTAGCAAGAAACAAATAGCCATATTTACCCTTCTCCTCTATGCCCCGGAGCTGATAAAATTATATTGGCAATGTATAACTTGTAGTTATATATGTCAAGAAAATAATATCACCCAGGGTAAGCGTAAACAAAAAAAGCCTTACTGCAAAAAATGTTTACTAAAATAAACATCTTCGGCAGTAAGGCTGTCTTTGCTACTTCCCTTTTACTTAAAGACCCTTTACTTTGCGTCCCCCGATTGCTCGGGGTTTGCCTTTATCGTAATCCTTTTCCCGCTGTTCCGCAAAAATCTAATTTGTAATGATTATTTAATAGCATTAAATATATAGAAAATCAAGAAAATAATGAAATTCCCACAGGTTAAAGCCGATTGAAAAAATTGTTCATTTCGGCAAATCGCTTCCTGTGATAGAAGAAATCGCCAGGTTTGTCGCCCTCCGCGTCTTTGCAGAGAACTGGGGAACCGTGTCGGGCAGAGAACATAACAAAATATTCATTTTATTTTGCCGTCTCTTTGTTTACAATTTCATATTGTGCAAGACGCCAGGATAATTTTAAAAAAATTATTTTACCTCTTTGCATGGCATTGTCAAGTACACGACAAAAACGACATGCGTAAATATTTTTGTTATTTGAGGCTGATCCAAAGAGTTTGGGGATGAGTTTATGAAGGTGAATGGGGAATTTAAAGGGGAGATTGCCGGGCGCAAACAGGTTGAAGATGCTTTGCATGCAAGCGAGGTTCGATACCGCAATCTCTTTGAGAATTCACCCGTTTCCCTCTGGGAAGAAGACGCCTCAGAAGTTAAGGCGTATATTGATACTTTACGGAAATCAGGAGTCTCGGATTTTAGGGAATACTGGGAAAAGCATCCTGAAACGATTCGTGAATGCGTTTCTCTGCTGAAAATTCTTAATGTAAACAGGGCTACGCTAGAGATGTATAAAGCGAGGGATAAAGAATATCTTCTGGATGGTTTATCCAGGGTTTTTGATAAAGAATCATTTACTGTGTATGGCGAGGCGTTGATTGCTTTATGTAAACAGGGCTACGCTAGAGATGTATAAAGCGAGGGATAAAGAATATCTTCTGGATGGTTTATCCAGGGTTTTTGATAAAGAATCATTTACTGTGTATGGCGAGGCGTTGATTGCTTTTACAGAAGGCAAGGCTTTGTTTGAGGCAGAGACGGTCATTCATACATTTGACGGCGCGAAAAGACACGTATCCATAAGGATATCCCTGGCGCCCGGCTGTGAAAAAACATGGGAGAGGGTCTTTGTCTCTCTTGCGGATATTACCGCACAAAAACAGACAGAAGAGGCGCTCAGGCACAAGGTAAATTTTGAGAAGACCATGGCTGGTATTTCCGCGCGATTTGCCCTCCTTTCTGATTTTGACAATGCCGTCTCAACTTCGCTGGCTGATGCCGGGCGACTGGTCGGGGCAGGCAGGGCATATCTCTTCCAGCTCCGTGATAAGGGTGACATTATGGATAATACCCACGAGTGGTGTGATCGTGGAGTATCCGCTGAAATTCAGAATCTTCAAAATCTGCCTTCTGAGGCGTTTCCCTGGTGGATGGCGAAACTGCGCAGTGGTAGTGTAATTCATATTCCGGATGTATCCGGTTTACCACCTGATGCAGCGGTTGAAAAGGAGCTATTAGAACGGCAGGGCATTAAATCATTGTTGGTACTTCAGGTATATGCCGAGAAAAAGCTGGTAGGGTTTATTGGTTTTGATAATGTTATCACTACAGGCGCCTGGTGTGAGGTAGACATAGACCTGCTTCAGATTATGGCTGAGATAATAGGGGTTGCAATTGCACGCAAAAAGACGGAAGCCCTCATGAGACATATGGCTTATCACGACGCACTTACCAATTTGCCCAATCGCATTTTGTTTCATGATCGCCTCCAGAGAGCCGTAATTCTGACCAAACGCGCTGGAAAGCTGGTGGCCGCCATGATTCTTGACCTGGATTGCTTTAAAACCATTAATGATTCTCTCGGTCACCGTGCGGGCGATTTGATGCTTAAAATTGTTGCCGAGCGGCTGACACAGTGCGTGCGCGAAGGCGATACCATCGCACGCACCGGCGGCGATGAATTTGCGATTATCCTGCCTGACCTTTTCCACGCAAAGGACGCCGCCCTTGTTGCCCAAAAAATCATCTGGACATTATATCAACCCCTTCACCTTGACGGGCATATAATCGCCGCTACCGCCAGTGTAGGGATTAGTATCTACCCGTCAGACACTGATAATACGGAAGAGTTGGTCATGAAGGCTGACATTGCTATGTATCAAGCCAAGAAGCTGGGTAAAAATACATACCGATTCTACAATCCTGATATGAATACTCAGGTGTAACCGTCAAAAGCAGATTGCCTGGTTGATAGAAAATACGATAGCGCTATGCCAAAATTACAAAAAATCCTACATCCTGAGAAATTCAATCTGATACTTTATTATGCCATCACCAGTTTTGCTGTTATTGCACTGTTGAGTCTGGTTGTAGGATGGATATTTTCCCGCATGGAGGGCCAGTCGCTGATTAAACGGAGTGAGGAATATGCGCATTATTTTATTTCCAATCTGAACTATGAAATTTATAAGGACTTTTTCATTCCCACGCTGAGAAGGGACAAACAAATTGACCTGAAAAACAATCGCAGGCAATTTAAGAAACTTGATAAAGTCATTCGGGAAAATATGTATGGATTGAAAATAAAGAAACTGTATTTATACGATTTGGAAGGTCATATTATTTATAGTAATAGTATGGCTACTGGACGTGCTGGGCTTCCCCTGGAACGTGGTGTAAACAAAAAGCTCGATTCTGCCATTCGCGGTAAACCCGCATTCGCTCTTTGTTCGGCAAAAACAATGGACTCGAAGGGTATCTATGTGGTGGAAACCTTACTGGAGACTTATTATCCTTTTTACGAAATGGCGAAGGATGGGTCGAAAAAGGGACAGGTGGGGGTATTGGAGATATACCAAGACATGTCGGGATTAAAGAAAGAAATGGCCAGGGCGCGAGGGGGGGCTATTATTATAACTGCCGCATCGATGGGGATATTGTTTTTGGTTCTCTTTCTCGTGGTTCTCAAGGCGGCAAAAATTATTAATATGAGGACGAAGCAGTTGATTGATGCACGAAATACCTTAGAGCAGAAGGTTGAAGAGCGCACCCTTGAGATTCGCGAGGCGTATAGAAAATTACAGTACACCCATCGCAAATTAATACACTCTGAAAAATTGGCGAGTATTGGGACTCTGGTTACCGGGCTTGCACACGAGATCAATAATCCTCTTGCTTCTGTAGCCAGTTGCGCCGAGGGCCTGACCGGACGGCTTAAAACCATATTGGAGCATAAGGAAGGATTCAACAATAAAGAAGAATGGGAGGTCTTTCCCGAATATCTGAAAATTATCTGTGATGAAACCTATCGATGTAAAACCATTATCTCGAATTTGCTCAATTTCTCCAGACAGTCAGGGCCTGAATTTATACGCATCGATATCAATCGGGTCGTTAACGATACGCTCTCCGTTGTTCAGCATCAATCGCAAATTAAGATGCAGAATATCCAACTTAATCTTTCCGAAGAACCCTGCGACGTAATGGGAGACCCGCAACAGTTAAAACAGGTCTTTATGAACTTGATTATTAATGCACTTCATGCAACTGAGGATCATGGTGATATTTCAATATCAACCTGTCAGAAACAGACGGTTGTGCAAGTCATTGTTAAAGATTCTGGCATGGGGATTAAGTCAGAATATCTTGATAAGATATTCGATCCTTTTTTTACTACGAAACCGACAGGAAAAGGTACTGGACTTGGGCTAGCGATATGTTATGGTATTATTGATGTTCATGGTGGAAGAATCGAGGCGCATAGTGAAGGTCCTGGCAAGGGCACTACCTTTACGGTAACACTCCCGTTAGCCACTTCGTGATTACAAAATTTAAAATATGAGTAAGAAACCCAACGTCCTGTTTACGGACGACGAAAAGACGTTCCGGAATGTTATGACAAAGGAACTCACCCGCATGGGATACAATGTGACCGGTTGTGGCAGTGGTGCAGAGGCCTTGGAAAAAATGCAGGAAAGGGACTTTGATGTGGTCATATTGGATATGAATATGCCCATGATGAACGGGATTGAGGCCATGAAAAGGGTAAAAGAAATAGAGCCGACTACCGAAGTAATTGTTTTAACCGGTCAGGGTACTATTGAAAATGCCGTTCAAGCTATAAAGCTGGGTGCCTATGACTACCTTACAAAACCGTGTCAGTTAACTGAATTGTGTGTACTGTTGCAAAAGGCGCTCGAAAAAAGACAGTTAAACCGGGAAAATGTGCACCTCAAGCGGTTAGTAAAAGACGTTTGTGGAACTCCTGTGATGATTGGCAACGGCACTGCAATGAATGCTGTGTACAAAATGATCGATAAGGTAGCCACTTCGGATTCTATCGTGTTAATCCAGGGGGAAAGTGGTACGGGAAAAGAACTTGTTGCTCAGATGATCCATCAACGCAGTACAAGGTCAAATAAGCCGTTTGTGGTGATAAATTGCGCTACCTTGCAAGAGGCCTTGTTGGAGAGTGAACTCTTTGGGCATGTTAAAGGGGCATTTACTGGTGCGGTGGAATCACGCATAGGTTTGTTTGAAGTAGCAGACGGCGGTACCCTTTTTTTGGACGAAATTGGGGACCTGGCAATTAACACACAGGCAAAATTCCTTCGTGTTGCTGAATCAGGCGAGATTCGGCGTGTTGGTGATAATAAGGTTATCAATGTGGATACCCGTATAATCGCAGCTACTCATAAAGACCTGGCCACAGAAGCAAAAAGTGGAAAATTCAGGGAAGACTTGTATTTTCGGTTGAATGTGATTACTCTGTCTCTTCCGCCGTTAAGAGACAGGCGGGAGGACATTCCTGTTTTGATTGGCCATTTTCTCGACAATTTTTGCAAAAACAGACAGAAAAAAATTCTCCTACCGGAAGCAATGACGGTAATGACGCAATATAACTGGCCAGGCAATGTCCGTGAATTAAAAAATACTATCGAACGGTTGGTGGTAATGACGGAAGGTAATAGTCTTTCCATCGAGGATTTACCTGAAAACATCCGTATGGCAACTTCAACTACAGCCGAAGGAACGGAAGTAATTCTTTCAGGGGTGGAGAAGAAGCACATACTTAAAGTGCTGCATGAAAAGCAGGGAAATAAAACCCTTGCTGCAGAAGCCCTTGGCATATCTTTAAAAACCCTGTACAACAAATTAAAGGCTTATAATATAGAGTTGTGATTAATTTCTTTTGATAATTCTGCAAACTTTGATATATAATCATAAAAATAGCCTGTGTATTTACAGGTTTAAACTGCTTAAAACATCGCGACCTGGAAGTTGCGGCTACCGTTGATATTACAGATTTATGCATAATTTGAATTGAATTATGAGATTATAGATTTGTTGTTACGGTAGAGTGAAAGAAAAGATGGCTCATGAACCCTGATATTTCTATAATAATTCCACTCTATAATGAAGTCGATAATATTGAACCTCTCGGTTACTCTATTATCAATGCTATGCAAGGGCAAAACTACGAGGTTGTTTTTGTAGATGATGGCAGCACTGATGGAAGCACCCAAAAATTGAGGGAAGGGTGTGCCCAACATACAAATTTTCGCACTGTCCACTTTAAGAAAAATGCAGGCCAAACGGCGGCCATGGATGCCGGCTTCAGGCATGCACGAGGGAAATATGTGGTTTCTATGGATGCTGATATGCAGAATGATCCGGCAGATATCCCGAAATTACTTGAAAAGCTAAATACGTATGATATGGTGTGCGGGTGGAGACAGAAGAGAAACGACCCATGGATCAAACGCATTTCTTCCAAAGTGGCTAATTATATACGAAACAAGCTTTCCAGGGAGGATATTAGGGATACGGGGTGTTCCCTCAAAGCATATCGCAGGGAATGTCTCGATCATATCAAGTTATACAATGGCATGCATCGGTTTTTACCTACGCTGTTTAAGATGGAAGGATTTACGGTAACCGAAATTGTTGTAAACCATTATCCCCGGAAATTCGGGAAATCAAAGTATGGGATATCAAACAGGGCATTCAGGGCATTTGTAGATTTGTTGGTTGTTCGGTGGATGAAAAAAAGGAAACTTAATTATGAGGTAGAAAATGAGTAATTTTATAACACATATTAATTTCTGGGTTGTGCTTGGTTTTATTGGACAATTTCTCTTTGGCTCCAGATTTTTTATACAATGGATTGTCTCGGAAAAGCGTGGCGAAAGCGTTATTCCAGAGGTATTCTGGTATTTAAGTATGGCTGGCAGCGTCATATTATTTACGTATGCAATTTACCGGCGTGACCCGGTATTTATTATGGGACAATGCTCAGGCCTTTTTATCTATGCGCGCAATATTATGTTAATTTATAAAAAGAAGAGACTCCTGGCTGTGGCAACTGGTGAGGGAATTAATCTCCCAAAAACTGCTGCCGAATAAACTTGCTGAGTGAATATCATTTAGGCAAAAAAGCCGGCTTTTTTTTACAATTTCCGATACGTTTGATCAATTAAGTGAAAAAATATTTTTTCGCTTTCATTTTATTAATTGCTGTTTCATCCTGTAATTATATGGAGGAACGGTCTACTCCACACGTCAAAACCCTCCTCCCACCTCAAAGAAACGAAATTAGCTCCGTTGCAATCTTACCATTCAAGAATAAAACGGAGAAAAAAGGGTCAGAAGATATCCTCAGGAAGTGTTTTTTTACAAACCTCAGTACGAAAGGTTATAATGTTCTCAGACTCGAAGAGGTTGACGAACGTCTGCGCCTCGCTGCAATCGATGCCTCCAATCTCGACAAAGAAGATGTGTACAAGGTTGGTAGGATTGTAAAGGCGGATGCACTCATTTATGGCGTGGTTACAAAGTGTTGCAAGAGATTTTTTGGGGTATATTCTCAGGTGGTATTCGGGGCGGAGATGAAGATGGTGGATGCGAGGTCTTCAAAAATTATCTGGCAGGCAGATCATACGGAAACAACGCACGGCGGGTCAGTGCCAGCATCGCCCTTTAGCGTTCCAGAGGCAGTTATTGAAAGTTCAATCAACGTGAGGGAAAAGGTAGTTTCAGAAACGGCTGATCGTCTTGTAAAAAAATTTGTTGCCAGTATTCCATCAAAAGATTTTAATTCATCTATCAACGCTAATACAATCATTATCAGACCCAATGGGCCATCAATGGAAGTATGCTATAGAGTACAGGATGGTGATACGCTATCGGGTATTTCTGGGAAATTTTATGATGATGCCGCTAAAGCAGAGGATATCTGCAAGGCTAATAATGGTGTATCGGATGAGACACTGAAAGCAGGACAGGAGTTGATTATTCCTGATGTGCTTATCCTTACAAATATTGAAGAATCGCAACAGATAGATAGAAACAAATACAAGAAGGCCGTCTATCGTGTGAAGTGGGGTGACAGTCTTTATGAAATTGCATCGAAGGTGTTTCACGACGGTAAGAAATGGACGATTATCTACGATTCCAACAAGCATGAAATAATGAATATTAAAGACCTTCCCGTTGGACAGGTCATTATTGTACCGCTAACCGTTCCCCAATCAGATTCGTTCAAAAGAGATATGTAAACGCATCGCGATTAATCAATTTAGATGCAAAAGAGAAGGGCATACTGTTTTCATTCCTCAAGGTACTTCAATCGTCCGGGTGTTGTTCTATTTGACCACTCGTAAAGCAGCATAATTTTAGTTCTGATTACCTATCCAAATATAATTGTAATAATTACAAATACGGTATGTAAAAGTTACATGATTTTATATTCAGAGACGGTCTTACAGCAGGCGAAATAAGATTTTATTTACCCAGAACAATGTCATATCCAGGTACTTACAGCACACACCTTTCCTGCCAAAAACACTTGGCACTATCCTTGCTTTCTTGTTGATTGTTTCGGCTTAAAAGATAATAAAGAAGTTTTTTTGGAGGAGGTCTTGATATGAAACGTTTAATTACCAAAATACTAGTTAAGTTTATCATCTGTATTTTATTTGTCGCTATTATTTCGAATGGTGGAATTCCGAGTGTTTTTGCAAAAAAGAAGAGTAACGATGTCCAATTGTCCAAAAAAAGCGATTTTAGCAAGGACGTCGATAATGCAGACGATGATGAGGATGATGAAGGAGAGGATGACGATGAAGGTGAAGATGAAGATGACGAAGGAAACCATAACGCAGGACGGAATTGTCTGACCAGTGGCTGCCATTCAGGAAGCGGCGAGGAGCATTTTTCCATTGGAGGAACGATTTACACCGATGCCGATGGTGCGGATGCCAGGGTCGGAGCAAAGATAAAGGTGATAGATACAAACGGCAGTACAGTAACATTAACGTCTAATCAAATAGGAAATTTTTACACTGAAAAAAGCATGAAAGCCCCTTTCACGATAACCACATCGTATCAGGGTCGCGAGGTGAAGATGCCGGGCGAAGCCTCTGAAGGCGGCTGTAACGCCGATGGATGCCATGCCGAAGGTTCATCGGTAGGAAGAATATTTATTAGCACAAACGACCTTGACCTGTCCGGTACGGTTACCGAGAGCAGTTCAGACGGCGGCGCTTCGGAAATAAGTTATAACAGTGACATAAAGTCGATTCTCGATGCAAAGTGTATTTCCTGTCACCAATCGGGAGGGACTAAAAGCGATGTTCCTCTGACGACGTATGCGGAAGTGACAGATACAAAACTGGTAACCCCAGGCAGCGCTGACTCACTCTTAATAAGAAAGCTTAGCAAAGATTTGAGCGAAGGCACTATGTGGAATAATCTCAATAGCACGAGCGAGTACGATCAAATCAAGGACTGGATAGTCGTCTACAATGCCCAGGAATCCTCGTCCAGCCAGGGTTCGGCAGGGGCTGCGATATCCGGCGCAAAGGTTAAACTCGGCAAGAATGGTCGTATCAAATACAAAACAACTACCGATGCTACGGGTGCATTTATTATCGGAAAGGTAAAGGCCGGCGAGTATACCTTAAAAATTTCCAAGAAGGGCTACAAGCCGTATACTCAGACCTATCAAATGAATCAAAGTACCGTTGCATCTCTGGAGATTACGTTGGACAAAAAGTAATATTTGAAGGTTCTTCAGGAAATAATCTTATTTCATGTTATGGCTGGTTCAATCTTGTAGATTGAACCAGATATTTCGAATTGGGCATGGGTTTTAATCATAAAAAATATCGAATGTTTCGGTTCAATCGAGGACGATTGAACCAGCAAAAGGGGCTAACTTGTAGTAAATAGTGGCAGAGAATATCGGTGTTGATGGAGCAAATAATCTTATTTAATGTTTTTTAGTTTTTTTAAGGAGGTTGCATGTTTGCACAGAGGAAGAAGGGTTTTGTGTCAAGGTTATTAATTGTTGGTGTAGTTGTTACGGGAACTGCCATTCCGTCATTTGCCGGCACAAAAGATACTATTATGGGGGCAGTGAGTAGTATAGATGAGACGGCATTAACACTCAAGGTATTGAATGATCTTGTGGAGGTGGATGCAAGTAATGCAACGATAAAGGTAAAAGGGGTTGACAATGCGACCATCTCTGATATTGCAGTAGATGACGTCGTTATAATCAAGGGGCGTGATAATGGCTCTGGTGTGATAGAAGCGACAAGTATCAAAGACCCTGCGAAATTAAAGAAGGGGTATGATGGCAAACTTACGGGAAAAACAAGAAGCGTGAATACCTCTGCAAAAACTTTCAAAATTTGTGGTCAGAAAGTAGATGCAGAAAACATTTCTGGTATTAACATGAGTAGCAAAACAATATCCCTCGGTAATCTGCGTTCCGGCGTCAGTGTGGATGTGTACGTAAAGGTCAAAAACAGCGATCTGGCGGCGAAGAAGATCACCATTCGTTCGGAGAGTTGTACGTATTGCCATAGTTCAAGATAAACTTTGTCATAGTATCAGCACGTTAATTTCTAGTCTTGGGAATTTTCAAAACAAGGAGTGTGCCAGTGAGGATTTTGAAGAAATCTATAGTGTGTGTTATGTTACATGCTGCTTTTTACGGTTTGATAACGAACACGGTATTAGCCTGGTCAAGTGGTCCTCCTGCTTACCGGACAGATGCGGCTGGCGATAATGGGACGTGTAATGCGGAGGGCTGTCATAATTCATACAGTCTCAATTCTGGAAGTGCAAGTTTCTCGATTACTGCGCCGACAGCTTATACCACTGGTAAGGCCCTTAAAATAAAGGTTGCCTTCAGTAATTCCTACGGGAAAAAGCATGGATTTGAAATGACGGCGCTGGATGCCGATGGTAACAGGGTTGGAACATTCAAGAAAATAGGTAATACCACCCAGGTTATTTCTCCAAGCGATTCTGCCAGAGGGCTTAATAAAACGGATAAGGGTAAATATATAGAGCAGAGTACGAAAGGTGTTAAAAAGAAGAGTTGGGTTTTCAAATGGACTCCCCCCAGCAGCGCCACCGATCCGATAACATTTTATGCCGCCGGATGTGAGGCAGACGGCAAAGGTATGGCTGACAACGATTATGTTTACACTACCACCGCAGATATCAGTGCTTCGAACCCTTAGTTTGAGACTTTACCAATGAGGATCTCGAATTGATGGAGTAATCTTCTCGGTTGCGCATTGCACAAATAAATAAGTCACCAAGAATCTCGTTCAATGTTTGTGAATTTCAAAGGCGGGGCACGTTGTAACGTGCCCTTCTTTGTTGGTTCAATCGTTCTCGATTGATAAATACCCTCACGTCCACCTTTTATAAAAGGGGATACAGGGGAATAGGCTTCAAGCCTGAACCAGAATACTTCCTTTTGCTTTGGTTTACTTGCAAAGACAAAGAAGTTTCATTCAGACCTGTGCTAGAATTTAAATTAAACTTTTTGAGGAAAATAACGATTATGTATAAGAAGGGAATGATTGTATCAGCATTATTTGTATTCGTTTTAAGTGCGGTTGCCTGTTTTCAAAGAATTACCCTGGCAAAGGAGGCTAAAATAGATCCTATGAACTTGTATATTAAGCACTGCAGTGACTGCCATGATAAAAATGGGAAACCTACGGACTTTGGAAGGGAGTTGGAATCAACTGATTTTACGGATAAAAACTGGCAGACAAATACGACTGACGAAAAGATCGTCAAGCAAATAGCTGATGGTACACCAGAAAAGATGATGTCATTTAAAGAGAAACTAAATTTGGATGAAATGAAGGCATTGGTGCCGGTGATCAGGAGTTTCGTGAAGAAATAAACGGTAAGCGAACGAGAATTATGTGACGGTAACTCTTCAGTGTCAACCTTAATAATTTGAAGATAAGTTGCACAGGAAATATTTGATGGTGTGTGATAACATGAGCCAAGTTGATAAGAAATGTGTTCTTGTTGTGGATGATCAGCCATATATCCTTGAATCCGTTGCATTGTTGCTTGACAACTTTGGTTATGATGTCGTTACCTGCGGGTATCCCCCGATCCTCCGGAAGCATTGATGAAGGTCAAGTATGTGAGCAAGGAGGTCATCCAGCGGCTGGCAACAGCGTCTGAATTTAAAGACACGGAAACAGGCGCACACATTTCGAGGATGGGTCTGTATGCACAAAAGATTGCACAGGCCATGACTATGCCGGTGGATTTTGTCGAGACGATAACCTTTGCAAGCCCCATGCATGATGTTGGCAAGATAGGAATACCTGATTCCATCCTTTTAAAGACAGAGTGCCTTACGCCCTCAGAATTTGAAAGCATGAAGACGCATACAACCATAGGGGAGAAGATACTATCGGAACACTTCTGCCCGGAGGTATTGAAGACATTTGTTGAGAATGCTCCGAGTTTTGAAGAAATATACGGAATGCAAAATGGTCGATAAAAATTTAAACTTAATTTAATTCGGCTGGTTTCTGTAACAGCTTTTAAAGCTCCTCTCTGAAAAGAGGGGTTCTGGGGTGTGTCCTCTTGCCAGACATTGGAGCTTTTGAATGAAGAAATGTGACTTTTCGCTTTCACAAAAGGCACGAATAGGAATTATCATCGTTCTTCTCCCTATCATCATCACATTCTTCTTTTTCATAAACAGAAACTGAAGTTGAACGCGGGGGAATTCCAGAACTGGCGATTTCTGCCCCCCGTTCTTACCAGAAATACCTGCAGTCCTATCGGTGTAATTGTCAATTTCATCTACCTGGCAGAAATTGATAAGCTTTTATCCGCTTATTTCAAAACCAGTTTCACCGGCAAAAACCCTGGAAAAGGTGAAAGATGCGCTGAACTAATAATGGCAAGCCACAGGTATTCAAAAAATGAAATTGAAAAGAGATAAAAATTTGGTATAATTTTCTCTTTACGGGGGCCCATAGCTCAGTTGGTTAGAGCAGCGGACTCATAATCCGCGTGTCCAAGGTTCGAATCCTTGTGGGCCCACTTTTTCCGCAAAGAAGTTGGACACACTACATTCCTGACATGGATGGAAATCAAGTATTTGTCGTTATCCAAAGGATTTATGAATTTTTAATTGGCTGATAGTTCCAGACGTTTCAGGAGTTTTTCCACATCCTCTTTTTGCGCCTGCGTAGGGTCTATTCTTAATAATTCCTTCAGATAATAGTGAGACATTTCTTTATCCTTTTTGTTATCCATATATAAAAAGGCGAGATTTTTATAAACATTTATGCTGTTGGGATAAAGCATAATAATTTTCTGAAACTCGTCTATGGCTTTATCTATTAATCCTAATCCTTGATAAAGCATGCCGAGTGCATAGTGGGCATTGAAATTATTGGGATCAAGCTGAATTACAGTATTGTATTCACGGATGGCCTCGGTTGCTTTTCCTAATTTCTCGTAAGCCAGACCTAAATTAAAATGGCTATTAGGTTGTGCATTATCTATCTCGATAGACTTTTGAAATTCTGCGATAGCTTCATTCAACCACCCTCTTTTTGCATAATTCACCCCTAAATTATTTCGGGCATGAATGTAACGGCTGTCGTAAAAAAGTGATTTTTTAAATTCCTCCATAGCCTTATCGAGCTCTCCTGTTGCATTGTAAACATTACCTAAACCATTATGGGCAAGTGCGTGGTCGGGTTTGATCCTTAATGCTTCCCCATACTCTGCTCGTGCCTTATCAATAAGGCCTTGATTAAAATAAATATTACCAAGATTGTTGTGAGGTTGAGCGTAACTGTTATCCAAATTTATGGCTTCTTTGTACTCTATTAATGCTTTATCATCGAGTCCCTTTTTTGTGTAAACTGCTCCCAGATTGTTGTGGATATTGGCATTTTGTGGATTCAATTCCAATGCGGTTTGATATTCCATTTGAGCCTTTTCTGTAAGACCATTTTCCATATATATAATTCCCAAATTACAATGGGCACGGTGGCTGTCGGGAGAACGCTGGATGGTTTTTGTCCAAAGGGTAAGTTCGTCTCTCCAATCACCATTCTTCCCTATAATAGAAAATCCGTAACCGCCAATCATTAAAACAACCAAAACCAGTTGTACCATGCGCCTCAATGGAATAGCACGCGGAGACAGGGTACGATCTGTGATCCGGTAAATGAGAATACCCTTTGCCACACAAAATCCCATTACTGGAATGTAAAGATATCTTTCCGCCATAATATTTCCTATCGGAAGTATATTCATGACAGGCAAAATCATGATAAAAAACCACGCCATCCAGCACGCAAACATATTTCTTAATTTAGTTAATATTGCGAATATGATAAAAATTGAGAGGAGAAAGGCGATAGACAAAATGAATGATCCCTCTAGTGGGGTTTTTACAAGCGGTACCACGTAGTCTGCATTAAGGTTGAATGGAAAGAATGATAATTTTATATAAGAGGCAAGAATCTTAATCATGGTTAAGGTATTTACCAGGAAACCGCCGGGTTGGTAAGCAGCTTTTAATTCATGATTCCTAAATACGATAAATCGAATTATGGCATAAAACAGTGAAACTGCAAAATAGCCTATGTATATCCCCTTGAATCTTTTTAAAATACCTGGCCATATTTTTTTGCCTGAAAATATGGTGAACAAGGGTAAAAGTACGGGAAAGGTTATAGCCATTTCTTTCGAAAAAAGGGCACACAAATATGCAATAAGAGAAATGGCGTAAAAAAGGATGAATCCCCTTTGGTTATTTGTCCTATAAAGTAAATTATCGGATTTTACGAAATAAATAAGAGAAACGAGGAGAAATGTTGCGGATAAAAGGTCTTCGCGGTATCCAACGCAATTTATGGTTTCCAGAAGGGCAAGATGTGTAATAAAAAATAAGGTTGAAAGGAGAACGATTTTTTTGTTCTGTAAAACAGCGTTGAGAAAAAGGTAAAAAAGCACCGTGTTCAATGTGTGTAAAATGACGTTGGTGAGATGAAATCCAAAGGGTTTTGAGTGCCAGAGCGTATAGTCGATGAAGTATGTGATGGTGACAATGGGTCGATAACTCATTTCCCCGGAAATAGTAAAATAATCTTTTGTAAAAATCTTTGGGAAATATTTCCATTCCTTAATGAAACAATTTTCTACAATAATCTTAAAATCATCGTAGACAAATTTACCGTGCGTTGTATTTAAATAAAGCAATAAGGAGAATGCGGGTATTAAGATTAGAATAAATATAAAAAACGGGGTTTCCGTGTAAGTGGATTTGTTTTTCATCGGTATTACTATAACATAAAACGTAGTTTATTCAAGTTGGTCATTACTCTAATTGTTAAGAGTTTTAAGGAGGCGGTGATTTTTCGGGGAGAGGAGGCTAAAAAAAAATCCCCCTCATCCCTCCCCTTGTTGAAGAGAGATGTAGGGGGATTGCAATTTTACAAAGACATGAAGCCTTTGTTTGGTTCAACAAATATTAGAACATATAGGCGAAATCAATTGCTGTTGTAAGTTCGCCGTCATGTCCATTGAACACATCCTGATTAGCTTCGTCATATCTGATTTCTGGTCTAACGAGTAAGTTCTCTCTGATCTTAATATTTGCTGTAAGGGTAATTTCCCAAATATTAAGAGCATCGACGCCTAACCTCGCACCATCGTTGTCATCAAAATATTCACCCCTAAGCGCAAGACCAAAAGAGTCCGTGATGTCTTGATTGACAATACCGGAGAATCCCCACCATTGACCATTTTCATTAATGGTGGCAAACATGGCGCCGTCTTCTTCTGTACCATAATCTAAATTAAGGTTAAAAGCAGTCTTTTCAAACGGTTTGATTGCAAAAATAAGATCCCAGAAGTGACGATTGTTGCTGCTGTTATCTGTTTGTTCCGGACCGTGGCTACCGTTTACGATAAAATTGGTATTTTCTGCTATAGCCCAATTAAATTGGTATCCGAGTGTCTTACCGGTGTTATTATCTACAAATGTATCCCAACCGTTTACAAGGTATCCTGTTGCCGTTAATTTATCCAATAAAGGATAGCTGACAGCTAAACCTGTATTGGTGAATGGGATTGCATTCTGATAAAGGAGTGAACGGGAGAAGTTAGGATTATCAACACTTTCCCAGAGTTCAGCGCCAATCCAGGTGGCAAACTTACCAAACTTAAAATCCAGTCCTTTACCAATTGGTGCCTTGTATGTCACAAAGCCCTGGCTAATGGTAAAATCATCGCCGCCGCTGGCGCCGTCCACCCTGCCATCGCTGGGTACAAAAGTAATCCTTTGGGCAATTTCACCGTAGTTTGTGGTAAAACCAAAACCGATAGGGTCTTTTTCTGTAGCGGTTTTAAATACGGAGATTTCCACATTGTCTAAGGTAAATGAATTGTCTTCCCTGTCAAACGCCCTTACATCTAAAAAACTTCCCCCATCACGCGCGAAACTAGGCGTACTTCCCCTTCTATCATCAGGTCTTGAAAAATTATAACTATAATAGGTATCAATAAAACCACTAACTTCTACACTTTTAAAGAAGCTGGCTAACTGGCCTTCTTCTTCGGTAGGCGCTACTGCCGGTGCGGCCTCTTGAGCGAAAATCGGCGCAGTAAAGCTTGCCATTGCACCACACAATATTCCAGCCAACCCCAACTTGTATAAATTCTTCATTAAAACAGTCTCCTTTCCTTAATTTAAGGATCTAGCATTTAAATTCTTCATACGCAGCAAAAATTGAAACCATGGATAAACACTTTAGAAGCAATATTTAAGTTTTGTGTTCTGATAGTACCTCCTTTCCTCTTAGAGAAAGTTAGCTTCTACTTAGTAAATTGTTAAACTACGCAAATGGGATACCTTATTCTTAGATACGGTGTGTATAAAAAAATTACTGGTATTAAACTATGTTATAACCAAAATACGACTACAGCTTTAAATAGAATCAAACAGATAGGTTACAAAATAAGCGAAAGAATGATATAGAACTTGTGTAGTGAACTAAAAAACTGCATAATTTATGGTATTCTTTAACAAATATCATAAGATTAGCCACAGATTGGTTGATATGATACAGTTTGTTCCGCTTATTAGGTAATTTTTCAGCCGCTACTTATCGCATATGTAATGGTTTTTGTCAATAAAAATTTTAAAATAATTCAATAAAATACTAGTCATTTTTCTTGACCTTGAAAATTTTATTATTATAATTATCCGACTTAATTGTTCCGGAATTGATGTAAATATACCCAAATGACATGACTGGTAGAATTGTTCAGCCATTTTTTCATTATAGGCGTTTGGTTTTATTTTGAAATAATCACTTATGTAATTTAAAAAGGAGGTAAAAACAATGGCATTAGATCCCACCAAGCACGCAGATTGGGAAATAGCAGAAGATGCTGAAACTCGAATGAAAACGGTCTATCAACTGGCAGATGAATTGGGTCTGGAGAAAGAAGAACTGCTTCCTCACGGGCATTATGTAGCAAAGGTTGATTTTAATAAAGTATTGAAACGGCATGAGAAAAAACATGACGGGAAATTCATTGATGTAACTGCCATAACCCCAACCCCTCTGGGTGAGGGAAAATCCACCACAACCATTGGGCTAGTCCAGGGTTTAGGAAAAAGAGGCAAAAAGGTTGTTGGAGCAATTCGTCAGCCATCGGGTGGACCAACTATGAATATCAAAGGATCTGCTGCGGGTGGTGGGCTTTCCCAATGTATTCCTTTAACCCCTTTTTCACTTGGGTTGACAGGGGACATTAATGCCATTATAAATGCTCATAATTTGGCTATGGTTGCCCTTACATCAAGAATGCAGCATGAATTTAATTATAGCGACGAGGAACTTGCGAAAAGGGATTTAAAACGTCTTAATATCGACCCAGATAGAATTGAATTAAAGTGGATTATCGACTTTTGTGCCCAGGCACTCAGGAAAATAATAATCGGTATAGGCGGCAAGATGGACGGTTTCATGATGGAGTCTGGATTTGCCATAGCAGTGTCTTCTGAACTTATGGCAATCCTGTCAGTGGCTAAAGATCTAAAAGACATGAGAGAACGGATTGGCAAGATGGTTGTTGCCCATGATAAAAAAGGTAGTCCAATAACGACTACTGATCTTGAAGTTGCTGGTGCCATGGCTGCATGGATGGTGGGAGCTATTAATCCGAACCTGATGCAAACCATTGAGGGACAGCCAGTATTTGTTCATGCAGGGCCTTTTGCCAATATTGCCATTGGACAATCCTCGATTATTGCCGATAGGATTGCCCTGAAATTGGGTGATTACCATGTGACTGAATCTGGATTCGGTGCAGATATCGGATTCGAAAAATTCTGGAACTTAAAATGCCGTTACTCAGGTCAAAAGCCCAATGCGGCAGTAGTTGTTGCCACTATCCGGGCTCTCAAGTGTCACGGGGGCGCCCCCATTCCAATACCTGGACGTCCTTTGGATCCGTGCTATAAAGAGGAAAACGTCGAGTGGGTGGAAAAGGGAACGTCAAATCTTATCCATCATATTAACACGGTAAAGAAAGCTGGAATTAACCCTGTGGTTTGTATCAATGCCTTCCATACTGATACAGAGGCAGAAATTAAGGCAGTTCGACGGCTAGCTGAAAAAGCCGGAGCTCGTGTTGCTTTGTCCCAACACTGGCTAAAAGGCGGTGAGGGCGCCCTGGAACTGGCCGATGCGGTAATTGATGCATGCAATGAAGCTACTCACTTTAAATTTCTCTATGAGTTAAGTACCCCTTTAAGGACACGCATTGAGTTGATTGCAGAACAAGTTTATGGTGCAGATGGGGTAGATTATACTCCTGAGGCTTTAGCAAAAGTCAAAGTGTTGGAAAATGATCCTGATATTTCAAAGATGGGAACTTGTATGGTTAAAACCCACCTTTCTATCACTGACAATCCACAGTTAAAAGGCGCACCAAAGAATTGGAGGCTTCGCATTCGGGATATATTGACTTTCAGAGGTGCAGGGTTTGTCGTGCCAATGGCTGGCGATATTAAATTAATGCCTGGAACGAGTTCAGATCCTGCATTCCGACGTGTGGATGTGGATGTAAAAACAGGGAAGGTAAAGGGACTTTTCTAATTCCTTACGCAAGTTAAAGTAATTGTAAAAAACTGGTACGACGAGATACCTTCCACGATTATTAAAAATTGGGTGTTTCGTGGAAGCAGTTAGATAGGTCAACGATAACATTTCTTAATCGGCAGCCGCAAAAGCTACCGTTCATAAAAAGCTGTTGAACTAAAACAGTTCAACAGCTTTCTTTTTTAGGAGAGTCGGTCATTGAAGTTTTATGAATATTTGAGGCGTCTTTATTTTTTGCTATAAGCACGCAATACAAGGATTCACGAAACCTCTAAGTTTGCAATATATTTTAGGTAAACAATTACAACATTACCTTGACATATATATCTATATTTGCTTAAAATAATTTCGTTGTTGATATTTTTCGGTCATTTATCGACTTTACTTAGCAGGGTGTATTTCGAGTAGAGTCAAGAATTTCATTTATATTAAGGTAACTACAAAGGGTTTTTACATTAAACCATGAGCTTTCTAATTAAAATATTTGGAACGTCAAACGAGAGGATACTGAAAAGTATAAAACCTCTCGTAGCACAGATCAATGCCCTTGAACCAAAGATGATGGCTTTGACGGATGCCGAACTCCGTCAAAAAACAGATGAGTTTAAAGAAAGATTATCCGGGGGGGAAACCCTGGATGATATCCTGCCAGAGGCATTTGCTGCCGTAAGGGAGGCGAGCCGGAGAGTACTTCTCGCCCCCAATCCCGACAGTCCCAATCGTACCATGCGACACTTTGATGTCCAGTTAATTGGAGGTATTGTTTTGCATCAGGGAAAGATTGCCGAAATGGCAACGGGTGAAGGGAAAACCCTGGTTGCTACGTTACCCTCCTACCTGAACGCATTGGCAGGGAAGGGTGTCCATATTGTTACGGTTAATGATTATCTGGCAAAGCGGGACAGAGACTGGATGTCTCCGTTGTATGAATTTTTAGGAATGAAAGCCGGTGCTATTCAATCACATCAGGAATACGAGGAGAAAAAGGCTGCTTATTTGTGCGATATTACGTATGGGACAAATAATGAATTTGGCTTTGATTATCTTCGCGACAATATGAGGATCAGACCGGAAGAACAGGTGCAGATTAGCCGAGGTCTGAGTTATGCCATTGTCGATGAAGTGGATAGTATATTGGTTGATGAGGCGCGTACTCCTTTAATTATTTCCGGCCCGACAGAAGAGTCTACAGAAAAATATTATATAGCAGATAAGATTGCCAGACGTTTGAAAGTCGGGAAACATTTTGAAATAAAAGAAAAAGAACGCATGGTGCATCTGAATGAGGAAGGTATTGAAGAGGTTGAAAAACAGCTAAATGTAGACAGCCTTTATACCGGTACGAATATGGAGTGGCCTCACTATATAGAACAGTCCATTCGCGCCCATCATATGTTTAAAAACGACAGGGATTACATCGTCAAAAACGGTGAGGTTATTATTGTGGATGAATTTACAGGACGCTTAATGGAAGGCCGCGTATGGAGCGATGGCTTGCATCAGGCCGTACAGGCGAAAGAACATCAGCGTATCAAGGAAGAAAACCAAACCTTGGCCACTATTACCCTCCAGAATTTTTATAGGTTGTATAAAAAACTTGCAGGGATGACAGGTACAGCACTGACAGAGGCGGCAGAATTTGACAAGATATATAAACTGGAAGTCGTTGTGATACCTACAAACAAACCCATGCATCGTACAAACCATCCAGATCGCGTTTATCGAACCGAAAAAGAGAAATTTGATGCCATTATTAAAGAAATTGTGGAAGTACACAAACAGGGGAGGCCAACGCTGGTTGGAACAGTTTCTATTGAAAAATCTGAACTACTAAGTGAAAAACTCATGCGAGAGGGCATTGAACATGAGGTGTTAAACGCCAAACAGCATGAACGGGAGGCGCACATCGTCGCAAAGGCCGGACAGCGTGGGAATGTCACGATCGCAACGAATATGGCCGGTCGTGGTACGGACATTGTTTTAGGTGAAGGTGTTGCTGCACTCGGAGGCCTTCACATTATAGGTACTGAAAGGCACGAGGCCAGGCGTATTGATAACCAGCTTCGCGGACGTGCCGGTCGTCAAGGCGACCCGGGTTCGTCCCGTTTCTACGTGTCGCTTCAGGACGATTTAATGCGTATCTTTGCCTCTGAGCGTGTGAGTTCCCTCTTGAAAACCTTCGGGATGGAAGAAGGTATGGCAATCGAGCACTCGATGGTTTCAAAATCTATCGAAAGGGCGCAGAAAAAGGTCGAAGAACACAATTTCGAAATACGGAAACACCTGCTCGAATATGACGAAGTCATGGATCAACAGAGAAAAACAATTTATACGCTGAGACAGGATGTGCTTGAGGGTAAGAACCTTCGTGACTACATCTTCCGAATGATGGATGACAGTATCAGTGAGCTGGTGGCTTTTGCTTACGATACGAAGAATGTCACTGATGAAGAAAACCCATTTGATCTTGCAGCTTGGTTTAAGCAGAAATTCGATTTGGCGGTTGATTTGAATGAGGTTGAGGAGAAAAATCGTGGGAATGTAGAGGAATATTTGCTAAAGAAAGCCGTGGAGGCTTATGAAATAAAAGAAAGTACCCTTGGCAAAGAACAAATGGAAAACATTGCCCAAATCCTCTTGATGGAAAAAATTGACACAAAATGGAAGGATCACCTCTATGCCATGGATCACCTGAGATCTGGTATCGGCCTCCGCGGATATGCCCAGGTAGACCCCAAGATTGAATATAAAAGAGAAGCATTAGGTATGTTTGAAAGTATGAATTTAGCTATTAGAGACGAGGTAACCGATCTTATATTTAAGTTACAAATAGGAAAGGATGAGGAGAGAAAAGCGGTATGGCATCCAGACCACTATGTTCACCAGGAAGTTTCCGGATTGGATGCGATACAGGAATCTCCAGTTGCATCCGCCAGTGCTCTTCAAAGTGTAAGTACGAATTCAGAAGAGCAGGCTGAACAGAAACTAGAGCCTATTAAAGTGGGGATTAAGATAGGAAGAAATCAACCTTGCACATGCGGTAGTGGTAGAAAATTCAAACAATGTTGTGGCAGGGTGAGATAATTATAGTTTAAACGCGCTAAATATTAGCGAAGGACTTAAAATACTCTGAAAATTCACTCCATCCCCCATGCCTACTATCTTTGATGCTGTTTATGGAACAGCACTCGTCTGTGGATCACCATACTTTTTTTTAAAACTCATATTAAGTGAACGATATCGTTCTGGTATAACACAGCGGTTGGGTTGGCTTGGCACAAGGAAAGGGAAGAAACCCTGTGTGTGGATTCACGGTGCCTCAGTCGGAGAGATTTTAACAGTAAAAGCACTTGTAAAATCCATCGAAAAAGAGTTTAATAATTTGGATATAGTTGTGTCTGCTAATACCAAGACAGGGTTGTCCGTTGCCGAGAGGTGCTTTCAAGGTAAGAAGATTTTTTATTTTCCTCTCGACCTGAGTTGGGTAGTGGACAGGGTATTAAACGCCATAGACCCTGCTTATGTAATATTGGTCGAATTGGAGATATGGCCTAATTTTTTAATAGCCTTAACAAAGAAACATATTCCTGTAATTCTGGTGAATGCCAGGATATCAGAAAAGTCCCTGAAATGGTATCGTGTTTTAAGTAAGATTTCAAAGGGGTTCTTTGAAAGTTTGACAAATAAAGAGAATGTGTTTTGCGCAAGGACAGAGACCGATACAACACGTCTCAGGAATCTTGGGATACCGGAGGCACAAATTTTTACAACAGGGAATATGAAGTTTGACAATATGGTAACTGCCGTTCCGGAAGAGACGAAAGAACGGTTGTTGTGTCTCTTTGCAATCGGCAAGGATGATAAAGTTATTGTCTGCGGTAGCACGCATGAGGGTGAAGAGGCTATTCTTTTGAGAATATTTAAGCAAATTCGCACGAAAGTTGACAAACTAAGACTGATTTTAGTACCACGGCACATTGAAAGGGTTTCTGAAGTAATAAAACAAATCGAATCTGCAGGTCTCAGTTGTGTGAGAAAGACCGCTCTCGATAAAGGCAGCAAAATAGGTTCGGATATATATGAAACGGTAATTTTGTGCGATACTATTGGGGAATTGCCCACTATCTACAGCATTGCAGACTGTGTGTTTGTTGGAAGAAGCCTTGTACCGCAAGGCGGGCAAAATATGATGGAACCGGCGGGATTAGCCAAACCAGTTGTCGTTGGACCGCACACCTTTAATTTTAACGAGGAGGTTCAGCTCCTGAAAGAAGCTGATGCTATAAAAATTGTTCAGGATGAGGCGTCGCTATTGAACGAGTTGATGTATTTATTGGAGCATCCGTACGAAGCCCGGGAATTAGGGAAGCGGGCGCAATCAGTCGTAATGAAACAGAGGGGTGCTACCGAGCGTAATTTAAACGTATTAAGAAAAATTTTATTGAAGGAGAGGACAGTATCAGTATGAAGAAAGGAAGGCATTTATTTACCTCAGAATCAGTATCTATGGGACATCCAGATAAGGTTGCTGACCAGATATCTGATGCCGTTTTGGATGCAATGCTTGAGCATGACCCTATGAGCAGGGTGGCATGTGAGACATTGGTTACTACCGGAGTAGCCTTTGTAGCAGGCGAATTTACCACAAAGGCGAATGTAAACATATCAGATATCGTAAGGAATACAATAAAAGAAATTGGCTATACTGACGCTTCGATGGGGTTTGATTATAACTCATGTGCGGTCATTACCAGTATTGGAAAACAATCACCTGATATCTCACAAGGGGTAACCGAAGGTGAAGGTCTCCATAAGGATCAAGGCGCAGGCGATCAGGGCATGATGTTTGGTTATGCATGCAACGACACGCCGGAATTGATGCCGCTTCCGATTATGCTGGCTCACCGGATTATTATAAAACATGCCGAGTTACGACAAAATGGAACATTGAAATATTTACGCCCTGATGCAAAATCACAGGTAACCGTAGAATATGAAGACCATAAACCTATCCGGGTGCATACGGTGGTTGTTTCTACCCAACATGCACCTGATGTGAAGTATGAAACGATTAAAGCTGATATGATTGAAAAAGTTGTAAAGCAGGTGATTCCCGCAAATTTATTGGATAGTAAAACGATTTATCATATAAACCCAACGGGGCGTTTCGTAGTCGGTGGTCCTCAGGGAGATTGTGGTTTAACAGGGAGAAAGATCATCGTGGATACGTATGGCGGTTGGGGTCGTCACGGTGGCGGGGCATTTTCTGGTAAAGACCCAACGAAGGTCGACCGAAGTGCCTGCTATGCAGCCAGACACATTGCAAAGAACGTGGTAGCTTCGGGGTTGGCAGACCGGTGCGAGGCACAGGTGGCTTATGCCATCGGTGTTGCAAAACCACTTGCTATCCATATCACAACGGAAGGAACGGGCAAGGTTTCCGATGAGAAACTCACCCAAATTTGTGAAAAGGTCTTCGATATGACGCCTAGAGGTATTATTGATCGGCTGAAACTGAGAAGACCAATTTACAAGATTACCGCCCGACATGGCCATTTTGGCCGCTCAGAGGATTCATTTACCTGGGAAAAAACGGATATGGTGGATGCCTTGCGAAAGGCTGCAGGCGTTTAAAGAGAACGTATAGTTCACCGCCGTCGTTACGACGACTGCGGTGGACTAAGTTTTTACAAAAATGCTAACAAAAGAGGCAATTCTTAAAAAAGATTATGAAAAGTTGATGCAACTTATCGGGGCAGATATAATCTTTCTGTTTGGTTCCGTTCTTTCTGATAGTTTTCGTGAAGATAGCGATATTGATATAGGTATCTATTTTGAGAGCA
>Ga0082335_1003705_pt1 | contig 24586 bp, 24 predicted proteins | sample Subgrocontami58m_FD_72375 | JGI IMG/M metagenome (GOLD analysis project Ga0082335, IMG submission 72375) | Subsurface groundwater microbial communities from S. Glens Falls, New York, USA - GMW37 contaminated, 5.8 m (SPADES assembly) (version 2) ...
CCACCAGAAAGCGAGAGCGAAGCGAAGGATCCGATCGAGCTTACCAAGGTTTTGCTTTGGCATAGCAATGGGTTAAGGGTATAATACTTCTATTCTACTCTCTTATTTTCTTTATTTCATCCCTATGATGGGTTATTACTCAAGCATGATGGGGTTCGGATCCGGGTTCGGTTCGTTGACCATCCTCTTGCTCTGGATCCTCCTTGTATTAGGCATTGTCGCGTTGGCGAAGTACATCGGGAAGAAATAGCGAGGTCTGCCCCCAGTTGTCCTCAACGAAAAAGACGCTGCTACGGCAGTGTCTTTTTCGTGGCAGGCCACGTCGGTCGCGACCGACGTGGCAGGGACTAGCGGATGAGTTCGGAACTTTTGATTGGCCTGCATTGCATCGCGACATGCCCATCTTCCCACGTGTGGTGGTGCGGGTGTTGGGATGGGCTACGGTGATTTGATGTTCGATTTACCTTTCATCTTCCTTTCCACATTCTTCCCTAAAGCTTTAATACTCTTCAAATACGCCTCCTCGACAGGAGAAAGCGTTTTGGCCTGGTACTTGCGGTATTCGCTTGTTGCTTTCTCTGTTGCTTGTTGATGACTGACTGTACCGGCATCTTTCAACACTCCCTTACCAAAGTTCTCAGCGAATTTGTCCAGCTCGGCAACCCAGTCGATCATTCGCATTAACGTGTGCTCCTGTGCTTTAATTTCCGCCAAGTCGAAGAATGCTGATACCAGGCGATTAAGCCGAAAAAGTTCATCTTCCGTGAGATAATTTTTTGCGGTGCTCACCTCTGAGATTGCCGGCATCGCACCAGCAAATGTCGTAAGACCCATAAAATCTTTCCCTGCGTTGGCGCGCTCATGGATCGTCTCGGCTGCCGTATGCTGATTGGTTGCGTAGTGGAGTTTATTTTGCACGACTTTGAAGAACTCAATCGACTCCGAACTTTTCGGATCGTAGTCAGTGCTGGTCGCATAGAGATCGAGAACTTGTCGATAAAGCGCTTTCTCACTAGAACGAATGTCACGAATTCGATCGAGCAATTCTTTCCAGTACTGTCCGCCACCATTACCCTTGAGCCGTTCGTCATCCATGGCAAATCCTTTCACGATATACTCACGTAGACGCGCGGTGGCCCACTGGCGAAACTTGGTACCTTGGACAGATTTCACCCGATATCCGACAGAAATTATAGCGTCCAAATTGTAGTAATTTGTTGGCTTCGTAGAAAAATCGGGATTTCCGATTTTTCTCATAGATTCGACTTCACTTAGTTCATTTTCTGCATAAATGTTCAAAATATGTTCATTGATCGTAGAGCGGCTTTTAACAAACAACTCCGCCATTTGATCGATCGTAAGCCAAACGGTCTCATTCTCGAGCCTTACTTCAATCCTGGGGACGCCGCTGCCTCCTTCGTAGATGATGATTTCGTTATTCGGTTCGTTGTTTTCCATACGCGAATCTAATTATTTATCATCTCGTCAGCTTATGGAGCTTTTTCAGGACTTCTTCTTCGTTCATTTCCGACACATCCACAACATGAGCCTTCGGTCGATCTTCTTTTAACCGATCGATCTTCTCCCAAAACATCCTCCATGATATCAAAACAAGTCGCATCACACGACTTGTTTTGGCTATCGAGCCGATCTTCGATGAGACCTCACTCGCGCGGCGTTGTCGAGCTCAGCTCGATGGCAGGGGATCGTAAGCGAGGTTAGAACACTTATGATCGAATAATCTCAGACTGGAAATACTGTTCTTGAAAGTGAGTCGCCTGACGAATTTGATCGTCGGTGATGGCGGTGCCGTCCGATACGACGACCAACTTATCGTCATCATCGTTGGTTCGATGAATGACAGCGACACACCGACCACGAAAGGTCTTGAGTGGTTGTTCGACAGTCAAAATGTACGCATCCAGTTCCTCCCCATCTGGCGATGTTGTTCCGGTGATAAAACCGTAGTTTACTGGGTATGCAAAACCGTGTGTTGGATGTTTCGATCCAAGAGGACGATCCACTGTGACGTCGACGATCTGACCTAGGAAATCGGAGGAAAAGTTCATAGCAAATGCTTGTTGGCAAATGCACGCCCAGATCCGCTCTTTAAATATTTCTCAAACTGGATCACCTGCATCTTAGTCGGAAACGCTCCGTACCAGACAAGTTCGTAGTCACCTCCTTTTACCGCCGTCGTCCGCGTACTCTTTTGTTGATGCTCCTTCATGCGTCGATCAATATCTGCCGTCCATCCCTTGTAGAGAGTTCCATCTTGGCGATGCTTGAGGATGTAAACGAAAAACATAAAAATTCATTCTTACGAAAGAGATCCGTAGTTGTGCATCCTCACGGCCCGCCGTCGCTCTCGCTGACACTCGAGCTATGGCGGACCAGCCTTCGCAACATCTGGCGCAACACGCTGGCTGCGCCAGCCGTAGCTACAGCGCCAGCTGTAGCGAAGGCTGGCAGGGGCTCGCAAGCGAGGTTAGAACCCTCGTGCTATCCTAAAGTTGGATTGGATCATCCGGAAGGTGATCGATGCCTTCGAACTCCTTGATGATGACCAAACGGATTTTCTTTTTTGCTTCGCTACTCAATTGCGGATAAATCATTTCCGTTTCCCCTCCAATACTTTCACAGTCGTCTTCGATAAGCACGTCCGGCAAGGGTTGTATCTGTTCGACGAGATTCTGATAGTTTTGCTCAGGAACTCGATGATAGATTACGCCCTTAGGAAGACCACAACGTTTCAATACGCTCTCGTCTATCTTCAATCCTTCCTTACCTCTCCAACAGCTTTTTGTTTTGTGGCTTCTTGAGATAGTTCTTTTTCGATACAACCGTGCGGCCGAGTTGCTTCTCCAATTCCTTTCTTGCCACGGCCGCGACATGTCCACCCATTTTCGCATCATCTTTGAGTTCCAATAAACCCGTTGAATTCTTTGTGTGGTGGATTTCCGTCGTCGAACGCTCCCCGAGCATCGTAAAAATTAGCTCAAAGTCATCCATGTGGTCGCGCAAGTTTTGTCGCTTCAACCCTTTGAGTTTTTTGTATTGACTCGGTGTGACGCCAAATGTTGCCTTGGAAATCTCTGCGGTCAAAATTTCATAATCTCGCTGATCCCGCGCTCCGCGGTTTTTCCATTCATCCGTGAGCTCTTCACGGATGACAATCCCGCGCATGCGTTTTTCGATCCAATCTTCGCTATACCCCTTGAGTTTGTACAACATCCGCGTCCGCTTCGTCGCAAGCTCTGGATTCTCGATTTCCTGCACGCGCTCATAACCGACCTTTGCCAGCCACCGTTTCAGCGGCTCCGCCTTCGGTGATGGGATGGATTGGACGATACGAAACATACCTTCGGTGTCAGCGCAGTCCGTTTCATAGCTTTTTCCATCAGATGACTGCAATTTCAGTTGTCGACAAATTGTCGATAACTCAAATTCATCCTCTCCCTTTACTCGGACCTTCATTCGATACCAATAATCATTAGGATTCGAGCTGTCCGTCAGCGCCGCAATTACATCCACAACCGAAAACCACCACTCCCCGTTCTGGAGCTTTTTGCGAATTTGTCTGCCATTAAACAGGGCGATGTGAGTAGTTTCCATACCACATTATTTTATCACAAAACCGCCAGATACATCTGGCGGTTTTGTGGCAGGGGCTCGCAAGCGAGGTTAGGACTCTTCTCGTCGGATAATTTGTTCGTAAATGCGTTCCCGGATCCGCTCTTCAAATATTTTTCGAATCTATTTCCACAAGAGTCTCCCAACGGATGTGTTCATAGACGCTCGACCACATGAAGCCAAGTGTAAAAGCAAACCCCAGCTCCTCCAGGGGGATCCCTAAGAGAAGAACGCCTGAGAGCACCTCCAGATTCCAAACGGTCTCGACATATCCCGGGGAGAACGCGATCAACGAGAGAAAATACACCGTATACAAGAGTGTAAAGATCACCGCGCTCGTGAACATTTTTTTCTTCAAATCCGGGCGACAGTACCAGGTCGCCAGCCCTCCACCAAAAAGAGCGATCATGGTCACATAGATCGGATTCAGGTGTGTGAAAAACAAGAGGAGGAAAAAGAGAACGGGAGCGATCAGGAGGATTACGCGATGATACCGGTGTCTCGCGTGATGCTTTTCTGCGGAAGAGAGGGGCCTGTGTCCGACGCGAAAAATGCGCTCGTAGATGACGGTGGCGAGCCCGCCGATGCCAAACGCGAACAGGAGACTTTCAATATCAAATCCCGTTCTCGCCGCAAGATCAAAAAGAGATTGGGGATCCCAATATTCCGGAACAAACAACGGTTCCGTGAGTCCGAACAAAGATGTCCAAAGACTCACGATCAGCATTTCCTTTCTGCTCGCCTTGCGGTGAAGGGAGAGATACACCACGAGCCACACAACAAGCAGTGCCACGCTCCAGAAGAACCAAGTCAAAGAGATGCTCATACCTTTCCGGGGCGCGAGAGTATTTCCTGTTGAATCGCTTGCGGAATTGTTTTGATGATCTGAATCAAATCAGGCACGAATTTTTGATACTCCGAAATGACGGACGTGAGACCAAATTCCTCCTCATACACTTTTTCAATGAGCGGTTTGGCCACCCGAATATAGTCCATGTTCGGATGCGTGAGCCGACACATCGTTTCCCCGGTCACGAGTGCCTTTGAAAGCATCACGAGATTGGACGGAAAATAAACGCGATAGGGCATCCCCTTCAAAATCATCTGGAAAAAAGCCGTGCTCACCGTCATGGTTCCCACACGATTCTGACGAAGGAAAGAAACGATGATGTTGGTTGCTTCCTCGCCAAACCCCTCCGTATCCGCCCCTTCATTTTTTTCCGTCATCTGCAAAAGATAGTACAAAGACGACTCGATATCTTCCCGAATAAGAAAATACATGAACAGCAACAGGTGGTGCCGCAGTGCGTTTGAAATCGACCCCATCATGCCAAAATCGAGATAGCACACCCGATTGTCTTTGAGTGCCCACACGTTTCCCGGATGCGGGTCGGCATGGAAAAATCCGTAACGAAAAACGGGCAAGAGGCATGCCCGCACACAATTGTCCATGAGCTTCGCGTGATCAAGCCCTTGTCTTGAAATTTCCTCTCGATCCCCCATCTTCGTTCCTTCAATGAATTCCATCGTCAAAACTTTTGAGGTCGTTTGCGGCCAATAAATTTTTGGAATCTTCACGCCCGTATCCAAACGAAACAGATACGCAAAACGATCGGCATGTCTTCCTTCAACCTCGTAATCCAATTCTTTCCACAGCGATTTCGTGAAGGTGTCCAGAGCCTGGTCAAGACGCATCGGACGAAGCTCCGGCATATGGCGCTCCGCTTTCTCAAGCGCCATGTGCAAAATACGCAGATCCTGCTTGAGTCCTTTTTTAATCTCAGGGCGCTGAATTTTGACGGCGACAAGCTCGCCGTTTGGAAGAGTCGCGCGGTGAACCTGACCCAGCGATGCCGAGGCAATAGGCTCATTGGAAAATGAGGCAAAAATTTCCGTGAGGGGTTTTTTGAATTCTGTTTCGATGATCTCCTCCACGTGTTTAAAAGAAAAAGCTGGGGCGTGATCCTGCAACCGGGAAAATTCTTTAACGTACTCCTTTGGAATAAGGTCGGGTCGCATGCTTAACACCTGCCCCAATTTTATAAACGCCGGACCAAGACGTTCAAACGCAAGGCGCAATTTTTCCGGTGTCCCTTTCGGCGGAGTTTTTATGAACAGGCATCGAACATGGCAAATGGCTTCTACATACCAACCAAGATGCATCTTGCGAAGCAGTTCGGAAAAGCCGGCCAGAAGCAACTCCGTCCCGACTTGGACAACGCGACGGATGTCTCTGACAACGCGGATAAAATGCATCATACGTCGGAGTATTATACGTCCGATTTGCAATCAAGACAAAAGTAAAAGCGGATTCCTGTCGACGTCTCGCCAATCACCACAGCGTCACCCGCCTTCATCTCTAATTCGCAGGTCTTACAAGCTCTCTTCTGAGCCAGGATCCCTTTGTGGTAGCTGACAAGTTCAGCGTCTTTTGAGTCTCCATTCGCTTTCGTAAGCACCTCGGACGAAATATCGGCAACGGTATTAATGCTATCGTCAATCAATGTGCGAATAAGACCCGAAGCCGTATCTTTGTTCTTTTTGGCTCGCACCTTAATTTTATCAAACGTTTCTTTCGAAACTCGCAAATTGATTACGTAATCCTTAGTTGAGTACTTCATAGATTCGATGACTTAATTCACTTAATGGTAAGTGTAATACAAATGTAATACATAACTTCCTATCCGTCAACCTCCACCTTCCCTATCATAAAACCACCACTTGGTTTAACAAAAAAACCTGCTATTACTGGCAGGATTTTTTGTGGCAGGGGCGCAGGGATTCGAACCCTGAATGAGGGTTTTGGAGACCCTAGTGATAGCCATTTCACTACACCCCTATGCGATGGCAATTATACACGGAGATTCCGATTTGAAAATAGTGTGGTAGACTTGAAGTTCATACACTCTGATTTTATGCATGAACGAGGCGCAAGCCCAAGATATACCGCCGAACGCACCGTGGCGCGGGAGCGTCCCGCTCGCGAGCGTTGGCGGGAAGCCATGGAGCTACGTCGGCGCATTGGGCGGCTTGGGCTTGCCTTGGAGGACGCGCTCACGATGAAACCCGGTGAGAGCCGTCTGGACAAGCTGGATCAGCACCCACTCGTGGATTTTGAAGGGCTTCCTCAACGTACGCGGCAGGCGGTCGCGAACATTTTGGAGGAGTTTCGCGTGGCGCAAAAATTCCTCAACAGCGACCTGCAGTACCTCGCAAGCCGGTACCATGACACCAGCAAGAAACGCGCTCCGGAAGTTCGAGGCGGCGGATTGTTCCTCGCCAAAGTCGGCAGCCGCCCGACCGGCAATGTGATACTTGAAGAACGCGAGGGTTTTCTTGTATTGACGTTTTCGGACAAGTCCGATTTCACGATGTTCAGCGAACGACCCAGAGCGATCGGGCTCCATGTTGCGCAGGAACAGCTTGGTAAGGCCGGCCGCGCCCGTCATCCGTGGTGGCTGGAGTCCACACTTCTGCTCATCGATGGCAGTCCCTCCACCAAACGCAAGTTTGATTCAGCGTCCATTTATGCGCATGAACGTCAACATTTCATCAATCACCGTCTTTTGGGACTATTTGACGAAACGGAAGCTTTCTCGACGATGGATGAGGGTATGCTCGGCAATGAAGAGGAGTGGCCTCGCTTCGTAAAAGAAGGCGATGACGAGTACGTTGACAGACAGATGAAGGATGAAGTTTTGGCCATGTTCCGCGAGGGGGCACCGGTCGAAGCTCGTTGGGCCGAGAGGCTTTTGAACAACGATGACTGCTACCCCTTCACCAAGGCACTTTCGGAGGATCGACGCGAGGCCGTGCGGAAGATGCTCCATGACTTGGAGAGCTGGGCGTCGCGCCATGGCCTATTTGAGAACGAACGCCGCCGTGCGTTTTTCGTTCATCAGTTGTACGACGTGCCGTTTGACGCCATGCTGCGGCATCTGAAGTCGGCGCAGAAGTATTTTCAAGAAAAGGCGGCGGAGCTTGTCGACCGGGAATGGGCGCAGATGTTGGAAGAATCGATGCACAAACATCATGCGTGGAAAGCGCAAGGGCTCGAGCCGGTACGCGCCCGTGCGTGGCAGGCGCGTCAGGTATTTTTGGATTTCACGATGGGTTTGTCACCCAAAAAATCGGACGGGACGCTCTGGTCGGGCGAGGAGTTGCGGGACGAGTGGGAAGAGGCGGTGTTCGCGGTGGAAGAGCAGGCGAGAAGTGTAAGGGAACGTCTAAGCCACATGCGCGACCGAGTGCAAGGACAGAACGGAATACATCCATGAGTTTTGCCAACCGTCAACAAGCGGGCAAGGCGCTCGCAGACGCCGTATCCGACTATCAAGACAAGCCAGTGGTCGTGTACGCGCTCCCTCGCGGAGGAGTTGTGTTAGGCAAGATCGTCGCGTCTTCACTCCACGCTCCATTGGATCTGTTGATCCCGCGCAAGATCGGCGCACCTGGGAACGAGGAGTATGCCATCGCGTCCGTGACGGAAACAGGAGACGTTGTGAAGAGTCCAGAAGCCACGTCCGTCGATCCGTCGTGGTTTGCGCAGGCGGTTGTCGCGCAGCGTGTCGAGGCAAAGCGTCGGCGCGAGCGGTATCTTTCCGGTCGCGCGCAGCCGGATGTCACAGGAAAGACCGCCATCATCGTCGACGACGGCATTGCCACAGGCCTGACTATGAAGGCGGCGATCGAGGACGTGAAGACGCACCAGCCGCAATCTATCGTCATTGCCGTGCCCGTCGCTCCGCAAGACACGGTGAAAGAACTCGAGGGTCTCGTCGATCATGTGGTTGTTCTGGAAACGCCGCTTCTTTTTCTTGGTTCCATTGGTGCTTATTATGATTCATTCGAACAAGTCAGCGACGAGGAGGTCGTCGACCTGATGTCCAACCTATGACGGTCACCATGAAAACCATTGAGTCGCTTATTGGATCCTTTGTGCGCGAGCACGTTGTGGAGCTCAAGCGTATCGATTTTGTCGTGGGCGTAAGTCGAGGAGGACTCATCCCCGCCGCGCTCATCGCCACCGGAATCGACAAGCCGCTCGTGGCGGCTTACATCGATCGCCAGGATCGCGTATCCCTCGACCGCGGCGCATGGCTTAAGGGTAAGCGCGTTCTATTGGTCGACGACATCGTGCGCACCGGAAAGACGTTCAAAAAAATCCACGCTCTGCTCGCGCGCACGAATCCCGCCTCGATCGAATCGTTTTCGCTCTACAGTCTTACAACCGCCAGCGTGTTTCCGACCTGGACGATTCGTCGCGACAAGGATCAGAAGATGCCGTGGGATCTATAAGCTCCAAAATACATAACTGACGATCCTATGTTTGAACTTCCACCCCTCCCATTCTCAAAAGACGCCTTCGGTTCCTGGACGAGTGCGCAGACGTTCGACTTCCACCACGGCAAGCACCATGCCGGCTATGTGCAGAAACTCAACGCCGCGGTGCTAGGCAACGAGTATGAGGGCAAGACGCTCGAGGAAGTCATCAAGCTCTCACGCGATCGAACCCCAAAAGTGTTCAACCTCGCCGCACAGCACTTCAACCATAGTTTTTTCTGGAACTGTTTGTCGCCAGAGTCGCAAGCACCAAGCGGCGAGCTCGCGCTCGCGATCACGCGAGACTTTGGTTCGTTCGCGACATTCAAAGATCAGTTCACCGACGTAGCCGCCACGCATTTCGGTTCCGGCTGGGCGTGGCTCGTGAAGGGGACAGACGGCAAGCTCGCGGTCAAAGGTTTCCACGATGCCGCCACTCCCGCGCAGACCGACGAGACTCCGCTGCTCACCCTGGACGTCTGGGAGCACGCCTACTACATCGACCACCGCAACGACCGCGGCGCGTTCATCGACGGCTTCTGGGAGCATGTGAACTGGGAGTTCGTGGCGAGCCAATCGTAAAGGATGCAAGAAAAGCTCGACCCCCACGGTCGGGCTTGCCCACCCAAGCTCAAGGAGTGAGGGCGGGATTTTTTTTTGCGGCGCATGGCTGTAGTCATTCAGCAATAATGTCACAGGTTGGCGTTCAGCAAAGATGTCACATAGGGTAGCAGAGGCATTCAGGCGACGACTGAACGCTATGGACATCAAGCAACATTTTCTCAGCAAGCATCACGCGCTCCAACAGGTGGAAACGGGTTCCTGTTCCTTACAACAAGCGGCTACATCACTTGGTCTGTCGTATCGTCAGACTCTGAGATCCTACATTCGCGGCACCATGCCCCGCTCGCTCCTGGCCGGCATTTCAGTCACGCTCACAGGCCTCTACGCCGGCTGGCGCGTGTGGGACGGGAACATGGCGGTTGTCGACATCGTGCCGATTCTTACCTGGGCCGGTATGGCCAGCCAGCAGATGCGGTTCCTGGCGCGCGTCGAGCGCGAAGTGAACTGGTGCACGCCTAGCCTGAAGTCGCTGCGTGTCGCTCTTTCGCTTCCCAATCAGCTCACGACGACACAGAACCCAGTGATCCTTGAGGATGGGCCGGTCGAGGTTGAGTTTTCAGGGTTGAGCCACGGCTACGACCACAGGCGTCGGGCTGCCAACGGCGAGGAAGTCCGGGTTCTTTCAGGTCTTACCTTCACCGTGCATCCTGGCGAGAAGGTCGCGCTCATCGGTCCCAGCGGGGCCGGGAAGAGCACGATCACCCGGCTCGTGCAGCGCTACATGGATCCGGTCGCGGGGACGATTCGCGTGAACGGTCACGACTTGAAGCTCGTCGACCTGCGCTCGTGGCGACGGCTCGTTGGCTACATCCCGCAGGCTCCGCGCGTGTTCGACGGGACTCTGCGCGACAATCTGCTGTACGGACTTTCGACTGCCCAGCGAGCGACGATTACGGAAGAGCAGATCTGGGACATCATGCGCCTGTTGCGCATCGACTTCGGGGCGAGGCTCACGCATGGACTCGACACGCGGGTCGGTCGCAACGGCGTGAAGCTCTCCGGTGGCGAGGCTCAACGTGTCATGATCGGTGCCTCTGCCATCAAGCGTCCGCGGTTCATGATCATCGACGAGGCAACGTCGAGCCTGGATGCCGAGAACCAAGCGGCCGTGCAGGCCGGGATCGATCAGCTCCTCGCTGCCGAGGAAGCAAGTGCCATCATCATCGCGCACCGTCTCTCGACGATCCTGCGCTGCGATACGTTCGTGGTCCTCAAGCCGGTGGATTCGCTCGAGGCAGGCGAAAGCCAGATCGAGTGCATCGCCCACTCCGTGCCCGAGCTTTTTGCTCGCTCCGAGATCTTCCGCACGCTCGCCAAGCTCGAAGGCGTGACCCTCGCGGCCTAGGCACGCCCTCCACCCAGAAACGCAACCTGGGTGGTTTTTTCTTGAGAGGCTTGAGCCCCTCCCTGAAGTTCAAAGAAAAAAGCGCAGCGAGGCTGCGCGGCGTGGGTTACAAAGAAGAGAGGAGCGTACCGACGAGCGACATGGCGCACAGCACGGCCAGAGCCGGCCAGGGCGTGCGAGCACCGGCCTGGCTACCCAGCATCGCGGTTCGCACCGTGACGTATGCGAGTGCGAGCGTGAGGACGAGTCCTGCGGTGGCGATGAGCCAGGGGATGTCCGTCTTGATCAGAACCCCCAGCGCGAGCGCCAATGTGAACAAGCAAATCCCCGCCATTTGCCTGTGGTAGATTGACGGGTCAGCTGGCATCATCCAGGGGAAGACCGTGGCTCCCCATCGCTTTGCCTGTGCCGACGACATGGACGGCTCGGGCCTGATGCCTAGCAGAAGTGCTCCCATGACACAGGCCCATGCGACACAATCCTTCCAGTCGAACGTTGGGCCGGTGTGCCAGAGGTAGACCAGCATCAACGGGCCGACGGTGCACACGCATACCAGCTTCAGCTCTTCGAGGCTCTGTACGAGCTTGCCCTCCCCCAGCCGCGCGATCCCCCGCCGTTGGAAAGGAAGCTGCTTGGGGATGTAGAGGAAGACGAGTCCGAGAAGGCCGACCAGAACGGTCGGGATTACGAGCAGGTAAAGGGGCATGAACCCTCCAGTTGAACAAGGCAGGAGCATGGGCAGCTTAAGGTGTCTGTGTCGTAGAGTCAATGCGTTGACACGCCCGCTGGGTTTTGAAATAGAAAACGCGCTCCAGACAGAGCGCGCGAGCGAGACGTTACTTCTTGATTGTCACCAGGCCGCGCGGGACCAGCCAGCGCAGCGTGACGAGTTCGTAGTTGATCACCCCCAAGACGCCTCCAACCAGTGCACCCACGATGACCGAGCCGGTCACGTAGCCGATCCCGGCGCCGAGGCACGCGTCCACGCCGCAGAGGAGGCGGCGCTCGGAGTGGATGCGCACGAAGAGCTCGCGGGCGAAGCTGGCGACGAATCCCGGGGCGGCACATGCGATCCGAGGGACGTTGCGGTACAGGACGCACGGGGAGGAGTAGGTGCGCAGGAGTTCTCTGGACGAAGTCTTTGGGTACCATCTTGGCTCGGCTGCCTCGAAAGCAGGCACGGTGAGTCCCGCTAGTGAGAACGCGAACGCGAGCAGGATGCAGAGATTCGTACCGATGCCTACGGCTTGGAACAGCGAGCCCGCGATCACATTGACGATTGAGAAGTTCTCCTCCGGCGACTTGAAGAACCGCCAGTCGTCCTTCCAGAAATAAAACGCACACGGCACCAGGATGAGCACAGCCCAGGAAAGCCACACGAGCACAAAGACGCACATGCGCCACAGGTTCCTCCAGTAGTTCTCGGGCGGCCGCCATCCGCTCGTGGCCTTCCACGCACGCGGCACCGCGGCCTTCACCTGTGCCCAGTCGTAGGACAGGTATCCCGTCAGGCCTCCCACGATGAGTCCGACCCACCACAGGAAGGGGGCGAGCTCCAGGCTCACCAGTGTGCCGATGCCAGCACCCATGGCGCATGAGATGAAGATCTTTCCGGATTCTCGATGCATGTTCCGTTCCTCTGCTCTCGTCGGATTTCGAGCGATGAGCACGCACACTGTAGGAGAGTAAGCCGTTCTTGTCAATCGCTCGACCGTCCGTGTTGACCACCCGACCGTTATAGCGACACCGTTGACACCAAGGTCTCGCGTATGTAGTGTTTTGAGCGATCAGGCAGGAGGTAACGTCATGGCCAATCAAAGCCAGCGCATCGTGTCGGAGTATCCCATGTTTGCCCAGCTGGTGTACGAGGAGCTCAAATCAGGACGCCGCAGGTACGGCATTCACCTCGTCGAGCGTGACGATCCGAAGAAGTCCTACAGCTTCATTCGCTCGAGGGCACATCTCCAGCAGCTTCCCAACATTACGGATCTCTTCGACGACCTGGAGCGGGACTGCGCGTCTCGCCGGATGGTCCCCGTGCTGGTCAGTGGAATTCTGACCGACCAGGAGGTTCACTTCAGAGGAAGGTTTCACACGTTGTCATCCTTGACGTGCACCGCGCTCAAGCTCGATGACGGTCGCGAGATCCCGGACTTCGACTGAACCACCAAGGCACTCCCCGCGTTCAGAAAGTGAGGCGATCATGAAAGTCAAGAGCGTTTCCACCGGCCACTTCTCGCTCTACGTCGAGGGGGACATGGTCCGTGAGCAAATGCGTGGCGGATTCATGGACGACGTTACATATGCGGCGATGGTAGATCACACGATCATCGTTTGCACAGACGCGGTCGTCGTAGATCCCCAGCGCAGAACGTTCTTCCTTGCCCGCCGCGTCGCGCGTCCCATGAAGGGTCTATGGTGGATCGGCGGACGTCGCAGAAAGGGGGAGACTCCACAGGAAGCGATGTGCCGCAATTTCTTGAGGGAGACCGGCTTAAGTCTCCCAAGCGAGCGTTTCGACTTGGCAACGATCATGGAGTACCTGTGGCAAGATCGTGAACAAGAGCCGAGCGGTCGAGGTTCACACAACCTCGCCCACCAGTTCACCGTGTGTCTCACACCCACCGAACTCGCCACGGCCGCACACAACCTCGACCAGCGAGAATACGATCTCGGCTTGGGTCTGCAGGAGTTCGATCGCGCCCGCTTGGTCACAGAACACGCGCACCATGCGATTCTGGATCTCTACGACACCGTCTTCCCATAGACAGGAGGATCGAAACCTTCTACTCATCCCAGCGGCACGCCCCGCTGGTTTTCTCTTTCTCGAACCTTTTGCGGTATCATGTGTGGGTATGCCACAACCCAAAACCATCGCCGAAGCGTTTGTTCCCGTTTTAGTCGAGAACCAGGAAGTGCGAGAGAAGCTTGCGTCTCACAACATCGACCCGCAGACGTACGTCCTGTACATGTACGCGCACGAGCGCTCGAGGGCGCGCAATGTTGGGATCGCGTTGACCGTGGTGTTCACGATCGTCTTTTTCGCGCTGGGGTTTGTGGCGGCAGGGGAGCGCGATGATGTTTCGCCGATGTGGGTCGGGGCGATCCTGGGGAGCCTTGGTCTCTTGCTGGGAATCGGGGGGATGAAGTATCAGCAAGGGTGGCGGCTGCCGTACACGAACAACCCGGATAATCTCTCGAAGGGGTTCACCTACTTGGGACTGCTCAACACGTTTTCGATCAAGTACATAAAGCGACTCACGGATGCCAAATGGAAGGCGATCGCGCGTGCGCGACTCGACCCGGCGGATAAACGCTTCGCGCTCCCGCAAGCGGAGGATCGCCGCGAGGCAAAGCTCAAAGCCGCCACGCACCTCCCCCCCCGCCAAGCGCGCGTCGTCGCGGTTCTCGAACGTGTACAACGAGCGAGTGCCTGGGGCGCGCTCGTGGTGGTGCTCATGTTTTTTACCGACGGCTACTTCTTCGCTTTCCTTGCCTGGACATCCGGCTCGCTGTGGTTTTTCTTGGACGGACTCATCGGCTGGATCAAGCGCTTCATGGCCGCCTTCACGTCCGAGACGGTCGAGGTCTACGGCTGGCCCGCGCGTATCGTTGCCGTCGTGGTCATGCTCACCGCGGCGATGTTTCTTGCAGGAGGGGTTCTGGGGATGATCAGCGAACTTTAATGGAACAGTCGCGATTTAGCGGGGGTTTGGGGTGGTTAGCATCTGTGTCATTGCGAGGAGAGAGTCGATCGTCGACCGACGTGGCAATCCTTCGACAAGCTCGGGGCTCGTAATGACACAAGCTGGCAAGCAACAACCGACTCAAAACTCTAACCACCCCTAGCCCCTCCTTCCCTTCGACGGGTTCGACGGGTTCGACAGGCTCACCGTGGTGAGTTCCATCGAACCACAGGCTCACCGTGGTGAGTTCCATCGAACCACAGGCTCACCGTGGTGAGTTCCATCGAACCACAGGCTCAGGGAACGCTGAGCTTATCGAAGCGTTGAAAAGGAGGGGGATCGGACAGGGAGCCGGACAAGATAAAAACACCCGCCGTTGAGTGTTGCTCAAGGCGGGTTTTGTGTTTTCGGTGCGTCGATCACAGTCTGCTGACGAGCGCGCGGGCGTGCTCGATGGCCATGATCAGCAGCGTGGTCTCCTCTTCGGGTCTCGCGGGCAGGGTGCGCTGGATGGCGGCCAGAACCACTCGTCGTCCGCCTTCTTTGTAGAGGAGGCTTCCTTCGCGGCAGCAGACGGGGAATCCATCGTTGACTCGCCCAACGTCGCTGTACGGCGCGGTGAACGTTGTGCCGTTTGACCGCGCGTCGAACTGCGTTTTACCTTGGTGATCGTGCGGCACGAAGCGCAGATGCAGGCAGCCTTCATTGGGGCAGCGTGGCAGATCACGTCCGTCGCGGACGCGCTGGATGGTCTCGTACGCCTGCTGCACAGTTGGCAGACTGCGCGCGGTGCGTTCGAGCTCTCTCACCCATACTCGAAGCTCCGAGAGTCGCTTTGGGATGTCCCATAGCGGGAGGAGCCTGATCGCCGCCTCCATTTCGGGCAGAGCGAAGTGAGCCATTGCAGTGTTCATGATGTCGGTGAGGCTCTGCCGCAGCAGGCGTCCTCCCTCGCTTACATTCTCGAACTCCTTGATCTTGTGAGACAGGGAGTCCGTGTCCTGTCGCGCGAGGAACGCCTCGCTCGCCTTGTTCCAGCTTCGCAGCACGTCCAGGTTCTGTTCCTCGCCGCCTGGCAGGAGCTTGTCGAGCTCAACCAGGATCACTGCATCCGCCACGCAGCGGTAGCGGTCGTCGAATCCGCGCAGCCTCCCACGCGTGGTGAGCGCATGATCCTTGAGCGCGTCGAGTTCCTCCATCGCCGCCTCCAGCGGTAGCATCTGGTCGATCACTGCCCAGTTTGCGGCCGTGGTGAACCAGTTGACGAGGTCGTCGACCGTGGCTTTGATTGGGTTGCGATGGAGTGCGGCGAGGTCGTCTGCGGCCTCCTGTCCCAGCACCGCGCACACGACATTGCCGTAGCGCGCGAACAAGTCCGCGATCACCGGGCGCAGTGCATCGACCTCGCCGATGAGCTCTCGCAGATCCTCCTGCACCTCCCTGGCTTCCGGCTGGTCGAACCAGAGTTCCGTCTGGATTCCGCGAGCCGCTACGTAATCGCGGACGGCGACCCTCAACAGCGGCGCGCGCTCGCGGAAGGTCGTGATGCGGCGCAGCACGATGCCAGCTTGCTGGCCCGGGGGGCCGTCGAACCCCGCGCGCAGTGAACGGTTCATCTGACCCCGCCACCAGTCGGGAAGGACCAGCTTCTTCGCACGCTCGAGGTAGGGAGGATTGAGATGCGGCTCCAGTGCCAGCAACAGCGCTCTCCACCACTCGTCCAGCTCGAAGGCCTGGGGGATGAGTGGGACGAGTCTTTCCTCGCCATGCGCTCTGCGACGTTCTCGGGTTTGCTCGTTGAGCACCTCGCGCCACGCGCTCGTGATCGCGCTCGCGAGTTCCACGGCATCCATTTTGAGCAGCCACGGCAGCGTCTCGCGCACGCAGGTGGAGCCGATGGTGATTTCGGCGCCGTCCTCGTGCTTCAAGAGGAATTGCCAGAGGATGTCTTGTCCGCAAACGCATTGGCTGGGTCCGCGGCGCACGCACAGCATCTCCCACGCCTTGGGATCGGGCGCCATCGCATCGGCGATGCGGGCGACGTGGCCGCCTCGAGCCACTACAGGTGAAACAGTCATGGTTCTTCTCCCTTCGACAGGCTCTCTTTGAGCCGTTGCCGATGCTAGAGGATAGTAAATAATCAGATTCCCGTCAACACAAAAACCGCCCGGCGAACCGGAGCGGTCTTTGTATGGCTGGAATAATGTTACAAACGGGATGAGATGCGCCGCTCTGGAGGCCAAAAAGTTTCCGAGACGTAGGTAATCCTACGTTGAGGAAATTTTTGGCCGAAGAGCAAGCAGCTCGCCCGTTTTAACGTTATTCCGCTTTGGGCTTGGCGATCGAGACGGAGATTGCTCTGCCTTCGATCATGGTGCCGTCAAGAGCTGCCATGGCGGCAGCTGCTGTGGCATCATCGCCGAATTCGACGAAGCCGAATCCGCGTGAGCGTCCTGAATCACGATCCGTGATCACACGAGCGGAGACGACGTTGCCGTGAGCAGAGAACATCTCGCTCAATTGGGCATCGTCCACACTCCAGGGCAGGGAGCCAACGAATAACTTGTTGTTCACAATAAGAGTGACAAGTAGTCGAGCTGAGCTCGACCGGTGACTTAAAATCGGTACCTCTTATTATGACTAACAAGAGAACCGTCTCAAGAATGCCATACTTTTCGTTTTGTGTCAAACAGCCTGTGGGCTTTTCAGGAGATCTCGCGTGATTTCCTTATACATTTCCACCGCAGGTTGGTCAAAGGGGTTAATGCCCAGGAGGCGTCCTAGGTACATCGTTTCCATCATACGAAACTGGAGATAATACCCCAATTCCCACGCATCCGCCTTTCCCAAGTCGATCTCGACGTAGGGGCGAGCGGCCTTTTCGTACGCCGCCTGTACGCCCCCGTAGATGGCTTGCATGATGCCCTCAAGCGAGGCTCCGGAAATATGCTGGACAAGTCCTGGCAGGGAAAGATGCTGCGGGACCGCGTGGACTTCGCCGGTAAACGAGAAAACGAGGTTTGTAAAGAACGTGTCAGGCCCGTCCCAGTAAAGTTGCGCCATGGAGTGCAAGTCCGTCGAGCCGATCGAGACCATGGGCACGATCCCTTTTCCATTCTTACCCAGACTCTCCGCTATAAGCTGGCGTTCCCATTTTCCCAAGCCTTCGAGTTTCGGGGAAAAGAGGAAGGTGTTGCGGATCAGACGTCCTTGTTGAGTTTGCGCATAGGTGAGGCAGGCGCTTACGAGCGAATGGTTTATTGAAATGTCCGCAGAGGTTCCGTCCGCGACGGCGCGTTTCGCTCCCGCCGTCAGCTCAACAATATCGATTCCCGCCAGCGACAGCGGCAAAAGCCCGACTGCCGATAAGACGCTATAACGCCCCCCCGCTTGAGCGGGAACGGACAAGGTCTCCATGTTTCGCTCCCTGGCCGCGTTCCAGAGTTTTGACCCTTCATCGGTGATGAATACGAATCGGTCTTTCACGTCGCCCAACTGTTGCGTGGCACATTCCAAGAGAACTTCCATGTTGGCGATCGTCTCGGTGGTGGTTCCCGATTTGCTGATGACAATCACGAGAACATCCTCTTTGGCAACAAGGTGTTCCAAGACGCGGGTGACGGCGGTCATCTTCTCATCGGTCACTGTGTCCAGGAACAGGAGCTTGGGGAGTCTGTCCACAAGCAGGTTCATTGATCCTGCGATGGCTTCGTACACGGCCTGCGTGCCAAGGTTGGATCCGCCGATCCCAACAACAATCACATACTGCAAGGTAGGCGTGCGCAGTCGCCTGAACGCAGCCTGGATTTCTTTTATGAGCTCGACGTCGCATGGGAGCTGGATCGAGGATTCAGGTTCGCGGTAGCCGGGTCCCTGCGCGATCGCGAAGAGCCGTGCTCGATAGGGGTCAAGCGTGTCGATGAGCGGGGCAAGCTGCGTTTGTGTCACAAGAGCCTTGGCAGAGGAGAATTTCATAGGTGTGGATAAAGTGATCGATAGGGAAGAGCCGAAGTGCTACGATGCATACATTAATTCTAACGCTTTTTTTATGATGCACCAAGGTAAGTGCGGCATGCATTGTGTCGCGTGGTGGCTCCTGTGGGTGGGCGGCATCAACTGGGGTCTGGTTGGACTGCTCAACTGGAACCTCGTCGAGACCCTGTTTGGCGGCTGGCCGTGGCTCGTCAAGCTCGTCTACATCCTCGTGGGTCTTTCCGCGATCCTCGTGCTGCTTGAGAAGAAATGTACCAAGTGCAAATAGAAGATTCTGGAGGAAAGCCGAGAGGATTCGAAAGAGACACTCGGCTTTTTTGTTTTGCCTGGGTCTCTTTGGTATAATCTCGCCAGTCACCCTTTCTCTCCATATATGAAAGTCATCCTCATCACGGACGTCAAAGAGCTGGGCAAGCAGGGGGAGGTTGTCGAGGTTTCCGACGGGCACGCTCGAAATTTTTTGTTCCCGCAGAATCTCGCCGTGGCGGCCACAGCCGACAGCCTCAAGAAGAAGGCGGAAAAAGCAGAGGCACTCACGCGCAAGGAGCACAAAGAAATGTCGCTCGCTGGGGACCTTGCCGCCTCGTTAGAAGGGTACGAGCTGGTCATGCAGGAGAAGGTAAGCGATGGGGGCGTATTGTACGCCTCCGTAACCGCCAAGGGCATTGCCGCCGCGCTCAAGAAAGAAGGCTACAAAATCGACCCCGAGTGGATCGAGTGTGTGCACCCCTTCAAGGAGCCGGGCGACTACATCGTCAACCTTTCGCTCCCGCACGGGTTTGAGGCCGAGGTTAAGATCATCATCGAAGGGGGGGGGTAGAAAGTAGACAGTAGAAAGTAGACAGTAGACAGTAGACAGTAGACAGTAACGGTTAACCGCCTTCTCGTTGGTCTCATTAAATGTATAGGAGTAGAAAGTAGATAGTAGAGACCTCTGCAAAAGTCATTAAGTCGTTGAGTGGTTGAGTGATTGAGTAACTCAACGACTAAACCACTCAACCACTAAACGACTTTTTCAGAACTCTCTATCTACTTTCTACCCCCTCCCCCCTCCCCCTATGCTCCATCGTTACATCTTCGTCGTGGGCGGCGTCATGTCAGGCGTTGGCAAGGGCGTCACGACCGCTTCCATCGGCAAGATCCTCCAGTCGCGTGGCGTGCACGTCACCGCGATCAAGATCGATCCTTACGTCAACGTCGATGCAGGGACGATGAACCCCGTGGAGCACGGCGAAGTGTTTGTGACAGACGATGGCGACGAGACCGACCAGGACATGGGCAACTATGAGCGGTTCTTGGATACGGATTTGACGAGCATCAATTACATGACCACGGGTCGCGTCTACCAGACCGTGATCCAGAAAGAGCGCAACTTGGAGTACAAGGGTAAGTGCGTGGAGGTGGTGCCGCACATTCCATTGGAGGTGATCCGCCGCATCAAAGACGCGGCCGTGCAGGCCAAGGCGGATGTGACGATGGTGGAGGTCGGCGGTACGGTGGGGGAGTATCAGAACATTTTGTTCCTCGAGGCCGCGCGCATGATGCACTTGGAGGATCCCGAGCATGTCTTGTTTGTGCTAGTGAGTTATCTGCCCGTGCCTAAGCACTTGGGCGAAATGAAGACCAAGCCCACGCAGTACGCCACCCGTTCGCTCAACAGTGCTGGCATCCATCCGGATTTCATTGTATGTCGAGGGGAGCAGTTCATGGACAAGCCGCGGCGCGAGAAGCTCTCGGTTTTTTGCAACGTGAAGCCCGAGGACGTCATCACAGCGCCGGACGTCCCAACCATCTACGACATCCCAGCCTTGTTCGAGTCACAGGGATTCTCCAAGGCCATTTTGAAAAAGCTAGGGTTACGTTCAAAGCGCGGCGACCTGCGTGCATGGAAGCGGATGGCAAGCGTGCAGACAACGGCGAAGCGCACCGTGAAGATCGGGGTGGTGGGCAAGTATTTTTCCACCGGCGACTATACGCTGTCGGACTCCTACATTTCCGTCATCGAGGCACTCAAAGCCGCGGCGTGGGGCAACGGCGCGAAGATCCAGCTCGAGTGGATCAACTCGGAGGAGTTCGAGCAGAATCCTGCGCGATTGCGTCGACTGTCGAGATATGACGGCGTATTGGTGCCTGGCGGGTTTGGCACGCGAGGGATCGAGGGGATCATCGCCACCATCCGCTATGTGCGAGAGAAAAAGATTCCGTACTTTGGGTTGTGCTACGGCATGCAGTTGGCGTGCATCGAGTTCGCGCGCCATGTGCTTGGGAAGAAGGCGGCGCACACGGTTGAAGTGGATCCCAAGACGCCTGACCCAGTCATTCATGTGAGCCCGCTCCAGCTCAAGAACATCCGCGAGAACCGGTACGGCGGAACGATGCGCCTGGGCGCGTATGACTGTGAGTTGAGGAACGGGACGCTGGCGCATAGGTCGTATAAGACCAATGTGGTGTCGGAAAGACACCGCCATCGCTACGAATTCAATAACGACTACGCGCAAGCGATGCAGAAAAAAGGTCTTGTCATCTCCGGCGTGAACCCTGCCTCGGGACTGGTTGAGATCGTGGAGTTGAAAGGACACCCATTCTTCGTGGGCGTCCAGTTCCACCCCGAGTTCCGCTCCCGCCCCCTGCGCCCGCACCCGTTGTTTAAGGCGTTCATCGCCTCCGCACTCAAAAAGTAGATAAGAGAATATACGCGGATCATTTGACAATGGTGTCTGATTAGCCTATTCTCCCTCCCTCGTACGCACCGTGCCAATGTAGGCGTTGCGGCGGGAGTTTTCCTTGCACAAGGAGGATCGCATCGTGTCCCACAACCGAGTCCTGTTCGTACTGGCGTCGATGTTCATGGCCTGCGGGAGCCAGGCTCCCGTCGAGAATCATGTCTCTGCACCTCGCGTCCCACAGGAGAGCACCCAGAGCGAAGTGCCCGAGCCGGATCGCTCGCTCGCAACACCCGACGCGGTCGCCGATTGGCGCATGCACCTCTTCCACACCGCGCGCGTCCTGACCAATCCGTTCGATCCCGCAACCCTGGATGTCCACAAGGCGGCGTTCAAGGTCACGGACAAGTCGGTTCACGACTACGTGTACGGGGTGAGCACGATGCCGGTTCAGGAGGAGACGCCTGTACAGGACGCTCGTGTGCCCATCGTCCTGCCCTCGGCGCAGGTGGCGGTCGAGATGGAAGCCTTGGGCGAGCACTTCATGGCCGGTCTCGTCTACCTCCAGCTTGGGGACAACGAGTCCGCCGCGCGCTGCATGCGTGCGCTTGAGAGCAAGCTCGAATGGCACGCGGTTGCCAAGCTTGCCATCGGTCTGCATGACAAGCCCTCGCTCCTGCGCGCTGTGGACAAGATGAGCGAGTTGGGGTGGGAGTGGCGTTTGCAGTACGTCGTGAAGGGCATCCTCCTGGCCAAGGATTTTGTTCTGGCGCAGGAGGTTGCCAAGCGTTGCGGCTGGGATCTCTGGAGCGGGAATTGGGACGAGAGTCTGGAAGCGACGGGGGATGCCTTTGTGCTCAAGCGCCTCGTCAGCGGCCACATGGCTCGATGGATCGAGTGGGCCTCGCGCTCGTGCCGCGACGAATACGACGTCGTCACCTGCCAGAGTGTGGTGCTCGTCATGGGCTATGAGGCGTGTGAGGCAGGCGACAACGTCTTTCCCCCCATTGGCGGGATCCTGCGTCTGGCCGAGGTGGATCGCGAAGGCGCCATGGAGATCGCCAGGACCTTCCTGGCTTCCCGATACGCCAACGTCGTCTCCATTCGCGCAGAATGCTCGGAAGGCGGTGAATGGCGCTTCGTCGATTACTACCTGAAGTTCTTTGACCTCATCGCCGGCGACCCGGCGCTCAAGGAAAAGTACCTTGAGAGGACACGCTCTGCCATCAAGGACTCCGTCGTGTGCCGGCGAGATTCTGATACCAGAGAGGAGTTCTGCGACTGGAATTTCGATGCGCATGAGCCTCCTCCTCACGCGTTCTTCGCCAGACTCAAGGAGCACGGCGATGCGGAACTCGTGGCCGTGTGGCGAGAGAATCTCGCGCTCATGGAAAAGGTGGAGACCGGCAACTACTGGGCTTTGCCACCTGGGACAAGCGCGCTCAACAGGTACCTGATGGGCTTGCCCGACGGAAGCCTGAACGTGATCGACCCATTCCTCTACGGGGAGATCGAGCCCGCGGAGCTTCAGCGCATCTGGCGCGAGATTGGGCTCTACACGCCGCCCGCGGGCGTGACGCTCGCAAGCCTCCAAGCGGCGAGATCGCTTTCCATCCAGCTGGAAGCTAAGGGCTACGATGACCAAGCGCTCGCTCTGCTGGCGACCACCCTTACAGGGACGAACATCTCGGAGATGAACATCTCCCAGATGAACATGTCTACGAGGCGGCATCTGCTCGAGATGTGGATCACGTACCTCGCCATCCAGGAGGACTCCTCTGCGGCTCGCGAAGAGATCGCCAAGCAGATCGTAGTGGTGCGCGAGGAGGGATTGCGTGAGAACCAGAGGGCGCCCGAGTTACTGCGCCACCTGCTGTCCTTGCCCTACCGAGTGGCGGATCACAACCGATACCCAGGCGGCGGGGCTGTGGCGGATGTGACACCCGTCACGCGCGCGCAGGCGCACGAGATGCTCGTGCCAATCCTGATCGATCTGGCGGCAAGGTACCCGGCGGTGTACGAACGCGCGCTCGTGCTCCTCGCACAGGATGGGGACAGAGCCTTCCTCGACGATGAGGTAGAACGTCGCACCCAGTCGGGCGACCTCGATGCCGTCCATTCGCTCCTGGCGCAGATTCCACGCAATCTGCAGTAACTCGCTCAGCGACTTCCGCAAGGTGGTCGCTTTTTTGTTGCTGGGAGTGGGGATCGGAGTGAGGAGCGGAGATTGACAGAACCGTGATTTTTTGATATCTTTTGCCGTTCCGAAAGTTTCGGAAGCTCTTCAACCCCTTCCCGGAGCGAGCATGTCAGACCTCCTGTGCTTCGCCATCAACGCCGTTTTGGGCGGGTTCTCGATTTACGGAGCCGTGCTCCTGGGTCGATGGGTCATCGGCCGCGGCTGGCACTGGGTGGGGAAGTTCATCGCCCTGCTGTTCGTCGCGAGCCTCGTTGTCAGCGGCGTGAGCCTCGTGCTGGGTGGCGCGCCCGACGACTTGAGGATCTTCACCGAGCTCCTCGCGAGCGCTGGTGCGATCGTCGCGGCTACGAGCCTGCTCGCTCGCCGCGGCGCGCGTCGCAACCCATGGGTGCAGTACGGCGTCCCGGTGGCGTTGCTGGTCTTCCTCGCCTTGACCTGGCGAGAGCAGATCAGCGATCTGCGCCACGGCACGCTCTCGCTGCCGACTCCGCCCGCCGTCGCGGCACCGGTCGTCACTCCGACTGCCCCCGCCGCCGCGTCGCTCACGCCCACTCCGGCTCCGACAGTCACCCCCGAGCCGTCGCGCCTCAAGGAGCTCTGCGACGCTGGACAGGTCGCCTACTCGACCTGCCACAAGGAGGGGTACAAGTAGGAGCGGTCGTTCACGAGCTCTCCCTCAATCCGTGGGAGAGCTTTTTAATATCAACGAGTAGAGCCCCAGGTTCGGAGCTTAGCTCCGAACCTGTCTGGGGAGCTCCCGCTCACGCAGGTGGGAGACGGCGTTTCCATCGCCTTCATCGAGACCGGCGAGAGCCTGGTGCCGATGGAGGGGTTCGATCTGCTCCCCCTTGAACCTGCGCGTCTCCGACGAGCAGCTTGCGGAAGAGGGCAGAGACGACGAGAACTGACCCACGCAGCGGCTTCCTGGTTTACCAGACGGCCGCTTTTTTGTATGCGAGCAAAGCACGGCGAATCTCCCTTCTCGCGAGAGGGAGACCGTTGAAATACTCCAAAATTGTGTCATTGCGAGGAGTATGCCGAAGCCGCGAGCGAAGCGTGGCGGGACGAAGCAATCCACTGATTCCTTAGCAATCGAAGGATTGCTTCGCTCCCTTGCGGT
>Ga0082335_1003706_pt1 | contig 24583 bp, 20 predicted proteins | sample Subgrocontami58m_FD_72375 | JGI IMG/M metagenome (GOLD analysis project Ga0082335, IMG submission 72375) | Subsurface groundwater microbial communities from S. Glens Falls, New York, USA - GMW37 contaminated, 5.8 m (SPADES assembly) (version 2) ...
GCCGAGGGCGCGACCGAGGCTCGCCGCCCGCTCCCCCCCGGCGCGCCCGAGCGTCTGCTGGATCCGCGCCCGCGCGCGGCGGCAGAGCGCCACAGCGACGCCGCCGAGCGCGGCCGCGAGGGGGATCGCCAAGGCCGCATCGAGAAGCTCGTACGCCTGCGACCAGCGCGTGACTGCGATCGCCACGGGCATCGTCGCGAGCGACAGCACGCCCGCGACGACCGCCGCGCCCGCGCTCCTGTTCGAGAGCGCGTCCCGGCTACTGCTTGACATACGGCTTGCCGATGGCGGCGGGAGGAACCGACCGCCCGATCACACCGGCGACCGCGATCAGGGTGAGCGCGTACGGGAGCGAGCGGAAGAGCACGGCACCCGACTCCGAGTAGACGGGCAAGCGGTCGGCGAGCGCACTCGAGAAACCGAACAGGATCGCCGCAGCCGCAGCGCCGAACGGCCGCCACTTCCCGAAGATCAGCGCTGCGAGGGCGATGAAGCCCCGACCCGCGGTCATGTTCTGGTTGAAGGACCCGACGAACCCGATCGAGAGGTACGCGCCGCCGGTCGCCGCCAGCACGCCCGAGAGCGTGACCGCCGCGTAGCGCGTCCTGTAGACGGAGATCCCGACCGTCTCCGCCGCCCGCGGGTGCTCGCCGACCGAGCGGATGCGCAGGCCGACGGGCGTCTTGAACATGACGATCCACGAGATGAGGATCGTCGCCAGCCCGACCCAGATCAGGAGGTTGAGCTGTCCGACGATCGGCCCGACGAAGTACCAGTCCTTGAGGAACGACAGGTGGACGTCCGGAATCCGCGCGATGTCGGAAGGCGTTCCCGTGTCCTTGTAGATGTCGATGAAGAGGTAGCCGGTGATGCCGAGCGCGAGGAAGTTGACGGCGGTGCCGCCGACGATCTGGTCGGCGCGCAGGTGGATCGCGAAATAGGCATGGACGAGCGCGAGCAATCCGCCGGCGACGGCCGCGATGGCGATGCCGCCCAGCCACGAGCCCGTCTTGTCGGCTCCCCAGATGGCGAAGAAGCAGCCCATCAGCATCATGCCCTCGAGGCCGATGTTCACGACGCCGCTGCGTTCCGAGAACATGCCGCCGATAGAGGCGAAGATGAGCGGAGTCGCGTAGCGGAGCATCGCCGCGAAGAGCGCCGACCACACGACGACGCCCTCGAGATTCGCCTCGCCGGACTGCGTCGTGAGCAGCCCGAGCCCCGCGCCGAGGACGCCGAAGACGGCCGCCCCGGCGCCGAGACGCCGGACGCCGCGGGTGAAGGCGTAGACGCCGAGCGCAACCGCCACCGCCCCGACGAGGACCGGCACCACGGGCGACCGCAGCATCACGGGCGGCGTCATCAGCCACGCCGCGAGGATCCCGACCGCGATCCCCAGCCAGGCGATCGCGCGCGCTCCGCGCGGGAGGCGCGCGAGGAAGATCTCCCACGCCCTGCTCACCCGGCGGCCGCCCGCCCGAGCCGGGCCTTTCGCCGCAGGCTCCAGAGGTAGAGGATCAGGACGTCGGCACCGACGAAGAGCACGACGAGCCCCTGGATCAGGAGCGTGAGGTTGCTCGCCAGCTCGGGCCGGAAGATCTCAGGATCGAGGTTGCGCGTCGAGGTCCCGGTCACGAGGGCGGCGAAGAGCATCGCCGCCAAGCCGGTGCCGATTGCCGTATTGCGCCCGAGGAGCGCCACGGCGATCCCGATGAAGCCGACCTGCGAGACCTGGATGTCGTTGACGTTGAGGCGGTACTGCCAGCCGAGGATGTCGAGCGACCCGGCCAGGCCGGCGAAGAGGCCCGCGATGGCCATCGCCAGGAAGTAGTTGCGGGAGACGGAGATGCCGCCGTAGCGGGCCGCCTCCGGGTTGAAGCCGACCGCCCGCACCTCGTAGCCGAGCGTCGTCCGGTTCAGCATCACCCAGAAGACGACGAGGAAGCCCATGGCGACGAAGAGCCCGGCGTGGAGCCCCTGGAGGATCGGGTCGCCCCAGAAGACGGTCAGCTTCGCGCCCTCGGCGACGTCGTTCGAGACGGGCACCCACGGCTGCGTGTCGTTCTGGAGCGGGCCGCCGAGCCCGAACAGGAAGATGCCGACCCAGACGGCGATCCAGTTGAGCATGATCGTCGTGATCACCTCGTGCGCGCCGACGGTCGCCTTGAGTAGGCCGGCGATTCCGCCGTAGAGGGCGCCGGACAGCGAGGCGGCGACGATCGTCAGGAGGATGTGCAGCACCGGCGTCAGGCCCTGGAACGACGAGCCGACCCAGACCGCGACGATCGCGCCGACGAGGTACTGGCCCTGCCCGCCGATGTTGAAGAGACCGCAGCGGAAGGCGAAGGCGACCGCGAGACCGGCCAGGACGAGCGGGATCCAGATGATGAGCGTCTGCTGGAAGTTGAGCGCCGCCGTGCAGGGGTCGGAGCATGTCTCCCACGGCAGCAGCCAGTTGAGCCCGGACCCGTCGAAGATCGCCTTGTACGTCGTGAGCGGGTTCTTCCCCGTCGTCGCCACGACGACGAGACCGCCGACGAGGAAGGCGAAGACGACCGTGATCAACGGCGTGACGATGCCGCCCACGCGCTGGAGCACGGCGAGCCGCGCCGCTGCGCTCGAAGGCGCCCCGTCGCTTTCCCCTTCCGGCCCGCCCACGGGCTCGACGTCGCTCACGCGCGCTCCTCGCCGGCGTCGGGAGGTGACGCAGGGCGTCTCACGCCGCCGCCTCGCGCCGGCCGCCGCCGGTCATCGCGACGCCCACCTCTTCCTCGGAGACGCCGGGGGCGAACTCGGCCACGATCTCGCCCTCGTAGATGACGAGGATGCGGTCGGAGAGCGAGAGGATCTCGTCCAGCTCGAGCGAGACGAGCAGGATTGCCCGGCCCTCGTTTCGCTCCTCGATGAGCCGCCGGTGCACGAACTCGATGGCGCCGACGTCGAGGCCTCGTGTCGGCTGCGCGGCGATCAGCACGCGCGGGTCGCGCGACACCTCGCGGGCGACGATCACCTTCTGCTGGTTGCCTCCGGAGAGCGAGCTCGCGCGCGTCTGCGGGCCGCCGCCGCGGACGTCGAACTCCTTCAACAGGCGGGCCGCGCGCGTGGCGAGGCGTCTCGGATAGAGCCACCCCCACTTGGAGTCCGGCGGGTAGCAGTAGTCGTGGAGGGCGATGTTCTCGGCCAGCGTGAAGTCGAGGATCAGGCCGCGGCGCTGGCGGTCTTGGGGGATGTGCCCCTGGCCGGAGTCGAGCATCTCGCGCGGGGTCGGGTTGCGGTGCTCCTTCCCGCCGACGACGACATGCCCGCCCTCTGACCGGCGCAGGCCCGTGAGCGCGTCGACCAACTCCGTCTGCCCGTTCCCGTCCACGCCGGCGATGCCGAGGATCTCGCCGGCGCGCACCTCGAACGAGACGCCGCGCACCTTCTCGATCCCGCGGTCGTCAACGACGTGCAGGCCCTCGACCTGGAGCAGCGAGTCGCCGGGCTCGGCGGGCTGCTTGTCCACGCGCAGGAGCACTTCGCGTCCGACCATCAGCCGCGCCAGGCCCGCCTCGGTCGCGCCTTCCGCCGCGAGCGTCTCGACCCTCACGCCACGGCGGAGCACCGTGATGCGGTCGGCGATCTCCAGCACCTCGTTCAGCTTGTGGGTGATGAAGACGATCGACTTGCCCTGCGCCGTCAGGCTGCGGATGATTTCGAACAGCTCCTTCGCCTCCTGCGGCGTCAGCACGGCGGTCGGCTCGTCGAGGATCAGGATGTCGGCGCCGCGGTAGAGCGCCTTCAGGATCTCGACGCGCTGTTGCATGCCGACGGTGATGTCCGCGACGAGGTCGCGCGGGCCGACGGCGAGCCCGAAGCGCTCGGACAGCTCGTGCACGCGCGTCTCCGCCACGGCGTGGTCGAGGAAGATCCCCTTCGTCCGGGGTTCGTTCGCGAGGACGATGTTCTCGGCCACCGTCATCACGGGAATGAGCATGAAGTGCTGGTGCACCATGCCGACGCCGTTCTCGATCGCCGCACGCGGCGACCCGATCTGCACCGGCTTGCCGCCGATTCTGATCTCGCCCTCGTCGGGGCGGTACAGACCATAGAGGACGTTCATCAACGTCGACTTGCCGGCGCCGTTCTCGCCCAGGAGCGCGTGCACCTCTCCCTGCTTCAGGTCGAAGCTGACGTTGTCGTTCGCCAGGATCCCGGGGAACCGCTTCACGATCCCCCGCATCTCGAGGACTGACCGCTCGCTCATCGCTGCGGGATTCTACGGCGCCGGGCGGTGCTGTCCGAACTCATCCGTCTGCCCGCGGCAGCTCGGGGATCTCCACGACTCGTCCGGCCGCCATCGCGGCCTGCACCTGCTTGACGCGGGCGACGAGCTCGGGAGCCACGAGCGGGCTGATCTCACCGAGCCCGACGCCGCCCGAGGCCACGTCGAAGATCACGTCCTCGCCGCCTGCGAATCGTCCGTCGCGTGCCGCCTGGATCGTCAGGAAGACGGCGACGCTCGCGTTCTTCATCGCGCTCGTGAGCATGTGGGCGCCGAGGGAGAGCCGGTCGACGTCAACTCCGATCCCCCAGACGCTCCGCTCCTTGGCCGCCTCGAGCGCTCCGAGGCCGCAGCGGCCCGCGACCGGAAAGACGGCTCCGGCTCCCTGCGAGATCTGATCGAGGGCGAGCTCCTTGCACCGCGCGGGATCGCCGACGCCCCCGGTGTACGCGTTCAGCAGCTCGATCTTCGGGGCGGCCGCCCGGGCGCCCGCGTGGAAGCCGGCGATGTAGCGGTCGACCTCCGGCGTGCGGCGGCCGCCGATAGAGCCGACGATCTGGCGAGCGGCGGCGGCCTCCTCGCTTACGAGGCCGGCGAGGTAGCCGGCGAGGTACCCGGCCTCCTGCTCCTCGAAGAGGAGGCCACGCACGTTCGCCGGCCGCGACGGGAGCGACTCGCGCGAGACGTCCACGACCGCGAACAGGACGCGTGGGTGGCCGCGCGCCGCATCGTCCAGGGCCTTCCCGGTCGTGCCTGCCGCGATCACGAGGTCGTATCGCTCGCCCGCCGTGCGGGCGAGCACGCGCGCATCGTCGGCGCCGTGTGCCATCACGACGCGGCCCTCGACGCCGAGCTCGCGCACGGCGCGCTGAAGCCCCTGCCCGGCGAGAACCCGGAGCTCCGTGGCCGGCCCGATAACGAGGGCGACCCGGAGCGTCCGCGTCGTCGGTGGCTTGACCGGCGTCGTCTGCGCAGCGGTCGTCGCGGTCGTCGGGTCACCGCCTCCGCAGCCCGCGAGCGCGACCGCGAGTGCCACGAGCGCCGCCCTGCCGATGATTCCGCCCCCTGCCGCCACGAGGCGCCATTCAAGCAGGGAGCCGGCACGGGAGGCGGGCCGAGCGGCCCGCCTCCCGTCGTCGGAGGGTGCTACTTGACCGTGCGCGGGATCTTGCCGAGCTTGCCGGCCTTGATCTCCGCGACCGTCTTCTCCAGCAGCGCCTTGAGGCTTTTCGGCGCCTTCGTGCTGAGCTTGCCGTAGCCGACGCCGTTGTTCTTGACGTTGAACACGCTGTCGGTGCCGCCCTTGAACGTGCCGTCCTGGACCATCTGAGCCGTCGAGTAGACGGACACGTTCACCTTCTTCTGGGCGCTCGTGAGGATGTGCGGGCCGATGTACCACTGGTCGGCGTCCACGCCGATGCCCCACTTGCCCTTCTCCTTGGCGGCCGAGAGCACGCCGAGGCCGCATCCGCCGGCGACCTGGAACATGACGTCCGCGCCCTTGGCGATCTGGTTGAACGCCTGCTCCTTGCACTTCGCCTGATCGACGAAGTCCTGGGAGTAGCCGTTGAGCGCCTTCAGCTTCGGATTCACCTTCTTGCCGCAGTACTGGTAGCCGGCGATGAAGGCGTCCACGGGCGGGATCTTGAGCCCGCCGACCGAGCCGATCGTTCCGGTCTTCGAGACGGTGGCGGCCGCGGTGCCGACGAGGCAGCCGGCCTCCTCCTCCGCGAAGATCAGACCACGCACGTTCTTCGGCTTGCCCTTCAGGGCAACCCACGGGTAGTCGATGATCGCGAAGTTCGTGGCCGGGAAGCTCTTCGCCGCGGCCGAGATGGCGTCAGCCATGAGGAACCCGACGGCGATCACGAGGTCGTACTTCTGCCGCGCCGCCGTGGAGAGGTTCGGCACGTAGTCGGCGTTCGACTTCGAGATGAAGACGCGACCCTGGACCCCGAGGTCCTTGATCGCCTGCTTCAGGCCCTGGTTGGCGAGCATGTTGAACGACTTGTCGTCCAGGCCGCCGATGTCGGTGACGAGCGCGACCTTGATCGTCGCCTGATTCTTCGCAGGCGCGGCCGAGCCGATGCTCGTGACCGCGAGCGCTAGCAGAGCCACGAGTGAGACTCCGAGCAGCGCGATGAGCTTGCTTTTCTTCACTTGCCCTCCTTCGATGTCTATCCCCGCGTTACGACGTTGGATCTTGTCGCAAGTTGGCGCCGTTTTCCAGCGCCAACCGGCGCGATCCGTCCTTTCGGGCGCTGGAACGGCTCAGCCGGCCAGCACGCGGTCGAGGTCATGCGCCTCGATCAGCACGTGCCGCGGCTTCGAGCCTTCGTAGCCGGAGATGATCCCGCGGCGCTCGAGCATGTCGATCAGCCGCCCCGCGCGAGTGTATCCGACCCTCAGTCTCCGCTGGATGAGCGAGACCGACGCCGTCTGGGTCTGCACGACGATCTCGATCGCCTTCTCGAGCAGCGGGTCCTCGTCGGGGTCGAACTCCTCGTCCCCGTCCCCGTCGTCGCTCACCGGGGCCTCAGGTGCCTCCAGGAGGCTCTCATCGAGCTGCTGCGGCCTCTGCGCGCGGCACTGCTCCACGACGAGCGCGATCTCCTCCTCGCTCACGTAGGCGCCCTGAAGGCGCTGGAGGCGCGAGGTGCCGAGCGGCTTGAAGAGCATGTCGCCCTGCCCGAGCAGGCTCTCGGCGCCGGCCTGGTCGAGGATCACGCGCGAGTCGGTCTGACTCGAGACCGCGAACGCGATCCGCGAGGGCACGTTCGCCTTGATCATGCCGGTGATCACGTCCACCGACGGCCGCTGCGTCGCCAGCACGAGGTGGATGCCGACGGCGCGCGACTTCTGCGCCAGCCGGATCACGCAGTCCTCGACCGCCTGCGGGCTGATCATCATCAGGTCGGCCAGCTCGTCGATCACCACGAGCAGGTACGGCAGCGGCTTCTCGCCCCGGGCGCGGAAGGCGCGGTTTGCCTCCGCCAGGTTGCGGGCGCGCACGAGCGAGAGGCGCACGTAGCGGCGCTCCATCTCGGCGGCGACGTTGGCGAGCACCGCGCTCGCCTCCTTCGGGCTCGAGACGACCGGCGTGAGCAGGTGCGGGATCGACTCGTAGTAGCCGAGCTCGATCCGCTTGGGGTCGATCAGGATCATGCGCACCTCGTCCGGCGTCGCGCGCAGCAGAATCGAGGTCAGCATCGTGTTGATGCAGCCGGACTTGCCCGAGCCCGTCGTGCCGGCGATCAGCAGGTGCGGCATGCGCGCGAGGTCGGTCCAGACCGCGTTGCCGGAGATGTCCTTGCCGAGCCACACCGCGAGCGGGCTCGACGTCGCGGGCAGGTCGTCGTAGACGTCGCCGAGGGTGACGAGCCTCGGGGCGAGGTTCGGCACCTCGACGCCGACGGCCTGCTTGCCGGGGATCGGCGCGAGGATGCGGATCTCCGTCGTGGCGAGGGCGTACGAGAGGTCGTCCTTGAGCGCGGCGACCTTCGACACCTTCGTGCCGGGCGCGAGCTGGAGCTCGTAGCGCGTGACGCGCGGGCCCGAGATCTGGCCGAGGACCGTCGCCTCCACCCCGAAGTGCGCCAGGGTCTCGACCAGCAGCCGGGCAACCGCCTCGCCCGACTCCTTACCCGCCGGTGTCGCCGGCGGAGCGGAGCGGAGCAGGCTGCGGTCCGGCAGGCGGTACGCCGCGTGCTCGCTCGGCAGCTCGAACAGGCGGCCCGACTCGAGCGTCGTCTCGTCCTCCTCCGGCGGCAGGAGCGAGGGCCGCTCGGCGCTCTCCCCGACGACGTCGGGGAAGTCGTGCACGGCGTCCACGGGTGGCGGGTGGTGGATGACAGGGACCGAGACGGGCTCGGGAATCGGCACGGCGACACGCCGGTCGCGCGAGCGCCGGGCCGCGGCCCGCGCGCGCCTGACGGCGTGCCCCGAGCGGCGGAGAACGGCGCCCACCGAGGCGCCCGAGAGGAGCAGCGTCCCCATCGAGAGCGCCGTCACGCCCGCGAGCAGCGAGCCCGTGCCACCGAGCAGCCGCGCGAGGCCGCCTCCGAGCCCTTCCCCGATGTAGCCCCCGTGACCGGAGCCGAGGGTGATCATGAGGCCGGCGAAGGAGAGAACGAGGCCGACGCGGAAGGGCCGCACGTCGAGCAGCGCGCTGCGGAAGAGCATCAGGCTGCCGACGCCGGCAAGAGCGAGCGGCACGACGTAGGCCGCGTCGCCGGCCACGGCGCGCAGCCCGTCGGCGATCTTCGTGCCGGCGAGGCCGCCGTCCCAGCCGACCCAGAGCAGCGAGGCAAGAAAGATCCCGAGCGCGGCAAGCCCGAGCCCGATCAGCTCGGGATGGTGATGCCCGCGCGGCCGCTTCGCCTTCTGCTTCTTCACACGAGCAGGCGTGCGCGGCCTGACGAGCCGCCGCTTCTTCCTCGCAGCCATGGCCGGAGCTTCGACGCGCGCCCCCGGCTCCCTTTGTGCCGCCTTTCCGGCGGTTACGCCACCGCCGCCTTCCGAGCAAGCTGGCGCGCGAGCAGCATCATGAGAGCCGCCGTCGCGGAGGCTGCTCCCAGCACGAAGGGCGCAGCCGGTCCGACGCTCGCCCACAGGACTCCGGCGACGACGCTCGCGACGAGGAGCGAGGCGCCGGTTGCGGCCGCGAAGACGCCGTACGCCGTCCCGCTCGCCCCCGCGGGGGCGTGATCCGCGACCCACGCCCGCGCGACGCCCTCCGTCGCTGCGATGTAGACGCCGTACACGACGAAGAGCGGCCAGATCGCCCAGGAGGCCGGCGCGACCGCGAAGCCGAGGTAGACGAGCACGAAGACGGCGAGACCGCCGGCGAGGAGGGTCTCGCGGGGAACGCGGTCGGAGAGCGCTCCGAACGGCCAGGAGAGCGTCGAGTAGACGAGGTTGTAGAGCGCATAGGCCAGGATCACGAGCGTCGCTCCCAGACCGAGATCGCGGGAGCGAAGGAGTAGGAACACGTCGCTCGAGTTCCCGAGCGAGAACACGATCCACACTGCCAGCACGAACCAGAACCCGGCCGGGAGGTTCCGGACCGCGGCGCGCGGCGCGGCCTCCGCCGGATCGAGCGCCGGCGCTTCGCGCACCCGCCGCAGGAGTGCGAGCGTCGCCAGCGCGGGCAGGACTGCGAGCCAGAGAGCGTCGCGGAGCGAGGCTCCCAGCGCGAGCACGAGAGCCGCCGCGAGCGGTCCCACGACGGCCCCCGCGGTGTCGAGCGCCCGGTGGTAGCCGAAGCTGGCGCCCACGAGGCCAGGTGGGCTCGAGTCGCGGATGAGCGCGTCCCGGGGTGCGGTGCGGCTCGCCTTGCCCAGGCGGTCCACGAGCCTGCCCGCAAGCACCCAGCCCCAGGCAGGCGCCGCGGCCACGACGGGCCGGGCGACCGCCGACAGCGAGTAGCCGGCAACGATCCACGGAACGCGGCGCCGGGTCCGATCCGAGAGCGCCCCGGCAACGCCCCTCAATCCGACCGCGACGCCTTCGGCAATGCCTTCGATCAGCCCGATGACGGCGACGGGCGCCCCGAGCGTGACGGTCAGGAAGAGCGGAGTCACCGGATAGGCGAGCTCGCTCGCGAAGTCGTTCGCGAACGAGACCCACCCGAGCGCGCGAACGTTCGCGGACAGCCGCGCGCGCGCTCGGGCGATCCGTCCCAGCCGGCCGATCCCGTCCGGCTCCACAGGACTACCTCACGACCATCACGGGACAGCCGGCGTGCTCGACCACGCGATCGGCCGTCGAGCCGAGCAGGTGGTCGCGGAGGAAGTGCCCGCGGTGACCGAGCACGATCAGATCGGCGTGCCGCTCGCCGGCGACGCGGACGATCAGCTCGGCGGCGTGGCCCGGGCGGAGCTCGACGTCGAGCGCGACACCCGCCCGCTCCGCCTGCTGGCGCGCCTGCGACAGGAGCGCCTGGAAGAAGGCGTCCTTCTCGCGCTTCACCTCCTCCACCTCGCCGACCGTCGCGGCGTAGGCCGGCAGCGGGCCCTCGACGGCGAGCGCCGTCAGGCGCCCGCTCGTGATCGCGGCCAGTTCGAGCGCCTTGGCGAACGCGCGGTCGGAGCCCTCCGAGCCGTCGATCGCTACGAGGATCTTGTCGAACGGCATCAGCGTCCCTCACTTTCGATTGCTGGCAGGGCGACCCGAAGACCGGCATCGCTGCTCGCCTCGTCGGCGGCGCTCGGCTGGAAGAAGCGCTGCGCGATCACGGTCGGGACGATTGCAGAAAGCACCACGACGCTCACGAGGAGCGAGAACTGCGTCTGGTCGATGATGCCCGCGTTCAGCCCGTAGAGCGAGCTGATCGTGCCGAAGGTCAGGCCTGTCGACATGAGCAGCGTCGTGAAGACGGCGTTCGGGGCGCAGTAGCGGCGGGCGAGCGGATAGACCCCGACGAGCTTCGGCGCCATTTTCGCGGCGAAGAGGAGGCCGAGGACGCCGAGGTTGGCCAGCAGCGCACCCAGCGACACGCTCATGCCGCCCTTGAAGAAGAACAGCGGGGTCAGGAACGCAAAAGCGACGACGCGCAGTCGTTCCTGCTCCTGGCGGTGGCGCGCGTAGTGGCTCGAGAGCGCGAGCCCGAGCACGAACGCGGGGAGCACGGCATGGGAGTGCGACTTCTCGCCGAGCCACATCAGCAGGAAGAGGCTCGCGAAGACGAGCTTGATCTCGGGCTCGATCACCCGGTTCCCGTAGCGGCCGAAGAACCACGGCGCGAGCTTCGGCAGCCCGAGCACGAGCAGCGCGGAGACCGCGACGAACGGCACGATCCAGAGGTTCGGCTTGATGAACAGAATCGACAGCGCGGCCGCCGTTCCGAAGTCGGTCACGAACGTCGCGGACATGATGCGCTTCCCGATCAGCGTCTGGTTGAGCCCCGTCTCGACGAGCACGGCATAGACGACTGCGAGGCTCGTCGTCGAGAGCGCGATGCCGGCGATCTGGGCGGCGTCCCCCGACCAGCCGAGCACCCAGTAGGCGAACCCGAGCACGGCGAGGAAGGGCGCCCCGAACGAGACGATCCCGATCGCGAGCGACGCGCGCCACTCCCGCCGGAACTGCGGCACGTCCACCTCGGCCCCGGCGAGCAGCGTCAGCACGATGCCTGCAAAGCTCCCGATGAACGCAAGCCAGTCGGGAGTCGCGAGGTCGAACGCGTTGCCGACAACCACGCCGAGCGCCAGCTCGATCAGCGCGACGGAGATGCCAATCTCGACGGAGATCGTCGAGGCGGCGAGAATCGCCGCCCCCAAGATCGCCGCCGTAGCCAGTCCGCTCATCCTCTACCTCCTGCGACGTGTTCCAACGTAGGTTCGGTAGAGGCCATCAGCCCGCGGGCGGGCGGTTCGGCGCGAGCCTCATCGCGCTGGCAGAATCCTAGCCGAGCGAGGCTACCCGCTCGCAGAGGAGCTCGAGGAAGCGCTCCGCGTCGATGCCGACGGCAACGTGCGCGTTCGGCGCGCGGTCGGTGCGGTTCCAGAGGTCCACGACCGTCCGGCCGCGGCAGAGCGACGACTCGCAGTCGATCTCGACGTTGCGGTGCAGGGTCTCGACGAGGTCGGGCCACAGGACATGCGCGACGGCGACGGCGTCGTGGATCGGCGAGTCCTCGGTGCCGTAGGTCGTGCGGTGGTAGATCGAGAAGAAGTCGTAGAGCTCGGCCACGGTGCGCCCGACGCGGCCGGATGCGCGCAGCCGTTCGGCGTGCGCGCGCGTCAGCAGCGCCTTGTGCGTGACGTCGAGCCCGATCATCGTCACGTCGAGGCCGCTGCCGAAGACGTGCGCCGCGGCCTCCGGATCCGCCCAGATGTTGAACTCCGCGGCCGGGGTCACGTTTCCCTCGGCGATCGCGCCGCCCATCAGCACGATCCGGGAGATCCGCTCGGCGACGCCGGGGTGACGGGCGAGCAGGAGCGCGACGTTGGTGAGCGGCCCCACCGGCACGAGCACGGTTCCCGGGCGGATCCGCTCGGCCATGAAGTCAACCGCGTGCTGCGGCTCGGGAGCGCGGCTCGGCGGCGGCAGATCGGGGCCGTCGAGGCCGCTCTCGCCGTGCACGTACGCGGCGACGAACCGCTCGCGCACGAGCGGCCGGTCGGCGCCGGCGGCCACGGTAATGTCGTCGCGGCCGGCGAGGTCGAGCACGCGGATCGCATTCGCGGTCGTCTTCTCGAGCGTCTGGTTCCCGGAGACGGTGGTGACGCCGAGCACCTCGAGCTCGGGGCTCGCGAGGGCGAGCAGGAGCGCGATCGCGTCATCGTGCCCCGGGTCGCAGTCGATCAGGATCGGTGTCGTCACGCGCGCAGTATCGCGTCCACCTCGGCGGCGGTGGGCAGGCTCGGCTGGGCGCCGAAGCGGGAGGCGGCGAGCGCCCCGCCGGCACACGCTCGGCGCAGGGCCTCTTCCGCGTCCCGGCCCTCGAGGAGGGAGACGACGAGGCAGGCGGTGAAAGCATCCCCCGCGCCGGTTCCGTCCACCGCCGTCACCGGCGGCGGCGTCGCCCGCGCGACCTCCCGCCCGTCCTCGAGCAGGACGGCGCCCGCGGCGCCGAGCGTGACGGCGACGAGGCCGTCGCGGCGGCCGAGCTCCTCCAGCTCGTAGCCGTTGACCACGGCGACGTCCGAGTCCACGGTCACCGGTCGCGCGGGCGCCGCGTTCAGGCAGAAGAGCCCGCCCGCCTGCTCCCACGCGCTGACGACCGCCTCGTCGGGAATCTCGAGCTGGCAGAGGACGCCGTCGCTCGGCGCCAGCTCGAAGCCGCCCACCTCGGCGTTGGCGCCCGGAGCGACGACGATCTCGTTCTCCCCCGCCGCGTCCACGAGGATCAGCGCGACGCCGGTCGGCGCGTCCACCTCGCGGACGTCCAGCTCGACGCCGGCCTCGCGGAGGCCCGTCAGCGCCTCTGCCGCGAACGGGTCCCGGCCCACGCAGCCGACGAAGCGCACCCGCGCGCCGAGCCGGGCGGCGGCGACGGCCTGGTTCGCGCCCTTGCCGCCGGGAACGCGCTCGAAGGATGCGCCCGTCACGGTCTCCCCCGGGCGCGGCAGGCGCTCGCAGCGCGCGACGAGGTCGAGGTTGACCGAGCCGACGACGGTGAGGGTGGGTCTAGGCGGCAAGCGCTCGTAGATCGTCCACGGTCGAGCCGAGCAGCGTGTCCTGGAGGTCGAAGAGCCCGGCCCAGAGCGACGAGACGTCGGGGGCGGCGTCGAGGCGGGCGGCGTCCTCCAGGCCCTGGAGCGCGCGCACGAGCACCGCCAGCTCGAGGTAGGCGGCGGCGACGCGGTTCGGACAGACCCGGACGCCCGCGCGGTCGAGCACCTTCTCCCACGAGACGAGCTCGCCGGCGCCGGGGCCGCCGTACCAGGAGCGACCCTCGGCGCGCTCGGGCTGCAGCTCGACGAGGTACCGCTTGAGCGGCTGCTCCAGGCCTGCGAGCGCCGTTTCGGCCCGATCGGCGGCCCGCCGCAGCGCGGCCTGCCTGGCCCCGGGCGTGGACGGGTCGGCCTCGCCCTTGCTCCACCGCTCGAGCAGCCGGCAGAACGCAAGCGCGGCGGCCTCGCAGGCGCGCAGCTGCCGGATCAGGCGGTCGCCCGCCGGCTGCGTGTGCGCGTTGGCCGCGAGCACTTGAGGCCAGCCTGGAGTCATCACAGGCGCTCGCCTCGAAGTCGGCGCCCCCTCGCGTTCCCGGCGCGAGCGGCTCCGGGGGCCGGCCGCGCCGGCCGGGAGGGGCCGCGGCCAGACACGCGAGGGCTGTTCATCAGATCTCGATCACCACAGGGAGGATCATCGGCCGCCGGCGCGTCTTGTCGTAGATCAGCTGTCCGACGGCGTCGTGCAGGTGCTCCTGGATCAGCTTGATCTCGATGATGTCGCTGCCGATGAGATCGGCAAGCACGTTCACGGCCTCGTCGCGCAGCTCGTCCAGGAGCTCCTCGTCGTCACCGAAGCCGCGCGCGATCAGCTCCGGCGGGGCGGTCACGCCGCCACTCGTGCCCGAGAGGGTCGCGACGATGATCAGCACGCCGTCCTCCGACAGCCGCCGCCGGTCGCGGAGCGCGACGTCCTGCACGTCGCCGACTCCGAGCCCGTCCACGAACGTGACGCCGGCCTCGACGCGATCCACGATCCGCGCGCCCTTCTGCGACAGCTCGACGACCGAGCCGTTCTCGGCGATCACGATGGCGTCGGCCGGCACGCCGGCCTCGCGCGCCAGCTGCGCGTGCGCGGCCAGCATCCGGTACTCGCCGTGCACCGGCATCACGGCCTTCGGCCGCAGCAGCGAGAGCATCGTGCGCAGCTCCTCCGCGCAGCCGTGCCCCGAGACATGCACCGGCGCGATCTCCTGGTGGAGCACCTCCGCGCCGTTCTTCGCGAGCCGGTTGATCGTGTCGTGGACGCGCAGCTCGTTCCCCGGAACGGGCTTGGCGGAGATGATCACCGTGTCCCCACGCTCGACGGAGACCGTCTGGTGATCGTTGTAGGCGATCCGCGTCAGCGCGGACATCGGCTCGCCCTGGCTACCCGTGCAGAGGATCAACACCTCGTGCGGCCGCATCTGAGCCGCCTCCTTCGGGCTGACGAGCGCGCTCTCGGGGATGTCGAGATAGCCGAGGCTGCGGGCGATGTTGAGGTTCTTGCGCATCGAGCGGCCGACGACCGCGACCTTCCGGCCGCACTCGACGGCCACGTCGGCGGCCTGCTGCATGCGATGGATGTTCGAGGCGAACGAGGCGACGAGCACGCGCCCCTGCTGGAGCGGAATCAGCGTGCGGAACGCCTCGCCGACCAGCCTCTCCGACCCGGTCATGCCCGGCCGCTCGGCGTTCGTCGAATCGCCGAGCATGAGGTCCACGCCCCGGCTGCCGAGCTCCGCGAGCTTGCCGACGTCCGTCTTCAGCCCGTCCACCGGCGTGTGGTCCAGCTTCCAGTCGCCTGTGTGCACGACACGCCCGGCCGGCGTCTCGATCGCGATCGCGACGCAGTCGGGGACCGAGTGCGCGACGCGGACGAACTCCAGCCGGAAGGCGCCGAGCTCGAGCGGCGGTCCGTCAGGGTCCGCTTCGACCAGCTCGGCCGCGCGCGAGAGGCCGTGCTCGTCGAGCTTCGACTGGATCATCCCGAGGGTGAGTCTCGTCGCGATCACCTGGTCGACGTCGATCTCGCGCAGGACGTACGGCAGGGCGCCGACGTGGTCCTCGTGCGCGTGGGTGAGGACGACCGCGCGCACGCGCCTGCCGCTCAGGTAGCCGAAGTCGGGCAGCAGGATGTCCACGCCCAGGTGCTCGTCGCGCGGGAAGGCGAGCCCGGCGTCGACGACGATGGTGTCCTCGCCGCACTCGTAGACCGTCATGTTCTTGCCGATCTCGCCGAGGCCGCCGAGGGGGATCACACGCAGCGTTCCGTCCACGAGCGTGAGTGTATGCGCGGCGGCCGATGGGAGCCCGAGGGCCTGCTCCCGCGAAGGGGTGGCTGCAGCCGGCCGAACAAAGATCCCCCATTCGAGCGTTTCGCTACTTGCCGTGTACGAAGATAACGTGCCCATGCGGTTCTTGCGGACCCTCAGCCGCTGCGTCGGCGTCGTCGTCGTCTCGGCACTTGCCCTCTTGGCTCCCGCGCACGCGGGCGCGGAGTCGACGTACGGACCGAAGGTCGAGCCCGCCCTCGCAGAGCTCGCCCAGACTGCGCAGGCCGGGTTCGCCGAGGCGGAGGGTCAGCGCGAGAGTTCCTTCCGCGCCGAGCAGCAGAAGCTCGAGGTGGACGCGCTCGAGCAGCGGCGTCAGCGTGAGGAGGCTTCGCGCGACGCAGAGCCGCAGCTCGACAAGGCGTTCGCAGTCGTTCAGCACGACCGCGACGTCGCGTTCCAGCGCGCCCAGGCGGACCGCACGAAGGCCTTCCGCGCCACGCTGCGCCAGTTGGACGCCCGCTTCAAGCGCGAGTTGCGGCAGGCGAGGCCCGAGGCCCGCGAGCGGATGGCCGCGAAGCACGCGAAGCGGAAGCTCGCGCTCGAGCGCGCCTTCCGCGCGAAGAGCGACCGGCTGAGCAAGGCCCGCGAGGCTTCGAACGAGCGACTCGCCGCGGCGTACGCAGCCGCTCAGGCGCAGCGCGCCGCCGCGCTGAAGGCCGAGCTCGAGGAGCTCGACGCCCGGAGCGCGGCGACCCTGCAGCAGCGCGAGTCGTCCTTCGCCGCCGAGCAGGCGGCCCGCGAGAGCGAGCACGCCGCGATGACGCTGCCGACCCTCGCGTTCGGCACCGATGTCAGCGCCGCCCGCGACCAGGTGGGCGCCGCGCTCCGCCACGAGCTCACGCTGATCGACGCCCAGGCGCTCACGGTGCGCCTCGGGGACATCCAGCGTCTTGCCGACCAGCCGGGGGTCTCGTATCTCGCCGCAGATCTTCCGACCGAGCCGACGTCGACGCCCGGCCCGGCCTTCTCGCTCCCGGCCCTCGATTCGCTCTTCCCCGGCATCGACGGCGCGCCGGAAGCGTGGGCGCAGGGATACACGGGCAGCGGGATCGGGATTGCCGTGCTGGACAGCGGCGTCGCCCCGCTCGCCGACTTCAGCGGACGCCTCACGAACGCCAGCGTCGCAGGCCTCGCCAACTCCGCCGACGACCAGCTCGGCCACGGGACGTTCGTGGCCGCCGTCGCCGCCGGCCACTCGACCGACGGCCGCTATGCCGGCGTCGCACCGGGCGCGAAGGTCTTCGCGATCAACGTCTCCCGCGGCAACAGCGTCCTCTCGAGCGACGTGATCAAGGGCCTCGAGTGGGTGCTGGCGAACCGCGGCGCCCCGCGCAACATCCGCGTCGTCGTCCTCTCGCTGACCGAGTCGATCCCGAGCTCCTACCGCACGAGCGCGCTCGACTTCGCGGTCGAGAAGCTCTGGCAGCGCGGTGTCGTCGTCGTCGCGTCGTCCGGGAACAGCGGCCCCGACACGATGCAATTCGCCCCCGCGAACGACCCCTACGCGATCACCGTCGGCGCGTCGGACCCGAATGGGACCGCCGCGACCGGCGACGACGTCCTCGCCAGCTTCTCCTCCTTCGGCAAGACGATCGACGGTCACGCGAAGCCCGAGCTGCTCGCGCCCGGGCGTCATGTCGTCTCGGCGCTTCCCGAGGGCTCCACGCTCGACCTGATGGCCCCGGACGCGAACCACGTCGCCCCCGGCTACGTGCGGATGAACGGCACGTCCGTTGCCGCGCCGCAGGTCGCGGGCGCCGTCGCGATCCTGCTCCAGGAGAATCCGTCGCTGACGCCGGACCAGGTCAAGTGGCTCCTCGTCTCGACCGCCCGCCCCGTCACCGGCAGCAGCGCGAACGGACTCGATGTAGAGCGCGCCCTGGCCTACGAGGGCGAGCTCGGCCGCGCGAACGTCGGCGTCAACCTCTCCCTGGGCCCGGCGCGCACGGGCGACGACGATGACCGCAGGAGCGAGTTCAACGCCGGCGCGCTCCGCGAGGCGCTCTCGTGGGAGAAGGCCGCCGGCAAGCTCGAGAGGCTGTCGCGCTGGGGCAAGGTGGCGGAGGCATGGGACAAGGCGGCCGAGCTCTGGCTGGAGAAGCTGGACGTGGGCTACAAGGCTGCCGTCGACTGGGATCTCGGCGCCAGCGCCTGGGTCAAGTACGGCGAGTGGTCGAAGGCGGCCGAGTCCTGGGAGCGCGCGGGAGCGGCGGCAGAGCGTGCGCCGGCCTGGCAGTCGGCAGCGACCTACCTCGGTCTCGCCGCAGGCGCCTGGGAGAGCAAGGGCGACTTCGACAAGGCGGCGCTCGCCTGGGAGCGCGCCTCCCGCGACTCCGAGCTCGCAACCGCGATCCCGACCGCGACCTTCGAGAACAAGGCGATCGCCTGGATCAAGTCCGTCTCGGCGCTCGAGAACGCGGCTGCCGACTGGACGAAGCAGGGCGCGCTCGACAAGGCAGCGGCGGCAGAGGCGCGCCGCGTCGCGCTCCGCGCGCAGGCCGCCGAGTGGGCCAACGCCTCGTGGACGAATGCCTCGTGGACGAATGCCTCCTGGACGAACGCCTCCTGGCTGAATGCCTCCTGGCTGAATGCCTCCTGGACGAACGCCTCCTGGACGAACGCGTCGTGGACGAACGCCTCCTGGACGAACGCCTCCTGGACCAGCGCCACCTGGGAGTAGTCCCGGCCCCCATGCCAGCGACTGCCTCCCGCACCCGCAATGTCGACCTGACGCTACTGATCAGCGCGGTTGCCTCGATCGCAGGCGTGTCGCTGATGGCGACCGCCGGCGAGACGTACCGCGCGATCGTAGAGCGCCCCGGCGACCTCGCGGTCTTCGTCGGGCTGACGCTCTTCCTGCACCTCCTCTCCGTCGAGATCTACGGCAAGGGCCGGATCGGTGTCGCCGGCATCGGCGCGCTCGCGGTCGGCTTGGCGATCGGCGTCGGCCCGGCGATGGCGACGCAGGTCGTCGCAGCGCTCGCGCTCTATCTGCGCGACCGCCGGACGATGAAGACGCACAAGGCGCACAAGGCCCTCTTCAACGCGGCGACGCTCGCGCTCGCAGCGGGAGCGGGCGCCGCGGTCTACCACCTGATCAGCCAGCCCGGCTGGTCGGCGCTCGAGCGGATCGGGCCCGCGCTCGCCGGCGGCGCGGTCTTCTGGCTCGTGAACATCGGCCTGCTAACCCTCGTCGTCAGCCGCGACAGCGGCGAGCGCTTCATGACCGTGTGGGATCAGTTCTTCCGCTGGCTGACGCTGCACTACGTCGCGTTCGGGCCGCTCGCGCTCGCGTCCGTGATCGCCTACGACCGCGTCGGCGTCGCCGGCGTCGTCGCCTTCGCCCTTCCCCCCGCGCTGCTCCTCCTGTCCGTGCGCCAGTACCTCGACCGCACGAAGGAGGCCGTCGAGGAGGTGCGCCGAGCGAACGAGAACCTCGCGCAGCGGAACGAGGACCTGCAGGCGCTGCTGCAGCTCGCCGGCGGGCTGGCGGCGCGGACGCACGACGTCCGCGAGCTCGCGGCCTACGCCGAGGAAGAGGTCGCCCGGCTGACGAAAGGCGACGCCCGCATCTCGACCGAGCCCGACGGCAGCGGCATCGACCTCGTCGCCGGCGGCGTCAAGGTCGGCGCGCTCGCTGTAGGCATCGGCGAGGGCTTCGACGAGGCCCGCTGGCTGCGGGTGCGCGACGCAGTGCTCCCCCAGCTCGCGACCGCAGTCGAGAGCGCCGGGCTCGTCGAGAAAGTGCGGCGGCAGCATCTCGCCACGATCGCCGCCCTCTCGCGCAGCATGGAGGCGAAGGACGACTACACGGGCGGTCACGTCGAGCGCGTCTCGGAGATCGCCGTCGCGCTGGCGGAGCAGCTCGGCTTCAGCGGGCCCGACCTCGACGCGATCGAGATCGGCGCGCTCCTGCACGACATCGGCAAGATCGGGATCCCGGAGTCGCTCCTGCGCAAGCCGGGCCCGCTCGACGACACCGAGTGGGAGGTGATGCGCAAGCACCCGGTCGTCTCGGAGTACATCCTCTCGAGCGTCGATCTGCCCGAGATCGTGCTCCAGATCGCCCGCTCGAGCCACGAGCGGATCGACGGGCTGGGATATCCGGACGCCCTCGCCGGCGAGGAGATCCCGCTGCCCGCGCGGATCGTGCTCGTCGCAGACGCGCTCGACGCGCTCACGAGCACCCGCCCCTACCGCACCGGTCGCGGCTTCCATGCGGCCTTCGAGGAGATTCGCGCCCACTCCGGCACGCAGTTCTGCCCCACGGTGGTGGCGGCGCTCGGCGACCTCTACCGGCTGCGCCCGATGCTCGTCAGCGACGGCTTGCACTCCGTCGCGATGAGTGTGGCGTAACGTCCCCACGGTGCTCGCCGGCGGCGCCCGCCAGGCGGGCGTGCTCCGGGACGCGCAGCTCGAGGCCGTGCAGGGCAACTGCGGCGAGGGCGAGCACGACGCACGCTCCGATCCACACGGCCACCGCCGACTCGGCGAGCACGAGCGCGCCGAGCGCGGGCCCGATCGAGAAGCCGAGCGCGTAGGAGTTCGTCAGCAGCGACAGGTAGCGTCCGCGCAGGCGCTCCGGCGCAAGGTCGGCGACGAGGGCGCTCTGCGTGGCGCCGTGCAGCGTCTCGGCGAGCGTGAAGCCGATCGTCATCGCGAGCAGTAGCGCCAGCGCCTCCCCACCTTCGAGCCAGAGGGCGGTCGCGACGACGAGCAGGAACGACGCTGACGCGAGCCAGGCCGCCGCGGCAATCGCGCGCACCCGAGAGCGGCCCGCAAGGGCGCGCGTGATCGGTAGCTGGGCGAGCGCGACGACGATCATGTTGACGAAGAAGAGCGCGCCGATTCCCTTCTCGCTCACCCCCACCTCGTTCTTGGCGAAGACCGGCAGCATCGCGTCGAACTGCGCGTAGGCCGCGGTCACGAGCACGACGTTGATCGCGATGACGGCGAGGAAGACGCGGTTGCGGAAGACTTCGCGGTAGCGCGGCGGGGCGGCGCCGGGAGGATCGGGCTCCCGCCGCGAGCACGAACGCGTGCCAGGGCTCGCGAATCAGCGGGAACAGCCCCCAGCCGACCGCCTGCAGGCCGAGCGCCAGCGCGAGCACGGCCCTCGCCCCGGCGCGGTCGATCGCGGCTCCGACGGCCGGTGTCGCGAAGACCGTCACGATCGCGGTCAGGCCGACCGCGAGGCCGGCAAGCCCGAGCGGGATCCCGCGCACGTTGTTCAGGTAGATGAGCAGGAACGGGTAGACGAGCCCGGTGCCGACCGAGTTGACGAGCCCGCCGGCCTGCAGCCGCCAGGCATCCCCCGTCAGGCCGGGCGCGAGGCTGCGCAGGTAGCGCCGCACGGCGCGCTAGGCCGCCGCCGGCTGGAGCAGGCCGAGGCGCGCGAGGCAGCCGCGCACGCGCTCGCGTTCCTCATCCGTCGCCTCGACGAGCGGCAGGCGGAGGCCACCAACCTCGTGGCCGAGCAGGTTGAGCGCCGCCTTGATCGCGATCGGGTTCACCGCGACCCTGATCAGGTCGATCGCCGGCCGCAGCTCGCCGTCCAGCGCGAGCGCCGCCTCGACCTCGCCTGCCTTGTGGAGCTGCACCATCCGCTTCACCTGCGGCCCGACGACGTGCGTGTGGACACAGATGCCGCCGGTACCCCCGAGCTCGAGGAACGGGAAGATTAGGTCGTCGTCGCCCGCGTAGAGCGCGAGCCCCGTCTCGACGATGCCGCGTGCCTGTCCGAGGTCCGCGTGAGCCTGCTTGACGGCGACGACGTTGGGGATCTCGCCCAGCTCGACGATCGTCTCCAGCTCGAGGTTCACGACGACCCGCGACGGGATGTTGTAGACGACCACCGGCCGGTCCGTGACCGCCGCGATCGCGGCGAAATGCCGGACGATCCCCCGTGGCGGCGGCTTGTTGTAGTAGGGCGTGACGACGAGGAAGCCGTGTACGCCGAGCTCGTGGGCCTTCTCGGTCAGGTGGACGGAGTGCGCGGTCGAGTAGGTGCCGGTGCCGGCGATCACCGTCGCGCGGTCACCCACCTCGTCCACGGCCGCCGCGTAGAGCGCGAAGCGCTCGTCGTCGGTCAGCGTCGGCGACTCGCCGGTCGTGCCGGTGACGACGAGGCCGTCGGAGCCGTTCGCGACCAGGTAGCGCGCGAGCGCGCGGAAGCGGCCGAGATCCACGCTGCCGTCGGCCCCGAAGGGCGTGACGATCGCCGTCAGCAGCTCGCCCAGCACGGCCCGATTCTATCCGTCCGACGCGACGGGTATCCCTGATGCCGATGGGACGCGAGTTCAAGCAGTTCCTGCTGCGCGGCAACGTCGTCGACCTCGCGGTGGGCGTCGTCATGGGCGCTGCGTTCGGCGCGATCGTCAACTCGCTCGTCGGGGACATGATCACGCCGCTGATCGCGGCGATCGGCGGCAAGCACGACTTCGGCGAGCTCCACTTCACGATCAACGGCTCGCGCTTCGCGTACGGGACGTTCATCAACGCCCTGATCTCGTTCCTCACCATCGGCACCGCGATCTTCTTCTTCGTCGTGAAGCCCGTGAACGCCCTGCTCGCGCGCTCGCGTGAGGAGCCGCCGGCCGACCCGACGACGAAGAAGTGCCCCGAGTGCCTGAGCGAGATCCCGCTGCACGCGCGCCGCTGCGCGCACTGCACGTCGGAGCTCGCGGCAGTTGGTTGATCGGTAGACCGATCAACCAACTATGGGAAACGGCGCACCGGCGGCTGCCCGCCGCCTCGTCGGGCTCCATAGCGCCCGAGCCGGCGTGAGGTTATGCCGGCGCCAATTGTCTCTTTAGAGGATTGATCGGTGATTCTCCGATCAATCCTCTAGCAGCGCGCCGAGGCCCACGGTGAGTCCCGGCGGGAGGCCGTGCAGCTTCTCGAGCGCGAGCAGGACGCCGGGGACGAACGCCTCCCGCGAGGTCGTGTCGTGCCGGATGGTCAGATACTGCCCCGGCCCGCCGAGGATCACCTCCTGGTGGGCGACGAGGCCCGGAAGGCGGATCGAGTGGATGACCGGATCGGTGCCCATGGCGGCGGCGGTCGCCTTCGCAGTGCCCGACGGCGCGTCGAGCTTGCGCTCGTCGTGGGCCTCGACGATCTCGGCCCGCGGCAGGTGCTGCGCGGCCTCGGCGGCGAAGCGCATCATCAGCACCGCGCCGATCGCGAAGTTCGGAGCGTAGAAGCACGGCAGCCCGGCCTCCCGCGCCGCGCCGTCCACCGCGGCCTGGTCGAAGCCGCTCGTCCCGATCACGCACGGGGCGCCCTGCGCGAGACAGGCGCGGACGTTCGCCTCGACCGCGTCCGGGCGCGTGAAGTCCACGGCGGCGGCGCAGCCCGAGGCGTCCACGGGATCGCCGCGGCGGAGCGCGCGCACCTCGTGCCCCGCCGCCTCGAGCGCCGGCGCGAGCGCGCTGCCCACCTTTCCCCTCGCGCCGAGCAGGCAGATCTTCATGCCGTATCCGCGTAGAGCGCGGGGTTCACGCGCTCTACGGCCTCCCGAAACCGGTCTTCGTCGGGGCCGATCCCCGCCGCGGAAAGCCGCTCGGGCGCGAGCAGCTCGGCGGCGAGCGCGGCCACCTCGGCGGCGTCGACGCGGTCGACGCGCTCGACGAGATCCTCCGCGGAGAGCAGCTCCGTCCCCGTGATGAGCGACTTGCCGAGCCGGCTCATCCGGTTCGACGTGGACTCGAGCGAGAGCAGCATTCGTCCCTTGAGGTTCTCCTTCGCTCGCTCGAGCTCGCCGGGGCGTACCGTGTCCCCCACGTCCGCGAGCTGCTCGGCGGCGATCTCGAGGCAGGCGGCGAGGTTCTCCTCGCGCGTGCCGATGTAGATCCCGAGCTGGCCGGCATCCGTGTACTGGGAGCCGAAGCTGTAGACCGCGTACGCCATCCCCCGCTTCTCCCGGATCTCCTGGAAGAGGCGTGAGGACGCCGAGCCGCCGAGAATCGCGTCGAGCAGCGACGCGGCGAAGCGGCGCTCGTCCGCGCGGGCAATGCCGGGCGCCCCGAGGCAGACGTGGTACTGCTCGGTGTCCTTGCGCTGGAAGCGCCGGCCGGCCGGAGGCGGGTCGCCGAGGGGCAGCCGCGGGACGTGGTGCGGCTCGGGGTCGCCGTCGCGGGACTTCGCCAGCAACTCCAGCAGCCGCTCGTGCGTGAGATTCCCCGCAGCGGCGACGACGACGTTCTCCGTGACGTACGCGGCGCGGTGGTAGCCGGCGATCTCTCCGGGCGTCACCCGCGCGATCACCTCTGCGCTGCCGATCACGGGCCGTCCGAGCGGATGCCCGCCGAACACCGCTTCGGCGACGTAGTCGTGCACGAGGTCCTGCGGGTTGTCCTCGACCATCGCGATCTCCTCGAGCACGACCTCCCGCTCGGCGTCCACCTCCGCGAACGCGGGCCGGAAGACCATGTCGGCCATCACGTCGAACGCGAGCTCGAGCTTGTCGTCGGGGACGCGCGCGTAGACGACCGTCGTCTCCCGTGACGTCGCGGCGTTGAGCTCGCCGCCGAGGCTGTCGAAGATCTCGGCGATCTCCTGCGCGCTGTAGCTGCTCGAGCCCTTGAAGAGCAGGTGCTCGATGAAGTGCGAGACGCCCGCCTGCGACTCCTCCTCGTCGCGGGAGCCGGCGCCGATCCAGAAGCCGAGCGCGACGGAGCGCACGCTCGGCACGTGCTCGGTGATCACGCGTTCCCCGGTCGGGAGTGTCGAGAGCTCGTACTGCTGCACGGCGGGGATCCTACTTCCGGAACGGCCGGGGGCGGCTTGCGCCGCCCCCGTCTCCCTTCCTAGCGGCGGTCGCGCCC
>Ga0082335_1003707_pt1 | contig 24570 bp, 29 predicted proteins | sample Subgrocontami58m_FD_72375 | JGI IMG/M metagenome (GOLD analysis project Ga0082335, IMG submission 72375) | Subsurface groundwater microbial communities from S. Glens Falls, New York, USA - GMW37 contaminated, 5.8 m (SPADES assembly) (version 2) ...
CCCGGCGCCGCGCGCTCGTCGCTCGCTTCCCCCACGATCATGTTCCTTCGTCCCACGAGTCCAGGTACTTCGCCTGCTCCGCGGTCAGCACGTCGATGTCGACGCCCATCGTTGCGAGCTTGAGGCGCGCGATCTCGTCGTCGATCTCCTGCGGCACGACGTAGACCTTGCGCTCGAGCGAGGCGGCGTTCTGGACGATGTACTCGGCCGAGAGCGCCTGGTTCGCGAAGGACATGTCCATCACGAGCGCCGGGTGCCCCTCGGCGGCGGCGAGGTTGACGAGCCGCCCCTCGGCGACGAGGTAGAGCCGGCGCCCGTCGGCGAGCGTGAACTCCTCGACGAACTCGCGGGCCGCTCGCGTCTCGGTCGCGAGCGCCCGCAGGGCCGGGATCTCGATCTCGACGTTGAAGTGGCCCGTGTTGGCGAGGATCGAGCCGTCCTTCATGCGCTCGAAATGGGCCTTCGAGATGACGTGCTTGTCGCCTGTGGCGGTGCAGAAGATGTCGCCGATCTCGGCAGCCTTCGCCATCGGCAGCACCTCGAACCCGTCCATCACCGCCTCGAGCGCGTGCATCGGGTCGACCTCGGTGACGATCACGTGCGAGCCCATGCCGCGGGCCCGGCTCGCGACGCCGCGTCCGACCCAGCCGTACCCCGCGACGACGAAGCGCTTCCCTGCGAGCAGGACGTTCGTCGCGCGGATGATGCCGTCGAGCGTGGACTGCCCGGTGCCGTAGCGATTGTCGAAGAGGTGCTTCGTGCGCGCCTCGTTGACCGCGACGACGGGGAAGCCGAGCTTGCCGTCGCGCTCGAGCGCCTTCAGGCGGATGACGCCGGTGGTCGTCTCCTCCGTGCCCGCGAGCACGTCGCCGAGCTGCTCGCGCCGGTGCGAGTGGAGGACGCTGATCACGTCGGCGCCGTCGTCCATCGTGATGTGCGGCTTGTGGTCCACCGCAGCCTCGATGTGCGCATAGTAGGAGTCGTTGTCCTCGCCCTTGGTCGCAAACGTGGCGATGTCGTATTCCGCGACGAGCGCCGCGGCGACGTCGTCCTGCGTCGAGAGCGGGTTGGACGCGCACAGCACGACGTCGGCGCCGCCCGCCTTCAGCGTCCGCATCAGGTTGGCGGTCTCCGTCGTCACGTGCAGGCACGCGGAGACGCGGTAGCCGGCGAGCGGCTGCTCGCGCTCGAAGCGCTCGCGGATCGCGGCGAGCACCGGCATCTGCCGGTCGGCCCACGCGATCCGCCGCACCCCTTCCGGGGCGAGCGCGAGATCCTTCACGTCGTATTTCCTGGTGGTAGCCACAGAAGCCTCTTTGCCGTTGGGAACGGCCTGAGTCTAGCCGCGGCTAGGTGCCGGCCCGGCCGTAGCGGTCCTCGAGGCGGACGACGTCGTCGAGGTGCGGCGTCGAGACCTCGAGAATCGTCGTGTCCTCGAGCGCGGTGACACGGTGCACGGTGCCGGGGCGGTAGCGGAAGGCGGCGCCGGGACCGATCACCTCCTGGTTGAGAATCGCGTCGCCGGGCGCGCCGAGCTCGAGCTTCGCCCGGCCCGACTGGACGTACCACGACTCGTCCTTCTCACGGTGGAACTGGAGGCTGAGCGACTCGCCCGCCTTGACGAAGAGAATCTTCCCGACGTAGGCCTCGGCAACGGCCCAGATCAGCTCCCAGCCCCATGGCTTCTCGATGTGGCGCGTCTCGAAGGCCCAGCGGTCGAGCCCCTCGATGTTGGGCGAGTGCAGGTGATCGGTCACAGGGCGACGCTATCGCCCCGGCGCGCCGGATGCCACTCCGGATGCGCCGCCATGAACTCGTCGGCCCTGCGCAGATCCTTGGGCGTGTTGACGGTCAGCCAGACGCCCTCGTGCCGGTACCCGTGGAGCTTGCCCTCCGCCGCGAGCCCGGGAAAGGTGCTCTGCTCGTGGTCGCCGCGCTCGGGCAGGCGCGCGAGCGCCTCCTCGCCGAGGACGTAGACGCCGGAGTTGACCCAGTCGGCAAGCATGGGCGCCTCCCGGAAGCCGGTGATCAGGCCGTCGTCGGAGAGCTCCACGACGCCGAATGGGGAACGCACCTGTGCGACGACGACGGTCGCCGCCGCGCCCCGCTCGACGTGAAGCGCGAAGAGCGCCTCGAAGTCGAGGTCGAGCAGCTCGTCGCCGTTCAGCGCGAATACCGGCCCGGGCTCACACCTCTGCGCGGCGGCGAAGCGGAGGCCTCCGCCGCGGCCGAGCGGCTCGGGCTCGCCGACGGCGACGATCTCCGGCCCGTACCCCGAGAGCTCCTCCTCGAACAAGCCCTCGTTGCCGAGCGCGCACGCGACGACGATCCGCGTCACACCGGCGCGGGCGAGCCGGGCGACCTGATACGCCGCGATCGGGTGACCCGCCACCGGCACGAGGGGCTTCGGGCGGCCCGCCGCGGCGTCACCCAGCCGCTCGGCCTTGCCGCCCGCGAGGACGAGGGCTTCCATCAGGCGGACCCGCCGTTGCGCGGCGCCGCGCGCCCGATCCCCTCGTAGGCGAAGCCCGCAGCGGCCATCGCGTCCGGGTCGAGCATGTTGCGGCCGTCGATCAGGAGCGCGGTGCGCATCTCCTTCGCGGCGGCGGCCCAGTCGAGCTCGGCGAGCTCGGGCCACTCCGTCACGAGCACGGCGGCGTCGGCCCCGCGCAGCGCCTCGCGTGCCGACCCGGCGAGGTCGACGCCGTGCAGGAGTGGCTGCCCGTCGGTGACCGGGTCCCACGCCGTGACGTCGGCGCCCTCCGCGAGCAGCCGCCCGGCGAGCACGACCGAAGGCGCCTCGCGCATGTCGTCGGTGTTCGGCTTGAACGCGAGCCCGAGCAGGGCGATCCGCTTCCCGCGCAGGGCGCCGAGGTGGCGCTGGAGCTTGCCGATGACGCGCCGCTTCTGCAGCTCGTTGACCTCGATCACGGCGTTCAGGAGCTGGAAGTGGTAGCCCGAGTTGGCGGCGAGCTGCTTGAGCGCCGAAGCGTCCTTTGGGAAGCAGGAGCCACCGTAGCCGATCCCGGCACGGAGGAAGTGCGGGCCGAGGCGGCGGTCGAGGCCGATGCCCTCCGCGACCCTGACGACGTCGGCGCCGGTGGCCTCACAGACGTTCGCGATCTCGTTGATGAAGCTGATCCGGGTCATCAGCGCAGCGTTCGCGGCAAGCTTGATCATCTCTGCGGAGGCGACGTCGCAGCGCACGACCGGGCCCTCGATGCCCCGGTGCAGCTCCTCGACCGCGTCGGCGTCCGCGTCGGCGAAGGCGCCGATCACGATGCGGTCGGGGTGCAGAAAGTCGTGCACCGCGGTCCCCTCGGCGGTGAATTCCGGGTTGGACACATAGCCGACGTGCTGGAGGCCGCGCGCGTCGAGCCGCTGGCGCACCTTCTCCCCCGTCCCGACCGGCACGGTGCTCTTCATCGCCACGACGACGCGGCGATCGAGCTGCGGCAGCTCGTCGATCACCGTCCAGACGGCGGACAGGTCGGCGTCGCCGGAATACGTCGGCGGCGTGCCGACGGCGATGTAGATGAAGTCCGCGCCGGCAATCGCCTCGCGCACGTCGATCGTGAAGGTCAGCCGCTCTCGGTTCTTCGCGAGCAGCTCGTCGAGACCGGGCTCGTAGATCGGCACCTCGCCCGCGCGCAGGGCCTCGATCCGGTCGGAGAGAACATCGCGCACCGCCACCGCGTGCCCGAGGTCGGCGAAGCACACGCCGGTGACGAGGCCGACGTAGCCCGCGCCGAAGACCGCGACCCTACTCACTCCTCGCCTACCGTACCTTCGGCAGCGGCTTGAGGCCCTTGGCGATCGCCAGCATCGTCTCGTTCGAGAGCGAGTCGAGCAGCGTGTTCACGACCCAGTAGGTCGTCTTCCCCCGGCGCAGGACGACCATGTGCAGCTTCGGGCCGGAGTAGTGGAGCTCGTAGCGGCGACCGCCGATCCGGCGGGTGAAGTTCCGCTCGGAGAGCACCGGCGCTTCCGTCCAGTCGGTCTGCTGGATGCCCCAGTAGTCGCCGCGGCCGCTGCGGAACGTCAGCCGCACCGTCTTGTGCCTGCCCTCCTCGTCGATCCGGTAGAGGCGCACCGGCCGCTCGCGGTCGATCCACGAGTTCCGGTCGATCACGGTCGGTACGAGCAGCGGGAACGGGACGCGGTGCTGGCGCTCCCTCAGGAGCTCGAGGGTTGCGCTCGGCGCCGGAGCGACTTCGGCCTCCTGCTTCTTCGGCGTCTGGTCGACAGGAGCCGTGGCGAGGTTGCCGTGGAAGGTCTGGCCGACGACGACGACGAGCATCGCCGAGTTGCCGAGCGGTGCGATGTCGGCCGGGCTCGCCGCCACGTCGGCGGCGCCGAAGAGGTTCGCGACCTTCTGCGCCGCGAGTTGGGCGCCGGGCTGCGCGCCGTCGAAGTAGACCTTGGTATGGAAGTAGTCGTAGGTCGGCGCGTCCGCGGAGGGGCCACTGGGCGTGACGACGACGTAGCCGCGCTGCCCGAGAAGGTAGCCCGCGTTCGAAGCGGAGCCGGTGACCCCGTTGCCGTTGAGGACGGCGATCGTCGTCTCGCGCGGCGGGGGCGCGGCGGCCTTCGGCTTCACGCCCAGCGCCACGTCGGTCGCCTTCTTCGGCGCCGCGACGTCGGGGTTCGAGAACTCCTGCACGGCGCGCTGGATGCTGGCCTGTGGGGCGGAGACGTACGCGCCGCCCTCGAGCTGCTCGATCCTGGACTGGAAGAAGTGGCCGGGCGGCAGCGAGTACGCGAAGAGGGCGTACGAGAGCACGGTCTTCCCCGCGAGCGCCTCACCGCCGCCGACGCCGACCTCCACGTTCGAGGTGATCGCCTTGATCACCTTCGGGAGCGCCGTCGCCGAGAAGCCCGTCCTGATCCGATCCTTGAACGCCTTCACGAACTGCTGCTGCCGCGCGACGCGGACGAAGTCGGAGTCCGTGTGCCGGTAGCGGACGAAGTCGAGCGCCTGGTAGCCGCCGAGCTTCTGGTAGCCGGGCTGGAGGTTGATCGTCGCGTACCCGGACGGCCCGCTGCGGTTGTTGTAGTAGCGGCGATCGACGTCCATCCAGACGCCGCCGAGCCTGTCCACGAGCTGGCGGAAGGCCCGGAAGTTGACCGTGATCAGGTAGTTGATCGGCAGGCCCGTCAGCCGGCGCACCGTCTCGACGGTCCCCTTCGAGCCGCACCACGAGAAGGCCTCGTTGATCTTGCCGCGGTAGCTGCCCTTCTCGGGGCAGCGCACGTCCACCAGCAGATCGCGCGGGAACGAGAGCAGCGAGATCGCCTTCGAGCGCGGGTCGGCGCGGATCAGCATGATCGTGTCGGAGCGCGACGGCGTGCTCTTGTTCTCGTCCGCGCGGTGGTCGTAGCCGATCACGAGCGCCGTCGCCGGCTCTCCGGGGAGGGCGACGTCGAGGCGCTTCTGGGCAAGCTCCACGTCGGGCGTGTGCGCGACGACCGCGGCGACGCTCTGGTGAAAGAAGAGGTAGACGCCGCCTGCGGCCGCAGTCGTGGCCATCAGTGCCCCGAGGAGCAGCCACAGCGCCAGTCGCCGGATCGTGCCCAGCGTTCCGCGCCGAGCGGGCTCGGGCTGGCGGTAGACCGTGACGGGAGAGAGCGCTCCGGGCGGCAGGACCGGCCTGAGATCGCCGTTGACCGCCGCGCCGCGTCCCATCCCTCTCTTTAGTGTGGTTCTCATCGAGCGGGAAGAGCGCCCTCGGGCGCCTGGGCGGCCAGGATACCGGACTCCCCGGCGATCCTAGATGGTTGCGCCCGTCACGGCCGTGAGCGCGCCGGCGAAGAACGCGTTCTCCTCCGGGGTGCCGACGGTGATGCGGAGCGCCGTCGGGTCGCCGAACGCCCCCATCGGGCGCACGATCACGCCCTGACGCAGGAGCGCCTCGTTCAGCTTCGCCGCGTCGCCGCCGACCTGGACGTAGACGAAGTTGCCGGCGGAAGGCACCGGGTCGAAGCCGTGCACGCGCAGGATCCGCTCGAGCTCGCGCAGGCCGTCGGCGTTCACCGCCCGGCGGCGTGCGAGCTCCTCCGGCGCGTCGAGGCTCGCCAGCGCCATCTCCTGCCCGGCCGTGTTCACGTCGAAGGCGCGGCGCACCTTGTCGATCGCCGCGATCACCGATGCGGGCCCGACGCCGTAGCCGACGCGCAGTCCCGCGAGCCCGTAGATCTTGGAGAACGTGCGCAGGACGAGCACGCGCCGGCCCGCCCGGGCGTACTCGGCGACGGCGTCCGGGTAGTCAGAGTCGTCGATGTACTCGAAATAGGCCTGGTCGACCACCGTGAGGACGTGCTCGGGCACCCGCTCGAAATACGCGTCGAGCTCCGCGCGGGTGCTCATCGTCCCGGTCGGGTTGTTCGGGTGGCAGACGTAGACGATCTTCGTCTGCGGCGTCACCTCGGCGAGCATCGCCTCGAGGTCGAAGCGGTGGTCGCGCAGGGGCACGCGCTTCGCCGTCGCGCCCATCTTGAGCGCGTCGAGGACGTAGCTGATGAAGGAAGGCCAGCCCGTGACGACCTCGTCGCCGGGGTCGAGCACCGCCTGCGAGAGGAAGCCGATCACGGCGTCGGCGCCGGCGGCGGTCGTGACCTCCTCGAAGGCGACCCTGTGCCGCTCGGCGAGCGCGGTGCGCAGACGCCACGCGCCGCCGTCGGGGTAGCGGTTCAGCTCCGGTGCGGCGCGCGCAAGCGCTTCGAGCGCCTCCGGGAACGGGCCGAACGGCCCCTCGTTGGAGGCGAGCTTGACGACGCGCTCGAGCCCGAGCTCGCGCTGCACCTCCTCGACCGGCTTGCCGGGCTCATACGGGATGAGACCGGCGAGCGCCGGACGGAAGAACCCGTCGCCGGGTCCGGTCAGGGAGCCGCTCACGCGGCCAGTCTAGTCGTGCGTCTCTGCGTCGGCGCCGCGCTTGCGCCAGAAGAGAAGCGCCCCGCCGAGGGCCGCGATACCGGCGAGGAACGCCGGCCGCCGCCCCTTCCTGACGCCTTCTGCCGCCACCGGGACCGCGCGCCGCGCCTTGCGTCTCAGCCAGCGCTTGCCTGCGAGCCACGTGAGCCAGCCGAGCGCCGCGTTGCGCCTGTTGACGATGCTCATGCACTGGAGGGTACTCCTTCGAGCCGGCAGCGCAAACCTCGAGGCGCCCGACTGGAGCGGCGTGAGCGGCGCGAGGCGGCCCCGGAGGCCGGCCTCGCCGGCCGGGAGGGGGCGCCGGCCGGGGACGCGAGAAAATGGAACCGCCCCTCTGCGGCAAGGGGCGGTTCCTGCGGGAGAAAGTCCGGGGCCGTTGGGCGGCAATCGGCCCCGTATGTTGGACGAGGGCACGTCCTTACCCATCTGAGATACCGCTCCCCGGAAAAACTTGCGCACATCTTTCGAGTAGTTTCCGACGCCATGCGAGAGCGCCTGGGAGCACTGGCGGAACGGGAGTTCCGCCTCCTCTGGACGGGACAGGTGATCTCGGGGATCGGCGACGCGCTCGTGCTGGTCGCGATCGCGTTCGCGGTTCTCGACCTCACGGGCTCGGCCGCCGACCTCGGCTTCGTCTTCGCCGCCTTCATGGGCTCCCGCGTCGTCTTCATTCTCGCCGGGGGCGTCTGGGCCGACCGGCTTCCCCGCCAGGCGGTGATGATCGTGGCGGACGCCGTTCGCGCGGTCGTGCAGGGGCTCGTCGCCCTCTCGTTCTTCCTCGGCACCGCCGAGGTCTGGCAGCTCGTCGTCCAGTCGGCGCTCGTCGGGGCGGTCTCGGCCTTCTTCGGCCCCGCTTCCACCGGCCTCGTGAAGGAGATCGTCAGCTCGACTCGGCTCCAGGAAGCGAACGCCCTGATCGCGGGATCTCGCGGAACGCGGTCTCGCTGTTCGGCCCCGCGCTCGCGGGTCTGCTCGTCGCGGTCTTCGGCTTCGGCGTCGTCTTCGCGATCGACTCCGCAAGCTTCGTGCTGAGCGCGGTCTTCCTCGTCGCCATGCGCCTGCCGGCCTCGGTGCAGCGCCCCGAGCGCCAGAGCTTCCTCGCGGACGTGAAGCGCGGCGTGCACGAGGTCGCAGCCCGGACCTGGCTCTGGTCGGCGTTCATCACGTTCTCGCTCTCGAACCTCTCGATTGCGGCGTACTTCGTGCTCGGTCCGCTCGTCGTCCAGACCGAGCTGGGCGGTGCCTCCGACTGGGGCCTGATGCTCACGGGCGGCGCGGCGGGAGGGCTGCTCGGCAGCGCCGTCGCGCTGCGCTACCGGCCGGCGCGACCGCTGGTCCCGGCCTTCGCGCTCATGCTCGCGACCTCGCTCCAGCTGCTCGCGCTCATCCCTCCGTTGCCCGTGCCGGCGCTCATGGCGGCGTCGATGTGCGCCGTCGCCGGCATCGCGATCGGCAACGCGCTCTGGGAGACGATGCTCCAGCAGCACGTCCCGCAGGAGACGATCTCGCGCGTCAGCTCGCTCGACTGGATGGTCTCGCTCGTCTTCATGCCGCTGGGCTACGTCGTCGTTGGACCGGTCTCCGAGGCGATCGGCGTGCACGCCACGCTCGCCGGGGCGGCCGCGCTCGGCGCCGTGGCGAACCTCGGCGTGCTGCTCGTGCCGAGCGCTCGCACCCTCCGCCGGCTCGACGAGCCGGCGCCTGCTACAGCCTAGGCCCGCTTCTTCTTGATCGGGACGTGGATCGGCCGGCCGAGCGCCACCAACCCGGCTTCCTTGATCGCCTCCGAGAGCGTCGGGTGGGCGGCGATGCCGTCGGCGACGGTCTCGACCGTGGCCTCCGCGTCGAGCGCGACGACGCCCGCCTCGATCAGGTCGGTCACGTGCGGGCCGACCATGACCAGGCCGAGCAGCTCGCCGTACGTCGTCTCGTGGATCGACTTGACCCAGCCGACCGTCTCGTTCTGCATCACCGCGCGGGCGTTCGCGACCCACGGGAACATGCCGACGGCGACGGTATCGCCGTATCGCTCGCGCGCCTGCGCCTCGGTGAGGCCGACCCCGGCGATCTCCGGATCGGTGTAGATCGGGCGCGGCACGGCCGGATCGCCGATCGTGGCCTCATGGCCCATGGCGTTCTCCGCCGCGACCTCGCCCTCGCGGAAGGCGGTATGCGCGAGCTGCCAGTACCCGGCGCAGTCGCCCACGGCGTAGATGTGCGGGACGGACGTGCGCCGGTGGCCGTCCGTCGCGATCCCCGTGCGGTCGAACTGGACGCCCGCCGCCTCGAGCCCGATGCCCTCGACGTTCGGGGCGCGGCCGACCGAGACGAGCATGAGGTCGCACTCGACCGTCTCCCCCTCGCCGAAGTGGACGACGAGGCCCGCGCCGGTGTCCTCGACCAGCGTGCACTGCTTCGCCAGATGGAGCGCGATCCCGTGCCGGCCGAACTGCTTGGCGAGCTCCTTCGCGGCGTCGGCGTCCTCCTGCGGGATCAACGTCGGCAGCATCTCGACGATCGTCACCTCGCTGCCGAAGCGGTTGAAGATGGAGGCGAACTCGCAGCCGATGATGCCGCCGCCGAGCACGACGAGCCGGCGCGGCACCTCGGTCTGGGCGAGCAGGCCGGTCGAGTCCACGCAGCGCGGCGAGTCGAGCCCCGGAATCGGCGGCCGCAGCGGGTACGACCCCGTCGCGACGATCGCGCTGCGAAACGTGACGTCCTCTGCGCCCTCGACGGCGATCGTGCTCGGGCCGGTGAAGCGGCCCTCCCCCTGCACCCACTCGACGCCGTTCGCCTTCAGCAGCGAGGCGACGCCGCCGGTCATCTGCTTGACGACGGAGTCCTTCCACTCGTTCGACTTCGCGAAGTCGAGGACAGGCTCGCCGACGTGAACGCCGAGCCCGGCGAAGGTCTCGCGCGCCAGCTTCAGCGCGTGCGCGGTCTGTACCCAGGCCTTCGTCGGGATGCACCCAACGCGCAGGCAGGTGCCGCCGAGCGCGGACTCCCGCTCGACCAGGACGACCTTGCCGCCGAGCTGGGCCGCGCGGATCGCTGCCGTGTACCCGCCGGGGCCGCCTCCGAGGACGGCGACGTCACATTCCATTGCTGCTCTCCAATCTCGGTGTCGGTGCCGATGCTAGTAGGCGTGACGCAGCATGTCGCGCAGGAACCGCAGGTCTTGCGGGCCGCCTTGCGGATCATCGTCGCGGCAAGTGTTACGCGCGGAGGGCTAGAGCGCGAGCCCCGGCTCCTCGAGCAGCTCGCGCAGGGTGCGCAGGAACTCTGCGCCGTCGGCGCCGTCGATCGCCCGGTGGTCGCACGTGAGCGTCATGTGCATGAGCGGCCTGACGACGAGCTGCCCGGCCACGACCACGGGACGCTCCTCGATCGAGCCGACGGCGAGAATCGCGGCCTGCGGCGGGTTGAGCACCGCCGTGAACTTCTCGACGCCGAACATGCCGAGGTTCGAGATGGTGAACGTGCCGTCGGCGAGGTCGGCGAGGGAGAGCTTGCCGGCGCGCGCGCGGGCGACGAGATCGGCCCGGGCCGCCGCGATCTCGGCGAGCGGGCGGCGGTCGGCGTCGCGGATCACCGGGACGACGAGGCCGTTCGGTGCCGCGACGGCGATGCCGACGTGCGCGGAGCGGAAACGGTGAATCGCCTCGCCGGCGAAGTGCGCGTTGACGGCGGGATGACGGACGAGCGCGGCGGCGGCGAGCTTCGTCAGCACGTCGTTGACGGTCGGCTTGATCTCGCCCTCGGCCGCGCGCGCGACGAGTTGCTCGCGCAGGACGAGCGCCCGCGTCATGTCGGCCGAGACGGAGAGCTGGAAGACGGGCGCCTGCCACGCCTCGGTCAGCCGCCGGGCGATCGTCTTGCGCGTCTGCGAGAGCGGGACGACCTCCGCCTCGGCGGCCGGGGCGAGAACAGGGGTGGCCGGGGGCCGCGGCCCCGCGGCGGCGAGCGCGACGTCCTCGGCGACGACGCGGCCCTCGGGCCCGGTGCCCCGGACCCCGTCGAGCTCCACGCCGCGCTCGCGGGCGAGCCGGCGCGCGAGCGGCGACGCCTTGACCCGCGCTGCGCGCGGCTCTAGTGGAGGCTCGGGGGACGGCGGCGGCGCGGTCTCAGCCGGCGGCGCAGGCTCCGGCTTCGGCGGCGCCTCCACGGCTGGCGCGGGCGCGGCTGAAACCTCCTCGCCTGCCTCCCCGATCTGGGCGACGAGCGTCCCGACGGCCGCCTCGCCCTCACGTACGAGGATCGCGAGCAGGATGCCGTTTGCCTCCGCTTCGACCTCCTGGGTCACCTTGTCGGTGTCCAGCTCGTAGAGCGGCTCGCCCTTGCGCACGGGCTCGCCCTCGGCCTTCAGCCAGCGGACGATCGTCCCTGCCTCCATCCCCTGGCCGAGCCGGGGCAGCCTGACCTCAGTCGCCATGTCTTCCTACGGTACGGCGGATGGCGGCGAGCACGTCGGCGGCGTGCGGCACGCACCACTCCTCCAGCACCGGCGCGAAGGGCAGCGGCGTGAACCTCGCCCCCACGCGCTCGATCGGCGCGTCGAGGTAGTCGAAGGCGCCGTGCTGGATCACGGCCGCCAGCTCGGCGCCGAAACCGCCCCGCGTGACCGCCTCGTGCGCGGTGACGCAGCGCGTCGTCTTGCGCACCGACGCGACGATCGCCTCCTCGTCGAGCGGCAGCAGCGTGCGCGGGTCGACGACCTCGACCGAGATCCCCTCCTGCTCGGCCTCCTCGGCCGCCCGCAGGGCCTCGTGCACGAGGCGGCCGATCGCGACGACGGTCACGTCCTCGCCCTCGCGGTGGATCCGCGCCTTGCCGAGCGGGATCGGCTCCAGCTCGTCGGGCACGGCGCCCTTGAGCGGGTAGAGCGTGCGGTGCTCGAAGAAGACCACCGGGTTGTCGTCGTAGATCGACGACCAGAGCAGGCCGCGCACGTCCTCCGGCGTCGAGGGGAAGACGACCTTCAGCCCCGGCACGTGCGTGAACCACGACTCGAGCTGCTGCGCGTGCTGGGCGCCCGGCGACCAGCCCGCGCCGCCCTGCGTGCGGATCGTCAGGGGCACCGAGAGCTGGCCGCCCGACATCGTCCGGGGCTTGGCCGCCTGGGTGACGATCTGCTCCATCGACAGCGGGAGGAAGTCCTGGTACATGATCTCGACGATCGGGCGCATGCCCTGGATCGCGGCGCCGATCCCGGCGCCGACGATCGCCATCTCGGAGATCGGGGTGTTCCGCACCCGTTCCGGGCCGAACTCGGCGAGCAGCCCCTGGGTGACGCCCATCGAGCCGCCCATCTCGGCGATGTCCTCGCCCATCAGGAAGACGCGGTCGTCGGCGCGCAGCGCGCGCGAGAGGGCGTCGCGGACGGCCTCGCGATAGGTCAGCTCACGCATAGACCCACTTGAGAGCGTCTTCAGGCTTCGGATCGGTGCCGGCCTTCGCGAAGGCGACCGAGCCCTCGACGATCGCCTCGATCTCGCGCTCGAGCGCCTCGACCTCCGAGTCGGAGAGCTCGAGCCGGGCGCGCAGCTTCGCCAGCGGGTCCTTCGTCTCCCGCAGCCGCCGCACCTCGTCCTTGTCCCGGTAGATCTGCGGATCGCCGACGTAGTGGCCCGCCAACCGGAAGGTGCGGAGGTGGACGAGAACGGGGCCCTTGCCAGAGACCGCGTGGGCGCGCGCGCCGGCGGCGGCCTCGTAGACGCGCTCGAGGTCCTGCCCGTCGGCCTCGACCGCCTTCATCCCGTAGGCGGCGGCGCGCTTGCACAGATCGTCGACCGGGATGTGCTGGGCGGCCGGCGTGGACTCGGCCCAGCCGTTGTCCTCGAGCACGAAGAGCGCCGGCACGTCCCAGAGCTGGGCGAGGTTCAGCGACTCGTGGAAGGCGCCGGTGTTCGTCGCCCCGTCGCCGAAGAACGCCACTGCGACGCGCCGCTCGCCACGCAGCTTGAAGGCGAGGGCCGCGCCGACGATCCCTGCGAGGCCGCCGCCGACCACGGCGTTCGCGCCGAGATTGCCGCGGGTCACGTCGTAGAGGTGCATCGAGCCTCCGTAGCCGCCCGAGCAGCCCTCGACCTTGCCGTAGAGCTCTGCCATCACCGCGTTCGGATGCGTCCCCCTGGCGAGCGTGTGGCCGTGCGCGCGATGAGTGGACGCGATCACGTCGTCGGGCTCGAGCGCTGCGCACACACCCGAGGCGCAGGCCTCCTGGCCGATCGCGACGTGGAGAAAACCCGCGAGATCTCCGGCGCGAAAGCGCTCCTCGACCTTCTCCTCGAAGCGCCTGACCAGCACCATCTCCCGGAAAAGCTCACGCAGACGTTCGTCCGAGAGCCCGGTCCGGCCGGTGTGTGGCTTGCCCGCAACCTTCGCCATCGTGAGCAATTATGCTCACGGTCCGTGAAGCTCGCCGACCAGTGGACGCGGATCGAATCGAGCCTGCCGGAGGGTTGGGGCAGCGCGCGGCTCTCGCTCGAGATCGAGGATGCGACCGCGCGCGCCCGCTCCGCGGCGCTGCTCGGCCCGGCGAGCCCCGGCCTCTCGGGGCGCGAGCTCCTGTTCGAGGCCGAGCGCCGGGGCGGACCCAACGGCCCCGACGGCGTCCGAGCGCTGCTCGCGCGCATCGACGAGGAAGGGCTCGCGGGCACGCTCTCCGTGCTGGAGTCCGCGCGCTTCGAGGCGCCGCCCAGACGCGTCGCCTCCTCGCTCGCCGCCGACTGGGACGGCGCACTCGCCACGCTTCCACCCGACTGGAGCGACCTCCACTGCGAGCTCGAGCTGGCATCGAGCGACCACCTCGATCGGACGGCGTTGCTCGCTGCGCCGATCAACCCGGTGCGCGACCGCTCGAAGCTCGCGTTTCGGTTCCGCGTCGCGCAGCGGTTCGGCTACGGCGCCTCGCCCGGCATGGCCCGCCGCTGCCTCGAGCGGCTGGACGCGGACGGTATCCGCGGCTCCGTCAGGATCCTGCGCGCGCTCTCGGATACGCACAACGCCGCGACGCAGGGCCCGGTGTGGCGCGTCGGCGGCAAGACCGTCTGAGCCGCGGTCCCGCGCCCGCTCTCTACGTGACTCTGACCGAGCCGCGCATCGAGGCGCGGTGCGGATCGCAGAAGAAGGCGAGAGTGCCCTTCTTCAACGTCACCGCCCACGTCACCGTGCCGACGAAGGGCACGGTTGTCGCCTTGCCCGGTCCGAGGAGGCGGAAGTTGTGGCTCTTCGAGCGGTCACGCACGGTGATCGCGTACGGTCCGGCCTCGAGCGTCTTCACGGGTCTGCCGGCCGCGTCGGTGAGCGAGATCGCAAAGCCGGGGCCGACCGTGCCGACGAGCTTCGTCGCGGACGCCTTCGGAGCCGCCGGCGGTGCCGCCGCCGCGCCGCCCGTGCCCACCTTGAACGTGCCCTTCAGCGCGCTCGGATGCGGATCGCAGAAGAAGGTGTAGGAGCCGTCCTTCAGGGTCACCGTCCACGTCACCTTGCCGACGAACGAGACGTCGGTGCGCTCGTCGACACCGGGACCCCTGAGGTGGAAGCTGTGCCCTTCGGCCTGATCGTCCACGGCGACGTCGTAGGTGCCGGGGTCGAGCTGCGTCACGGGCTTCCCGCCGGCGTCCGTGAACGAGATCGTGAAGCCCGGGCCGACGGAGGCGAGGAGCTGCGTGTTCCCGCCCGCGGCGGCGGGGAGGAGCAGGGCCGCGAGGGCGGCGAGAAGCGCGAGACGGGGCATCGCCGACACTCTACGCAGGAGCAGGCGCGGCGGATTGCCGCAACGCACGAGAGCGTCGTACACTGTCCGCCATGGCACTCGGTCGCGACGCCAAGATCGGCCTCATCAAGCGCGTGCCGCTGTTCGAGCACTGCACGAAGCGCGAGCTGGCGCTGATCGCGAAGGTCGCGGGCGAGATCGCGCTGCTGATCGACGTCCCGCGTACCGCGACCGTCACGACGACGACTCCGGCGCGGGTGCTCGTCGTCACGGCGCACCACTTCAGGCAGGTGCTCGCCCGGTCGCCCGAGACGCGGGTCAAGCTCGTCGAGGCGCTCGCCGAGCGCCTCGCGGTCACGAGCCTCTGAGCTCGGCGCCGAAGCGGTCGCGCAGGGTTGCAACGATGCGCTCGCGCAACGCGTCTCCGTCCTCGTCCGAGAGCGTCCGTTCCCCCGACTGGAAGGCGAGCCGGATGGCGACCGACTTGCGGCCGGCGCCGACCTGCCCGCCGCGGTAGACGTCGAAGACACGCGCCTCGCGCAGCTCCGGCCCGGCCGCCTCGCGCACCGCTGCGACGAGCTCGCCGGCCTCGACGTCCTCTTCGACCGCGACTGCGATGTCTTGCCGGAGCGCCGGGTAGGTGATCACGTCCTCGTAGTGGATTCGCTCGGGCACGCCCTCGAAGAGCGTCTCCAGGTCGAGCTCGAACGCGCCCCACACCCCTTCGAGCAGCGTCGGGTGCAGCTCGCCGATCCAGCCGGCAGCCGTGCGGGCCGCCTTGCCCGGGTGGAGGAACGGCTCCGCCGCGCGCGCGAAGGCAGGCTCGAGCTTGAGCGAGGCGTAGAGCGTCTCGACGGCGCCCTTCGCCTGGAAGTAGCCGCCCTCGACGATGCCGGCCACGCGCCAGCGCTCGTCCGGAAGCTCGCCCGGCGCAGCGGGCAGGTAGACGCGCGCGACCTCGAAGAGGGCGATCCGCTCGTTGCCGGCCTCCGCGTTGTGCCGGGCGGAGCCGATCAGGCCGTGCAGGAGCGTCGTGCGCAGGACGGCCTGCTCGCTCGTCAGCGGATCCGGCAGACGCAGGGCAGCGGGGTTCGGATCCTCGGCGACGAGGCTCCACGTATACGCCTCCGAGAAGCCGGCGCCGGCCAGCGCATCCTCGACGAGGCGGCGCAGCCGCTGCTCCTGCGTCAGGCGGCCCGCCATGTAGCGGCGCTGCGGCAGCGTGAACGGCACGCGGTCCAGCACGGCGCGGGCGACCTCCTCGACGACGTCCACCTCGCGCGTCACGTCGCGGGCGCGCCATGTGGGCACGGTCACGTCCCACGCCGTGCTCACCGAGAAGCCGAGCCGCTCGAGCAGCCCGCGCTGCTGCTCGGCGGGAGTCTCGACCCCGATCAGCGCGTCGGCGCGCTGGGGCCGGTACGCGATCGTCGCCGGGGGCGGCAGCTCGGCCGAGACGTCGGCATGGCCCGTCCAGCGCGCACCCGCGAGGTCGACGATCAGCCGGGTCGCGAGCGCGGCGGCCTGCCCGGCGAGGTGCGGGTCGACGCCCTTCTCCCACCGGTTCGAGCCCTCCGTCCGCAGGCCGAGCCGTTCCGAGCTCCTGAGGATGCCGATCGGCTCGAAGTTCGCCGCCTCGAGCAGGACGTCGGCGGTCGTGTCGGCCACCTCGGTCTCGGCACCGCCCATGATCCCGGCGAGCGCGACCGAGCGCTCGCCGTCGGCGATCATCAGGTCGGCCGGATCGAGCCGCCGCAGCTGGCCGTCGAGCGTGCGCAGCTCCTCACCGGGGTGCGCGCGGCGCACGACGATCCTGCCGCCCGCAAGCGTCCCCAGGTCGAAGGCGTGCAGCGGGTTGCCGAGCGCGAGCATGACGTAGTTGGTCACGTCCACGACGTTCGAGATCGAGCGCACGCCGGCCGCGTGCAGGCGGGCTCGGATCCAGAGAGGGCTCGGGCCGATCCGCACGTCGCGGAAGATCCGCCCGATGTAGCGCGGGCAACCCGCGAAGTCCTCCACCGCCACGTCCACCGGCTCGTCGGCGACCCGCTCCGGCTCGCGGTCCGGGGGCGGCGGGTAGAGCTCGAGATCGAAGAGTGCTGCGACCTCCCGCGCGATTCCGTACACGGACAGCAGGTCGGGGCGGTTGCCGGTCACCTCGAGCTCGAGCACGTCGTCGGCGAGCGGCAGCACGTCGGCGAGCGGCGTCCCGGGCTCGTGGCTCTCTGCGAAGACGATGATCCCGCTGTGGTCCTGGCCGAGCTCGAGCTCGCGCTCCGAGAGGATCATCCCCTCCGAGACGGCGTCGCGGAGCTTGCGGCGCTCGAGCTTCGTCCCGTCGGGCAGGACTGCGCCCGGCACCGCGACGGCGACCGTCGCGCCGGCGGCGAAGTTCCAGGCGCCGCAGACGATCTGGAGCGGCTCGGCCGCGCCGACGTCCACACGGCAGAGCTGCAGCCGGTCCGCGTTCGGGTGCTTGCCCGCCTCGAGCACGTGACCGACGACGAAGCGGCCGAGGTTCGCGTCCTCGTCGCGCACCCCGCGGTGGACGACGCGCTCGACCTCGCACGACGAGATCGCGAGCCGCTCGGCGAGCTCCGGGAGCGGCACCGTGACGGCGACGTAGTCGCGCAGCCAGGAGACGGGTACCTTCATCGCCACTAGAACTGGCCGAGCAGCCGGAGGTCGTTGTGCCAGAGCTCGCGCAGGTCCGGCAGCCCGTGCCGGAGCATCGCGATCCGCTCGAGGCCGAGGCCGAAGGCGAAGCCGGACCACTCCTCGGGGTCGTAGTCGACGAACTCGAACAGGGCGGGGTCGACCATGCCGGAGCCGCCCATCTCGATCCACCCGGAGTGCTTGCAGACCCGGCAGCCCTCACCGCCACAGAGGAAGCAGGAGATGTCCGGCTCCATCGAGGGCTCCGTGAACGGGAAGTAGTGCGTGCGGAAGCGCATCCCGCGCTCCGCCCCGAAGAGCGCGCGCATCATGTGGAGCAGCGTGCCCTTGAGATCGGCGAGCGTGATTCCGCGGTCGATCGCGAGCCCCTCGACCTGGTGGAAGATCGGCGTGTGCGTCGCGTCCGGCGTGTCGCGCCGGTAGGCGCGGCCGAGTGAGACGATGTAGATCGGAGGCTGCCGCGTCTCCATCACGCGGATCTGCGAGGGCGAGGTTTCCGTGCGCAGCAGGCGGTTCTCGTCGAAGAAGCACGAGGCGAGCGGCGACCGGGCCGGGTGCCAGTTGGGGAAGTTGAGCCCCTCGAAGTTGTAGTGCGTCGTCTCGACCTCGCGGCCGTCCACGACCTCGTAGCCCAGGCCGAGGAAGACGTCCTCCACCTCGCGCCGGATTTGCGTGATCAGGTGGAGACGGCCGCGCGGATACCCGGCCCCGGGCAGGGTGACGTCGACCGAGTCCTCGCGCAGCGTGCGCTCGAGCTCGAGAGCCTCGATCGCGGCGCGCATCTCGGCGGTGGCGGCCTCGAGCCGCTCGCGCAGCGCGTTCAGCGCCATCCCCGTCTCGCGGTCGCGCACCTCGCGCAGCGCCTGCGGCAGCTCGGCCTTGCGGCCGAGGAAGCGGATACGCGCCTCCTCGAGCTCGGGCAGGCTCTTGGCGCCCTCGATCGCGCCCAGCGCCTCTGTTTCGAGGGCTTTCGGGTCCATCGAGCGACTGTATCATCGCCCCTCTTGGCCTCTTCCTACGACGCGTTCGCACCGATCTACGACGCCTGGTCGGCGCACATGACCGAGGACGTCGCGTTCTACGTTTCGCTCGCACGCGAAGCGGACGGGCCGATCATCGAGCTCGCCGTCGGCAACGGGCGCGTGGCCGTCCCCGTCGCGCAGGCGACGGGCAAGCGGGTGATCGGGATCGACTCCTCGCCGGCGATGCTCGCCGGGGCCCGCGAGCGCGCCGCGGCGGGCGGGGTCGCACTCGACCTCCGGGAGGGCGACCTGCGCGACTTCGCGCTCGACGAGGCGGCGGCCCTCGTCTATTGCCCGTTCCGCTCGCTCCTCCATCTCCCGACGTGGGCCGACAGGCGGCGCGTCTTCGAGCGCGTCGCCGCCTCGCTCGAGCCGGGCGGCCGCTTCGCCTGGAACGCCTTCGTCTTCGACCCGCGCATCTCCGCCGCGAACGACGGCGTCTGGAGCGAGCAGGGCGGCGTCCGCCACCGCGTCGACTTCGTCGCTGCCGACAACCGCATCGACGTCACGCTCGAGAGCGGCGACCGGATCTCGCTCTGGTGGGCGACCCGCTCGGAGTGGGAAGGCCTGATCGACGTCGCCGGGCTCAAGGCCGAGGCGCTCTACGGCGGCTTCGAGCGCGAGCCGTTCGACGAGTCCGCGCGCGAGTTCGTGTGGGTGGCGCGGAAGCCCGGGTGAGCCTCTACGACGCCATAGCCGAGCTCTACGATCCCTGGAGCCGCAGCGTCGTCGAGGACATCGGCTTCTACGTCGAGGAGGCGCTCGCCTCCGGCGGGCCCGTCGTCGAGCTCGCCGTCGGCACCGGGCGGATCGCCGTCCCGACGGCGAAGGCGGGGATTCCGGTGATCGGCGTGGACGCCTCGGCCGGCATGCTCGACGTCGCAGCCGACTACGCCCGCGCCGAGGGCGTCTCCGAGCTGCTCGACCTCCGCCTCGGCGACCTGCGCGAGCCGCCGGTCGCCGAGCGCGTCCCGCTCGTCACGATCCCGTTTCGGTCGCTCCTGCACATGACGACCGAGCCGGACCGCCTCGCGGTGCTGCGCGCGGCGCGCAGGCTCCTCCTCCCCGGCGGCCGCCTCGTCTTCGACGTCTTCGCGCCGAGCCGCGAGGACGTCGAGACGACGCACGGCCGCTGGCTCGAGCGCGAAGCCGGCATCTTCGAGCGCGCCGACTGGGACGAGAACGAGCGCACGCTGACCCTCTCGGTGCGCGGCGGCGAGCAGGCGGCGACGATGACGCTCGCCTGGCTCTCGCCGCCGGAGTGGCACGCGCTGGTGGAGAAGGCCGGCCTCGCCGTCGAGGCGCTCTACGGCTGGTTCGACCGGCGCCCGTACGCTGGCCAGGAGGACTTCGTCTTCATCGCCAGCCGTCCGCGCTAGCCCCGGCCGGAAGAGCGTCTTGCGCGTCGCAGCCCTGCGTGCGACCTTCTACGAGTGGCGAGCGGCGAGGAGGAAACGGGCATCTATCGCGGAGAGGTGCTGGCTATCATGGGTGCGCTCTCCGATGTCTACGCGAACACCGAGCACATCCTGACGCTCCTCCGCGGAGAGGACGACGATGAAGAAGAAGAGGAGATGGACTCCTGAGCAGTGGGCCGAGCACAAGGCCCACTACGAGGCGCGGATGAAGGACCTGCGGGAGCACATGGCGCGCATCGAGAGGGAGATCGCCGAGCGTCGGCGGGCGAAGGGCGAAGACGCCGCAGCGAGCACCGGTTAGATCCGCGCTACAGCAGAGATAGCTCGTCCCCGACCGCGACCGCGCCGCCCTCGACGACGACGCCGAGCATGCCGCGCCTGCCGTCGAGCTCCGCGCGCAGGCCCTCGCGCAGCGCGTCCATCTTGTGGCACGGCTCGCAGACCATGGTGATCTCGAAGACCGCGCTCCCGGCGCGCACGCGCTGCCCGATCTCCCAGGCCTGGACGTCGGCCCCGGCCACGGTGACGTTCTCCCGGATCGCGCCCGGCTCGACGCCGACCGCGTCCAGGTGCTCGCCCGAGGCGAAGAGCACTTCTCGCCGCTCTCGGCCCGCGTGCGCACAGCCCTCGAAGCCGTGCCCTGCGATCGCCCGCGCGCGCTCGACCGGAGTCGAGAGCCCGCTGCCCTTGGCCGGAGAGACGAAAAGACCCGAGACGGTGGTCATGCCCGAAATCTATCTGGCAGCTCCGGCCGTGATCGTAGTAGGGTGCGCCCGTGCTCGCCGTCATCGTCGTCGTCGCCGTCGTCGTCCTCGTCGCGCTCCTGCTCGTCCTGCTCTACAACCGGCTCGTCCGGCTGCGGAACAGGGTCCAGAACGCGTGGGCGCAGGTGGACGTCCAGCTCCGGCGCCGGTACGACCTGATCCCGAACCTCGTCGAGACTGTCAAGGGCTACGCCGCGCACGAGCGCGCCGTCTTCGAGGAGGTGACCGAGGCGCGCACGCGCGCCCAGGGCGCCCGCTCGGTCGAGGAGGCGGCGGGGGCCGAGAACGCCCTGACCGCCGCGATCGGCCGGCTGTTCGCCGTCGCCGAGGCCTACCCCGAGCTGCGGGCGACCGAGAACTTCCAGCAGCTCCAGACCGACCTCACCGATACCGAGGGCAAGATCGCGATCTCGCGGCAGGTCTACAACGACACCGTGCTGACGTACAACAACGCGATCCAGACGGTGCCGGCGAACATGGTGGCCGGCCTCTTCGGCTTCACCGCCAAGACCTTCTTCGAAATCGAGGACGCGGCGCGCGAGGCGCCGCAGGTCCGCTTCCAGGCCTAGCCGGATGAGGCGCGCGCTCGCGCTCGCGCTGCTCGCCTGCCTCGCCCTCGCCCTCGCCGTGGCCGGGCAGGCGGCGGCGAAGTCGTTCACGCTGCCCTCCGCACACGTCAGCGTGCGGGTCGCCCCGGACGGTGCGCTGCTCGTCGAGGAGCGGATCACGTACGACTTCGCCGGCGACTTCAGCGGCGGCTTCCGCGAGATCCCCGTTGCCGGCGGCCAGGCGATCGACCGCGTGGCGGTCTCGGAGGGAGAGGTCGCCTACCGGCCCGGCGCCTCCGCCGAGCTCGGCTCGGCCGGCGACGCAGGGACCTTCGGCACGGCGGTCACCGGCAAGGGCCTGCGCGTCGTCTGGCACTACCGCGCGAGCTTCGAGGTGCGCACCTTCACGATCGCCTACCGGCTACGCGGCCTCGCCACCGCCTACGACGACGTCGTGGACGTCAACCTCAAGGTCTGGGGCGACGAGTGGGACGTCGGCCTCGGCGCCCTGACGGCGACGCTCGAGGCCCCGGGCCGCATCGAGCGCGGCTGGGGACACCCCGTCTTCGTGCGCGGCGACGTCGCGCTCGACGGCGGGCGGGCGAGCCTGCGCGCGCTCGACGTGCCGGCGGGCCAGTTCGTCGAGCTGCGCGTGCTCGTCCCGCGCGCCGCGTTCGAGTCCACCACGAGCATGACGGTGAAGGACGGTCTCGGGCTCGACCGGATCGTCGCCGCGGAGCTCGGCGACGCCGCCCGCTTCGAGCGCGACAAGCAGAAGATCGACGACGCGATCGAGCACGTCGGCCGCACGCTCCTGGTCCTGCTGCTGCTCGCCGTCGGCCCCGCGCTCGCCCTCGTCGCGGCCGTCTGGTGGCTCTACGGCCGCGAGCGGCGCACGACCTACGACCGCGAGTACGAGCAGGAGCCGCCGAGCGACACGGAGCCGGCGCTCGTTCCCGTGCTCCTGGGCCAGGGGGGCGAGCCCGGCTCCTACGAGTTCACGGCGACGCTCTTCGACCTGATCCGGCGCGGCCGGTACAAGGCGGCGCCCGTCACGACCGAGAAGTCCTCCTGGGCCGGCATGCAGAAGGAGCAGGTGGCGGACCTCGAGCTCTCGCAGGGCGAGCAGATCGAGCTGACGCCGTTCGAGCGGCACGTCGCCGACGTCGTGGACTTCGTGCTGAAGGAGGGCCCGGAGCGGCTCTCCCGCTTCCGCGACCGGCTGGACGACGACCGCCCGCGGAACTCGGAGCGGTTTACCGACTTCAAGGAGGCGGTCGGCGTCGAGGTGCGAGGCCGCAAGTGGCTCGTGTCGGCGGGCGCGGTCCCGCTGGGAGGAGCGGCCATCGGCTTCGCGCTCCTCGCCGCCGGCCTGCTCTGGATCGCCGTGGACGGCTGGAGGCCCGTCTGGCCGCGCTGGAGCGACGTCGTGCTCGCCTCGCTCGGAGTGTGCGCCGCCGCGAACGCCGGCGTGACCGCGATCGCCCTCGCCGGCCGCCGTCTGTGGAAGCGCCGCACGAAGGCGGGCCAGGCCGAGGCCGAGCGCTGGGAGGCCTTCCGCCGCTACCTGACCGACTTCCCGCGCCTCCAGGAGGCGCCACCGGCGACGCTCGCGCTCTGGGAGCGCTTCCTCGTCTACGGGATCGCCTTCGGGATCGCCGAGCGCGTCCTCCAGGGCGCCCAGCTGCACATGCCGGCGGAGCTGCACGCCGCGAGCACCATCTACTGGATCAGCCCGACCGGCGACCTCGGCTCCGGCCCGAGCGCGCTCGCGATCGGCGACCTCGCATCGGGCTTCGGCTCGGCCCTCTCGCCCCCCTCGTCGGGTTCCGGGGGCGGCGGCGGCGGCTTCTCGGGCGGCGGAGGAGGGGGCGGCGGCGGCGGCGGCGGCGGCGCCTGGTGACGCGGCCGTAACGGCCATCTTGCGTAGTTCAGCGGATCGCAGGACCATGGCGACGTGGAATCCGACCCACCGCTGACGGCCGGTGATGTCACAATCATCATGAGAGTGCTGTTCGACATCCGCGCTGTTGCGTACGACATCCTCGATCTACTGAGGGACGACGACGATGAAGAGGAAGAAGAGGACTCCTGAAGAGCGCGCTGCCGAGCTCGTCCGGCGGGAGGAGCTAACCCGGCAACTGCGCGAGCGGATCGAATACCACCAGGCTCGCGCCGACCGGGAGGCTCAGAAGCGGCGGGCGCGCTCGTAGAGCGCGAGCGTGCCGGCGACCGCGACGTTCAGCGACTCGGCCGGCCCGGGCGTCGAGATCGTCGCCGTCTCGGCGCAGGCGGCGAGCACCTCCTCCGGCAGGCCTTCCCGCTCGGCGCCGAGCACGAACGACACGGGGCCTGCGAGGTCGACATCGGCGAGCGGCCGCCCGCCGTGAGCGACGAGCGCGATCCGCCGGCCCGGCGCCTCGTCGAAGCCGAGCAGCGGCACGCGAAACACTGCTCCTGCCGAGGCCCGCAGCGCCTTTCCCCCGAGCGGGTCGGCGCAGCCGGCCGAGAGCGCGACCGCAGCGCCGAACGCGTCCGCCGCCCGTAGCAGGGTGCCGACGTTGCCCGGGTCGGCCACGTGCCAGAGCGCGAGGCAGGGCTCGCGCGCGCCCCGCGGCAGGTCGTCCCGCCGGAAGACCCCGATCGTCCGCGCCGGGTGCGGCATCGCCGAGACCGCCGCCAGCAGCTCCGGCAGCACGTTCTCGCCCGCTACGAGCAGCTCGACCGGCTCGATGCCGGCCTCGCGCCCGGCCGCGACGAGATCCTCCCCCTCGCAGGCGAAGAGTCCGAGCTCGTCGCGGTACCGCCGCCGCTCGAGCTTGCGCACGAGCTGCAGCTTCGGGTTCGACCCCGATGTGATCACCGGAGCCGGCTCCGGGTCAGGCGGCCTTGATCTCCAGGGCGGCCTTCGCCTGCTCCGCCACCGCGGCGAACGCGGCCGGATCCGAGACGGCGAGATCGGCGAGAACCTTGCGGTCGAGCTCGATCCCAGCTTTGTGCAGCCCGGAGATGAACTGGTTGTACGAGAGCCCGTTCAGCCGCGCCGCCGCGTTGATCCGCACGATCCAGAGCGAGCGGAACGTGCGCTTGCGGTTCTTGCGGTCGCGGTAGGCGTAGGCGAGCGAGTGCTCGACCTGCTCCTTCGCGTACTTGTAGTTCGTGCTCTTGAGACCCCAGTAGCCCTTGGCCTGCTCGAGAACCTTGCGGCGCTTCTTGCGCGCGTGGACGGATCGCTTGACTCTCGGCATCTCAGCTCAGTCCCAGCAGCTTCTTGACGGACTTCCGGTCGTTCGCCGCGACGGGATTGTCCTTACGGAAGCCCCGCCTCCGCTTCGACGACTTCTTCCCGAGGTTGTGGCTCTTCATGGCGTGGCGGCGCATCAGCTTCCCCGCTCCGCTCAGCTTGAAGCGCTTCTTCGCCCCGCTCCCTGTCTTCACCTTTGGCATCTGATTTCACTACTCCTGCTGTCTTCGTGGGCCCGAGCACC
>Ga0082335_1003708_pt1 | contig 24569 bp, 26 predicted proteins | sample Subgrocontami58m_FD_72375 | JGI IMG/M metagenome (GOLD analysis project Ga0082335, IMG submission 72375) | Subsurface groundwater microbial communities from S. Glens Falls, New York, USA - GMW37 contaminated, 5.8 m (SPADES assembly) (version 2) ...
GCTATCCCAAAAGTGAGCTTGCTCCTCGTGCGCAGTACAGCATTGGCGATGCGTACTACAATGTGAAAGACTACACAGGCGCAATTGTATCGTACAATAGAGTCTTGAACCAGTTTCCCAACAGTCCCTACGTATCGGATGCAATTACCGGCGCACAGTATTGCTATGTGTTGCTGGGAAGGGACGCTGATGCAGCGAGAGTTGTCGATGAGTTTGTGCAGCACAACCCGCTAAATCCTTCTGCCGACAAGTTGATATTCAAGAAGGCTGAGTTGTTGTACGGTAAGAGGGAATACGAGAAGGCGATTCAGGAGTATCGGTCGTTCATTCAACGTTATCAAAAAAGTGCGCTTGTCCCCGATGCGCACTATTGGATTGGCAAGAGTTATCGGTCAATGAGTCGCTTCGGTGAAGCTGTGCAATCGTTCAACACCGTCGTTACAAATCATTCGAAAAGCGCTGTTGCACCGGTTTCGATGCTTGAGGTTGGCTTGACGTACCTACAGCAAAATAAGTTTACCGATGCCGTAACGGCTTTTGACAAGCTCGAACAACAGTATCCTGAAAGTGAACCTGCGCTTCGTGGTGCGTATGAGAAGGGCGCAGCGTATCTCGAAGGAAAGATGCTGGAGAAGGCGGAATCACAATTTGCTTCGGTGGCTGAAAAAAAGAAAGCCACACTGTACGGTGATAAGAGTTTGGTTGGGCTTGGAATAGTTCAACAAACAAAGCAGGCTTATTCTGGCGCAATAAAGTCTTTCACTGAAGTCGCAACCCGGCGGACAGATGATGTAGGTGCTGAGGCGCAGTATCGAATCGGTGAGACGCTTTTTCTTCAGCAACAATACAAAGATGCGGTCACTGCATTGCTACGCGTGAAGTATGTTTTTCCGTCATCAAAAGATAATATCGCTCGCGCCTATTTGAAGATGGGCGAATGTTATGAAAAGTTGTCGGATAAAGCTAAGGCGCAAGACGCGTATCAGGTTGTTTTGAAATCTCACAAAGATGATGAATTCGGTCGTGAAGCTGAACGAAAATTAAAGGAGTTGCGAGGAGCATGAAGAGAACAATTGTGATGTTGAGTGCGGTTGTGAGTTTTTCATTCACGGCATTTGCTCAGAGTAAACCTGAGCCTCCGAAGCGTACTGTAACGTTACCAAGCGACAGTGCGAAACAGGATGAGAATCTTCCGAAGATTGATTTGCCTGAATTTCAAATTACGGGAAAAGAAACTCCTGAGCTGATTGAAAGCGCGAAGACAGGCATTGATGAGGAACGTGTGTACGATTTGAGTGCGCAACCGTTAACCGTCGGAGAGCGCGAGTCGGCAAAAGTGACTTTGGGAGATTTCTCAAAAGCGCAAAGCGGCTTCACCCAAAAGCTGAAAGGGTTCAGCGGAAAAGTCACAATCGGCTACGGCTCATACGTCACGCCGATGTTTGATGGATGGGTCGGAACAAGTTCCGGCAACGCGGATGTTCTGTTGCGCGTAGGTTACAAGTCGAGTGATGGACGATTCGCGAATCAGGATTATCGGAACGGCTCTGCAGGACTTTCGGGAGGATTGTATTTGCCTGACGACGCGGAAATATTCTCGAAAGGTCGCTTGCGTGGTAATTTTGGCTTTGCTGGGGAGAGCTACAAACTGTACGGTTCTCTCACACCGACTCGCTCTCGTTCACTTAATCGCTTTAATGGTGATGTGTGGTTGAACATGAACTATGCGGAAGGCGGCTTTCTGAATTCAGCAGTTCATATCAACAACGCATCGCTCGTAGATTCTGTGCGAAGCGGAGAAAACTATGCAGGCATTGAGCTGGCCGGCGGCAAAACAATTGACAAGACACAACTCAAAGCAGAAATGAGTTTGTGGAGAAACTTCTACGCGTCGCCATCAGTCAAACACGATCCGTACTTTACTCACGTCGGGGTCAGTGCTCAGTGTCGAATTGCAGAAGACGTTGACATCATGGGCGGCGCAACCATGTTTCTTGTGCGAGGCTCCGAAGGAGAATCGAAGGGGACGATACAACCGAAGTTAGGCGTAGCGTGGTATGTTCGGCAAGGCTTCACTCTCTTTGTGAGGTACGAACCGTTTGTTCAGCGAACAACGCTTTCGTCGTTGGCGGAAACCAATCCGTATATAGTCAATGATGCTCGCATTCAGAATACTGAGTACTTCAACAACTTCTCGCTCGGCACCGAGCTTGAGATCTCTCGCGCAGTGAAAGCGAAAGCATCCATCAATTACAAGAGAGCGTGGAACCATCCAATCTTTGTCGATATAAGCAACGCGCATGTGTGGAGTGTTGCATACTTCGGTACCACGCGCATCATGTCGTTCGAGTCGGAGCTGTATGCGGACATAACAACGGATGATCACCTCGGTGCAACGTTTGCAATTCGGAACAATCAGAATTTCGATACGAACAATGAGCTGCCGTATTTTCCACAAGTTATCTTAAGCGCGTTGTATCAGCACAGATTTCCATTCAAGCTTTCATTGATGTCGAATCTAAAATATATCGATAGGCAGTATTCTGACGTTGCAAACACTCGCAGCTTGTCGTCATTTTTACTTTGGGATGCAAGAGCAGTGTACGAAATCATTCAACGTTTATCAGTCGGATTAGCTGTAGAAAACATTCTCGACCGACAGGAACGCTGGTGGGAGAACTACGTTGGTCAACCCCGCCGTGCAATGCTGTCCGTCGGGTTTACGTGGTAATGGATCTAACGGGGAGTACCTCATTATGAGTCAAGAAGAACTGATTAACATGATTTCCGAGCGGGCGGGTATTTCGAAACAGACCGTTCGCGAAATCATCAACGCGTTCGCTGACGTGTGGACGGAGGAAATCCTGACGAGTGGTGAGTTGACGCTCGATAACATCGGGGATTTCCTTATCGAGCATAGGCCCGGTCGCAAAGGGCTGAACACGGAGACACGGGAGATTTTTACCATTCCGCCGCGGGACTACTTGTCCTTTACGCCTTCACAAGACCTCATCAATTGGAGTAATAAAAACTCATGAACAGAGACGATTTGCTAAAGCGTTGTGTCGACCGACGGGTCGCGCACGAAACAAGCGTAGTTGCTGTTTCACATCTATTCTATGTATATTTACTTTCAGCGCTCAAGAAGGGACAGCAAGTAGAGATGCCGAGCTTTGGAACATTCGGCACGCACATGGTCGGGGTGAAGCGGCAGAGACGGATGCCGTTCTTTGAAGTTGAGAAGGACCTTGCAGAGAAAGTGAATGAGCGCTACAGAAACTTGAAAACTCTTCTCGTCGGGAAATATGAGCTTGTTCCTGTCAAAGGAGAGGTCGAGTACACCGGCAGACCGCCGAAGTACGATTCTCTTGTCGAGCGCGTTGGGAAGGAAGTTGTTCTTGATACCGACCGTGAGATTGGGGTTGATGAGTTCCGGCGGGAGGCAGCGCGTGGTCCGATAGTTGCACCTGAACCAAAGGAACGCGTGACTCCGCCAAGCGAACCCGTCCGTGTTGAGCCGGTTGCGCCCATTGGTGCTGAGACAACTCGACAAGTGGAGCCACCGAGAGAACCAGAAGTTGCACTACCAATCAAGGAGAAGAAACTTATGCCGAAGCTTAATCTGCGAGGCGAGGGGATGGAGGAAGAAGGACAACCGGTCGGAGCGGCACCCGAACAGCGACCGACACCGCCTCCGACGCTTCGAGATATTTCCGGCGGCGAAGGTCCATCGCCTTTGCTTCAAATTATGCTCGGGCTATTGATTCTTGGATCAATTACATTTGCCTTGAATCATTTTGGCATCATTCATCTCTGGGGAAAGAAGACTCCTGCGCAACAAGCAGTTGAAGAAACGCTGCCGCCTGTGGTGCAGCCGCCGCCGCAAACGGAACAAGGCATAACGCCTACGCCGTCTGAATCGCTCGCGCAGAGAACGGGAGAGACGCCGACTCCTGCGGTAACGCCGGGCAAAGAAGAGATCACCACTCCGCCATCTTTGGAAAAGAAGGAAGTTGCAACTACACCGCCGGCAGGAACAGGCAACTATACTGTGCAAGTCTCTTCATGGCCTACACGCTCCGTTGCGGATCGTGTTGTGATCCGGTTGAGCAAGTCCGGGTTTGATGCGTATGTTGCAGAGGGCTTCGTAAAGGGAAGGAAGTGGTTCCGTGTGCGAGTTGGACGATACGCGACATCTGCTGATGCGCAAGCTGCGGCAACAAAGCTGATGAGTGTGAACGAGAATGGTGTGTGGATAACAAAGGTTGAATAAAGGGCACCAAGGTTTCACAAAGAAAAACTTAGTGAACCCTTTGTGACTTCGTGGTTAAAGCTTTTTTCTTTTGGTTGCGGCTCCGCCGCCTTATGAAAAGAGGAGAAGGGATGAATCTACTGGATATGTATTGGAAAGGTGGGGTGATTATGCACCCCATCTTGTTGTGCTCGTTTATTGCGGTCGCGGTAGTGATTGAGCGTTACTTGGCGTTGCGCAAGGTGCGGCTGGATGCCGGCGAGTTCATGATGAAAGTGAAATCCATCTTTCAGCAGGGCGACATTGCTTCTGTGATGACGTTCTGCTCTCAAAAGAACTCTCCCATTGCCAACATCGTCCGCCGCGGGCTGGAAAAGCACGACCAGGGTCCGGAAAAAATAAAGCAAGCAGTTGAGGATGCTGGACGCGAGGAAGTGTATCATCTCGAAAAACATCTTCCGATTCTTGCAAGTGTTGCCGGCATTGCGCCGATGTTAGGATTTCTCGGAACAGTGACGGGAATGATTAGCGCCTTTCAAATTGTCGAAAGCAATAGCGGTATCGTCAATCCGGCGTTGTTGGCAGGGGGAATTTGGGAAGCGCTTATTACAACGGCGTTCGGACTATTTGTTGGTATTCCTGTCTTAGCATGCTACAACTATTTTGTTACGCGTGTTGGCAAGTTCGTCCACGAGATGGAAGTGTCGTCCACTGAATTTCTAGATTTGCTGGATCGAACCGACGGTGCTGCGCTGAAACAGGCAACACGCAAGCCAGCAACGGAAGCGGTGTCATGAAATTCGAGCGGCGAAACAAAGTAGAAGCGGCGTTCAACTTTACGTCGCTTACCGACGTTGTCATGAACCTCCTCATCTTCTTCCTTCTTTCTTCTTCATTCGTCGTACAGCCGGGCATCAAGGTTCAAGTCCCGAAAGCGGAAACCGGCGAAGCGTCCGACAAGAAGTCCGTAACAGTTACGCTGACTGAGCAAGGCGGCTTGTACGTCAACGCAGAGCAAGCCACGTTCGAGACGCTCGGTCAGAAACTTTCTGCCGCGCTCGCTTCTCAAACCGACAAGGTTGTTGTTATCAACGCCGACAGAAACGTAACGCTCCAGAACACAGTGCAAGTAATGGACATTGCCAAAGCCGTCGGCGCAAGTAAGTTCATGATTGCAACGCAACCACTATCTGCCCAATGAGCCTCTCCGCATTAGATCTTCGCAGCAATGATGCAAAGGGCTGGATTGGCTCTATCATTTTTCATGCGATCGTAGCGATCATTCTTCTTTTGTGGAAAGTGAGCGTTCCTTCGATTGACCGGCAGTTTATTGAAGTCACGTGGGGCAAGATTTCAAACGTTACCGTTCCATCGTCACCGCGACCCAGTGCCGCACCATCAGCCGGACAAGAAAACATTCAGCCCGACAAACATGCTTCAGCAGTCGCAGCGAAACCAAACCTACCAGCGCGCAAGTTGGATTTACCGGAACGCCGGTTTGATCTTCCGGATGAATCGTTGCCGATTCCTCAAACACGCAAGATTGATGTGACCGAACAATCGTCTTCACGCGGCAAAGTGCAGATTGGCGACAACTTCGTACCTTCTAAAGATCGTGGAACGAGCGGAACACCCATTGGGCGGAAAGAAAAGTTTTCTGTTTCCGGGAAAGGTGAAGCTGCGGGCAATGTCTCTGAGCCGGGAATGAGCACAGGTTCAGGAGTCGGAGAGGCGGTTGCGGTTTCTGTTGAATGGAATGAAGGAGGCACGCGCAAGAAAATCGGCGGCGAGCTGCCAAGCTATCCCTCCGGTGTAAAAGTGGAAGCACAAATCAAGATCGAAGCAGTCGTTGAGCCTGATGGAAGCGTGAAGAGCTGCAAGCCGGCACAAAAGGGCAATACGAAGCTGGAAGAAGTTGCAATGGAGAAGGTCCGGTTGTGGATGTTTGAGAAGTTGAGAAGTTCACTTCCTCAGAAAGATCAGACCTGCGTTATTACATTCAATTACAGACTACAGTAATGTTCTTGTCTCACCATCAATAACTTGTTTCCTCCTCTCATCCCTGAAATAGAAGTAATACAACACCACTTCCGCAATCGTAAGCAATACTAACGACGCTGCATCTCTGTCGAACCACGTTGCCAGTCCTTCTTGCGGCATCACCAGTTTCATGATGAACGATGCCATTGCCCAACCGACAAAGAAAATCAATCCCATAAAAAAAACAGCAAGAAATCCTTCGCCTATTCCTTCAGCTTGATATCGTTTTGTAAAGATGGCGGCAATTGCGACGATGTGAACGTAAAAAACGAGGAGTGGAAGCATTTAGTGCACCTCTTTGGTTGAAAGTGCTGCACGAATCGTGCGGAGCAGGATTTTGACGTCGAATGCGAGCGACCAGTTTTCTATGTAGTACAGATCGTATTTGATACGTTCTTCAAGCGACGTGTCGCCCCGCAGTCCGTTCACTTGTGCCCAACCGGTCACGCCGGTCTTCACGCGATGGCGGTCGAGATACTTCGGCACCAGATGCTTGAATTGATCAACGAAATATGGCCGTTCGGGACGAGGACCTACCAAACTCATCTCTCCCTTCAGCACGTTGAACAATTGTGGCAATTCGTCCATGCTTGTTTTTCGAAGAAGAACTCCGATCGGAGTTCTCCGCAGATCGTGTTTCGATGTCCAGACGGGGCCCGTTTGTTGTTCAGCATTAACGCGCATCGATCGGAATTTGTACATCGTGAACTTCCTGCCATCCATCCCAACGCGTTCTTGCTTGAAAAAAATAGGACCGGGGGAGCTGAGCTTTACCAACACCATGATGAGCAGCCACAACGGCGAAAGAAGAAAGAGGAGCGTTGCAGAAACAACAAAGTCGAACACCCGTTTCGTAATTCTTCCCCACGACGTGAGCGGTATGCTTTTGATTGTGAGGAAGGGGATCCCTTGAAGCTCCTTCACCCTCACTTCGCTTGTCAGAATATCAAGAACATCGGGCACCATCATAAATTCGACGTTGACGCCTTCGCATTCGCTGATGAGATCAAACAACAAGTGCTGCTCTTTTGATCGTAGCGCTATAAATACTAACTCAATTCTCCGTTCCTGAATAAACCTGGCTGCTTCGGAAATTGAGCCAAGGTATGGAGCGGACGCGAGCTTCATTTCCTCGTGTGCCTTTGAATCGGCAAAGTAGCCAAGAATGTTGAAACCAAACGATTGATGGCGATTGAGGTGCGTGTACACCTGGTTTGCAAGACCATCGCTGCCAATAATGATGGATTGCTGAAGATGCAGCCCTCTACGATATAAGCTTCGTTCTAACGACTGAACAACTACACGTGCAGCCATGACGAATGTTATTGAGGTGGCCCAGAGGAAGCCGAAGACAATACGTGAGTAGGAGAAGTCGCGGTAGAAGAACGCTGCGCTCATGACGATGAGCATTCCCAGGCTTACAACTTTGACGACATTGATAAACTCATCGGAAAGGCTGACGCTGCGACGGGCGCTATACATTTTGCGCGCCTGAAATAAGAGTAGCCAGACGAACGCAATGAAGAAGGAGCCGAACAAGTAGCCTTTGAACGGGGGTCCACCGATTTCTTTCACGCCAAGATAATCAACGAGTGTGCTGCGGAAGCGGAGCCAGTAGGAAAACAAAAAAGCAAACTCAATTGCTGTTGCATCGAACAGCACCGTAAGGAACGGAATCAGAAAATCTCCCCGACGTGCTTTGTTCGTTTTCGAGTTCGCCATTTGCTAAAATGAAAAGCTGTGCCACGAAGTCACGAAGAACACCAAGGGTTCACAAAGAAAACTCAGAAAAACTTTGTGTTACCTTCGTGTCTTAGTGTCTTTGTGGCAAAAAAAACTTGTGTCTTACCCATACATCTCGGTTTCCACCAACCCGCAAATGATGTGGCCGATGGTGATATGTCCTTCCTGAATCCGCTGCGTGTCGTTCGATGGAACGATAATGGCAACATCGCACAAGTCTTTTGACGAGCCGCCATCTTTGCCGAGGAAGCCGATGGTCTTCATGCCTTTGGATTTCGCCATGCGGAACGCATTGTTCACGCTCTCCGACTTGCCGCTTGTGCTGATGCCGATGAGAACGTCACCGTCATTACCAAGCGCTTCGAGTGCGCGAGCAAAAACATTGTCATAGCCAATATCATTTGCACCAGCGGTCAACATCGAAGAGTCTGTTGACAATGCAAGCGCCGCAATGCCCGGACGTTTGATATTCGGGTTCATGCGAATGACGAACTCGGTTGCAAGATGCTGCGAGTCTGCTGCGCTGCCGCCGTTGCCGCAGAGGAGAATCTTTTTCTTTTTGTTGAGCGAATCAATAATCGCGTCGACAGCTTTCACGATTGGCTGCGCGCAGGTCTCGATGATTTTCTTTTTCGTCTCTGCGCTTGCAGTCAGCTCATCTCTAATGTATGCCTCGCGAGCGAGGATGGTAAGTGGTAGATGCGCCATTTATTTTGATTCCCTTGAACTGATTATTGAAAAGCTTTTTTGGTCATTGGTCATCAGTCATTAGTCATTCGTAAGCGACAGCTCATTTGGGTTGCAAATGACTAATGACCAATGACAATCTTTACGTTGTGACAAACGACTTGACGATTTCGACTGTCTTTCCTAACGCATCGTGCAACTTCGCAACGTCCTTTCCCCCAGCAGTAGCAAGGTGCGGCTTGCCGCCGCCGCCGCCGCCCACTTGTTTTGCCATCTCGCCGACGATCTTTCCGGCTTGAAGATTCTTGGTCTTTATCAAATCATCGGTGACTACACACACAAGCGCAACCTTGTCTTCGATAATGCTCGCAAGAATGCCGACACCGCTTCCAAGCTTTGAGCGAAGCGTGTCGCCGATGCTCTTGAGTTCGTCCATTGTTGCCGCTTCGATCTTTGATGAAACCACTTTGAATCCGTTGATGGAGCTTGCGCCTGCAACCAGCGACTCAATGCCGGAAGAAGCTTCTTCCACCTTGTATTTGCTGAGTTCTTTCTTCAGGTCGAGGGTTTGCTTGGTGAGTTGCTCAAGTGTTTGCTCTCGTTGAATCAATCCCGCTTCGACAGATCTGATTGCTTCAGATTGACTCGATGGAAGAAAAATCGAGCCGAGATGACCGTCACCTGCGAGTGAACGCGGGCGGAGGTGACGGTCATCTCCATATTTTTGCAACTCCAGCTCAAGCATTTCTTTTTCTTCGATGAACTTCGCCAACTGGTCGTCGAGATGTTTGGCTTTGTCTAGCTGTTCATCAATGTATTGCTGAATACCTTCGCCTGTTCTTGCTTCAATACGGCGGACTCCGCTTGCAATGCTCGATTCAGAAATAATCTTGAACAAGCCGATGTCTCGCGTGTTCTTCACATGCGTGCCGCCGCAGAACTCGACGCTGTAATTCTCGTCAATGAACACAACGCGAACGATGTCGCCATACTTCTCGCCGAAGAACATTTTTACGTTCGGAATCTTCTTTGCTTTCTCAATCGGCATATCAACTTCGGTGAAGACGCCGATGTCTTCGGCAATCTTCTCGTTCACCATTTCTTCGATGGCGCGAATTTCTTCGGGAGAAATCTTGCCGAAGTGAGGGAAGTCGAAACGCAGATGGTCGGGCGCAACGAGCGAGCCTTGCTGGTGAACGTGCGCGCCGAGAACGCGGCGCAAGGCTTCGTGAACAAGGTGTGTTGCGGAGTGATTGCGTTGGATGTTGGTGCGGCGAGGTCTTTCAACAGTTGCCTTTACAATTTCACTGGGTTCAAGTTTGTATGCGGGATCGAATCTCAAGATATTGACTTCCCATGCTTTTTGAACGTCGAGAATTGGAATAGTCTCCCCATTTTTCCGCTCAAGTATTCCTCTATCGCTCACTTGACCTCCCGATTGAGCGTAAAAGGGATTTTCCTTTAGCACAGCCCAACTGATACTCGTCTCGATCACCTCGGTTGTGGTCTCAAGAAACGACTCATCATAAGCTACAAATCTGCTTCCTTTGACTCGATCGGGCTCATTTATGTTAATAGGATATCTTGCAAGTTCGCGCTCATCTTGTTGCGTTGTGTCAGCGAGAAACCCGCGTGAACGATCTCTCTGGGCTTCCATCAATTCGTCGTACCTTGCTCTGTCTACTTGGATGCCTACTTCCTTAGCAAGTCCTTCTGTGCTATCTATGTGCACGCCGTACGTATCGTGGAGTTTGAATGCATCTTCTCCAGTTATCGACTTAATACCAAGAGACTTCAGTTCCTCAGAAATATTGACCTTCACATCTTGTGTTGCTGATGGGTCAAGAAATATCAATGTGTTTCCATCGGTATTAAAGTTATCCACCCACCAATACTTGCCGATTCTTGCTTTTTGGATATATGCTTGTCGAATCGGTTCTCCGATTATGTTTCGATAAAAATAGTCCAGGCCATTTACTTGAGTCTCGTTAAATCTCTCTTCCTCTGCTTTAATAACATGCTTAATGTAGTCTCGCTTCTCCCTAAGCTCAGGGAATGCGTTGCCCATCGAATCCGCTACGACATCAACAATCTTATGAATGAAGGGTTGACGCATGTTAAGTGTTCGTCCAAAGCGGGAAGCACGGTTGAGTATGCGACGAAGAACGTAGCCCTGATCTTTGTTCGACGGTATTGCGCCGTCTGCAATCGCGAACGACAACATCCTAACATGATCGGCTATGACTCGTATTGCGATGTCAATATCTGTCCATACACTTCGAGGGTCAGTCGGGAGGGATCCTCGATAATGTTTGTCTGTTAGATCTGAGATGAATTCGATGATAGGTTGGAACACATCTGTATCATAGTTTGATTTTTTCCCTTGCAACACGGCGCACACGCGTTCAAAGCCCATCCCGGTATCGACGTGCTTTGCGGGAAGGTTTTCCAGTTCGTCTTTTTCATTCCGGTTGCTTTGAATGAAAACAAGATTCCAAATTTCCATTACACGAGGGTCACCTTTGTTCACAAGGTCGCCGCAGTTGCCATCTTCGCTTAGGTCAATGTGAATCTCTGAACACGGTCCGCAGGGACCAGTGTCTCCCATCTCCCAAAAATTATCCTTCTTGCCAAACTTTCTAATATGTGACGGGTCGATGTCGGTAACTTTTTTCCAAAGCTCGAAGGCTTCGTCGTCCGTCTCGAACACGGTTGCATAGAGGCGGTGTTTTTCCACTCGCCATTCTTTCGTGAGAAGCTCCCACGCCCACTCGATTGCTTCCTTCTTGTAGTAATCGCCGAACGACCAGTTGCCGAGCATCTCGAAGAATGTGTGGTGGTACGTATCGCGGCCAACTTCTTCAAGATCGTTGTGCTTGCCGCTGACGCGGATGCACTTCTGCGTATCAGCCGCACGGACGTAGTCTCGTTTGCCGGTTGCAAGGAACACGTCTTTGAATTGATTCATGCCGGCATTAGTGAACAGCAGTGTTGGGTCGCCGTGTGGAATTACGGGCGAGCTCGGAACGATGCGGTGACCGCGTTGTTCAAAAAAGTTTAAGAAGGATTGTCGGATTTGTTGTGATGTCATTCTGTTTTTGTTTTTTAACCCTGAGCGGAGCGAAGGGTCTCACTGCTCCGAATTGCGATGGGATTTTTCGCTTCGCTCAAAATGAAAGGTCATGCCGCTTTCTGTCTTCGTGTTCGTCCTTCGAACACTTCTCGCACTTTCTCAGCCAGCAATATTTTCAACATTGACTGATAAGGAACGTCTTCTTTATTTGCCAACACTTTTATTCCTTCAACCAGAGATTCGGGAAGTCGTATCGAGATTGTTCGGCTCGTCGGCTTGAGGTTTGGAAACACAGCGACTTGAGCTCTTGACTTGTCAAAATAATCCAGCGGACTGTGTGTCGCCCAGAACTTGCGTTCATCATCTTCGGACTTAAACTTAGGAAGACTCTTGAGCCTTTTCATAGCAGAACCTCTTTTCTTTCTTGTTCATGTCGCGTGCTGATATGGATAATATATACGCTGAGGATGAGATGCAAGACTGAGAATTGATTGCGCGCTCGGCACGATGCGGTGACCGCGTTTTTCAAAAAAGTCTAAAAACTTTTCCGGATTTGTGAGGAAGTCATTATTCTCGATACGACTCTTTTCGATGTGCTACTCTAAGGATTCTGTAATCGCCAATTCTAATTCTCCACCGACTACCTATTTTTGTACAACCAAATGGGCGCGGTGTCGTCCTGAGGCTTTCGATTGCATCCATCGTTCGTTTGCTGGTAGTGATGGGAAGTCGCCCAATTTCTTTCAAAGCCGTCGGCTTGATGAAGATAGAATACATCACTTCTTCTTGAGTCTTCGTTTCGCAACTTCCCAAGGAATGTCAGTTTCATTTGCAACTTCGTTCATCAACTTGTGGTCTTTCACATCCTCGACGACTCGAATCAACTCCTCGTATGTTTTATAGGGAAGAATCACGTTCTTTTTTCTACCTCTGGCATCGTATGTAACTTCAGCTTCCCGTACTAATGCCACAGGCTCATCGTTGAGCTTGTACGTCGTTGCTTTTTCCTTTGTCTGTTTCACAGTGTTCCTTTCAGCACATGTTTGCGTTCGTGAAGAGCAATGCCGTGACCGCGCTTTTCAAAAAAATTTAAGAACGAATTTCTGATTTCTTTTGATGTCATGAAACTCAAGACGCTCCCGAGATGCTCTTAATAACTTGCCTTCGGGCTAAGCGGATTTGTTCTTTCGCATCAGAAATTAGACTTTCATATTCTTTCACTGAAACCTGTTGAGTTTTCTTGACTTCAGTTATAAGCCCTATGATGCGTATAACTATGGTTTTTTCGTCGATCTTTTTACGGAGTCCTTCTCGAAGAATCCTATCCACTTCTTGCTTATAGTCGATTGCGGAGGTATTCATGGATTGCCCCTTTCTTTGATTGATATTTCAACGACCTTTTCAGCAAGAGCCGTTACCATTTGTTTTAATCGTTGATTTTCTTGTAAAAGAGTTTCGTTATCGGCAGTGAGTGTTTCTAATCTTTGACTCAGTTTTTCAACAGTAATCTCAGCGTTATTGAGACTGTCCGTTGCTTGCTCCGACGATTCAATGAGATTGCCAATTTTCAGATTTGGTGAGAAGAGGACCCTCGTCGAGAAGGCGAGAATAAGGTAAGCGACAATTGGTGCGAGTGCAATTAGGAATGCTCGCAAAATACCTAGAACCAAACTATTTCCAAATACGACTTGTCCCAGCGTATCATTATCTTGGATATGAACTTGCATTTGAAGACTGCTCCAATATAGCAGTATCAAAACAACAGAGATTATCTCCAAAATTAGAAAAAGTCCGAACACGAGCAGTGAAAGTTTTGGCTTATTCAAGAATCCATCCATAATCAGCTCCGATTTTGCCATTTGCTTCTTGATTCAATAATCTCCTCATGCTCATCACTGCTTACACCTCAATCTCCGTCATCAACTTAATCTCTTCCAACACAGAGCTTACTTCCATGCACTTCACCAACTCGCCCGTGTACACAACCGCCTTGCCGTTGTTGTGAACATCCCACGCAAGACTCTCGGCGTGTTGCGACGTGCACTTGATTGCTTTGATGATCTGCGTGATGACTTCGTCGAACGCATGCACATCGTCGTTGTAGAGAATCACCTTGGTCGGTTCTTGCGTTATGACTTCTTCGTCTTCGCCGACTTGTTCGAGTGGTTTTGTGGTCATCAGTGAGTACTGCGAGTGAAAGTAAAGCTCATTTCGTTCATAAAATACAAAAAAACACCCGATATTCAAACTTGCAGTCGCGGTCCAGTCTTCGTATATTTTCAACACGTGAACATCACATTTGACATCATCAACTCCCATTGTAGAAGGAAGCCTCATGATTTTTGATTTGGATTTGATTGAACGAGTCTATTCTCGCACCCCGGGACGCGTGAAAGCAGCACGCAAAGTTGTCGGCAAACCGCTCACGCTCACGGAAAAAATTCTCTACGCTCACTTGTGGCGTCCAACGAAGGAAACGTGCGAACGCGGTGCGTCGTACGTTGAGTTCGGTCCTGATAGAGTTGCGATGCAGGACGCGACGGCGCAAATGGCGCTGCTGCAATTCATGTCGGCAGGAATTCCGACAGTGGCGGTGCCAAGCACGGTACACTGCGACCATCTGATTCAAGCGGAAATCGGCGCCCGCGAGGATTTGGCGCAAGCGTTTACCGACAACAAGGAAGTGTACGATTTTCTCTCGAGCGTCTCGAACAAGTACGGCATTGGTTTCTGGAAGCCGGGCGCTGGCATCATCCATCAAGTTGTGCTTGAGAACTATGCCTTCCCCGGCGGGATGATGATTGGAACTGATTCGCACACACCAAATGCGGGCGGACTTGGGATGATTGCGATTGGTGTCGGCGGCGCTGATGCGGTTGACGTGATGGCGGGGATGGCGTGGGAGTTGAAGTTCCCGAAAATCATCGGCGTGCATTTGAAGGGACAGATGAATGGCTGGACGTCAGCGAAGGATGTGATTCTGAAAGTCGCCGGCATTCTGACGGTGAAGGGTGGAACGGGTGCAATCGTTGAGTACTTCGGCGAAGGAACAAAATCTATTTCAGCGACGGGCAAGGGAACGATTTGTAACATGGGCGCGGAGATTGGAGCGACAACTTCTGTATTCCCGTATGATTTCAGAATGGCGGGCTATCTTGCAGCCACAGGACGCAAAAAGGCTGCGGACCTAGCGGATAACATAGCTGATTACTTGACGCCCGACCTCGAAGTTCTTGAATCACCGGAAAACTATTACGACCAAGTCATTGAAATCAATCTCTCCGAGCTTGAGCCACACATCAACGGACCGTTCACTCCCGACAAGGCGTGGAAGATTTCCGAGTTTGCCGATGCGGTTCGAAAGAATGGTTATCCTGAAGAGTTGCGTGTTGCGCTCATCGGAAGTTGCACGAACTCAAGCTACGAGGACATTGAGCGTGCGACGAGCGTTGCGCGGCAGGCTCTTGCAAAAGGATTGAAGGCGAAGTCTGAGTTTACAATCACGCCCGGCTCCGAGCAAGTTCGTGCAACGATTGAGCGCGATGGACATCTGAAAACTCTCACAGATGTTGGTGGACTCGTGCTCGCGAACGCCTGCGGTCCGTGCATCGGTCAGTGGAAGCGTCATGATGTGCAGAAGGGTGATAAGAACTCCATCATCACATCATTCAACAGAAACTTCACCGGACGCAACGACGGAAATCCGGACACGCACGCGTTTGTTGCAAGTCCGGAAATTGTTACGGCATTTGCGCTTGCTGGGAAACTCACATTCAATCCGCTCACAGATACAATCGTGAATGCGAATGGCGAGTTAGTGAAACTCGAACCACCAACCGGCGATGAACTTCCGAAGAATGGATTCACCGTTGAAGATGCGGGCTACGTTGCTCCGGCAAAAGACGGCAGCAGGGTGAAGGTGAGTGTCGAGCCGACAAGCGACCGTCTTCAAGTTCTTTCTGCATTTCCTGCTTGGGATGGAAATGACATTGTTGATGTCCCTGTGTTGTTGAAGGCAAAAGGGAAGTGCACGACCGACCACATTTCTCCTGCCGGTAAATGGCTAAAGTATCGCGGTCATCTCGATAACATTTCGAATAACATGTTCATCAATGCAGTGAATGCGTTTACAGGTGAACCCGGAAAAGGGAAGAACGTGTTTACTGATGAGACAAAAGACTTCTCCGCCGTTGCTCGTGATTACAAAGCGCAAGGCATTGGCTGGATTGTGATTGGCGATGAGAATTATGGCGAAGGCTCGAGCCGCGAACATGCTGCAATGGAGCCGCGTTTCCTTGGTGGTCGGGCAATCATCGTGAAGAGCTTCGCTCGCATCCATGAGACGAACTTGAAGAAGCAAGGCATGTTGCCATTGACGTTTACCAGTCCTGCTGACTACGACAAGGTTCAAGAGAACGATAAAGTTTCAATCGTCGGACTTAACACGATTACACCCAGCGTCCCACTTCGGATGATTTTGAAACATGCTGATGGCTCCGTTGATGAGGTGATGTTGAACCACACGTTCAATGAAAATCAGATTCATTGGTTCAAAGCCGGCAGTGCTCTCAACCTGATTGCAGCAGAAGGGAGAAGGAAATCTCCTTCTAAGCCAAAACCTAAAGTGAAGGTTGTTGTAAAAAAGAAGGCTGTGAAAAAGAAAGCAGCAAAGAAGCGAGTGAAGAAAGTTGTCAAGAAAGTGGCTAAGGCTTCGAAGAAGAAAGTAGTGAAGAAAGCGAAGCGGAACTTACGGAAGAAGAAGTAAGTTTTTAGTATTGTCATTCTGAGTCCCGCTTTTCAGGGACGAAGAATCCAGAACAGTGTCATGACTTCAACGTATGGATTCTTCTCCGAAGGAGTCCTTCGGACACTACGCTTCGCTCCGTTCAGAATGACATGTCAAAAGAGTCTAACTGTTCATTCAAATACATTCAGAAGGGAAGTACGCTATGCGTTACGACGAACGAGCGATTGTACCATTTCGGGAAGAACTGACCCGGATTGGTTTTAGAGAATTGAAGACTGTTGAAGCGGTTGATGCGGAAATCGCCAACAAGGAAGGAACGAGCCTTCTCGTCATCAACTCCGTTTGCGGATGCGCCGCAGGGAAAGCGCGACCGGGAATTGCAATGGCATTGCAAAAATCCGAAGTGAAACCGGATAGATTGACGACAGTGTTTGCAGGAGGAGACGTTGAAGCAACCGCCCGCGTGCGCGAATTGCTCGGCAACATTCCGCCGTCATCACCCTCGATGGCATTTTATAAGAATGGCGAGATGGTGCACTTCATTCCCCGCTATCAAATCGAAAATCGTGACGCATTCCAGATTGCGCAGCATTTGCAGGAAGTGTTTAAGGAGTTCTGTGGTGAAGCTGAAGTTGCGAAGTGACTGAATGTGCTTTATGAACTTGATTATCCCTTGAAAGGAAAGAGCATAAAATGAAAATCTCGTACGATAAGGAAACCGATAGCGCGTATATTGAACTCTCGCCGAAAAAACCGACAGGCGTCATTGAGATAACTGAGGGCGTGAATGTTGATACGACAGATTCGAACGAAATTGTCGGCATCGAACTCCTGAATGCTTCGAAGAAATTTCCGATTGACACTCTTTTCAGATTCGAGCTTGAGCAGGTAATGACCGAAGCTTGAGTCATTGCTACAATTGCAAAGAAGGCGTCGCGAGACGCCTTTTTGCTTTTACACCAACCCGGGAAGATCGATCTACGAGTTTGTCCAAAAGTTGCGTAATCCGACTTGATTCGCCTTCCAAAGAAATTGTAAATCTGTTTCAGGGATGAGCGTCTTTTTTTTGGGGTCGGGCGCCCTTGATTTAGAATCTCCGCTTGCGTTAATTCAACTCACACGACTGCGGGAGTCCAGCCGCACGACATTTCTCGCATCATCATTATGGTTCGTTAGCTCGTTGATAAAGATTGCTCTTTGCCTGATGCTCGCGCTCGCGAGTTCGCACCAGCATGTAAACGCTCAGTCCGGCGTTTTGCCACCGACCAACACTCGTTGGCAGGAAGCAGGGATTCCGTACATGCAATCCTTCACTTCTCAAGACTATCATGCCTTTGTTCAAAACTGGTCTGTCGTTCAAGATACGCACGGCATCATCTACGTCGGCACGAACGACGGCGTAAATGTTTGCGACGGCGCTTCGTGGCGAATGATAACTATGCCGAACGCTTCAATCGTTCGCTCCGTCAATGTTGATGGAAACGGGAGAATCTATGTCGGGGCGGTGAATGAGTTCGGTTATCTTGCACCAGATTCGAAAGGCACGATGGGATACATCTCGCTCCTCCAACACATTAAGGAACAGGAACGCTCGTTCGGCAGCGTTCGAAACGTTGTCGTAACCTCCGATGAAGTTTTCTTCCGAACCAATGTTTACCTCTTTCGATTGTCAACGACATCACTGCCGCTGGCGACGAGACAAGGACAGGTACATTCATGGCGCGCACAATCAGGTTTCACCGGGGCTTTTGTGGTGAAGAATCAATTGTATGTCCAACAGGATAGTATTGGATTGATGACGCTTGCTGGCGATTCGCTTCGACTCGTTCCCGATGGTGAGAAGTTTCGCACAATGCGTGTGTACTTCATGCTGGAACGAGATAGAAATGGACGCGACATTCTTCTCGGTACGAGAGATGGCTTGTTCATATTTGATGGAACGTCATTTCATCTTTTTCAAACTGATGCCGACGCATTTCTACGCGCCAACCGCTTGCAGCATGGAACGAATCTTACCGGCGGACTTATCGCAATCGCCACCGAACGCGGCGGCGCAATCATCATGGACAGCGAGGGACGTGTCCGACAGATTCTGGATAAAGCAGCGGGTTTGCGCGACGTTCATGTGAAGTTCGCGTACCAAGACCGCGAAGGAGGTTTATGGCTGGCATTGAACAACGGCATTGCGCGTTACGAGATTCAATCTCCCTTCACACTGTTTCAGCGCATCCCGGGAATTGAGAACGGCGTCGTCTCCATCGTGCGGCATCATGATGTGTTGTATGCAGCGACCGGCCTGGGGGTTTACTATTTGCGGACTGCAACAAACGCCGGCGGGTCGGCAGTCTTCAAACCGGTTGCGGGAATTACATCTCAATGCCGTCCGTTGCTTTCCGCAAACGGATTTCTGTTCGCCTGCGCATCCGATGGTCTCTACGAGATTATTGGGGATCGCTCGAAGCTCATTACGAAAGGAAGTGTTGATTGTCTCTATCGCCCCCCACGCGACGCAAACCGCGTCTATGTCGGCTTCACGGATGGATTAGGAGTGCTGCAAGTACATGCGGAAGGGTACAAGTTTCTCGGCAGGTTTCCCGGCATCACAGAACAGTCGCGCTACATTGCCGAAGATGAGAGCGGAACACTCTGGATAGGAATGACGGTGCAAGGAGTTCTTCGCGTGCAGAATCCTCTTTTGGGTTCAGAGAAATTGAAAAGAGGGATGCGCATTCAACGCTACGGCGCGCCGAACGGTTTACCGCACGGATGGACGAGTGTGTACGCCGGTTCGATCCGGTGAACGAAACATTCCCGCTCGATTCGACCTTTGGACGGGACTTCGCCGATACAGCATCAAGCGTGGGCGAAATCATGAGCACCGACAGCAGAGGACAACTCTGGCTTCAAGCAATTGTGCATAACCGTGTTGAGCTTGGCGTTCTGAAGCCGCACGGTGATGGAGGGTATGCATGGCATTCGGAAGAATTTTCTCGCGCAGAAAGCTTCGGTCCGGTATTTACAATCTACCCCGATGAAATGCACCACGGCGTTGTATGGTTCGGCGGAGCGGAAGGAATACTGCGATACGATTCGACGCTTGCAAGGATAAGAACAGTTGAATATTCTGCATTGATACGCCGCGTGACAATGAGCGGCGATTCTCTTCTCTTTGGTGGAAGTGCACTTCCTGCCAATTCTCCGACGCTTTCGTATGCGAGCAACGATTTGCAATTTGAATGCGCCGCACCTTCGTACGACGGAGTAACGGACAACCGGTTTCAATATCACCTCGATGGTTATGATGCCCACTGGTCTGATTGGACTGCGGAAGCGAGGAAAGAATACACCAACCTTTCTGCGGGGCGCTATCTCTTTCGCGTGCGTGCAAAAAATTCTCATGGCGCCGTAAGTAGTGAAGCAGTCTATCGGTTTTCTGTCCTTCCTCCATTCTGGGCGACATGGTGGTTCAGGTCAATTGTGGTTCTGCTGTTCTTATCTGTTGGTCCTTTCATTTACTTCCGTCGGGTGAGGCAACTGAAACGAGCGCAACAACAGCAACAACAATTTTCCCGCCAACTGATGGAAAGCCAGGAGAGCGAACGGAAGCGGATTGCGGGTGAATTGCACGACAGCATCGGGCAAAGTTTGCTCGTCATAAAAAACCGGGCAGCGCTGGGAATACAGGACGTGAGCAACATGACAAAGGCGCTCAAGCAGTTTGACGAGATTTCAGCGACCGTGACCGACGCTCTCAGCGAAGTGCGATACATCGCCCACAATCTTCATCCGTATCAACTGGAGAACATCGGACTCGCAGCAGCGCTGCGTTCCATGCTGACAAAAATCGCAGAGTCAACGTCCATCAAGATTTCTGGTGAGATCGGTGATGTTGATGGGATGGTTCTTCCGAAGAATGAAATCAACGTCTATAGAATCATTCAGGAGGCAATGAATAATGTCCTGAAGCATTCCGAGGCATCGGAAGCAACGGTCACGGTGGCGGCAGAGAATAGCACTCTTGTCATAACAATCGAGGATAACGGAAAAGGATTCGATCCGAAAGCGGACAAGAAATCCGGTGGAATGGGAGTGAAAGGCATTGACGAACGCGTGAATATTTTGAATGGTTCCTATGCGATTAGTTCGTCGCCGGGTGGAGGGACTACTGTTGAGGTGAGAATTCCGGTTGAATTGATGTCATAGCTTTTGTAGTATTGGGGTATGGGAGTGTCGGAGTAACGGTGTGTCGGGTTTCTGTTCATATCTATGAAAGGAGTGAACGTAATGGCGGAGTTTGCAAAATCGCACAAAGAGTTGCGTGTGTACAAAAACGCATTTGAGGCAGCAATGGAAATTTTTCAGATCACGAAAGCGTTTCCCTCAGAAGAGAAGTATTCTCTTGTGGATCAGATTCGCCGATCGTCAAGATCGGTTTGCACGAATCTTGCTGAAGCCTGGCGTAAACGCAGGTACAAAGCCGCCTTCATCGTAAAGTTGAGTGATTCAGAGACTGAAGCTTGTGAGACACAAGTTCACCTCGAATTCTCTCTTGCCTGTAAGTACATTGACCAGAAGACTGCTTTGCAGCTTGAAAAACGTTATGAACAAATCCTCGGCCAATTGGTTTTGATGATAGACAAGGCTGATAGTTGGTTAATTGCACCTAAGCCGCGACAAAAACCATAGCTCGGTTGTTTGCGCGGCGCTGTTGAGCTGCTGTGTTGTTGGCATATGGCAACATTAGCGTGTTGGACACAATCATGCCGTGATGAACTGTGAAATAACGAAACTCCGACACGCCCCCACACCTATACTCCGTTACAGTTTTTATCACAACAAAAAAAATGCAACACACGATCCTAATCGCCGACGACCATCCGCTCATCCGCAAAGGACTGAAGGAAGTCATCGAAGAGCATCAGCAATTCAAGGTCATCGCAGAGGCGAGCGACGGCGAGAGTGCGCTTCGCCTCATCGAAGAACTTCAGCCTGAGCTTGCAATCCTTGACCACAACATGCCGAAGCTGAGTGGACTGGATGTTCTCAAAGCAATCAACTCAAAGCGGCTGCCCGTCCGCGCGATTATGCTTACGATGCATAAGGAAGAGGACGCGTTTGATAGGGCAATGGAGCTGGGTGCAATGGGTTTTCTGTTGAAGGACAATGCACTCACCGACATCATCACCTGTCTCACCATGGTTGCGGAAGGGAAGCAGTACATCAGCCCGCACATGTCCAGTCTATTGTTGAAGCGCCAAACAGGACAACCGTCTGATACAGACACGCGCCTTCAACTCGTCCAACTTACAGCGTCCGAACGGAAAATTCTCTCCCTTGTCGCTCAAAACAAATCCTCGAAAGAAATCGCCGAGCAGTTGTTCATCAGCGTGCGCACAGTGGATAATCATCGCGCGAACATCTGCGGCAAACTGAATCTGAATGGACCGAATGCGTTGCTGCGGTTTGTTCTCGAAAACAAAGATATGCTGGTGTAGATTCTTGTTGGGACTTGAGAATGGGAGAGGGGGAGAGGGGGGAGAGCGGGCGAATGGGTGACGGGGCGAAATGGTGACATCACCCATTCACCGATTCTCCCCCTCTCCCATTCCCACCAGCAAACCAACCAACTCGAAAGGGATACCAATGGCAGACCGTATCAAAAGCTTCAAAGAACTTCGCGTGTATCAAAACGGATTCAATGCGGCGATGGAGATTTTTCAACTCACGGAATCGTTTCCTCCCGAAGAGAGGTACTCTCTCACTGACCAGATTCGCCGTTCGTCACGCTCAGTATGTACGAACGCAGCCGAGGCATGGCGCAAACGTCGCTATCAAGCCGCGTTCATCGCGAAGTTGAGCGATGCGGAGACAGAAGCATGTGAGACGCAAGTGCATCTTCAATTTTCCGTTGCCTGCAAGTATCTCAATTCCCAAATCGCCGCTCGACTTGAAGAACGCTACGAGCAGATTATTTCTCAGCTTGTTGTCATGATAGACAACCCTGAGAAGTGGGTCATTGGTTCGAAGCCGAGGCCCTCAAAATAAGAATGGGAGATTGGGAGAACGGGCGACGGGGCGAATCCCCCACTCTCCCCCTCGCCCTGTCTCCCATTCGCTCTCAAGGACACTACACTATGTAAACCAATATAACACTACTCCAACAGCACCCGTTCGCAGAAAAAAAACGAACCCGCCATCTAAGTAATCTTACCTAGAAGAAATGAGTAATACTACTCACGGAATTCCCCTTCCTGTAGGATAGATTTACCACTGTACATCCAGCCTTTCAACTCTTACTCAAAAGTTATGACCATCATGGTAGTTGATGACAATGCTCGCATCAGGGAAGTCATCCGATCAATGTTTGATGCGCCTGAAACCCGTGTGGTGGAGTGTGCCAGCGGCGACGAAGCTGTGAGCCGCTACGCCGTTGATTCTCCTGACTGGGTATTGATGGATATCCGCATGAAGGGGATGGATGGAATTACGGCGAGCCGTACAATCATCAAGCAACATCCGGAAGCGAAAGTCATCATTGTCACCAATTGCCTGGAGCCGGCGCTGCGCGAAGCTGCACGGAGTATCGGCACAAGCGGCTACGTGTTGAAGGAAGATTTGTTCAGCGTGAAAAGGATTATGGGATTATGAATTGTGAAATGCAACCCGGCAGGTAATGAGACACAGGACGAGCGGGTGTATGACCTCGTAGAGGAGAAAGGAAGATGGTGGCTACAATGGAAGGAACAGAACCATGTTTTCCAGCTCTCGCGGTTCAGAAGCTTTTCCGATGAGTTCGAGATTGTTAATACACGTTCCGATGGAAACATGCATCTGATGCGCATAAATGAGACCAGAGAAGCGCTTGCCTTGATGCTGGCGCCGAGCAGCTTCAGCGAGCAGGTCTTCGTCTTGAGTGAACAACACTCGCCCAAGCGAGGATGCCCGCACAAGCAATGCGGGATCATCCAACGTATGGGCGTTGTCTTCGCGAGCGGTGATGACTTCAACCCCGCGAGAACGAAGCCCGATAGTGATTGCTCGATGCACATGATGGTCCATGTACAACCGAATCGCCATCAGAGCAAGCCTTGCTGCTTGAGCCGCTCGACCAGCGGAACAGGTTTGACCAGTGAACGAATCTCATTCATAGATTCAACGCGGCGGGCGATGTCGGCGTCCAATTCCTCTTGGTGGTCGGAGTAGTATGCGAGCGCCGAATAGATTTGTCCGAGCGTCAAATACGGATGTTGAAAGTGGAGTTCTTCGGGGCTCCAGCCGTACGCGTGCTTTGCCAGGACAAGCTCAATGACTTTGAGATTTGTGCCCGTGATGATGGGAACGGAATTTTCATCGAGCGTGATGTGGTCATATTTCGTTTCAACGATAGACATCGAAGCCTCGCGATTGTAAACTTGTCGGATTTGACTCAAGAGAATATACCGATTTTGCAACGAAAAAAACCAAGTGATGAAGAACGTATCGGAGTATCGGCACAAGCGGCTACGTCTTGAAGGAAGATCTGTTCAGCGTGAAAAGGATTATGGGCCTGTGAGTTTTGGATGGAACACGAGAATGGGAGAACGGGAGAAGGGGCGACAGGGCGATTCTCCCATTCTCCCACTCTCCCACTCGCTCCTTGAGATTCGTGCAACGAAATCAAATTGACAATTCAAGCATCAACAACAAATCCACCAACCTCACAAGGGGGCTTTATGAAACGCAGTCTCTTCTTCATCTCGTTCGCGTTGCTGCTCGATGCGCAGACGACGCTTTCGCAAACCGTCTTTAGCACCACCGGCACCTACACGCGCATCGTTTCAGCAACAGGGACCTACACCTTTACAGCAGTTGGCGCTGACGGTGGCGATGGCTCTGTCGCGCTTGGTGGAACCGGAGCGTCCATTCAAGCGACTTTCACTCTGAACGCTGGAGATATTCTAACGATATTTGTCGGCGATAATGGTCAGGATGGTGCCGTGGATGGTCGCTCAGGCGGTGGCGGCGGCGGCGGGTCAGCAGTCATTCTG